>Ga0315900_10000167_pt1 | contig 116740 bp, 120 predicted proteins | sample LakEriMetagenome_FD_203521 | JGI IMG/M metagenome (GOLD analysis project Ga0315900, IMG submission 203521) | Freshwater fungal communities from buoy surface, Lake Erie, Ohio, United States - Buoy 12 MA114 | ecosystem: Environmental > Aquatic > Freshwater > Lake > Lake biofilm | place: USA... | reverse complement strand
GAAGACTATCCTGGTGTCCATGGCGCAGTGGAACCACTCCGATCCATCTCGAACTCGGTTGTGAAACGCTGCAGCGCCGACGATATTTGGGGGGTAGCCCCCTGAGAAAATAGGTCGATGCCAGGTAAAACAATCTTCCAGGGAAAAGCCACCGCAAGGGTGGCTTTTTTTGTGTCTGCCAAAGGGAGGACGGCCCGGCTACGGGCAGCCGCTGGGCGAGAGGTCGTCATAGGTGGAAACGACCGCGAATGGGCCCGGGTTTTGCTCCGGATTTCCCGGCCTGCTGCTGAAGATCACCTGCAGTCCTGCAGCGGCGGCTGCCTTGCATTCGGCCAGTGCATCACTCACGAACAGGACCGACGATGGCGTGGTTTGCATCGCCCTGGCAATCTGCTCATAGCTTTTTGCTGCCTGTTTTGGGCCGATACGCGTGTCGAACCAGTGGCTGAACAGCGACGTGAGGTCGCCGGCGATGCTGTGGCGGTAGAGGAGTTGTTGGGCCTCCACGGATCCTGACGAATACACGCCCAGTACCGTTCCTGCACGTTGCCAGCGTTGCAGGGCCGCTGGCACGTCGGAGTACAGCGGAGCTATTAGTTCTCCCGCTGCATAGCCGCCTCTCCAGATCAGCCCCTGCAGATCCTTGAGTGCCGTGAGTTTGCGGTCCTGGGTGATCAGCAGTTGCAGATAGGCCGTGCAGGCTGTGTATGGCTGCCACCCCTGGTGTGCGGCTTCCTTCAGCAGGGACTGGGCGGCTGGGTCCCCGTCGAGGCGCCAGGCGTCCTGCACATCCTCCAGAAGCGCGTGGACGCGCGGATCGCTGCCGTGTCGCTCCAGATAAAGGGGCAGTTGTTGCGATGCGTAGGGGAACAGCACCTCCGCTACGAAGCTCACGGGGCACGTGGTGCCCTCAATGTCGAGCAGCAGATGGCTGATGCCGGTGAAGCTGGGCATGGAATTCAGCGCGTGAAGGGGGCCCGAGGGAGCCTGGGGTGGGCGGGGGTAGCCTCAGCGTCGCAACGCCTGGAGCAGCAGCTGCCTCCAGTGCTGCTCCAGCAGGAACTCAAGGATTTCCAGGTGTCGCTGCGCCTGGGCCAGATCCTTGCCCCAGGCATAGAGGCCATGGCCGGCAATCAGCAGGCCATGGGGGGCATCGGCAAGCAGCGGTGTGGCTCGCTCACTCATGCGGGCGAGATCCTGGTCATTGGCCAGCACGGGCAGCTGCAGATGGCAGGCATGGGTGCGGATGCCCTCAAGACCTTTGAGCATCTCCAGGTCGCGCAGCTCAAGGTGGCTGTGGCTGTTCTGTTCGGGTCGGTAATGCTGGGAGAGCAGGGTGCCTGCCTGGGAATGGGTGTGCAGCACAGCGCCAGCCCCTGTGTGCTGCACGATCGCCAGATGCAGCAGGGTCTCGGCACTGGCCCGTCCCTGGCCCCGTTGCACCTGCCCTGTGCCATCCACCTGAATCAGATCTTCTGGCCTGACGGCTCCCTTGGGCACTCCGCTGGGGGCCATCAGCAGCAGCAGGGGATGGTGCTGGAGCACGCAGCTGAAGTTGCCGCCGGTGCCGTCGCACCAGCCGCGGCCGTAGATGGTGGCCATGGCCCCAGTGAGCTGCTGGGCGAGGGGCGCGATCGCTTCGGGAGCTGCCATGGCTGCAGGTGGGAACCTCAATGCTGGCAGTTGGGGCACCAGTGACTGCTGCGTCCCCCCAGCTTCTCCCGCCTGATCGGGGTGCCGCAGCGCCGGCAGGGTTCTCCCCCGCGGCGATACACCCAGGCCATGCCGCCGTAGTTGCCATTGGTGCCGCTGAGATCGCGGAAGTCGCTGAAGGTGGTGCCCCCGGCGCCGATGCTGTTCTGCAGCACCTCCACCAACGCCTCGCGCAGGTTCTCCAGCTGCCCGAGCTTCAGCTGGCCGCTGCGGGTGTGTGGCGGGATGCCGGCAGCGAACAGCGATTCATCCGCATAGATGTTGCCCACGCCAGCCACCAGGCTCTGATCCAGCAGGGCGGCTTTGATGCAGCGCTGGGAGCCCTTCAGCCGGTTGCGCAGGTAGCGGGCGGTGAAGGCAGGGCTGAAGGGCTCCGGGCCCAGCTTCTGCAGGCCGGTGATCACACTCTCCAATGGCTCTCCGGGAGGGACCCACCACATCTGGCCGAAGCTGCGGGTGTCCACAAACCGCAGTTCATCGCCCTGGTCGCTCCAGATGCGCACCCGGGTGTGATCGCAGCAGGGGCTGACCGGAGCCCCGTTCCTGGCCTGCAGCAGCAGGAACTGTCCCGTCATGCGCAGATGCACGCCCCAGTGGCCGCCATCTCCCTGGGCCCGGCTGAGGCTGCCGATCAGGTACTTGCCCCGCCGCGCCCACCCCTGCAACCTGCAGCCCTGCAGGCCTGATACGAAGGCCTCTGGATCCTTTGGGCTGGCGATCGCCCGCTGGCGCAGCACCTCCACCCTGGCGATCCGGGTGTGCAGGGTCTGCCGTTCCAGCCCGCGTCGCACGGTTTCGACTTCGGGCAGTTCCGGCACGGGCGCGGAGCAGGAAGAGGGAATTCAGGGTCTCACAGCACGGTGGTGAGCGCCCGGGGCTGAGACAGGGGCAGAGACGGCCGCCATCCCAGACCGGCAGGCAGCAAAAAGGGCTGCGCTGATGGTTCAACGCAGCCCTTGAGTATCCACCCGTTCCGGTTGGTTGGGGTTCGATCGCGGTGGTGGCTCGATGGTCAGGCCTTTTCCAGTTCGCTCTCGGCGAAGTTGTTGGTGTTGATGCCGCCCTCGGAGCCGCTGAAGCCGCTGTAGTTCACCTTCTCGAAGCGCACCACCACCGGGTAGCGGATGCCTGAGGTATCGATCGACGCCACCGTGCCGACGTCGTTGAACCAGTAGGACTCAGGGCGCTTGATACGCACTTTGTCGCCGCGGGAAATGGCCATCGCTGCGCTGGATTTCGGATGCTTCCTGAGGGAAGATACCCGCCCCACACAGGCCTGCTTCGGCCGGCGTCACGAATCGTCGCCCTTTGGCGGCTGAGGTGGGGATCGCTGCGGGCGGCACACCGAGGGGCCCATACCTCAGGACCCTCGCAGGGTGTCAGCATCGCCCTTTGCGGTCTCAGGCGCCATGGTGCTCGACGGTGGGGACGCCCCTGTGCTCAGCCTGGAGCTGCCCGATCCCGACAGCGACACCATCAGCACGATGGAGTTTCTGGCCCAGCTGGAGGCTGCCTGGGCGGTGTGCGACCGCTTTGACCTGCAGACCGAGATCTGGCGGGGGCGGATCCTGCGGGCGGTGCGCGACCGGGAGAAGCGCGGCGGCGAGGGACGGGGCACCGGCTTTCTGCAGTGGCTCCGGGAGCGGGAGATCAGCAAGACCCGCGCCTACACCCTGATCCAGCTGGCCGAATCGGCCGACGCCCTGGTGGGGGAGGGGCTGCTCGAGGAGGGCAGCGTGAACCACTTCTCCAAACGGGCCTTCCTGGAGACGGCCCAGGCCGATCCGGAGGTGCAGCAGATGATCGCCGAGGCGGCCAACGAGGGCCAGGAGATCACCCGCAAGCAGGTGCGCCGCCTGGCCGATGAGTTCACGGCCGCTACCAGCCCGCTGTTGCCGGAGGAGATCCGCCAGCGCACCGCCGAGAACCTGCTGCCGCCGCGGGCGGTGGCGCCGCTGGTGAGGGAGCTGGCCAAGCTGCCGGAGGAGCAGCAGGACGACCTGCGGCGGGTGCTGCGCGAGGAGCCGGAGCTGGAGCGGGTGCGCGATGTGACCCACACGGCCCGCTGGCTGAGCAAGGCGGCCGAGGCGGCCCTGGCGGTGCGGGCATTCCAATACGACCAGCTTGATTTCGAGAAGGCGCTGCAGGAGGCCCAGAGGCTCGATGCCCTCGGCCTGCTGGCCGATGCGGTGGGCCAGGCCCAGGCGCTGGAGGCGGCGGTGCTCAAGCTGCACACCAGCTGGCGGCGGCTGGGGGGCCTGCAGGAGCGGCTGTGGGTGGAGAGCGGCAGCAGCACGCCCCATCTGCGCGAGCTGCTCACGGCCCTGCAGTCGCTGAGCGGCAACACCATGCGGGTGTCGCTGGGGGAACTGGCCGGCGGCAAGCGGGTGCGGCTGCAGCTGGTGGAGGAGGCGCCGGATCAGCTGGAGGCTCCTCCCCTGCCCTGACCGCCCCAGATCTGGTGCTCGCTATCCTCCAGTAGCCCTGGTGGTGGTGTGTGCCCCGCTCGCCCCGCAGCAGCGAATCGGATCCTCCATCCCCCTCCGCTGACCTGCTGCTGCAGGCCCTGCTCACCAATTTCGGCTGGCAGGGCTTCCGGCCGGGGCAACGGCCGGTGGTGGAGGCCCTCCTGGCCGGGCAGGACTGCCTGGCGGTGTTGCCCACCGGTGGTGGAAAATCGCTCTGCTACCAGCTGCCGGCCCTGGTGCGTGAGGGCCTGGTGCTGGTGATCTCGCCGCTGGTGGCCCTGATGCAGGACCAGGTGGAGCAGCTCCAGCGCCGGGGCATCCCGGCGGCCTGCCTGCATCGCGGGCTCTCTGCCGCCGAGCGCGGTCCGCTGATGCGCCGCATCCGGGAGCGGCGCCTGCGGCTCCTCTATCTGGCCCCGGAGCGTCTGCGGGCCGAGGCCACCCTGCAGCTGCTCGACGACCTGCTCAGCGAGGGAACGCTGGTGGCCGTGGCGGTGGACGAGGCCCACTGCATCAGTGCCTGGGGCCACGACTTCCGGCCCGACTACCGCCGCCTGGGGGAGTTGCGCCGGCTCTGTCCCGGTGTTCCCCTGGTGGCCCTGAGTGCCACCGCCGCTCCCCAGGTGCGGGCAGACATCATCCGGCTGCTGCAGCTGCGTCGGCCCCTGATCCAGGTGCGTTCGGCCCAGCGCAGCAACCTCAACTACGCCATGCGGCGCAGGCCAGACGATCCCCTGCCGGATCTCCTGGAGGCGGTTGCTGGCGCCCGCGGCGCGGTGCTGATCTACGCCCGCACGCGCCGTTCCGTGGAGCAGTGGGCCCAACGGTTGAATGGGGCGGGGGTGGAGGCGATCGCCTATCACGCCGGCATGGATCCGGAGAGCCGCCAGCTGGCCCTCAGCCACTTTCAGCACCAGCCCCGGCCGGTGCTGGTGGCCACGGTGGCCTTCGGCATGGGGGTGGACCGGGCCGATGTGGGCCTGGTGCTGCACCTGGATCTGCCGGCCAGCCCGGAGGGCTACCTGCAGGAATCGGGGCGGGCCGGCCGCGATGGTCTGCCGGCCCACTGCCTGGTGCTGTTTGATCCTGCCGACCGGATCAGCCTGGGCTGGGCGATCCGCTCAGCCGGTCGGCTGCCGGGGGCGTCCCCCTCTGCGGCCGATCAGCAGCGGCTGGAGCAGGCCCAGCGCCAGGTGCGCCGCATGGAGGCCGTGGCCGAGGGGGAGGGCTGCCGGGAACAGGCCCTGCTGCTGGCGGTGGGCGAGATCGTGCCCCCCTGTGGCCGCTGCGACCGCTGCCGGACCCACAGCGGTGGCGCTCCACCGCGGCGCGACTGGTCTGCGGCGGCGGCGGTGCTGCTGGAATCGCTGGGGGGAGAGCGCGGGCGGGACCTGCGCAGCCTCAGCGAGGAACTGGCAGCGGCCGGTTCCTCTTCTACGGATCATGACGAGGAACGCTGGGCCTGGCTGGCCCGGCGGCTGGTGCAGGAGGAGCTGATCAAGGAGAGCGATGACGGCTCCCAGCGCCTCTACCTGCGCGATCCTGGCCGGCGTTTCCTGAACCGCCCCTGGCCGCTGCACTGGGCGGCCTGAGGTGCCAGCTCAGCTGCGGTTGGCCTGGCAGATGTCCTGCACCAGCTTGTACTCGAAGTCCTTGCTGGGGTTCTCCCAGGTGCGCCACTGGCCGGCCTGGCTGGTGACGTTGATCTTGCGGGCCGTGCAGTTCACCGCCAGGTAGAGGGGCTGGCCATCACCATTGAGGCTGGGGGCCACGAAGCTGCCTCCCATCGGCTGGATCTTCGACCAGTCCACCTGCAGGGGGCCGTAGTTGCGCCATTCGCCGGCGGGCCTGGCTGCATTCACGGGGGTTGCCCGGGCCGTGGCGGTGGAGCTGGCGCCGGGGGTGGTTTTTGGCGCAGCGGCCGGGGCGCGGCTGGCGGCACTCACCGTTGCGGATCGGCTGACGGCGCTGGTGGTTGCCGTGGTTGTGGCGGCCGGTGTTGCTGTGGCAATGGTTGCAGTGGCCGAAGTGGCCGCAGTCGCAGCTGTGGTGACTGAAGTGCCAGATCCCGCCAGGGGGGCTGCGGTGCTGGCGGTCGCCAACGGGGTTCGGGTCGCCGCCGCTGCGGCGCTGGTGGCGCCCACGGGTGTGCTGCGAGCCGGTGTGAGGGCTGGCCGGGCTGCGGAGGTGGCGGCTGTGGTGACCGTGGCTGTGGTGACCGTGGCAGCAGGAACCGTGGCAGCAGGAACCGTGGCAGGGGCTGCGGAGGTGGTGGCTGTGGTGGTTGCTGGTGTGATTGCGGCTTTGGGCGTTGCAGCCGTGGTCGCCGATCCGCTGGCCTGGAGAGTGGCGGGCACTGGCTTGGCCGCTGCCTGCTGGGCTGGTGCTTGCTGGGAAGTCGTGGGTTGCTGGGCGGCTTTCGGCTGGGCCGTTGGTTGCTGCGCGGCTACTGGCTGGGCCGCAGGGGTGCTGGCTGCGGGTTTGGGCTTGGTGGCGGCTGGCGGCGTGCCGCGCAATTTCAGGCGAGAGCCCACCGTGACCAGCTCCGGATCCTCCAGTTGGTTGAGGGCCACCAGCCGGCTCACGCTGGTGCCGTAGCGCTCGGCAATCAGAGAGAGATTCTCTCCCGACTGCACCACGTGCTCGCTGGCGTTGCGGTTCACGGCGGCAGAGCTGGGGGCGGCAGGGGCACTGCGCTGGGCCGTGACTGGCACCTGCAGGCGGGTACCGCTCATCACCAGGTCCGGGTCGCTGATGCGGTTGATCTGGATCAGGCGTGCGGTGGTGGTGTTGAAGCGATCGGCGATCTCCGAGAGCGTTTCGCCACTCTTTACGGTGTAAGGCGCAGTGCCCTGGGAGCCACCGGGGCTGGAGGCGCTCCTGGCCGTGGAGCCGCTGCCGGGGATGGTGAGGCGCTGGCCGATCTCCACATGGTCTGGCTTGGCGATGCCATTGGCCTGCATCAGCCGGCTGAGGCTCACGCCGTGGCGCTCGGCGATCTCGGAGAGGGTTTCGCCCGTGCGCACCGTGACCACCTGCTGGGCCTGCACATCGGACACCGCCAGAACGGTGAGCGGCGGGGTGATGGCCAGAACCAGGGTGGCGAGGGTGCGGCGCATGGGCTCCCGGGAACGTTTCGCGAACCATAAGGGGCAGCTCGCAGTGATACCAGGGGGCGTTGAATCACCGCTGCTGATCTCAACCGAGCAGCCGCCGCACCAGGGGCAACTTGCCGGCGTAGGGGGGATAGCGCAGGGGAACATCCAGCCAGAACGGACGCCGCAGCACGCTGCGGCAGTGGGAAAAGGTGAGAAACCCCGCTTCCCCGTGGTAGCAGCCCATGCCGCTCTCCCCCACACCGCCGAAGGGCAGCTGGCTGGAGCCGGCCTGCATCACCACGTCGTTGAAGCACACGCCGCCCGAGCTGGTTTGCTCCAGCACCCGGCGCTGGGCCTGGCGGTCGCTGCTGAACAGGTAGAGCGCCAGGGGCTTGGGCCGGCTGCGGATCTCCCGGCAGGCGGCGGCCAGATCCGGCACGGTTTGCACCGGCAGCAGGGGCCCGAAGATTTCTTCCTGCATCAGGGGATCGTGGCCGCTCTCCACCGCCACCAGGGTGGGCTCGATGCGGCGGCGTGCGGGATCACAGCGACCGCCACGGAGGATCTGGCCGCGCTGGCGGGCACCCTCCAGCAGGCCATGGAGCCGCTCGAACTGGGCCTGGTTCACGATCGCCCCCAGGTCGGGGCTGTGGAGCGGGTCGCTGCCGTAGAAGCGCTCCAGCTCGGCGGCGATCGCCGCCACCAGGGGGTCGCGCACGGCCGGCTGCACCAGCACATGGTCTGGGGCGATGCAGGTCTGGCCGGCATTGAGGCTGCGTCCCCAGGCCAGCCGCCGCGCCGTCACGGCCAGATCGGCATCGGCCAGCACCACCGCCGGACTCTTGCCGCCCAGCTCCAGGGTGACGGGGGTGAGGTGGCGGGCCGCCGCCGCCATCACCAGCCGGCCCACCCGGCCGCCGCCGGTGAAGAAGATGTGGTCGAACTGCTCCTCCAGCAGCCGGGCCGCCACGCTGCCGTCGCCGCACACCACCTGCACCACGTCCGGGGGGAAGCTGCGGCCGATGGCAGCGGCGATCAGCTCTGCGGTGCGGGGGGCGTGTTCGGAGGGCTTGAGCACCACGGTGTTGCCGGCGGCCAGGGCGCTCACCAGCGGGTGCAGACAGAGCTGGAAGGGGTAGTTCCAGGGACCGATGATCAGCACGCAGCCCAGGGGTTCGGCCTGCTGGAAGGCCTGGCCTGGCCGCAGGGGCAGGTCGAGGGACAGCCGCCGCGGCGCCATCCAGCGGCGCAGACGGCGGCGGCTGAGGCGCAGCTCCTGGCGGATCGCCACCAGCTCGAAGCTGGCCTCCAGGGCCGGTTTGCCCAGATCGTCGGCCAGGGCCTCCAGCACGGCGTCGGCCTCCCGCTCCAGCAGCGCCTCCAGCCGCTCCAGCTGCTCCAGCCGCCAGGCCAGCGGGCGGGTGTGTCCCTCGCTTACGGGGGCTCGCATCTGGGCCACTGACAAGGCGAGGGGGGAGGACAGATCCACGGTTGCCGTCATCAGGGGCGTGCTGGTGCGTCCACCCTGGCAAACCCCACCCGCCTTCTGGGATTGAGACAGGTGGGGCACTGGGTGTGGGCGGGGCCCGCAGCGGGCCTGGCTGTTCTGCGCATCTCGTGCCGTGGCTGCTGTTCTCTCCTCCCCTGCCCCCCGGGTGTCTGCCGAGGAGCGGCTGGTGGGCGCCCTGATCGCTCTGCTGGAGGCCGGCACCACCCCCTGGCGGCGCGACTGGGATGGTGCCGGCGGCGGCCATCAGGTGAATCTGTTCTCAGGCCGCCGCTACCGCGGGGCCAATCCGGTGCTGCTGCAGCTCGGCCAGCAGCTGCGGGCCTCCAGCCTCCCCTACTGGTGCGGTTTCGCCGAGGCCCGGGCCCGCGGGATCTTCCCCCGCAAGGGCAGCAAGGCCGTGCATGTGCTGCGGCCCCAGCTGCACCGGGCGCGGGGCCAGCAGGCGGTTGGCCCAGGCGGCGACGAGGAGCTGGAGGGGGCCTCCGGTGGCGGTGGCAGCTGGGTGAGCTACCGGCCGCTGGCGGTGTTCAATGCCGCCGACCTGGAGGGGGAAGCCCTGGCCGGCCTGATCGCGGCCCGGCGGGAGGCGGCCGGGCTGGCCTGCCGGCCCGAGCCGGAACGGCTGGCGGCGGCCGAGCAGGTGCTCAGCCGCTGGCCGGTGCCAGTGCGCGAAGGTGGCGATCAGGCCTGCTATCTGCCGGCCGCCGACCTGATCCGGCTGCCGGCCCGCGGCTGCTTTCACTCCGCTGCGGCCCTCTACGCCACCTGGGCCCATGAGGCGATTCATTCCACCGGCCACGCCAGTCGCCTGGCCCGGGATCTCAGCGGTGGCATGGGGGCGGCCGGTGACGGGGGGCGGGCCTATGCCCGCGAGGAGCTGGTGGCAGAACTGGGAGCCGTACTGCTGGGGGATCGGCTGGAGATCGGCAGCGATGTGAACAACCACGCGGCCTACCTGGCGGGCTGGGTGGCGCTGCTGCAGGACTCGCCCAGGGTGCTGCTGCGGGTGCTCGGCGACGCCCGTCGGGCCGCCGATCTCATCTGCCCCGAAGCAGAGGAGCACCCATCGGGCTCGTCGGGCGGCAAGGCCCAGCCACCCTCCGCTGTCCTGAAGGATCCTGTGCCCTGAAGGCGCGAGCCTGGGATCCGGCCGGAGGGATCAAGTTCGCGATCCGCCGGTGCCCGAGGGGATCAGGGCAGAAGCCCTTGACGAGACTTGAACTCGTGACCTCTCCCTTACCAAGGGAGTGCTCTACCGCTGAGCTACAAGGGCATGTGGAAGGTGGGCCGGGTTGGATTTGAACCAACGTAGGCAGAGCCAGCGGATTTACAGTCCGCCCCCATTAACCACTCGGGCACCGACCCGAACCACACCCCAAGAACTTACCAGCCGGCCTCTCCATGCAGCTGCTTGCCCTCCACGGCCCCAACCTCAACCTGCTCGGTACGCGGGAGCCGGGGCTCTACGGCAGCGCCACCCTGGAGCAGATCAATGCCACGCTGCAGGAGCGGGCCTCGGCCCTCGGTGCTGCGATCGACTGCTTCCAGAGCAACCATGAAGGAGCCCTGGTGGACCGCATTCAGGCGGCCCGGGGCACGGTGCACGGCATCCTGATCAATGCCGGCGCCTACACCCACACCTCGATCGCCCTGCGCGATGCCCTGCTGGCGGTGGCCATCCCCTATGTGGAGCTGCACCTGAGTAACACCCATGCCCGCGAGCCCTTCCGCCACCACTCCGTCCTGGCGGATCGGGCCGTGGGGGTGATCTGCGGCTTCGGCCCGCTGAGCTACGGGCTGGCGCTCGAGGGACTGGTTGCCCACCTGGGCGCCGCCGCCGATGCACCCGACTGAGGCTTGCCGATGTTGTCTGTTTCCCCCAACCTGGAGCCCCTGCAGAGCCGCATCCGCTGGCTGGCCGCTCCCACCAGTGCCGACTGGCTGGAGCAGGCGATCGCCCGCCCCGACCTGGTGCTGATCGACCATGCCCACTGCGAGCGCAAGGCGGCGGGCGTGGCGCTGCAGCTGATGTTCCGCTATCCCGGCGACGCCGAGCTGGGGGCCGCCCTCAGCGCCCTGGCCCGGGAGGAACTGGAGCACTTCGAGCAGGTGCTGGGGTTGCTGCAACGCCGGCGCCTGCAGCTGCGCCCCCTGCCCGCCCCGGGCTATGGAAGCGAGCTCAGCAAGGCGGTGCGGCGTCAGGAGCCGGAGCGGATGCTCGATGCCTTTCTGGTGGCCGGGCTGATCGAGGCCCGCAGCCATGAGCGCATGGGCCTGCTGGCCGCCCACAGCCCAGACGGCGAGCTCCGCGATCTCTACGCCGACCTGCTGGCCAGCGAAGCTCGCCATTTCGGGCTCTATTGGCTGCTGGCGGAAGGCCGCTTCGGGCGGGACACCACGGCAGCACGGCTGGATCAGCTGGCAACTGTGGAACGGGATGCCCTGCAGCAGACCAAACCCGATGGGCGGCCCGATCCCGCCCAGGTGCGCATGCACTCGGCGGGGGTGGAGGTTCAGGCCGCCGGCATGGCGAGCTGATCCAGCAGGGGGTAGCCCTCGGCGATGGGATCCCCCGTGAACTGGGCCACCCAGCCCTCGGGATTGTTGAAGAAGCGCAGGGCGCAGAAGCTGGGCTCGGGCCCCATGTCAAACCAGTGGCGGGTGCCGGCGGGCACAGCGATCCAGTCGCCCGCCTCGCAGATCAGCTGCAGCACCTCCTCGCCGATGTGTAGGCAGAACAGCCCCCGCCCCTCCACGAAGAAGCGCACTTCGTCTTCGCTGTGGGTGTGCTCGGCCAGGAACGTCTGGCGCAGGGCGTGGCGATCGGGGTGGTCGGGGGCCAGGCGGATGGCATCCACCGTGGGATACCCGCCATCGGCCTGCACCCGGGCGATCTCGTGGCTGTAGGCCGCCAGGATCTGCTCCTGGCTGGCCCCGGCGGGCAGTTCGGCCCGGGCCGGCCAGCGCTGGAAGCCGATGCCGCGACTGGCCAGTTCCCGCTGGATGCGCTCGGCGTTGCTGGTGACCAGCTCCGCCACCGGCGTGCTGGCATCGTGCCGGTACAGGGCAAGCAGACTCATGGCGCTCGGGCCGCAGATTCCCAACCTAGGGGCCATCCCCGCTGAGGGGCCGGCTTGTCTCACCCTGGTGGGCGTGGGCCCCGGGGATCCCGACCTGCTCACCGTGGCGGCGGTGCGGGCGATCCAGGCCGCCGATCGGGTGGCCTATCCGGTGGCCCGCGAGGGCGCCGAGGGGATGGCCGCGGCGATCGCCAACCGCTGGATTACCCCCGAGCAGCTGCGGCTGCCGCTGCTGTTCCCGATGGTGGCTGAGGCCGCCCCGCGCGTCGCCGCTTGGCATGCCGCCGCCGATGCCCTGGCGGCTGCCGTGGCCGCCGGGGAGCGGGTGGTGCTGCTGTGCGAGGGCGACGTGTCGCTGTTCGCCAGCAGCTCCTACGTGCAGCTGGCACTGCGCCGGCGGCACCCGGGCTGCCCCCTGCGGCTGATCCCGGGGGTGCCGGCGGTGTGCGCGGCGGCAGCGGCGGCGGCCGGCAGCGGTATGGCCTGGCCCCTGGCCCTGCAGAGCGAGGGCCTGCTGATCCGCCCCACCCCCGAGACGCCTGCCGAGCTGCTGCAGCTGCTGGAGCGGGCCGCCGGCGACGGCACCGTGCTGGCGTTGCTGAAGCTCGGCCACCGCTGGAGCTGGGTGCGGCCGCTGCTGGCGGCGCGGGGCCTGCTGGAGGGGGCCCTGTTCGCCCAGCGGGTGGGCTGGCCCGACCAGCTGGTGGCTCCGGCGGCGGTGGTGCCGGCCACGGAGCAGCCCTACTTTTCGCTGCTGCTGATCCGCCAGGGCTGGCCCGATGTGTTGCCGTGAGACACGCTGCCGTGAGTCAAGCTGCGGTGAGGGCGTCGCTGCCCACGCATCACAGCTGTTGTTGAGCCGCCGCCAGCAGGGCCAGGGCCCCGGCCGGCGTGGGCGCGCGCATCAGGGCATGGCGGAGCTGGGGGGCGCCGGCGAAGCCGGTGCAGGTCCAGCTGAGGTGCTTGCGGGCGATCAGCAGGCCGTGGTCGCCCTTGGCGGCCACCAGGGCCTGCAGCTGCCAGGCAGCGAGAGCCAGTTTCTCGCTGGGGCCGGGGGTGGGCGGAATCGGCCGGCCGCTGAGGGCGGCATCGATCTGGCCCACCAGCCAGGGGGCGCCCATGGTGCCCCGGCCCACCATCACCCCATCGGCGCCGGTGCGCTCCAGGCAGCGCAGGGCATCGTCCGGGCCGTTGATGTCGCCGTTGGCGATCACCGGGATGGTGAGTGCCTGCTTCACCGCGGCGATGGCGGCCCAGTCGGCCTGGCCCTTGAAGCCCTGCTCGCGGGTGCGGCCGTGCAGGGTGAGCAGCTGGGCCCCGGCGCTCTCCAGCTGGCGGGCCCACACCACGGCGCGCTGCCGCAGCCCGGCAGGTGAGCCGGCATCGCCGCACCAGCCCAGCCGCGTCTTCACCGTGACCGGGATCCGCACCGCCGCCGCCACGGCCTCCACGATGCGGGCCGCCAGCTCGGGCTCGCGGATCAGGCCGCTGCCGCCGCCCTTGCGGGCGATCTTCTTCACCGGGCAGCCCATGTTGATGTCGATCAGGAAGGCCCCGGCAGCTTCTGCCCGGCGGGCCGCTTCGGCCATGGCGGCGGGGCGGTGATCGAACAGCTGCACGCCGATCGGTCCTGCCTCCTCGGCGAGCTCCTCCACCTTCTGGCGGCCGTGGCCCAGCTCCAGGCTGGTGGCGTTCACCATCTCGGTGAACAGCAGGGCATCGGGGGCCCAGCGGCGCACCAGGCCGCGGAAGATGCGGTCGCTCACCCCCGCCAGGGGCGACTGCAGCACCCGGCAGTGCAACCGCCGCGGGCTGCCGTTGCCGGCCAGCTCCAGCGCCCCAGGCGGGGACTCGGTGGGGGCGGGCGGGAGCGGCATGCCGGAAGCGAGGCAGGGTGGCGTCGGGGGAGCGATCCTTAGGGTGCAGGCAGCCAATCCGCAGCCGGCCCGATGACCTTCAGCAGCGTGTTTCACGAGCTGGCCGCCATCCTGATGCTGGCCGGCGTGATCGGCGTGGTGGCGCTGAAGCTGCGCCAGCCGCTGATCATCGGTTACATCTTTGCCGGCATCCTGGTGGGCCCGGCGGCGCTCAACTGGGTGTCTGGCGGGAGCGAGCTGAAGCTGCTCTCCAGCGTGGGCATCTCGGTGCTGTTGTTCGTGGTGGGCCTCAAGCTCGATGTGGGTCTGATCCGCTCGGTGGGGCCCGTGGCCCTGGCCACGGGCCTGGGCCAGATCGTGTTCACCTCGCTGTTCGGCTTCCTGATCGCCCTCGGGTTGGGCTATGCGGCGGTGCCGGCGCTCTATATCGCCATGTGCCTCACCTTCTCCAGCACGATCATCATCGTGAAGCTGCTCTCCGATAAGCGGGAGATCGATTCCCTGCACGGCCGCATCGCCGTGGGCTTTCTGGTGGTGCAGGACATCGCCGTGATCCTGGCGATGATCCTGCTCACCTCGTTCAACCTCGAAGGCGGCGGCGGCATCGCCGGCCAGGCGATCCGGCTGCTGCTGGTGGGCAGCGCCTTTGTGCTCGGCACCGCGGCCACCATGCGCTGGGTGATGCCGCCGCTCCTGGGCCGGCTGGCCCAGAACCAGGAGCTGCTGGTGCTGTTTGCCGTGGCCTGGGCCGTGGGCCTGGCGGCCCTGGCCGACGTGGTGGGTTTCAGCAAGGAGGTGGGCGCCTTTCTCGGCGGCGTGTCGATTGCCTCAACGGCCTACCGCGAAGCGATCGCCTCCCGGCTCACCGGCCTGCGCGACTTTCTGCTGCTGTTCTTCTTCATCGATCTGGGCTCCGGTCTCAACCTCTCTGCAGCGGGCCTGCAGCTGGGGCCCGCCCTGGTGCTCTCCGTTTTCGTGCTGGTGGGCAATCCGCTGATCGTGGTGGCGATCATGGGGGCGATGGGCTACCGGCGTCGCACCGGCCTGCTGGCGGGGCTCACCGTGGCCCAGATCTCGGAGTTCTCGCTGATCCTGGCCGCCCTGGGTCTGCAGCTGGGCCAGCTGGGGGAGGGGGAGGTGAGCCTGATCACGCTGGTGGGGGTGATCACCATCGCCCTCTCCACCTACATGATCCTGGGCTCGGAGCGGCTCTATGGCTGGCTCAAGGAACCCCTGCGCCTGCTGGAGCGTGCCACGCCCTTCAGCGAACTGGGCGGCAGCACCAGCGGCCCGGCCCGGGTGGATGTGATCCTGCTGGGGCTGGGGCGGTTCGGCGGCGCCATCCACCGCCAGCTGCAGCCCCACAACCTCTCGATCCTCGGCATCGACTTCGACCCCCAGGCCCTGCGCCTGGCGGCGGCCCAGGGCCTGCCGGTGCAGTACGGCGACTCGGAGGACCCCGAGTTCACGGCCTCGCTGCCCCTCTCCTCGGCCACGGTGGTGGTGAGCACCCTGCCGGCGCTGGAGTCGAACGCCGCGATTCAGCACGGCCTACAGGCGGCCGGCTTCCAGGGCCATTTCATCGCCACCGCCCACGACGAGGCCGAGGTGGCCAAGCTCGAATTCCTGGGGGCCCAGCGCACCCTGCTGCCCTTCCTCGATGCCGCCGAGCGGGCGGCGGAGCTGATCGTGGACGACCTGCTGGCGCTGCAGCTTCAACGGGCGGGTTGAAGGGTCGGCAGCTGGATCAGCGCAGCTGTCGGCCAACATGCACCGGTGTGTGTGTTGGGCTCCAGCCCCATGGCTCCCGCGCAGGTCGCCGGCAACCCCGTTCCCTACCCCCTCAGCCGTGCGCTGCTGGAGGCGGTGCTGGCCGACCGCGTCAGCGATCGTTTCGTGTGTGAACTGATCTGGCCGCGCCTGGGCTACGCGCCCGATGGCTCCGGCATATGGAGCGCGGGCCCGGCCACCAGCGCTGCCTGGCGGGAGTCGTTCCCGATCGAACCCCAGTTCATCGCCGAGCGGCCGCCGAGCGTGGCGCTCACCCGCTCGATCGCCAGGGAGCACAAGCAGCTGCTCAAGGAGCAGCTGGGGTTTGCGGGATACCGGATCGGCGAGCTGTACCCGCGCCGCACCCGCCGCGGCACCGCCGTGAACTGGCTGCTGGCCCACCTCGCCGAGCGGGGTGAGCCGTTGCCGGAGACAGGGCCGCTGCCGGAGTTGCTGGAGGTGCCGGCCGATCCGGTGGTGGGCCATCCCGGCGATCTGCCGGTGCGGTGAGCCCCTCTCTGTAGGGTCAAGACAGGACAGACGTTGGAATAACTCCTTGGCCTTACCGGTCGTCGCCATCATCGGCCGCCCCAATGTGGGCAAATCCACCCTGGTGAATCGGCTCTGCCGCAGCCGCGAGGCGATCGTGCACGACCAGCCGGGCGTGACCCGTGATCGCACCTACCAGGAGGGCTTCTGGGGGGATCGAACCTTCAAGGTTGTGGACACCGGCGGGCTGGTCTTCGACGACGACAGCGAATTCCTGCCCGAGATCCGCGAGCAGGCCAACCTGGCCCTGGCCGAGGCCACCGTGGCCCTGGTGATCGTCGATGGCCAGCAGGGTTGCACGGCCGCCGATGAGGCGATCGCCACCTGGCTGCGGGGCCACAACGTGCCGGTGCTGCTGGCGGTGAACAAGTGCGAGTCGCCGGAAGCCGGCCTGGCGATGGCGGCGGAGTTCTGGGGGCTGGGCCTGGGTGAACCCCACCCGATCTCGGCGATCCACGGGGCTGGCACCGGCGATCTGCTGGATCAGGTGATCAGCTTTCTGCCCCCCACCGATGAGCAGGGGGGCGAGGAGCCGATCCAGATGGCGATCATCGGCCGCCCCAACGTGGGCAAATCCAGCCTGCTCAATGCCATCTGCGGGGAGCAGCGGGCGATCGTGAGCCCGATCCGTGGCACCACCCGCGACACGATCGACACCACGGTGGAGCGCGAGAACCACACCTGGAAGATCCTCGACACCGCCGGCATCCGCCGCAAGCGCTCGGTGAACTACGGCCCCGAGTTCTTCGGCATCAACCGCAGCTTCAAGGCGATCGAGCGCAGCGACGTGTGCGTGCTGGTGATCGACGCCCTCGATGGCGTCACCGAGCAGGATCAGCGGCTGGCGGGCCGAATCGAGGAGGACGGCCGCGCCTGCGTGGTGGTGGTGAACAAGTGGGACGCGATCGAGAAGGACTCCCACACCATGCCGGCGATGGAGAAGGAGCTGCGCGCCAAGCTCTACTTCCTCGACTGGGCGCCGATGCTGTTCACCTCCGCCCTCACCGGCCAGCGGGTGCAGAGCGTGTTTGCCCTGGCGCTGCTGGCGGTGGAGCAGCACCGCCGCCGGGTGAGCACCTCGGTGGTGAATGAGGTGCTCACCGAGGCGCTCAGCTGGCGCTCGCCGCCCACCAGCCGTGGCGGCCGCCAGGGCCGGCTCTACTACGGCACCCAGGTGGCCACCCGGCCGCCCAGCTTCACGTTGTTTGTGAACGACCCCAAACTCTTTGGCGACACCTACCGCCGCTATGTGGAGCGCCAGATCCGCGAGGGCCTGGGTTTCGAGGGCACGCCGATCAAGCTCTTCTGGCGCGGCAAGCAGCAGCGCGACGCCGAGAAGGAGCTGGCACGCGTCAAGCGTTGAGTGGATTTCCTGCGCCAGCTGCCGATCGGCCAGTTTGTGGCCGAGGAGTCCGCTGCCCCTGACGGGGCGGGCAGGGGCGGCAGCTGGCTGCGGCGCCTGGACCCGCGCCTGAAGCTGGCCTGGACCGTGGCCTTCCTGGTGACGCCGATCCTGGCCGGGCCGGTGTGGCGGCTGGCGCTGGTGGGCCTGCTGCTGCTGATCACAGCACTGAGCGGCCTGCCCTGGCGGCTGTGGCGCCGCAGCCTGCCGCTGTTGCTGGGGCTGGCCCTGCTGGTGGGCGGCCTGGCGGCCTTCCTGCCCGCCGGCGGCCCGGCCCCCGGCCAGCTGCAGCGCCCGCCCGCGGAGGTGCGCCTGCAGCCGGGCTCACCGCTCGACCCGGCGCCCCAGCGGGCCGGCCGGAGCTGGGAGCTGCTGCGCTGGGGGCCCGTGCAGGTGGGGCCCGTTCCCCTGGGGCCGCTGGTGGTGAACCGCCGCTCCGCCACCCTGGGGCTCAACGGCGCCACCCTGCTGTTCACCCTGGTGCACAGCGCCAACCTGCTGCTGCTCACCACTCCGCCCGAGGAGCTGGTGTGGGCGCTGGCCTGGTTCCTGGCCCCCCTGCGGCTGCTGGGTTGGCCGGTGGAGCGGCTGGGTTTCACCCTGCTGCTCTCCCTGCGTTTCCTGCCCCTGGTGCAGGAGGAACTGCAGAACCTGCTCCGTTCCGTGGCCACCCGGGCGGTGAACCTGCGCCGCCTCGGCTGGCGCCTCTCCCTGGGGCTGGTGCTGGGGGTGGGGGAGCGGCTGCTGGCCAACCTGCTGCTGCGGGCGGAGCAGGGGGCCGAAGCCCTGCAGGCCCGCGGCGGGCACTGGCTTGCGCCTCATCAGTTGCACGTGCGTCCTGGACCTCGGCGGATCGGGCGCCTGCTGCTCAACCTGGCCTGCGGCCTGGCCCTGGCGGCTTTCCTGGGCCTGCGCTGGAGTGCTCTCGGCACGCTGTGATCTTAAATAAAGTCAGCGAAACTGGCTGAGCGGCCGCTGAGTGACGAAGGAGCGCTACCTCAACCACCCCACATTCGGCATGCTGTACCGGGTGGCTCCGGTTGCTGAGGGCCGCGATCTCTACGCCACCCTCTATGCCCAGCGCATCTTTTTTGTGGTGAGCCTCCAGCCACGGGGAGCGAGCTTTGAGGTGGTGCCCCTGATGGATGCCCGTCACTTTGCCGAGCAGAATCTGGCCAGGGCCCGCCGCGAGGCCCCGGACGTTCACGCCCACTGGCGCCAGCTGTTTGACCAGACCTTCATCTGAGTCCGCACTCACCGGGGCCTCGCGCCCATCTCCCCTTGGCTTGCAGCAGCGACTGCAGAGGCTGGGGGATGCCCTGCCCGCTGGCTGCCGTCTGCTTGCCGTGAGCAAGGGGCAGCCCGCGGATCAGATCCGGGCCGCCGCGGCTGCCGGCCAGCTGAGTTTCGGCGAGAGTCGCCTGCAGGAGGCCATCGCCAAACAGGCCCAGCTGGCCGACGTCGAGCCCCTCGACTGGCACTTCATCGGCCGGCTGCAGGCCAACAAGGTGCGCCCGGTGCTGCGCCATTTCGCCACCGTGCACTCCCTCGACAGCCTCGAGCTGGCCCGGCGGATGGCACGCATCGCTGCCGAGGAGAACCTCAGCCCCGCGGTGTTCTGCCAGGTGAAGCTGCGTCCCGACCCGGCCAAGACCGGCTTTGAGCCGGACGCGCTGCGGGCCTGCTGGCCGGAGCTCAGGGCTCTCGCCCCGCTGCGCATCGAGGGCCTGATGACGATCGCCCCCCAGGGGCTGGAGCGGGCCGAGCGCCAGGCCCTGTTCGCCGACTGCGCCGACCTGGCCAGGGATCTGGGGCTGCGGGAACTCTCGATGGGCATGAGCGGCGACTGGCCGGAGGCCGCCGCTGCCGGCAGCACCTGGGTGCGGATCGGCAGCGGCCTGTTCGGTGCCCGGCCGCACAACTGATCGCGCCGACCGCTTGCGATCACTGGCATGGGACGCTATTCAGGTAAACAGCATCCCCAGAGGCCCATCCCGTGTCGTTGTTCTCCCGCCTGCGTGCCGTTGTTTCCGGAGATGACTACCTCGATGGCGCCTACGACGACGAACTCGACTACGACGGCGGGGAGCTGGACCAGCCCGCCAGTACCGCCCCCAGCAGCCGCAGCAGTGCCCTGGCCCTGACCAGCGATTTCAGCAGCGACGACCCCTTTGCCGGCACCAATGTGATCGGCATGCCGGGGATCTCCACCTCCGCCGCTGAGGTCACGTTGATGGAGCCGCGCAGTTTCGACGAGATGCCCCGGGCGATCCAGGCCCTGCGCGAGCGCAAGACCGTGATCCTCAACCTCACGATGATGGAGCCCGACCAGGCCCAGCGTGCCGTTGATTTCGTGGCCGGCGGCACCTTCGCCATCGACGGCCACCAGGAGCGGGTGGGGGAGAGCATCTTCCTGTTCGCCCCCAGCTGCGTCACCGTCACCACCGCCGGTGGTGAGGAAGCGGCTTCCCCCACGGTGGTGAGCCGCGACAGCGACCTCGACCAGCCCGCGGCCCCCAGCCCGGCCTGGTCGCGCCAGGACGGCGCCCTCTGATCGCCCCCTCCTTGAGCTCCCCGGGCCCGCAGCCGGAGCTGGGCGTGGTGGGCCTGGGCCGGATGGCCCAGGCCCTGCTGCTTCCCCTGCTGGAGAGCGGCCAGGTGAGCCGCGAGCACGTGCGGGCCGCCGTGGCCAGCGCCGCCTCCGCTGAGCACCTGGCCTCTGCCCACTCCCTGGCGGTGGACACCGACGCTGCGCCGGCCTGGCGGGCACCGGTGGTGTTGCTGGCCGTGAAACCGCAGCAACTCGATGGGGTGGCGGCGGCGGTGCCCGAGGGCTGTTCAGGTCTGCTGATCTCGGTGCTGGCCGGGGTCACCCTGGAGCGCCTGCAGCGGCTGTTGCCGGCCTGGCGCTGCGTGCGGGCGGTGCCCAACACCCCCGCTCTGGTGCGCCAGGGCCTCACGGGCCTGGCCTGTGCCGACAGCGTGACCCCCGCGGAGCGGGACTGGGTGCAGGGGCTGTTTCGCCAGGTGGGCGAGGTGGTGGAGCTGCCGGAACCCCAGCTCGACGCCTTCCTGGCCCTCACCTCCTCCGGCCCGGCCTTCCTGGCCGTGGTTGCCGAAGCGATGGCCGATGGCGCCGTGGCGGCGGGCCTGCCCCGGGCCCTGGCCCACCGCTTGGCCCACCGCACCCTGGCAGGAACGGCGGCCTTGCTTCAGGAGCAGGAGCTCCACCCCGCGGCCCTCAAGGACATGGTGAGCAGCCCCGGCGGCACCACCATCGCCGGGCTGCGGGCGCTGGAGCGCACCGGCCTGCGCTCGGCCCTGATCGAGGCGGTGGTGGCGGCGGCGGAACGCAGCCGCGAGCTGGCCTGAGCCGCGCTCAGGTGGTGCGTTTCTGGCCCAGCCTGGGCTCGGTGCCCGCCAGCAGCCGGGCCAGGTTGCTGCGGTGTCGCCAGATCACCAGGGCGCTGGTGAGCAGGGCCAGGGCCAGGTAGGGCCAGCGCAGCCCCAGGCCTTGGCTGCCGAACCAGCCCAGCATCAGCAGCGGCAGGGCCACGGCCGCCACCACGCTCGACAGCGACACGATGCGGCTGAAGGTGAGCACGCTGAGGAAGATGCCGAAGCAGGCCAGGCCCACCGGCCAGGTGAGGCCGAGCAGCATGCCCAGGGCCGTGGCCACGGCCTTGCCGCCGCGCCAACCGAGCCACACCGGCCAGATATGGCCGGCCAGGGCGGCCAGGCCGGCAGCCACCACCCAGCTGTCGGTCCTCCAGCTCGCAGCGCCGGTGCCATCGAGGGGAACGCCCAGGGGTTCCAGGGCCGCCTTGGCCAGCAGAACTGCTGCGGTGCCCTTGAGCACGTCCACCAGGAACACCACCAGGGCCGGCCCCTTGCCCAGCACCCGCAGCACGTTGGTGGCGCCGGTGGAGCCGGAGCCCTCCTGGCGGATGTCGATGCCCCCGAGCCAGCGGCCGGCCAGATAGCCGGCCGGGATCGAGCCGAGCAGATAGCCGAGGAGCAGCAGGGCGAGGGGCAGGAGCATGGGGAGAGACGGTGGAGTGGTCGGGAGCGGGGGAGGCCTGTCTGGGTGGTGAGGAGGCTGGGGGGCAACTGGCGCTGGGGCTGACGCGGCCGCTCAGTACAGCTCCTCCTCGCCCATCAGTTCGCCCGGGGTGGGGGCGAAGGCCAGCCAGAGGGGGAACTGCAGGATCGCCACGTCCACCACCTGCTCGGCGGCGTCGATCACGATGAAGGGCAGCTCACCCCGTTCCTCCAGCCGGTCGGCGCGCTCCACCAGGGCGTCCGCCCGCTCGAACAGCACGATGCCGCTGCTGGGGCCGAAATCCTCGCGGCCCAGGCCGAGGCAGTCCTGCAGGCAGCGCCGCCATTCCCCCAGCCGTTCCGGCTGCCCTGCCAGCACCAGGGTCTGCACCTGCTCGCCGTAGAGCTCCCCGAGGATGGCGATGGCGGCCGCGGCCGCCAGACCGTTGCGGTTGCGGCTGCCGCTGCTGGGCTGGGCGCCCCGGCCGCCCTGGTCGAGAAACCAGTTCTCCAGACTGGTGGCGGCGCTGGCCTCCAGGCTGCGGCGCAGCTTCCAGGGGTCGGCGTAGAAATCGGGCTGGCCCTGGAAGCTCTGCAGGCGCTCGCGGATCAGCTCGGTATCGGCGGTGAACAGGCCTGCTGCGGGCAGGGCGGCGGCCCCGGCCTCAGCGGCCGGGGCGGGGCCGGCTGCGGCGGCATCGAGGGGCGAGGGCTGCACCAGCAGGGGCTGGGGCACGAGGTCGATCTGTTCGGCCGCCACCGCCAGGTCCTGCAGGGCCCCCACCAGGTAGTCCTGAAATCCCTTCAGCCGGCGCGCCACGCTGTCGGCCTGGCCGGCGAAGCTGCCGGCGATCTCGGCGCGGATGGCCTCGCGCCGGGTTTCCAGCTCGCCGATCTCGCGCTCGAGCGCTCCGCGGCGTTCGCTGAGCTCCCGCAGGGCCAGCTCCTGCCAGGTGCCTGCGGGGGCATCCGGGGCTGTGGGCGGCGCAATGGGTTCAGGGGTTGGGATGTCGGTCATTCCTGGGGGGCTGCGTCACGGGCCAGGTGGGGGAGGCGCTGGCGGAGCTGGCTCTGCAGTGTGCCTGGATCAAACAACACTGGCAGCAGGTGAATGCTGCGCTCCTCCCGGAAATAGAACAGCGCCGGCAGCCCAGGCCAGAACAGGCGCCAGCCCATCCAGTCGCTGTAGGGGAAGCGCCGCAGCAGCTGCTCCTGGCGGCGCACCAGCAGGGCATCGGCGCCGAACTCCAGGCGCAGCACGGCGGTCTGCAGCAGCAGGAACAGGCCAAAGGCGCTCACCACCAGGGCCAGCAGCGGGGCGCCGCTCCACAGGGGTAGCAGCGCCAGGCAGCCCACCCCCAGGATCACCACCGCCAGGGCCACGCCGTAGTGGGGGCTGAGGGTGCACGAGCCGGCAGCGGCCACCTGCAGGGCAGGGCTGGCTAGGGAGCTGGCGGTGGGGCTGGCTGGAGTGGGGACCGGATCCGGGGCTGGGACTTGGCCTGGGACTTGGTCAGGGGCGGTGGTCATCGAACAACGGATAGCGGGCGGAACGGGTGATCTCAGCCGAACAGGATTTTGGTGAGCAGGGCGTCCATCAGGGCCACTGTGACCAGGATCATCACCACGGCGCCGGTGGTGCTGGTGCCCACCTCCTTGGGGCCGCCGCGGGTGGTGAGCCCCCAGCCGCAGGCGATCACGGCAATCTGCAGGCCGAACACCAGGGCCTTCACCAGCATCGCCGGCAGGTCGCTGGGCTCCATCCAGATGCGCACCGAGGTCCAGAACACACTCGGCGGGATGCTGTACAGGAAGGTGCTGCTCACCTGGCCCGACCAGATCCCCACCCAGAAGAACAGCAGGCACTGCACCGGAGCCATGATCACCATCGCCAGCACCCGGGGCACCACCAGGTACTCCACGGGGTCGGTGCGCAGCATGGTGATCGCGTCGATCTGCTCGGTGACCTTCATGGTGCCCAGCTGGGCCGCGTAGGCCGTGGCCACCTTGCCGGTGAGCAGGGTGGCGGTGAGCAGGGGGGCGATCTCCCGGGAAAGACCCAGGGCCAGCAGCCCGCCCACGGCGGAATTGGCCCCCTGCTTGGAGAGCTCCGCCACCACCTGGATGTTGAACACAGTGCCCGCGGCCAGGGCCGTGATCAGCACGATCAGGAAGCTACCGGGGCCCGCTTCCATCAGCTCCTGCATCAGGTCGTTGAACTTGATGCGGCCCCTGGCGATGGCGCTCACCGCCTGACCGCCGATCAGGGCGCTGGCGCCGAGGCGGCGCAACCACACGGGCGGCCGCAGCCTGGGTCGGGGCAGGCGGGTCATGGTCATGGGCCGTGGGGTGGGCGATGGGGCCAACGGCGCACCACGATCAGGCCCAGCACCACCAGCACCGCCGGGATCAGCCCCATGCACAGGCGGATGGCAATCAGGGCGCTGGCGGGTTGCTGGGTGCCCTGGGCCGCCTCGTAGCCGCTGAGGCTGAGCAGGTTGCCGAAGAACAGCAGAGCCAGGCTGATGCAGAGCTTCTGGCCGAGCACCATCCAGGCGCTGTACTGGCCGGCGGGCTTTTCCGGATCGGCGTCGATGGCATCCGGCAACAGCGACCAGGGGATCAGATAGGCGCAGGAGGCGCCCAGCCCAGCCAGCACGATCGTGACCACCAGCAGCAGCAGCTTGATCTGGTTGCCGCTGGACCCCAGGGGGGAGACCGCCTCATTCAGCGGGGGCAGCAGCATGGCCAGGGCGCAGCCGCTGATCCACAGCGCCGCACCGAGCTTGAGGGCACCGATGCGGCCGCGCTGATGGCTGAGGCTGTTCCAGATCCACAGGCCCACCAGGGTGCTCACCATGAAGGGCAGCAGGATCCAGTTGCTCCAGCTCTCGGGCAGCCGCAGCACCACCGGCAGGTAGAGCAGGGCGGCGGTCTGCATGATCTGCAGCCCGCACCAGAGCAGCAGGTAGAGCCCCAGCACCATCAGGAACCGGCCGTTGCCGCCCACCCGGCTGAGCAGGCGGCGGGTGGTGCCCTGTTCACGGATCGGCCGCTGGCAGTGCAGGGCCGCTGGAGCGAGTCCCCAGCCGCAGCCCAGGGTGGCCACCGCCACCACCAGGCCCACCAGCACGCCCACCCGCAGGTAGCTGGCGGGGTCGCTGTGGTCCTGCAGCAGCAGGGCCCCCAGCACCACCCCCACCAGGCTGGCGATGATCGAGCCGGTGAAGCGGGCGGTGTTCAGCCGCGTGCGCAGGGCCACATCGCCGGTGAGTTCAGCGGCCAGGGCGGAGTACGGCAGGTTCACCGCCGTGTAGAAGGTCTGGGCCAGGGTGGAGATGGCCACGAAGATCGCGAACTTCACCCAGGTGCTTCCCGGTGGCACCCACCACATCGCCGCCATGGTGATCCCCAGGGGGATGGCTGCGCCCAGGATCCAGGGCAGCCGCGGGCCCCAGCGGCTGTGGGTCTTGTCGCTCAGCCAGCCCACCACCGGGTCGTTGATGCCATCCCAGAGCCGGCCCGCCATCAGCACCAGGCCAGCCATCCAGGGGGGCAGGCCGGCGGCGGACGTGTAGAACACGAACAGGTAGAAGCCGATCAGGGAGGCGGACATACCGGTGCCGGCATCGCCCAGCCCATAGGACCAGAGCAGCCGCTGCCTGGCCCGGCCCCTGAGGTCGGCGGCGTCGGTGACGGGGGTGGCGGGTGCCCTGGGCACGGTGCTGCTGACGGCCTCAACGGGCATGCAGAGAGAAGGCTGAAGGCAGGCAGCCATCATGCTGGAGGCTCAGGGCTGCTGCAGCGGACCCCGGCAGGGCGTGCATTCATCGGTCCAGCTGGTGCAGACGCCCTGGCCAGCCGGGTTCATCCACCGGGTTCATCGATTGATGCGTCTTGCCAGCAGTTGCTTTCCAGCTTCCTGCTAAATTTTCACAACGCCGGCGGGCGTAGTTTAGTGGTAAAACCTCAGCCTTCCAAGCTGATGATGCGGGTTCGATTCCCGCCGCCCGCTTTCTGTTCTCAACAAGTTTTCCAGCTAAAAGCCCTTGCAGCGATTTGCGTTAGGGCTTCAGCCTGTGTCGGCACCTGTGTGGCCGTGCCAGCTATGAGACGAAATATCTCACCAGACGTCTCACATGCCGGCGGCCCGTGACTGGGATCGCACGTTCAGCCGATCAGCGTCACGGGATTGCCCTGGGCCACCCTCGCCCGTTTCCCCAGCTCGCTGCCCGGATCGGGGCCGGAGCTGCAGCGCCGGTCACCTCCCTGAGGAAAACCCCGGCGGATCCGGGGAAAACCGGCTGCGGGTGTGGAAAACCCGATCAGGGCTTGAAGCCCTGCAGCAGCCGGGAGGACACCAGCAGCATCAGGCTGCGGCTCTCCAGCGGGGCTCCCCGCGGCTTCCAGGGGCTGAAGCTGGCGGGCAGGTCCTCGCCGGCGGGCAGGGCGGTGTCGATCACCCGCAGCCAGCCCGTGGGACACACCGGCAGCTCGAAGTGCACCGCCCGGCAGTAGGCGTTCATGCCGCACCACAGCAGGGGCCCCTGGACGCTGTCGTTGATGCTCCAGGCCAGCGTGTGCGACCACTCCGCCCAGTCGGGCTGGCCCACCTCCACACCGTGCCACTGGCGCCACAGCCCGGCGGGTTCGGCGCCGCCGCGCTGCGGGCGCTCGGCCAGGGGCAGCTCTGGATTGAGCACATCCAGCAGGTGCCGGCGCAGGTGCAGCAGGCGCAGCAGGTAGGTGCGCAAGGCCAGATCGCCCCCATCCGGTTGCCAGTGCATCCAGCCCAGGGGGTTGTTCTGGCACCAGGTGTTGTTGTTGCCCCCCTGGCTGCGGCGCACCTCATCGCCCATCAGCAGCATCGGCACGCCGGGGGCCAGCAACAGGGTGGCCAGCAGGTTGCGCAGCTGCCGGTCGCGCAGGGCCAGCACGGCCCGATCGCTGCTGGGGCCCTCCACGCCGTGGTTCCAGCTGTTGTTGTGGTTGTCGCCGTCGCGGTTGTCCTCGCCGTTGGCCAGGTTGTGCTTGCCGTTGAAGCTCACCAGGTCGGCCAGGGTGAAGCCGTCGTGGGCGGTGAGGAAGGTGACGCACTGGCCGGGAAGGGGCAGGCGCGGCTGGTAGAGATCCGGACTGCCGCTCAGGCGCAGCCCCAGGGCCCAGGCGGTGTTCTCGTCGCCCTTCCAGAAACGGCGCACGTCGTCGCGGAAGCGGCCGTTCCAGGTGGCCACCCGCCGGGCCGGGAAGTCGGCCAGCTTGTAGAGGCCGCCGCAGTCCCAGGGTTCGCTGATCAGCTTGAGGTCGGCCAGTTCCGGGTCGGCCTCCATCGCCTCGAACAGGGGCGGCTGGTCGAGGGGCAGCAGGTTGTCGCCGCGGCTGAGGGCGATGCCCAGGTCGAAGCGGAAGCCGTCCACCCCCAGTTCGGTGGCCCAGCAGCGCAGGGATTCCAGGATCAGGCGCCGCACCAGCGGGCGGTTGGCGGCGATCGTGTTGCCGCAGCCGCTCACGTCCTGGTAGTGGCCATCGATCGACTGCTGGTAGTAGAGGCTGTCGCCAAAACCCCGCCAGCTGAGGGTGGGCCCGTGCTGGTTGCCCTCGCTGGTGTGGTTGTAGACAACATCGAGGATCACCTCGATGCCGGCCTGGTGGCAGGCGCTCACCAGCTGGCGCACCTGGTCGCGGGCCGTGAGGGGGTCGTCGCCCACCAGGTAGTCCGGGTGGGGAGCCATCCAGCTGATCGGGCTGTAGCCCCAGTGGTTCTGGCGGCCCGCCGGCGCATCGCTGGGGTCGAAGGCCATCACCGGCAGCAGTTCGATCGCCGTGATGCCCAGCTCCTGCAGCTGGGGCAGGCTGTCGATCAGCCCCAGCAGGCTGCCCTGGCGCTCGGCGGGCACGGGGCAGCCCGGCCCCTGGGTGAAGCCCGCCACGTGCAGCTCGTAGATCACGCTGCGCTGCCAGCTGTGGCGGGGCCGGGGGGCGGCATCGAAATCGAAGCGCTCCCGTTCGGTCACCACCCCCTTCAGGCAGCTGCCGGTGTTGGGCACCGCCCCCACCGCCGCACCGCGCTGGTAGCCCTGCCAGCCGGCGATCGCCCGGGCACAGGGGTCAAGCAGCACCTTGGAGGGGTTGAAGCTGTGCCCCCCCTGCTGCAGCGGCCCGTACACCCGGTAGCCGTAGCAGCTGCCCAGCCCCACCCCCTCCACCTCCACGTGCCAGTGGTCGCCTGAGCGGTGGCCGTTGCCCAGCTCCACCACCCGCTGGGGCTCGCGGGCCTCACCGTGGGCATAGAGCAGTAGTTCCACGCGGGTGGCCAGGGGAGCCACCACCGAAAAATTCACCCCGCGGCGGGTGATGGAGGCCCCCAGGGGCCAGGGCTGGCCGCGATGCACCGGGGCGCCACGGCCCCCGCCGGCTGCGGCTGCGGGCGTGACTGTGGGGCCCTCGGACGGGGCTGGCCTGGACATGGGCGAGGACGGGCTGGGCCGACTTGCCCCACAAACTAGGCAGCGGAAGCCGCTTGCACCCGTTGACGCTGTTGTCTGCTGACCTGGAGAGCGGCCGTCCGGCGCGGCAGGTGCGCCAGGGGCTGTGGCTGTTCGCCCCCAACCGCGACACCCAGGGCGGCAGCAGCTGGCTGCTGGCGGGCGAGCGGGGCGACCTGCTGATCGACTGCCCGGCCTGGACCCAGGCCAACCTCGAGCTGCTGCGCGGCCGGGGCGGCGGCGGCACGATCGTGCTCACCAGCCGGGAGGGCCATGGCCGCACCCGCCGCTTCCAGGAGGCCCTGGGCTGGCCCGTGCTGGTGCAGGAGCAGGAGGCCTACCTGCTGCCGGGGGTGGAGCAGCTGCACAGCTTCGGCCGGGAGCACCAGCTGGCGGAGACGGTGCGCCTGCTCTGGACTCCGGGGCCGACCCCGGGATCCTGCGTGCTGCACCACGGCGGCCCGGGTTGGGACGGGCTGTTCTGTGGCCGGCTGTTACAGCCGCTGGCCCCCGGGGTGCTGGCTCCGCTGCGCCAGCGGCGCACCTTCCACTGGCGGCGCCAGCTGGCCAGTCTGGAGCGGCTGCGGGCCTGGCTGCCGGCCGGCTCACCGGCCTGGATCGCCTGCGGCGGCGGGCTTGGCGCCCTGCGCGGCGCGTTGCTGGTGGGGGATGGCAGCGGGGTGCTGGCGGGGCTGGATCTGGCGCAATTGGCCAGCACCGGGGTGCCCGATGGGCCCTAGCGGTGGGCATGCGCACACCAGATCCATTGCGGCTAGACGCTTCTCTGTTGCGAAGCGGCCCCATGCCCCATACCATTGGCGCGCTCCACACCAGGGCGGTCGGCTTTTCCGACTCCCGATCCCAGACCGCCGCACAACAGGTTTCCCCGTCCCATGAACAAAGCAGACCTCGTCAATCTCGTGGCTGCCCGCACCGAGCTCACCAAGACCGACGTCGGTCTGGTGGTTGATGCCCTGATCGACACCATCATCGACTCGGTGGTGGATGGCAAGAAGGTGTCGATCCTCGGCTTCGGCTCCTTCGAACCCCGCGACCGCTCCGCCCGTCAGGGTCTGAACCCCAAGACCGGCGAGAAGATCAAGATCGAGGCCAAGCGGGTGCCCGCCTTCACCGCCGGCAAGATGTTCAAGGACAAGGTGCAGGGCGTCGGCTGATCGCTGACCCCGGCCAACCCCTCCCCCTCCAGCTGCCCGCCCACCTGCGCGAGCAGCTGGATTGTGGTGTGGCCCTGCGTCAGCAGGGCTATCGCGGACGCTTCGCCCCCTCCCCCACCGGCCCCCTGCACCGCGGCAACCTGCGCACGGCCCTGCTGTCCTGGTTGGCCGCCCGGCTGGCGGGAGGGGAGTGGCTCCTGAGGATCGACGACCTCGACAGCCCGCGCAACCGGGCCGGAGCCGAAGAGGAGATCGTGGCCGATCTGCGCTGGCTGGGGCTGGCCTGGGATGGCCCGCTCTGGCGCCAGAGCGCCCGCCGCGGTGTGTATGCCACGGTGCTGTCGGCCCTGCGGCGCGCCGGCTGGCTCTATCCCTGCCGCTGCAGCCGCCGGCTGCTGGCCGATATCTCCGCCCCCCATGGGGCGCCGCCGCTGTACCCGGGCCACTGCCGGGGCCTGGGGCTGGGCTGGGCGGCGGAGGGGGATCGCCTGCCCAGCTGGCGCTGGCGCCTGCCTGCCGGGCCGATCCTCTGGCGGGAACGCTTTGGCCCCCCGGGCTTTCTGGATGGCCCCAGCCAGGTGGGCGACGTGGTGCTGCGCCGCGCCGATGGTTTTCTGGCCTACCACCTGGCCACCGCCGTGGATGAACTCAGCCTGGGCATCAGCGAGGTGGTGCGCGGCGAGGACCTGTTCTGGGCCACCGGCCCCCAGGTGGCCCTGATGGGGCTGCTGGGGGGCGAGCCGCCCGGCTATGGCCACGTGCCGCTCTGGCGCGATGCCCAGGGCCAGCGCCTGAGCAAGCGGGAGGGGGCCGAGGGGTTGGCGGGCATGCGCCGGCGAGGCCTGGATGCGCCGGCGGTGATCGGCGAGCTGGCCGCCAGTGCCGGTCTGGTGCCGGCCGGCAGCCGGCTCAGTGCGGCCGAACTGCTGCAGGAGCTCAATCCCGGCCTGTTCGCCGAACGGCTGCGGGCCGCCGCAGCGGAGGGGCAGTCTTAAGGAAGCTTTCGGGATCATTGGGCTCCAGGCCCCCCACACTGGAGAGCAATCCCAACCGCTTTCCGTGAGCGCAGCCGCCAAGTTCCTCCAGCAGCAGCCCCATGTGGGTGCTGCCCCGGCCCCGTTGATTGATCAGACCAGTTCCGCCCTGCGCCAGGTGTGTCCCAGCTGCGGCGGCAGCGGCATGTTGCGGCTGGGTGACCAGCGCTTCCGCACCTGTCTCGACTGCCTCGGCCAGGGCCACATGCCGGCGGTTGGGGCAGCCACCACGGTGGCCGAAGTGCTCCAGCTGGACAGCCGCCGGCTCAACGCAGCTGCTTCTTCCGCTGCTGCCAGATGAAGAAGGTCGCGGTGCCCACCACCACGGCCAGGGGCGCGGCGGTGAGCAGGAGCAGGATCACGGCGGTCCAGTCGGTGTACATCGCTGCAGACGAAAACCGGGGCCATCATCCCAGGTGGCCAGGATTTTGTTCGGGTCCCCTGCCGCTGTTGTTGCCACTCCTGATCCAGGTCCTGCTCGTGGCCCCAGCCTTCGCCGGGGTGGAATTCGACAACTGCCAGCCCAGCGGCGACGGCGGCGTCACCTGCGACACCCGCCCCACCGGCAACACCCGCATGGACGACCAGGACGCCCGCTACGGCCTGCTCGACCAGGCCACCCCCGGCTGGCGGGAATTCGACCCGGTGGGCGGCGAGGGGGAGTTCTCGATCGAAGCGCCGTTCTGAGCGGCCCGGGGCGGCCGCCATGGCCACACTGGAGCCAACGGAGCCGATGCCGCCGCGATGGCTGAGCCCAGCACGAGCCGCACCGACCCCACCGACGACATCCTGCGCTGCCACAGCGTGCTGGGGTGATCGGGAAGTGGTGGAGGCCTGGGTGGATCTGGCGGGCTGGCAGCCGGATGCTCAGCCCGCCTGCGCCTCCAGCAGCGCCTCCAGGTGGGCCGCGCTGCTCTCCCCGAGGGCGCCGAGGTGGTAGCCCCCCTCCAGCACCGACACCAGCCGGCCGCCGCAGTGCTCGGCGGCCACGGCCAGGCAGCAGGCGGTGAGGGCGCCGTAGTCGGCGCTGCTGAGCTGGAAGCGGCCGAGGGGGTCGTGGCGGTGGCCGTCGAAGCCCGCCGAGAGCAGCAGCAACTGGGGCCGGAAGCGGGCCGCGGCCGGCCGCAGGGCCTCCTCCAGGGTGCGCAGCACGGTGGCGCCGTCGCTGCCGGCGGGCAGGGGGCAGTTCACGGTGGTGCCCGCTCCGGGTCCCTCGCCCCGCTCGCTGGCGGCGCCGCTGCCGGGGTAGTTGCCCCACTCGTGCAGGCTCAGGAAGAACACGCTCGGGTCGCGCCAGAAGATCGCCTGGGTGCCGTTGCCGTGGTGCACGTCCCAGTCGACGATCAGCACCCGCTCCAGCCCGTGCACCGCCTGGGCATGGCGGGCGGCCAGGGCCACGTTGTTGAACAGGCAGAACCCCATGCCCCGCTCCGGCTCGGCGTGGTGGCCGGGGGGACGCACGGCGGCGAAGGCGTTGGCCAGGCTGCCCTCCAGCACCCCATCCACCGCCGCCAGCACGCCGCCGGCGGCCAGCCGGGCCACGTCCTCGCTGTGCTCGCCGATGGCCGTGTCGCCGGTGGAGAGTTCGCTGCGGCCGTAGGCCCCATCCCGGCGCACGGTGTGCAGGTAGCCCTGGCTGTGGCAGCGCAGCAGTTCGGCGTCGCTGATCGGCCGGGGGGCGAGGCGGCGGCAGCGCTGCAGCAGGCCCCGCTCGCCCAGGGCCTGCTCGATGGCATCGAGCCGCTCGGGGCACTCGGGATGGTGGCTGCCGGTGTGGTGCAGGCGGAAGGCCGGATCCAGCAGCAGGCCGGGGGCGGGCATCACCTCAACTCCCTGCGACGCTTCCCCCACAATCGCTGACAGTTGCATTTTTGGTGGCTATCGAGAGGATGGGCCTGGGTGGTTGCGGCCGCCGTCAGCCCTTCCTGATCGAGCAGTTTTTCCTGATCGAGCAGCCTTGCCGATGGAGCAGCCGATGGTGATGGCCTCCCCCCAGCCCTCCCCTCAGGCGCCTCTGCCCCCTTTGGCAGTGGAGCGCACCAGCCGGCTGATCCGCCAGCAGCGCGGCCGCGCCGACGCCCTGATCGAGGTGCTGCACCAGGTGCAGGAGCTCTACGGCTACCTGCCGGCGGCGGCCCTGGCCCAGGTGGCCCGGGAGCTGAAGCTGCCCCTCTCGCGGGTGCATGGGGTGGCCAGTTTTTACCACCTGTTCCGCCTGGAGGCGCCCACCGCCCACCGCTGTGCGGTGTGTCTGGGCACGGCCTGCTTCGTGAAGGGGGGCGGCGAGCTGGTGGCGCGGCTGGAGCGGCGGCTGGGGCTGCGGCTCGATGACCCCGCCGGCAACGGCCGCTGGGCCCTGGAGCACGTGAGCTGCCTGGGGGCCTGCGGCCAGGCGCCGGTGCTGGTGGTGGACGGCCAGCTGGAACCGCGCCTGCCGCTCGACGACCCGGCGGCCCTGGAGGCCCGCCTGGATGCACTTGGCCTGGGCGGAGCGGCGCCATGACGGCCCCAACCCCGCTGCAGCTGCGCTGCTGCGCCGCCAGTGGCTGCCGCTCGGCCGGCGCCGATGCCCTGCAGGCGGCACTGCACACCGCCCGCGACCAGCTGGGTGGCGCCGCCGAGGGGGTGACGATCAAGCCGGTGGGCTGCCTGCGGCTGTGCGGCCGCGGCCCGCTGGTGGCCATCGACCGGCCCGCCGGCGCCAGCGAGCTCTACGCCGATCTGAGCGCGGAGCAGGCGCCGGCCCTGCTGGCGGCGGCCACCGGCCTGGGCCAGGGGGACGCGCTGGCCAAGCAACGGCTGGATCCCGCCCACCCGTTCTTTGCCCTGCAGCAGGCGGTGGTGCTGGAGGGCTGCGGCGTGGTGAATCCCGAGTCGATCGACGACGCCTTGGCCCACGGCAGTTACGCCCAGCTGAAGCGGGTGCTGGCCGCGTTCAGCCCCGAGCAGGTGCGCGAGCAGGTGAAGCGCAGCGGCCTGCGCGGCCGGGGCGGTGCCGGCTATCCCACCGGCCTGAAGTGGGACACGGTGGCCCTGCAGCCCCCCGGCCCCCGCACCGTGGTGTGCAACGCCGACGAGGGCGACCCGGGCGCCTTCATGGACCGCAGCGTGCTGGAGAGCGATCCCCACCGGCTGATCGAGGGCATGGCGATCGCCGCCTTTGCGGTGGGCGCCGACCAGGGCTACGTGTATGTGCGGGCCGAGTATCCGCTGGCGATCGAGCGGCTGCGCCTGGCGCTGAAGCAGGCCCGCGCCAAGGGGCTGCTGGGAGCCGGCATCGCCGGCAGCAGCTTCAACCTGCGGCTGGAGGTGCGGGTGGGGGCCGGCGCCTACGTGTGCGGCGAGGAGACGGCGCTGCTGGCCTCGATCCAGGGGCAGCGGGGCACGCCCCGGCCGCGGCCGCCGTTCCCGGCCCAGGTGGGCCTGGGGGGGGCGCCCACGTTGATCAACAACGTGGAAACCCTGGCCTCGATTCCGGTGATCCTGCGGGAGGGCGGCGACTGGTATGCCGCGATCGGCACCGAGGGCAGCAAGGGCACCAAGGTGTTCGCCCTCTCCGGCGCGGTGGCCCACACCGGCCTGGTGGAGGTGCCGATGGGCACCACCCTGCGCACGGTGGTACTCACCATCGGCGGCGGCGTGCCGGGGGGTGAGGGGCCGGATGGGGGTGTGAAGGCGGTGCAGACCGGCGGCCCCTCCGGCGGCTGCATCCCGGCCGCGCTGCTGGACACGCCGGTGGACTACGAGAGCCTGCGGGAGCTGGGCTCGATGATGGGCTCGGGCGGCCTGGTGGTGATGGGCGAGAGCACCTCGATGCCGGAGGTGGCCCGCCACTTCATGCGCTTCAGCGTGAACGAGAGCTGCGGCAAGTGCGTGCCCTGCCGCGCCGGCACCGTGCAGCTGGCCCAGCTGCTCGATCGCTTCGTGGAGCGGCGGGCGGAGCTGGCGGATCTGGAGCGGCTGGAGGAGCTCTGCCGGATGGTGGGCGCCACCAGCCTGTGCGGCCTGGGCCAGGCGGCGCCCAACCCGGTGCTGAGCACCCTGCGCTACTTCCGCCAGGAGTACCAGGCGGCCTGCCGGCAGCCGGCCCAGTGCGAGCCGCTCGAGGCCTGCCTGCTGCAGGAGGTGAGCCCATGAGCGTGCACACCCTCACGGTGGACGGGGTGGAGGTGGCCGTGCCCGAGGGCGCCAGCCTGCTGGACGCGGTGCGGGCGGCGGGGGCCGAGCTGCCCACCCTCTGCCACCTCGACGGCCTCACGCCGGTGGGCGCCTGCCGGCTCTGCCTGGTGGAGCTGGAGGGCAGCGGCAAGCTGCAGCCCGCCTGCGCCACCGCCGCCGGCGAGGGCATGGCGGTGCTCACCCAGACGCCCCAGCTGCAGGAGTGGCGGCGGATGGCGGTGGAGCTGTTCTTCGCCGAGGGCAACCACGTGTGCGCCTTCTGCGTGGCCAACGGCAACTGCCAGCTGCAGGACGTGGCGGTGGCGGTGGGCATGGACCACTCCCGCTTCCCGTACCAGTACCCCCAGCGGCGGGTGGATGCCTCCCACCCCCAGTTCGCGATCGACCACCACCGCTGCATCCTCTGCACCCGCTGCGTGCGGGTGTGCGATGAGATCGAGGGGGCCCACGTGTGGGATGTGGCCCACCGGGGCGCCGAATGCCGGATCATCGCCGGGCTCGACCAACCCTGGGGCGAGGTGCAGGCCTGCACCTCCTGCGGCAAGTGCGTGGACGTGTGCCCCACCGGCGCCATCTTCCACAAGGACGACACCACCGGTGAGAAGGCGCCGCAGCGGCAGCGGCCCGAGCTGCTGCGCAACGCCCGGGAGCAGCACCAGTGGCAGAACCAGTGACCGCACCCGCAGCCGTGAGCCCGCCATGACCACCCCATCTCCCCGTTTGCGCTTCGCCACCGTGTGGCTGGCGGGCTGCAGCGGCTGCCACATGTCGTTCCTGGATCTCGACGAGTGGCTGTTCGAGCTGGCCCAGCAGGTGGATGTGGTGTTCTCGCCGGTGGCCAGCGACGTGAAGGAGTACCCCGAGGGGGTGGACGTGTGCCTGGTGGAGGGGGCGGTGGCCAATGCCGACAACCTGGAACTGGCGTTGCAGGTGCGGCAGCGCACGCGGCTGGTGATCTCCTTCGGCGACTGCGCCGTGACGGCCAACGTGCCCGGCCTGCGCAACCTCTGGGCGCAGGTGGATGGCGGCAGCCGCCAGAGCGTGCTGGATCGGGCCTACCTGGAGCTGGCCGATACCGGCGCCCAGCATCCCCACGCCCCCGGCATCGTGCCGGAGCTGCTGGAGCGGGTGCTGCCGCTGCACGAGGTGATCCCGGTGGACCTGTATCTGCCCGGCTGTCCGCCGAGCGCCGATCGGATCCGCGCCGCCATCGAGCCGCTGCTGCGCGGTGCGCTGCCAGCGATGGAAGGCCCGGCGATGTTGCAATTCGGCTGAGGCCCTCCCATGACCCGCACGATCACGATCGACCCGGTGACCCGCATCGAGGGGCACGCCAAGATCACGTTGCACCTGGATGAGGCGGGCCGGCTGGCCGATGCCCGCTTCCACGTGGTGGAGTATCGCGGCTTCGAGACGTTCTGCGAGGGGCGGCCGTTCACCGAGATGGCGGGGATCACGGCGCGGATCTGCGGCATCTGCCCGGTGAGCCACCTGCTGGCGGCTGCGAAGACCGGCGACAAGCTGCTGGCGGTGCAGCCGCCACCGGCGGCGCGCAAGCTGCGGCGGATGCTGAATCTGGCCCAGCTCTGCCAGAGCCATGCGCTCTCGTTCTTTCACCTGAGCAGTCCGGATTTCCTGCTGGGCTGGGAGAGCGATCCGGCCCGGCGCAACGTGTTCGGCCTGATGGCGGCCGACCCCGATCTGGCCCGCGCCGGCATCCGCTTGCGCCAGTTCGGCCAGCAGGTGCTGGAACTGCTGGGGGGCCGCAAGATCCATTCGGCCTGGGCGGTGCCCGGCGGGGTGCGCACGCCCCTGAGCACCGAGGCGCGGGAGTGGATTCTGGGGCGGCTGCCGGAGGCCAAGTCCACGGTGGCCACCGCCCTGGCGCTCTACAAGGGGCTGCTGGATGGGCCGCTGCAGCGGGAGCAGCGCACCTTCGGCGATTTCGATTCGTTGTTTATGGGCCTGGTGGCGGCCGATGGCGGCTGGGAGTGCATCGAGGGGGCGATCCGCTTCATCGACAGCAGCGGCCGGATCGTGGCCGATGGCCTCAGCGAGGACGACTACGCCAGCTACCTGGGCGAGGCGGTGGAGAGCTGGAGCTACCTGAAGTTCCCGTATTACAAGCCGCTGGGCTACCCGGACGGCATCTACCGGGTGGGGCCGCTGGCGCGGCTGAACGTGTGCGAGCGGATCGGCACGGAGTGGGCCGACCGGGAACTGGCCGAGTTCCGCCAGCGCAGCGGCACCGCGGCGAGCGGCGGCCGGATCGTGACGTCGTCGTTTGCCTTCCACCACGCCCGGCTGGTGGAGATCGTGGCCTGCCTGGAGGGCATCGAGCAGCTGGTGGTGGACGACAGCCTGATGGGCGACCGCATCCGCGCCCGCGCCAGCCTCAACGCCAACGAGGCGGTGGGGGTGAGCGAGGCGCCGCGGGGCACCCTGTTTCACCACTACCGGGTGGACGACGACGGCCTGATCACCCGCGTGAACCTGATCATCGCCACGGGCCAGAACAACCTGGCGATGAACCGCACGGTGGCCCAAATCGCCCGGGAGTTCATCACCGAGCCGGTGGCGGAAGGGGCCGAGATCCCCGAACCCCTGCTCAACCGGGTGGAGGCGGGCATCCGCTGCTTCGACCCCTGCCTGAGCTGCAGCACCCACGCCGCCGGCCAGATGCCGCTGCGGATCGCGCTGGTGGATGCGGGGGGGAGGGTGCTGGCGGAGCGGGTGAGGGATTGATGTAGGGGGCTGGGGCTGGCCAGCGGCGCTTTGTAGCCCTGTGAACGGTCTTATGAGGGTCCGTATAAGACGCCGTCCTCTTGCTGGCGGGACGTCGTGGCCCTTGGCATCAAAGAGATTTCAGGGTGTTGCCACTGGCGCGGGCTGTTCTTATGCTGCTTGCAAGGGTAGTTGCGCCTGCTTATGCGGATCCGCCCAAATAGATGTTAGGTGCTAGCATGTCACATTGGCAATTTCTGAAAATATTTGAACAGTTACTATTGTAACTACCGATCAGTAGTCTGAAAACTCTAAATATAACTATCCTTATAGACAGTGACCCAAGAGCCAAATGCCACTTGTTCCAGAAGCCGACCTAAAGCTTGCAACACAGAATATCGCACACTTTGGCGATACGGATATCTTCCCATTCCCAACCGAAAATCATATCTTCTATGACAAGTCTGAAGGCGTCTGCACGGTACTCAAGGAAATTGATAACGATTTTGAATCCGCCCTCATTACTATGCCAGTTCTTGCTTCAAAAGAATTAGCTGCGGTTGGATACAATGGATTTAGGCAAGGTACACAAATTGATCCAATTTGGAATGCATATCTCTTGGCATTAGTAGTTTGCATTGGAAAAGATATTGAAGCACGACGCGTGTCCTCCTCCATTGTTTTCTCCTATCGATTTAAGCCTGTACAAGTTACAGGTTCGCTTTTCGATACAACAGTGGGATGGGTAGAATTTCAGGCAGAAGCCAGTCGCAAGGCTTGCCAACATGCATTTGTCTTACGGTGTGACATTTCTGACTTTTATCCACGTATTTATCACCATCGGCTTGAGAATGCCCTACGTCGTGCCACAGAAAATAGTGAAGTCGTAAATCGGATTCGTGACCTTGTGAGCGCTATCGCAGCAGGCCCATCTTACGGTCTTCCTGTAGGCGGGCCAGCGGCTCGCCTCTTGAGTGAACTCTTGCTCAATAGTGTGGATCGGCTTTTGCTCGCAGAAAAAATCAATTTTATTAGATTTGTCGATGATTACCTTATCTTTGCGGATTCCAGAGAAAAAGCTCATTCTTCACTAATTCGTCTAAGCCAGCTGCTTTTGACAAACGAAGGGCTTTCATTGCAGAAAACCAAGTCTCGAATTCAATCTTCAGCCGAGTTTCTTGCAACTTCTGAGTTTACTGAAGCGGGAGTTGTAGGTGAAGCGTCAGAGAACGATTTGCTAGCTAGAGCATTTAAACGTTTGAGGATTCGTTATGATCCGTATTCTCCGACTGCCGATGCTGATTACAAAGCATTAACCAAAGAGCTAAGCAGATTCGATATTGTCGGAATGCTGGGACGGGAGCTTACAAAGAGCCGAATTGATGAGAGTCTTACACGTCGCTTAGTCTCTTCAATAAAGCTGTTGCCAGAATCTTCTCAAAATGATGCAATGAGGTCAATGTTTGACAGTCTTGACCTGCTATATCCAATTTTCCCCTCAGTGATGCAGCTATGCCGCCATCTCCACGCAAATCTTACGCCTGATGTACAAACGGATGTCTATGCATCACTTCGCCACCTGATTGAATGCGGCTCATATATTACACAGGTCCCAGCAAATCTTGCCTATGCCATACGAGTTCTAGCAAATGACGACTCTGAAGAAACTGAAATTCTTTTTGCGTCTTTGTATAAGGACTCATCAAGCATGATGATTCGGCGTGATCTTATTGTCCTTATGGCGTTTCGCAAAGCAGACTACTGGTTGTCTAATTGCAGAAACTCGTTTGCGACTTTGAACGGCTGGGAGAGGCGTGCACTTCTAATTGCATCATATACCTTGGGCGATGAGGGAAAGCATTGGCGTAGCGCGATACGCAACGAGCAGAGTGCATATGACAAATTAGTGCTTGAATGGACATCAGAGAGTAAGCAAAAACATGGTTCTGCATGGAGAGTTCCATTGTGATTTCAGAACACCAGTTTGCAACACACTATCTTTCTGATTGGCACACAATTACACCTCTGGCTGACGGATTTTGGTCATTTGAAAATCTGATGTTATCACGGATTGTTCCGCCGCTCAAGCCAATGGCGCGGAGCGATATGAGGGCCATAATAAATGAAACAGCCTTTCGTGCTTTTTGCTTGCTGCACAACAATTCAAATCGTATCAGACGGACTGACGTCTTGAATGCGATTGAAGTAGAGTTAAGTCCAACGCTTCACTACATCCAGCGATTTTCCCCCAGTTCTCACCTGCAGACGGAGAATATCGATGATAACTTTCGAAAAGAGGCTGGTAATCTGGTGTTTCGTCTGCTTCACTTCTTTCCGGGGTCAACACCCACTATCCTCCGACCTACATTCAGCGGATGTGGCCTTCTCTCACAGTGTGAAGGGGATGTCATCAAAGGATCCTGTCTTTATGAAGTGAAGGCAGGAGAGAGGGGGTTTCGAGTTGTTGATCTACGGCAATTGCTCACGTATACAGCGCTTGCTTACGCCAATGGATCGCTTTCATTTCAGGAAATTGGGTTATTTAATCCTAGGACAGGCCTTGCTTGGAAGAAGAGCCTTGAAGAAGTTAGTTACTCTCTTTCTGGATTGAGGCTAACTGACACTCTTTCAGCGTTGGTCGATCGTTTCTCAGGAGCATCAGCTTCGAGATAAATGCTATCTTTCAACCCTACACCTAACATCAGCATACAGCGGACTCGGCTGTGCCTCGCCGCTGATGCTGAGCGTTATGCATAAGGTGCGTCCCCGATGAGTTTCCCTTTAGAACTAACAGCTCAGATCAATAGCCACAATGGTAACTTCACTCGAAAGTTCACCTTAAACCGCGGACTGACGGTTCTGCTTGGACCAAACGGATCTGGCAAAACGCACCTACTGAGGGGGCTAAAGCAAAGCCTTAACCAGCATATGAATGGCAAACGTGTGCGTTTCCTCTCAGCTGGTCGAATGGGGTTATTGGAGCAGTTCAGGTCGGACTATGACGGGCATCGTGGAGGCTCACCAAGATACGACGAAGCGACCTTTGGCAGCAAAGGTGATGCTGCTCGCAGACATCAGATGGAAACTTTAAATGGGGACTTCCAGACTCTCGCAGAGCGGGCCGATATCCTGATAAAAATTCAGGAACGATTGCGGAAGTTATTTAAACGTGACGTTCTTATTGATTGGGATGGAGGCAACCTAAAGATTTCCTTCTCCCGATTAGATATTGAAGCAAAGCCATATTCCTCTGGTCGGGAAGCATCGGGCCTAATGCAACTGGTTGGAATACTTGCCGCACTTTATGACGATGAGGTAGGGGCGCTTCTTCTGGACGAACCCGAGGTGTCCTTGCATCCCCAGTTGCAGGCCTTTCTTCTGAATGAAATCCTCAGTGTTTCCGGGCACCCCGGAGCCGGGGGAAATAAGAAGATCGTAATAATCGCTACGCACTCAACGGAAATGCTCCAAATTAAGAGCCCGGAAGACTTGCTATCTCTCGTCTTTTGTTATGACCTCATGGCTGATCCCGTTCAGATTCCCCCTGATGCAGGTGAACTAAAAAATAAGAAGGTACAAAGCTTAATCGCCCGACTCGGCCAAGAGCATAAGTTGTCGCTATTTTCCAAACGGCCTCTACTAGTTGAAGGGCCATCTGATGTAATCCTCTGCAGCGCACTTGGTGGCAAGCTAGATATGCACCTTGAAGCTGCCGGATCACAGCTGCTTCCCGTTATCGGTAAAGGGCAGATGCCAACCGTAGGTAAGTTGCTGCGGCTTCTCGGAAAGACACCGGTGGCATTGGCAGACGCGGATGGTATTGCTGATGGGGTTGAACTTATTAACTCCTACCTTAACGACAACCCTGCCGCAGATAAACGTGCAAGTTCATTAGGCTTCTCTTCTGCGATCCAAATGGCTGGCGCGATATACGCCGATTATTGCAAGTTGGTGGATAGTCGATGGAATGAAATTTCCCCTCGCGCAGAAGTCCATCCATATTGGGTTAACCGAAAGACCGATGAGGAAACGCAAGCAAAGCGCCGATCTGCTTTCTGTGCGTTGTTCACAACCGATGACGTCGGGTTATCGAAACTGGCGGCGGATGAAGCTTGGACGAACATCAAGGCTCGATTGATTGCCTTGCTTGAATTACTGGAACAGTGCGGCCTGTTCATTTTGCGTAGGGGGTCAATTGAGTCCTACTACCTAAGTTCAGATCAATTCACTTCGATTGAGAAACCAAGTGCCGCCGTAAGTGAAATCGACCACCTCAATCAACTTTCACCTCAAGCTATTCATACTGCCTATTCTGATGTGGTGCGCTGTATCCAATATGCTTCCAATGCCGAAGTAATTTGTGAGGCTGATGCGTTAAGAGACCTACTACTTTCGGTGGTTGCACCTGCACATGCCAGATTCAAGAGTGGCGACTCGTCACCAAACTTCAACGTATTAGCCCGATCAATCCTGGGTGAGCGATCAAAGATATTTGGTCTGGTTGTTGAAGGTGAAAGACTTGTCGTTTCAATTGAAAGCAAGATTCTCAACGTCAAAGGTTTCCCGGTAGCTCTTGGAAAGGAAGATGACGTGCTGAAATCTATTAATGTGGCCCTTGCGACAAATGCATAACCCGGCAGTCGAGCGGACCTGCGCAAAAAGCCGCGCAGGCCGCTCACTTCTACGTTCGAAGGATCGCGTCTTCGCCCCAGCATGTTGAGGTTAGCTTGTCTTGTCTCGATCTCTTAAACTCTCTGGCGCTTCACCCTGGATTATTATCTAGCGCGTATCTGAATTCCTAGCCCCTCACAAAAGGCAACTGTCTGGGGCTCCTTTCCCATCAGACCGCGTTCAACTTCCATTTGGTAAGGAGAGGACTCTCTTGCAATCCGAATACCATCTTTCCAGAAGTATGCACGACTCTTATGCCCATCCATATCCCAAGCTCTCATCTCCGCAACTTGCTGCTGTGTATACCCAAGATGAATCAGCACTGTCATCATAGCCTTCTTGATCTCCAAGATATTCTCGTACTCTTTCGCGCTGTTTGAACGCATATTATCAGTCTTCCATTGCTGCACTTTGGCTTTATAGATTGAGCAGGCAATCCGAGAATCACCAGGAAGTGCCATTGCAGCAGGCCGCAATGGATCCAGAGACAAAACCGTTAACGCAGCAAAGATGCAGCCTCTGGAGATCATGAAAGTCATTGCTCTAAAGTCATGCTGTTCTTCAGCATAACATCACGATTGCACATATTCAAGTAAGCTATTCCGAAGCTGACGCTATTGGCCCTCTTTGTATGTCATAGTCAATGTGTACGGACTAATGTTTTTTCTGAATCATCGCCAGGGCTTTAGCGAAGAAGGAGGTAAGTATGAGACTAGAGCCGCTTGGAAAATGAAGGACCACAGGGATTGCCTGCTGAGAGGCGTCTCTTCGAACAAGCCCCACGAGTGGACAGGCCACCACTGAATCCATCCGAGTGCTTTAGAATTTCTGCCTGCCACGCAAGGGCAGCGTTAGCTGGATTAGTGACTATTCATGACCAATCACTACTGGAAGGACGATATCTGCAGGAAAATCATAGAGGGCCTTAGGACTTCCTGTGATGAGATTGTCAGCTTTACCGAGGACCATGCTCTTCCGGTAAATGCTGAATACTTGCTCACGGTTAATATAGCCAAGAGCATTTTAACGCTAAACAGCAGTCTAGGATGGCCGCTGAAGATCTACTTAGAATACCCAGCCCAGAAATTTCTGGAAAAGTGTTTTCCGTTGGCCAGGAGTGTTGGTTCTTCCAGTTTTTCTCCAGGTCAGACCGTCTTTCGCCAAAGCCCAACTATAGATCGCCCAGGAAGAACCGATGTTGCTGTTCTTCGCGATGGTCAACAGGGCTGCATCCCAGTGTGTGCTATAGAGGTTAAGGGTTTTAATCCACCCAAGGAGAAAGTAATCGATGACATGCGGCGGAATCAGGAATACTTTGCAGACGCCAACACCGGAAGATCGCAACTCCAATTCGCAGTATCAGCCATGGTCCGCAGTTACAAATCTCAAATTTCACGGAAGGCTCATGTACGGAATTTACTTTCGAAATACGCCCATGAGGTTCAGGCGCCTACTTGCTGTGCCATCAGCATAATTACTGGCAAACTAAGAGATGCTTCTGTTGACGACGATGGCACCATTCCGCAGCTTATTGCTGGTGTCATTATTTTTGAATGGCAGAACAACCCTTCTGATGGGAATTCCGCGGATTCGAATTTATCCTATTCTCCTAGGATAACCTAGCTAACATCCAGATACAGAAGGCGGGAGCAATAGCTGGCTTGCTTCTATGCTGAGATCTCAGCCCGCTTCTGATCTTGAGCGTCAAGCCCACATTTAAGCCCCTACACCCAGTCGGCCTGCATCCTCCGAGCAACAGTCCTTTGGATGCAACTCCTTGCAATTCATTCGACCGGGACCAGCCCACCTCCCGCCACCCTTGCCCCGCTCGTAACCCTTCTGGCATGCTGAGTCGTCAGAACTGCTTTATCCGTTGGCCAACGCCGCTGAGAACCCACTGAGCGACGCCGTAAGCAACGACGACCTCGCCGACGAGTTCCTCGGTGCGCTCGCTGCCCTGGGCGGATCAGCGGGCAACAGCCGCCTGCGGGAAATCTTGGAGTGGGACGAAGCCAGCTACGAAGTGGTGAAGGGCGATCTGCTGAGCCGTCGGCTGATCGTTCCCGGCCGTGGCCGAGGCGGCTCAGTAGCCCTGGTAGATGGGTCTGCGGTGGAGACCTCCAGCAAAGGCCAGACCGCCAGCCGCGCCCCCCGCACCCGCGTTCCGAACGGATCCCGCGCCGCCTCGGCCTCCAGCTCTTTTGAGCAGGCGTTCCGCACCATCGACGACTGCCTGCGCAAGGAGGCTGGCTGCGGCACCGAGCTCGACTACACCGAGCAGTCCTCCTGGCTGCTGTTCCTCAAGTACCTCGACGGGCTCGAAGACGACAAGGCCACCGTGGCCGCCCTGGAGGGCCGCACGTATACGCCCATCCTCGAGGAGACCTACCGCTGGAACAGCTGGGCGGCACCGAAGAACGACAGCGGCCAGCTGGATCATCACGCCGCCCTCACTGGCGATGACCTGCGCGACTTCGTGAACCAGCGCCTGTTCCCCTACCTGGAGCGCTTCAAGCAGAGCGCCAGCGGGCCGAACACGATTGAATACAAGATCGGCGAGATCTTCGGCGAACTGCGCAACAAGATCAGCAGCGGTTACAACCTGCGCGAAATCATCGATGTGATCGATGGTCTGCGCTTCCGCTCCCAGGCCGAGAAGCACGAGCTCTCGATGCTCTATGAGGAAAAGATCAAGCGCATGGGCAACGCCGGCCGCAACGGTGGTGAGTACTACACGCCCCGGCCGCTGATCCGCGCCATTGTGCAGGTGGTGAACCCCCAGATCGGCGAGTCGGTCTACGACCCGGCGGTGGGCTCCGCCGGCTTCCTGTGCGAAGCCTTCGAATTCATGCGCAAGGGCGGCGCCACCGGCCGCGAACTCAGCACCGAAGACCTCGACACCCTCCAAAACCGCACCTTTACCGGCAAGGAGAAGAAGAGCCTCGCCTATGTGATCGCGATCATGAACATGATCCTCCATGGCATCGAGGCGCCCCGGGTGCTGCACACCAACACCCTCACCGAAAACCTCAGCGATGTGCAGGAGCGCGACCGCTTCGATGTGATCCTCGCCAACCCGCCATTCGGCGGCAGCGAACGCAAGGAGGTGCAGCAGAACTTCGAGATCCGCAGCGGCGAAACCGCCTTTCTGTTTCTCCAGCACTTCATCCGCTTGCTGCGGGCCGGCGGCCGCGCCGGCGTGGTGATCAAGAACACGTTTCTCTCCAACACAGACAACGCCTCGGTGGCCCTGCGCCAGAAGCTGCTCACCGACTGCAACCTGCACACGGTGCTCGATTGCCCCGGCGGCACCTTCCAGGGGGCGGGGGTGAAAACGGTGGTGCTGTTCTTCGAGAAGGGATCGCCCACCCGCAACGTGTGGTTCTACCAGCTCGATCCCGGCCGCAACCTGGGCAAAACCAACCCGCTCAACGACCGCGATCTGGCGGAGTTCGTGGAGCTGCAGAAGTCCTTTGCGGATTCGCCCAAGAGTTGGAGTGTGGCAGCGGACTCGATTGATCCTGAGAGCTGGGATCTTTCGGTGAAGAACCCCCATGGGGGTGAGACGGTGGCGCTGCGGAGCCCCAAGGAGATCATGGCGGAGATTGCCGCGCTGGATGCGGAGAGTGCGGAAGTGCTGGGGCGGATCAGGGCGTTGGTATGAGCCAGGCTTGGACATGGAAACCGCTAGGCGAAGTCTGTAAGACAGGCTCTGGTGGGACCCCGTTAAGTTCGCGAAAGGAGTTTTACGAAGGTGGCACTATTCCCTGGCTCGTCAGCGGCGAGGTGGCTCAGGGAAACGTGCGTGAGGCTAAGAACTTCATCACGGCAGCTGGCCTTGAGAATTCGGCAGCGAAACTTTTCCCGAGAGACACTGTCTTGGTCGCAATGTATGGCGCAACCGCAGGGCAAGTGGGAATCCTGAGATTTGAGGCGACTACGAATCAGGCGATCTGTGGGATCCTTCCGAGCGAAAAGTTCGTTCCAGAGTTCCTGTATTATTTTCTGCTGGCCAAGAAAGATGACTTAGTTGCGCAAGCTACGGGAAATGCGCAGCCCAATATCTCTCAAATAAAAATCAAGAATACTGAGGTTCCAGTTTTACCTCTCCCCGAGCAGCAGCGAATCGTCGCCCTGCTCGACGAAGCGTTTGCGGGCCTCGCCGCCGCCAAAGCCAACGCCGAGCGGAACATCCAGAACGCCCGCGCGCTCTTTGAGAGCCATCTTCAATCCGTGTTCAGTCAGCGAGGGGAGGGGTGGGTTGAGGTAACTCTTGGCGAAGTGTGTGAGATGTATCAGCCAAAGACCATTGGCTTGAAGGATCTTGTTTCCGATGGGCAATACCCTGTTTTTGGAGCCAATGGGATCATTGGGCGGTACGACAAGTTTAATCATGAAGAGCCTCAGCTTTTGATTACTTGCAGGGGAGCCACTTGTGGGTCTGTCAACATTTCAGAGCCATTTTCATGGATTACAGGCAATGCAATGGTTGTGAGGCCGCTAGGCGCTACACTTGACCTCGGTTATCTCGAGTATGCTTTTCGGGGTGGTATCAACACCTCAGAAGCCATCACGGGCTCTGCGCAGCCGCAAATCACACGCACAAATCTTTCGCCTCTCGCGATTAGCTTTCCATTCTCAGTCGAAGAGCAGCAACGTCTTGCTGCCCGTTTCCAATCTCTTGCTGCCGAAACCCAACGCCTCACCCGCCTCTACGAACGCAAACTCGCCGCCCTGGAGGAACTGAAGAAGTCCCTCTTGCACCAGGCGTTCAACGGCGAGCTCTGAGCCCCAGGCTTGGGTTCCCTCTGGATAGCACTTAACGTTGAATCACCAACCACGCCGCAACCATGACGGCTTCCGTCGCGCCACCCTGCTCAAACCGCGCTGAGGTGCTGGCGGTGCTGCGTCAGCATTACCCGGCCCTGGCTGCCGAGTTCAAGCTCAGCTCGCTGCAGTTGTTCGGATCCTTCGCCACCGATCAACCAACGGCCAGCAGCGACGTGGACCTGCTGGCGAGCTTCGTCGAGCCCATCGGCTTCGGCTTCATCCACCTGGCCGATCGCCTTGAAGCCCTGCTCGGTCGCAAGGTCGACCTGGTGGCCGCCGATGGGATCAAGGAGAACCGCCGCCCCTTCATACTGAGCAGCCTTGTAGATGTCGCGCCGTAAGTGGTCATTGTTTGTCGCCGACATGCAGGAGGCGTGCAGCAAGATCGCTGATTACACCAGCGGCATGGGCTTTGACGAGTTCTGCGCTGACTCGCGCACGGTTGATGCCGTGGTCCGCAATCTTGAAATCATCGGTGAAGCTTCAACAGGCATACCGGAAGAGAAAAAACTTCAGAAATCTGATGTCGACTGGGCTGCGATTAAGGGTCTCCGCAACCGCATCGTACATGAATACTTCGGCCTCAGCCTTTCAGTGATCTGGGCCATTGTTCAAAGCGATCTGCCGGCACTCGCACAGCAGCTTCGTGAGTGGCCAACAGAATCCTAAAGCCTTTTGAAGACTATGTCCCCGATCATTGTATCGGCTCGCCCTCGTCGCCATTGTTGTCGGCTTGGGAAGTGTCTGCAGGGATTCGCTCATCGGACTTTCTTTGCAAGTGGTGATCAGCCGCTGAAGACCGCTAAGCTACATACGGCGCTTCCAGCGGTATGGTGATCAAACTCTCCAGCGATCAAACTCTCCAGCGGCCAACTCGACGCCCTTCCCGTTGCTATGAAGGTGCGATTGCTTGAGCAGGTTTGGCAGAGCCTCTGCTGTCAATCTGATACCTTCGCCTCACCAGATTGGCACGCTGATGTCTTGGTTGAGCGCCGCCAGCGACTCGTAGAAGGTTCTGCTAAGCGCATTCCCTGGAATGAGGCCAAAGCCCAACTGCAGCGCCTGATTTAATGATCATCGAGATATCCTCAGATGCTCTATTGGCGACTCGTTATCGGCTCTCTTCTCCATGGCGTCCAGTCGCTTGAAGGGATCGTTTTGCGGGGCCGGATCATGACATTACCGGTCGTGAACCCTGCAGGCCAGGATTACAAGAAGATCGCCATCCAACCGATCAACCAGCCGGTGCTCTTCATCGATGCGGCGCGACCAGCACCCAGCCAGGTTTTCCCGCAGGGGCTCGGGTTTGCCGATGCCAGCGAAGGGATCGCGCAGGCAAGCCTGGATTAGCTGGTTGATGCGCCGCAGCTGTCTTCGGTCCTGGCTCTGCCAGTGGAGGGTGTCGTCCCAGGTGGCTGCCGTCCAGGCCAGCCGCTCAATCGCCGGCATCGGCCAAATCCGGATCAATCAGCCCATGGGAGAGAAGCTCCCCGCGCCCGGCCTGCTCCAGCGACTGCTGCAGATGGGCTGCATTGGCCGGGGAACGCAGCAGGTGCACGGTTTCCATCAGGCTGTTGGTCGTGTCGAGCGACATCACCACCGCCCTGCTGCATTGGCTGCTACCGGTGGAGCAGCTTGGAGCGCCCTGGCTGGTCTAGTCTGGTCTGGTTGAGCCGTGTGCAGCCATGGTGTCCCGTCCCAGCCCTGGTCAGAGCACGGGCCCGAGCCGTGTGGTGAACATGCTCGAGGCCAAGACCCACCTCTCGCGGCTGGTGGAGGCGATCGAAACCGGCGCCGAAGCCGAGGTGGTGATCGCCCGCAACGGCCGGCCCGTGGCGCGGCTCACCAGCCTGCAGGCACCGGCCCGCCCCCGCCGGTTGGGCATCGCCCGGGGGCAGTTCGTGGCGCCCGACTCCATCGATGCCGCCAATCCCCAGATCGCCGAACTGTTCGAGCAGGGCTGATGCACCTGCTGCTCGATACCCACACCTTTCTCTGGGCCATCACCGATGACCCGAAGCTGGGGCCCGCCAGCCGGGAGCTGATCACCCACCAGGCCAGTGCGGTGATGGTCAGCCACGTGTCGCTCTGGGAGATCGCCATCAAGCACGCCCTGGCCCGTGCCGACATGCCCCTGTCGGCTCGCGAGGCCATCCCCTGGGCGGAGCAGTCGGGCTTTGTGTTCCTCCCGATCGACCTTCCCCATCTGCTGGCGCTCGAACAGCTGCCCCTGCACCACCGCGATCCGTTTGACCGTCTGCTGGTGGCCCAGGCGATCAGCGGCCCCTTCACCCTGGTCAGTGCCGATGCGGCGTTCGCCGCCTATGGCTGCCCACTGCAGGATGCGCGCCGCTGAAACAGGCAGAGTCCGGCCACACGCGTCAAACTAGCCCCATGAGCGCAACAGCCCGCCCCTCCAGTTATCACTACGTGGTGGATGAGCCGCTGCTGCGCACGATCGCGGCCGAGATCCAGGCAGCCATCCCCGGATCCGCGGTGCGCCTGTTTGGTTCCCGTGCCCGCGGCACCGAGCGGCCCGATTCAGACCTGGATCTGCTAATCACCGTGCCGGATGAATGGTTGGCCAACCATTCGCGCTTTGAGGAAACCGATGCCCTGGGCTGGAAGCTGGCCCATCACCGCCTGCCCATTGAACTGCTTCTCTACTCCGCCAGTGAAGTGGAGGAGCGGCGCCATGGACGTCAGAACGTGATTGCCGAGGCGTTCCGCTATGGGCGCCGGCTGGATCCTGCGGAGCCTCTGCATGGCCCCGGCTGAAACAGCGGCCGGCTTTCTGCGCATCGCGCACCGTGACCTGCGCACCGCGTTGGCCATGGCGGATGCTTCGCTCTTTGAGGAAGCCACCTGGGGCTTTCATCTGCAGCAGGCGATCGAGAAGGCTCTGAAGGCCTGGCTGCTGGTGCTCACGCCAGACCAGCCACCCTTCAGTCACAACCTCAGGCTGCTGTTTCAGATGCTGCGCGATCTGGGCGCCCCTGTTGAGCCCTTCGTTGGCCTCAGCCGCTTCACCCTGTTTGCCGTGGTGTGGCGCTACGACGAAGAACCGGATGTGGAACACCTCGATCGTGCCGCCTGGAACCAGCTCTGCGCGGAGCTGCTCGACCATGTGGGTAGCCTGTTGCCATGAACGAGGCCGAAACCCGCGCCGAGTTGATCGATCCGCTGCTCACCGCCGCCGGTTGGGGCGTGGTGGAGGGCAGCCGCATTCGCCGTGAGTTTCCGATTGCACCGGGGCGCATCGAGGGCGGCGGCCGCCGCGGCAAATCCCTCAGCGCCGACTACGTGCTCAGCTACCGCAACACCGCCCTGGCGGTGGTGGAGGCCAAGGCCGATTCCCTACCGCTCACCGAGGGGGTGGGCCAGGCCAAGGAATACGCCGCCAAGCTGCAGCTGCGCTTCACCTACGCCAGCAACGGCAAGGGCATCTACGCCATCGATAGGGAGTCGGGCGAGGAGGGGGAGGTCGATGCCTTCCCCACGCCCCAGGAGCTGTGGGCGCGCACCTTCGCTGAAGAGAACACCTGGCGTGATCGCTTCGCCGCCATCCCCTACCCCGACAAGGGCGGCAGCTGGCAGATCCGCTTCTACCAGGAGATTGCCCTGAAGCGGGTGCTGGAGGCCATCACCTCCGGTCAGAACCGCATCCTGTTGACGCTGGCCACCGGCACCGGTAAGACCTCGATCGCCTTCCAGATCCTCTGGAAGCTGTTTGCCGCCCGCTGGAACCTCTCCGGTGAGCCCAAGCGCCGGCCGCGCATCCTGTTTCTGGCCGATCGCAACAACCTGGCCGATCAGGCCTTCAACGACTTCACCGCCTTCGCCGCCTTCGAAGACAACGCCCTGGCGCGGATCCAACCCGACGACCTGCGCAAGAAAGGCCGGGTGCCCACCAACGCCAGTGTGTTCCTCACCATCTTCCAGACCTTCATGAGCGGGCCGGTGCTGGATGGCAAGCCCTCCCCCTGGTTCGGTCAGTACCCGGCGGACTTTTTTGATTTCATCGTGATCGATGAGTGCCATCGCGGTGGCGCCAACAACGAATCCACCTGGCGCGGCATCCTTGAGTATTTCTCCCCCGCCGTGCAGCTCGGCCTCACCGCCACGCCGCGCCGCAACGACAACATCGACACCTACGCCTACTTCGGCGAACCGGTGTTCACCTACTCGCTGAAGGAGGGCATCAACGATGGCTTTCTCACACCCTTCCGCGTCAAGCAGGTCACCACCACTCTCGATGACTACGTCTACACGCCCGACGACACGGTGGTGGAAGGAGAGATCGAAGCCGGCAGGCTCTATAAGGAAGCCGACTTCAACAAAATCATCGAGATCAAACAGCGTGAACAGCAACGGGTGGAGATCTTTATGGGCCAGATCGATCAACGCCAGAAAACCCTGGTGTTCTGTGCCACCCAAGACCATGCCCTGGCGATCCGTGACCTGATCAACCAGTGCAAGACCAGCACCGATCCCAACTACTGCCAGCGGGTCACCGCCAACGACGGCGAGCTGGGCAACACCTGGCTGCGATCCTTTCAGGACAACGAAAAGACGATCCCCACCATCCTCACCACCTCACAAAAACTCTCCACGGGCGTGGATGCCCGCAACGTGCGCAACATCGTGCTGCTGCGGCCGGTGAACTCGATGATCGAGTTCAAGCAGATCATTGGCCGTGGCACCCGCCTCTACGACGGCAAGGAGTACTTCACCATCTACGACTTCGTGAAGGCCCACCATCACTTCAGTGATCCTGAGTGGGATGGCGAACCCCAGGAGCCCGAACCCGTTGGTCCTCGCCAGGCTCTGCCCCCAACGGAACCCCCCGAACCCAAGGCCCCCGACGGGGATGACGACACCAGCGGCCAGCCCCGACGCCAAAAGGCCCGCATCAAGCTGGGCGACGGCAAGGAACGCTCCATCCAGCACATGATGGTGACCAGCTTCTGGCACCCGGACGGCACACCGATGAGTTCGCAGCAGTTCCTGGAACTGCTCTATGGAAAACTGCCGGAGTTCGTGAAAGACGAAGCCGAGCTGCGGGAACTCTGGAGCTCTCCAGAAACCCGCCGCAAGCTGCTCCAGGGCCTCGAGGAGAAGGGCTTCGGTGCAGCCCAGCTGGCCGAGATGCAGACGATCATCAATGCCGAGAACAGTGATCTTTTCGACGTGCTGGCCCATGTGGCCTATGCCCTGCAGCCCATCCCCCGTGAGGAGCGTGCTGCCCATGCACGCCTGTACATCCACTCCAAATGCACGAGCAAGCAGCAGCTCTTCCTGAATTTCGTTCTCCAGCACTACGTGACGCTGGGTGTGCAGGAGCTGGCCCTGGAGAAGCTCACGCCGTTGCTGCAGCTCCGCTACCAGAACTCCATCGCTGATGCCGTGGCCGATCTGGGCAGACCAGAAGAAATAGGCCAGCTCTTTACCGGCTTCCAGCGGTACCTCTATGAGGCATCGGCCTGATTCCTGCTTGGTTCTGGTTCGTGGTTGGGATGGGGCTGCTGCCCATCGCCTGGGGGGGGGGGGCGCAGACAGGAAAGAAGTCCGCGCGGTCTGACCCGTCCTCTGTCGCCCACCCCTGCACCAGCCGCGCTGAGGTGTTGGCGGTGCTGCGCGAGCACACCCCCAGTCCTGGTCGCTTCGTTCAAGACCGATTCATCTGAACGAAAGGTGACCAGAGCGATGGCCATCGAACTCTCCAGTGATCAACTCGATGCCCTGACAGTGCCGGAGAAGGTGCAGTCGCTGGAGCAGGTGTGGCAGAGCCTCTGCAGCAAGCCCGATTCCATCTCCTCGCCAGACTGGCACGCCGATGTCCTGGCTGAGCGCCGCCAACGGCTCCTCGACGGTTCAGCGAAGCGTCTGTCCTGGGATGAGGCCATGACCCAGCTGCAACGCCTGGCCAAATGATCATTGAGATGTCCTGCGATGCTCTGATGGATCTAGAGGAAAGATGCGGCTACTATCGCACCGTGACTGTCAGGCCCTGTACACCACATCGTGGGAGCCAATATCGATCGGAATCAGGGTCTGGCCTTCCATCAGCACTTCAAGCGTGATGCGGTAGCTCAGGTTGATCGAAACCGAATGCAGCCCCTCAAGGCGGCCCCTCAGAGCATGAAGTCGCAGGGATGAATGGTGCGGATTGGCTTCCAGCAGGAGCAGCGTTTTGCGATACACCTCACGCATCTCGGGATGGCGCCGCAGAAACCAAGCGGCCCGGCGGTTGTACCGCTCGGTGAACAGCAACGACCAACTCAAGGCTGCATTGATGTCGTTGGCAGCGCGTCATCGGGGCCGGTGGCCATGGCATCCAGACGCCTGAGGTGATCGTCCACCGATTCGTGCACAACACGGCCGGCGGCGAGATCGGCGCGGGCTTCCTGCAGCGCGATGTCCAGCTCGCACTCCCGCAGGCGCTGGTAAGCATCGGCCTCCATCACCACATAGCGCAGTTCACCGCGCACGCTCAACCCCACCTCCCGTTCATTCTCCAGCGCTCGTGAGATGGCGCCGATGCCGCCGGTTTTCAGATCGTTCGCCGAGATTGCCTGCATCGCACACCTGCCAGCTCAGTCCATCGTACGCCGAGTCGCACGGTTTGGCGTGCGCCTTGGCGTGCTGTAGGAGATGCGGTTGAGGGGGCCATGCAGACCATTTCGTTGCATCTCGACGACGGCAGCGAGGCCAGGCTCAACAACCTCTGCCAGACCCTCGGGCTCAGCCGCGAGCCGTTGCCTGGTTCTGATCAGCGGTAGTGATACCTGCAAGCCAGGATCACCAGCAGATCGCCGTCCAGTCGGTAGACAAGCCGATGTTCCTCATCGATGCGGCGTGACCAGCAGCCGGCCAGGTTTTCCCGCAGCGGCTCGGGTTTGCCGATGCCATCGAACGGGTCGCGCAGGCAGGCCTGGATCAGTTGGTTGATGCGCCGCAGCTGCCTGCGGTCCTGGCTCTGCCAGTACACGTCATCCTCCCAGGCGGCTGTGGTCCAGGCGAGCCGCTCAAGCTTCGGCATCGGCTGCATCCGGGACGATCAGCGCATGGGAGAGGAGCTCCCCGCTCCCGGCCTGCTCCAGTGACCGCTGAAGATGGGCGGCGTTGGCAGGAGAACGCAGGAGGTGCACGGTTTCCATCAGGCTGTTGTACATGTCGAGCGACATCACCACCGCCCCCTTGGCGTGTCGCCGGGTGATCAGGGTCACGTCCGCATCGGCCTCCACCCGATCCAGCACGGCCTTGAAGCTCTCGCGGGCTTCCGAAAAGCTGACCACCTGCATGGAGTTGTCCAATAGCCTGTACATCACGCTAGCTGGGGTGGAGAGCGTGCTGCTGTGACTGCCCAAGCCGTGATCGGCATCGACGTGGGCGGCGCCCGCAAGGGTTTCCACGCCGTGGCGCTCAGGGCTGGCGCCTATGCCTGCCAACTGGCCACCACCGACGTGCAGGAGCTGGCCCACTGGTGCCGCGCCGTGATCGGTGCCCAGCTGATCGCCATCGATGCCCCCTGCCGCTGGAGCGTCGATGGCCGCGCCCGCCCCTGCGAGCGCGCGCTCAATGCCGCCGGCATCCGCTGCTTCGCCTCGCCCAGCCGCCAGGCGGCCCTCAGCCACCCCAGCAACTACTACGGCTGGATGCTGCAGGGCGAAGCGCTCTACCGGCAGCTGGAGATCAGCCATCCGCTGCTGGCCGCCCTGCCGCCCAGCGCTCCGGCCTGCTTGGAAACCTTTCCCCACGCGATCACCTGGCAGCTGCGCGGCGGCCAGGCCAGCGCCGCCCACAAGCGCAGCCAGCGCACCGAGCTGCTGCTGCAGGCCGGCATCGACCCGGCGCCCCTCACCAGCATCGACTTCATCGATGCCGCCCTCTGCGCCCTCGCCGCCCAGCAGCTGGCCAGTGGTCTGCCCTGTCGGGCCTATGGCGAGGCGGGGTCGGGGTTGATCGTGGTGCCGCAGGGGCCAGCGGCGGCGGAGCTCCCGCCCTGGAGTGAGCAGGTGCCCGACTGGAGCGACTGGACGGCCTGAGCGCGGCTCGTTGTTTCCTGCATCAGCCGGCCGACTTTTTCTGCATTGGAGCGCCGACTGTTTCGGCATTGGAGCTGGCAGATCGCAGGCCTGGGCTGCCTTGGGCCGGGCTTCTCCCTAGCCTGAGGTGAAGGCCCTGCAACCTCTCCCGGCCACAGCCCAGGCCAGCGGCTTGCCGGAGTCGGCGGTGACGGCCACCCTCCGGATGTTCGCCAGCTTCCAGCGCTCTCTCGATGCACCGGCCGAGCCACACTGAGCGCCTTGCCCTCACCGCCAGGGCCCCTGCACGTTGGAAGCCATGACCATTACCGCCATCGACGTGCTGTTGGAGCCGGACGCCACGATGCTGGCCCACGCCGAGGCCGCCAATGCCCGCCTGCTGGAGGTGTTCCCCCAGGGCTTCGCCCTCGATGAGGCCCACCGCCCGCACATCACACTGATTCAGTGCTTTGTGCCCACCCAGGATCTCGAGGGGGTGTATGGGGCCGCTGCCGGCGCCTTCGCCACCGCCGACCTGGCCGCCATCTCCCTGGAGGCCTTCAAGGGCTATACCGTGCCGGCCGGTGAGGTGGGCCTGGCCGGCATCGTGGCCCGCACCACGCCCGCACTGCTCCAGCTGCAGCAGGCCATCGTGGATGCCCTCGCCCCGTTCACGCTGCCCACCGGCCCGATCGAGGCGTTCACGGCCCACCATGGCAACCCCGCCTTCGACCAGGCCCTGATCGACTACGTGGCCAGCTTTGTGCCGGCGCACACGGGCGAGCGCTTCAGCCCCCATGTCACCACCGGCGTGGCGCCCACTGCCGTGCTCGACGCCATGCTCGCCGAACCGTTTGCCCCGTTCACCTTCTCGCCGGTGGGGGCCGCCGTGTACCAGCTCGGCCCGTTCGGCACGGCGGCCCGCAGGCTCAGCACACTGGCCTGAGCTGTTTCCAGGCCGGCTTTTGCTCCGGTGCTCAAGCGCTGCCCGGTTTGGCGTAGGGCACCCACACGTTCGCGAGCATGGGGAAGTGGCGCCGGTTCAGGGTCACCAGCGTGGCCTGCGCTGCCTCCACGCTGGCGGCGATCAACGCATCGGCCAGGCCCGTGCCATGGCTCCGGCCGTATTGCCGTCGCCACAGCCCCGCCACAGCAGCAATCTCCCTGGGCAACGCCAGCACCTCAAAGGCCTCCACAAAGCCATCGAGCTGCTGGCGTTCAGCGCCGTCGCGCACTCCGGCGTACAGCTCGGCGATGTGGACACCGAGATCGCCAGCGCCTGCTCACACCCCTCCAGAAAACCCACGGCCTGCTCCTGGTCGCGCAGGTAGTCGATCAGCACATCGGTGTCGACCACCAGCCGCGTGGATCCAGGCGCCATCAATCCGCCAGGGGTTGGCGATTCAGTTCCTGCCGCAGGGCAGCCCAATCGGGCAGGTCAGCGCGGGCAGCCCACACACCGCGGGCCTGTTGCAGCCGGGCCAAGCGCCCATGGGGCGCATGCTGCTCCAGGAAGGCATCGATGGCGTCCCGGATCAGGGCACTCTGGCTGCGCCCACTGCGCAGGGCGAGGGCCTGCAGCCCGCAGCGCTCGGCTTCCGACAGATAGATCTGCGTGCGTTGCAAGCCCGGTGATGCATGCTGCATACACCATAGGTCGGCTTCCCAGTCCAGGCAGGCTTCCTCGACAATTCCAGGACGTGCCCGTCGACCTGCTGCGGCCCATGGAGCGGCGAGCCCCGTTCAACCGCCTGGTGATCGGCATCGGCAATCCCCTGCGCGGCGACGACGGCGTGGGGGCGTTGCTGGCCGAAACGGTGGGTGGGCGCAGCGTGCAGCAGCTCACCCCCGAGCTGGCCGAGGAGCTTGCCCACCAGCAGGCGGTGCTGTTCATTGACGCCTGGCTGGCGCCGGCCGGGGCGGCCCCCCAGCTGGTGGAGGTGCTCCCCGCTGCCGCAGCGCTGGACAGCCACCGGCTGGAGCCGGCCCAGCTGCTGGCCCTCAGCCAGGTGCTCTACGGCAGCAGCCCCCGGACCCACCTCCTGCAGGTGCCCGCCCACGCCTTCGCCCACGGCACGGTCCTCAGCGCCGAGCTGCAGGCGGCCCTGCCGGCTGCCCGGGCCCTGCTGCAGGGCTGGCTGGCCGCCACTCCCAGCGACGATGCATGAAATCAGCCTGATGGAGGCCCTGCGCGACCAGGCCCTGGCGGCGGCCCGGGCCGAGGGGGCTGTGCGCATCGCCGCGATCAGCCTGCGGGTGGGGGAGCTGGCCGGGGTGGAGGTGGAGGCCCTGCGCTTCGCCTTCCCGCTGGTGATGGAGGGCACCCTCGCCGCCGGCGCCGAGCTGCGCATCGAGATCGAGCCGGCCGAATGCCACTGCGCCGTGTGCGCGGCCCCCTTCCCCGCCCCCCACGGCTGCTGCGACTGCCCCCGCTGCGGCACGATCAGCCGCCGGCTGCTGCGCGGCCGCGACCTGCGCCTGCTCTCTCTGGAGGTGGAGTGAGGGGCGTTGTCCTGAACCGCTGGTCATGGGAAAATCGGAGTCTGCGGGGGGTAGACGATGAAAGTCACGGTTGAGTTGTCAGATCAGGAGATGGCGGAAGTCATCGAGCTCACCGGGGAGCGTAAAAAGGGCCCCGCCATTCGTCGCCTGATGGCGGAGGCCCTGCAGCAGCGCCGCAGGGCCCGGATCGCCGAGCGCTTTCTCAGCGGCGAGTGGGGCGTGGACCTGGGGGGCTTTGAGGCGGAGCAGGAGCGAGACCGCCAGCGGGATGCGGCCCTCGCACCATGAAGCTGCTGCTCGACACCAGCCTCTGGATCGATTTCACCCGCACGCGCAGCCCTCGTGCCTTGAAGGCGTTCATCGCTCCGTTCGTGCTCGATCCCGCCGCCCATCTGGCGGAGCCGGTCTGCTTCGAGCTGTTGCGTTCCGCCGGCCCCCAGGAGGCCAGGTTGCTGGAGGCCCAGTTCGACACACTGCCGTGTCTCCCCACACCAGCGGACCTATGGCAGCGGGCCGCGGCCCTGGGGCAGGCCTGTCGCGCCGCCGGACGCACGGTGTCGAGCCTCGATCTGCTGCTCGCAGCTGTGGCCTTGCACCACAGCGCCCTCCTGGTGAGTTTCGATGACGACTTCGAAGCGATCGCGGCTGTGAGCGAGCTCCAGCTGCGGCGACTGCAGCGTCCTGTCTGAGCCAGGCTGCCAGGGGCAGCCGCCGCTCCTAGCTTGAACGTGGCCCTCACCCGTGCCGCGATGTGCCGCGACTGCGCCTGCGGACAACCGGCCGTTGAGCTCCCGCCTGAGCCGCCAGCGACCACCCGTACCCTGCCCCTGCACAGCGCCCTGCTGCAGCGCAACGACGCTGGCGCCGCCGCCCTGCGCCAGCGCTTCGACGCCGCCGGCGTGCTGGTGGTGAACCTGCTCTCCTCCCCAGGATCGGGCAAAACCGCCCTGCTGGAGGCCCTGGCCCGGCGTCTGGCGGCGGGTGGCGGCGACCGGCAGCGCCTGGCGGTGATCGTGGGCGATCTGGCCACCGACAACGACGCCCGCCGCCTCCAGGCCGCCGGCCTGCGCGCCGCCACGATCACCACCGGCCAGGCCTGCCACCTGGAGGCGGCGATGGTGGCCGAGGGGCTGCACCGCCTGGAGCACCAGGGCGTGGCCCTCGAGCAGCTGGAGCTGCTGGTGATCGAGAACGTGGGCAACCTGGTGTGCCCCGGCGCCTACGACCTGGGCGAGGGCCTGCGGGTGGTGTTGGTCTCCACCACCGAGGGCGAGGACAAGCCCCTCAAGTACGCGCCGATCTTCCACGCTGCCGATCTGGTGCTGATCACCAAGATCGACCTGGCCGAGGCGGTGGACTTCGATCGCGCCGCCGCCCACGCCGCCATCGCCCGCGTCGCCCCCCACGCCCGCGTGCTGGAAACCTCGGCCCGCACGGGCGTGGGCCTCGACGCCCTGATCGCCGCCCTTGGGCTGGCCATCCCGGCGGCGCGATGAGTCAGGCCCGCCTGCGCCTGCTCTGCCGCGGTGTGGTGCAGGGGGTGGGCTTCCGGCCGCTGGTGCACCGCCTGGCCAGGGAGCTGGAGCTGGTGGGGGAGGTGGAGAACGTCGCCGGCGCCGTGCGGCTGGAGTTGCAGGGGGAGCGCCCCTCGCTGGAGCGGCTGGTGCGGCGGTTGCCCGCGGCGTTGCAGCCCCCCGGCGCCCTGGAGCCACTGGAGCCCGAGTGGCTCCCGCCCCTTGTTCCGGCGCCCCTTGGCCTGCGCATCGCCGCCGCTGCCGGCCAGCCCCTGGGCTCCGGCCTGTTTGCCCCGTCCCTGGCTGCCGATCTGGCCCCCTGCCCCTGCTGCCTGGCCGAGCTGGCCGATCCCGCAGGCCGCCGTCACCGCTACCCCTTCATCAGCTGCAGCCGCTGCGGGCCCCGCTATTCGATCGCCACCGCCGAGCCCTACGCCCGCGCCCACACCACCCTGGCCGCCTTTCCCCTCTGCCCGGCCTGCCAGCGGGAGTTCGACGACCCCACGAATCGCCGCTTCCACGCCGAGACGATCGGCTGCCCGGCCTGCGGGCCCCAGCTGCGGCTGCTGGCGCCGGATGGGGAGTTGCTGGCAGGCAGTGGCGGCGCCGATCCCCTGCGGGCGGCGGCGGCGTTGCTGCGGCGCGGCGGCATCCTGGCCCTGCAGGGGGTGGGCGGCTTCCAGCTGCTCGTGGATGCCACCGATGCTGAGGCGGTGGCCCGGCTGCGCCAGCGCAAGCGCCGCCCCCACAAGCCCTTCGCCCTGCTGGTGGCCGATCCGGCCCAGCTGCTGGACCAGGTGCGGATCACGCCTGAGGAGCGCCGCCAGCTGGAGGGCCCGGCGGCGCCCATCGTGCTGCTGCGCCGCAGTTCCACTGCTCACGCCGCTGCCGCTGTCCCTGCCCCGCTGGACACCGCTGCTGCTGCCGATCCGATTGCCGTAGGCGTGGCCCCCGGCAGTCCCTGCCTGGGGGTGATGCTGCCGGCCTCGCCCCTGCACCTGCTGCTGGCGCAGGCGGTGGGCCGGCCCCTGGTGGCCACCAGCGGGAACCCCAGCGGTGAACCCCTGTGCATCGATCCGGCCGAGGCCCTGGAGCGGCTGGGGGGCATCGCCGATGCCTTTCTCGTGCACAACCGGCCGATCGCCCGTCCCCTCGACGACTCCCTGCTGCAGCTGATCGACGGCCGCCCCGCCCTGCTGCGCCGCGCCCGCGGCTACGCGCCGGCCGCCCTGGAGCTGCCGCGTCCGCCGGTCGCCGATCGGGTGGCCGGGCAGGTCGTTCTGGCCCTCGGCGGCGACATCAAGGCGGCGCCGGCCCTGGCCCGGGGCGGCCGGGTGTGGCTGGCGCCCTACCAGGGCGATCTGGCCTCCCCGGCGGTGCAGCAGCGCATCCAGGACGGTCTGAAGGCACTGCTGGAGCGCCAGCTGCGGGAGACCCCCCCGGGCCAGGGCCTGTCCCCCAGCGCCCCCTGGCTGGTGGCCGACGGCCACCCCGGCTACGCCAGTGGGCAGCTGGCCGAGCACCTGGCGACGCGGCACGGGCTACCCCTGCTGCGCGTGCAGCACCACCACGCCCATGGCCTGGCGGTGGCGGCCGAGCACGGCCTCACAGGGCCGCTGCTGGTGTGGGCGGCCGATGGCCTGGGCTATGGCCCCGCCGACCCGGCGGCCGGCGGTCACCAGCTCTGGGGCGGCGAACTGCTCTGGCTGGAGCGGGCCGAGGCGCCGGTCGCCGCCTGCGGTGCGCTGGCGATCGAGCGGCTGGCCTGCCTGCGGCCCTGGCCCCTGCCCGGCGGCGAGCGGGCGATGGCCGAACCCCGGCGGGTGGCCCTCGGGCTGCTGGCCGAGGCCGGCTGGCTGGAGCACGCGGGGGCCGCCGCCTGCCGGGCCGCCTTCACGCCCGAGGAGCTGCCGCTGCTGCGCCAGGCCCTCGCCTCCGGCTGCAATGCCCCGCGCACCTCGGCCCTGGGGCGGCTGTTCGACGGGGCCGCCAGCCTGCTGGATCTGGTGCAGCAGCTCAGCGACGAGGGGCAGGCGGGTTTGCTGCTGGAGGGGCTGGCGCGTCAGGTGGCACCGCTGCCTGCTCCCCAGGCACCGCCGGCTGCGGATCCCCTGGCGAGTTCAGCGCCTGCAGCGCCAGCGGCTGCGGGCCTGCCCCTGGGCTGGCTCGACTGGACGCCGCTGCTCGCGGCCCTGCTGGAGGGGGTGGCGGCGGGCCGCCCGCCGGCCCAGCTGGCGGCCGCCTGGCACCGCCAGCTCTGTGAGGCCCTGGTGGGCCTGGCGCTGCGGGCGGCCCGCGAGCGCGGCTGCGCCCAGGTGGCACTGGCGGGCGGCTGCTTCCAGAACGCCCTGCTGCTGGAGGGCTGCATCGCCGGCCTGCGGGCGGCTGGGCTGGCCGTGTTCTGGAACGCGCATGTGCCGTGTAACGACGGCGGCCTGGCCCTGGGCCAACTGTGGGCAGCCCTGCACGCCAGCCCTATAACGAAAACGAACGGTCCGGCCGCGCCATGTGCCTCGCCACCCCTGGGGTGATCCTGGCGATCACCACGGCAGGTCCCGCCGAAACGGCCGCCTTCAACACCGGCGACTCCAACACCGGCCCAGACTCCCTCTGGCGCAGCGCCGAGGTGGATTTCGGCGGCGTGTGCCAGCAGGTGAGCCTGGCCTGCCTGCCGGAAGCCCGGGTGGGGGACCGGGTGCTGGTGCATGTGGGTGTGGCCCTGAGCCTGGTGCACGACGACGACCAGGAGCACGACGCCGATCAGGAGCACGATCCCCGCCCCTTGCCCTCCACCGCAACGCTGGAGCCCTGCTGATGACCGCCACCCTCTCCAGACCGGCCGGCCCCTCAGCGCCTGCCGGAGGTGCCGCCACGATCACCGTGGACGGCAACGAGGCGGTGGCCCTGGTGGCCTATCGCCTCAATGAGGTGATCGCCATCTATCCGATCACCCCCGCCTCGCCGATGGGGGAGTGGGCCGACGCCTGGGCCGCGGCCGGCCGGCCCAACCTCTGGGGTTCGGTGCCGGCGGTGGTGGAGCTGCAGAGCGAGGCGGGGGCGGCCGGCACGGTGCACGGCGCCCTGCAGGCCGGGGCACTCACCACCACCTTCACGGCCAGCCAGGGGCTGCTGCTGATGATCCCCAACCTCTACAAGTGGGCGGGTGAACTCACGCCGGTGGTGTTGCACGTGGCGGCCCGCTCCCTGGCGGCCCAGGGGCTGTCGATCTTCGGCGACCACAGCGACCTGATGGCCACCCGCGGCACGGGCTGCGCCGTGCTGATGTCCGCCTCGGTGCAGGAGGCGGCCGACTTCGCCGCCATCGCCACCCGTGCCAGCCTGCGCAGCCGACTGCCGGTGCTGCACGGCTTCGATGGCTTCCGCACCTCCCACGAGATCCAGAAGCTGGAGCCGATCAGCGACGCCCTGCTCCAGGAGCTGATCCCGGCCGCGGAGATCAGCGCCCACCGGGCCCGCGCCCTCAGCCCCAACCGGCCGGTGATCCGTGGCACCGCCCAGAACCCGGATGTGTCCTTCCAGGCGCGGGAGTCGGTGAACCGCGTCTACGACGACGCCCCCGGCCAGGTGCTGGAGGCGATGGAGCGCTTCGCTGCCCTCAGCGGCCGCGCCTACCGGCCCTACGAGGTTCTGGGCCCCGCCGACGCCGAGCGGGTGGTGGTGCTGATGGGCTCGGCCTGCGAGACCGCGGCCGACACGGTGGAGCGCCTCAACCGCGACGGCGAGCGGGTGGGGCTGCTCAAGGTGCGTCTGTTCCGCCCCCTGGCGGCCCGGATGCTGGTGGAGGCCCTGCCGGCCAGCACGCGGGCGATCGCCGTGCTCGATCGCTGCAAGGATCCCGGCGCCCCCGGCGAACCCCTCTACCTCGACGTGGTGGCCGCCATCGCCGAGCAGTGGGCGGCGGTGCATGGGGCCGTTGCCGAGGGAGCTCCCCCGTTGCCGCGGGTGCTGGGCGGGCGCTACGGGCTGTCGTCGAAGGAGTTCACCCCGGCGATGGTGAAGGCGGTGCTCGATCACCTCAAGCCGCTGCTGGCCGCCGGCGAGCCGGAGCCGATCAACCACTTCACGGTGGGCATCCACGACGACCTCACCCAACGCTCCCTGCCCATCGATCCGGCGTTCGTGATCGAGGACCCGGACACGGTGCGGGCGGTGTTCTACGGCCTCGGCTCCGACGGCACGGTGGGGGCCAACAAGGCGGCGATCAAGATCATCGGCGAGGGCACCGACCTCTTTGCCCAGGGCTATTTCGTCTACGACTCGAAGAAATCGGGCTCGGTCACGGTGTCGCACCTGCGCTTCGGGCCGCGGCCGATCCGCGCCACCTACCTGATCCAGCGGCCCAGCTTCGTGGCCTGCCACCAGTGGGACTTCGTGGAGCGCTTCGACCTGCTGGCCGGCATCGAGCCGGGCGGGGTGGTCCTGCTCAACAGTCCCCACGGCCGGGCAGGCAGCTGGGCCCGCCTGCCCGAACGCCTGCGCGCCACGATCCGCAGCCACACCCTGCGGGTGTTCGTGATCGACGCCACCGCGGTGGCCCGCGAGGCCGGCATGGGGCCCCACATCAACACGGTGATGCAGGCCTGCTTCTTCGCCGTGAGCGGCGTGCTGCCGCGCCAGGAGGCGATCGCGCGCATCCGTGCCTCGATCCAGCACAGCTACGGCCGCAAGGGCGAGGCGGTGGTGGCCCGCAACCTGGCCGCCCTCGACGCCAGCCTCGATCATTTGGAGGAGCTGGCCTGGCAGGAGCTGGATGCCGCCGGGACTGCCGCCGGTGGCGGCGTGGTCGCAGATCAGTCGACTGGTTCCTCCCTGGCCGACCGGCTGGCGGCGGCCCCGGCCTTCGTGCGCGAGGTGATCGCGCCGATGCTGGAGCGCCGCGGCGATGAGCTGCCGGTGAGCGCCCTGCCCTGCGACGGCACCTGGCCCGTGGGCACGGCCCGCTGGGAAAAGCGCAACATCGCCGCCGAGGTGCCGGTGTGGGAGAGCGACCTGTGCGTGCAGTGCGGCAAGTGCGTGCTGGTGTGTCCCCATGCGGTGATCCGCGCCAAGGTGGCCGCGCCTGAAGCGTTTGCCCAGGCGCCGGAGGGCTTCCGCACCGCCCCCGCCCGCGACCACGCGTTTGAGGGACAGACCTTCACCATCCAGGTGGCCGCCGAAGACTGCACCGGCTGCGCCCTGTGCGTGGCGGTGTGCCCCGCCCGCGACCGCAGCGAACCGAAGCGCAAGGCGATCAACATGGCGCCGCAGCGGCCGTTGCGGGATCAGAGCCGTGGCCACTGGGACTTCTTCCTGCAGCTGCCCGAGGTTCCCCGCGGCGAGCTCAACCTGCACAAGGTCGGCCAGCAGCAGCTGCAGCAGCCGCTGTTCGAGTTCTCCGGCGCCTGCGGCGGCTGCGGCGAAACGCCCTACCTCAAGCTCGCCTCCCAGCTGTTCGGCGATCGGATGCTGATCGCCAACGCCACCGGCTGCAGTTCGATCTACGGCGGCAACCTGCCCACCACCCCCTGGACGCTGAACGCCGAGGGGCGCGGCCCGGCCTGGAGCAATTCCCTGTTTGAGGACAACGCCGAATTCGGCTACGGCATGCGGGTGGCGCTCGACCAGCAGCGCCAGATGGCCCTCGATCTGCTGGAGCGGTTGGCGGGCCAGCTGCAGCCCGAGCAGCTCCCGCCCCCCCTGGCCGCGGCGATCCGTGACGCCGACCAGGGCGATGAGGCCGCCGTCGTGGAGCAACGGGAGCGGGTGGCCGAGCTCAAGGGGCGGCTGCAGCGGCTGCTGGATGCCACTGAGGCCGAGCAGGCGCAGGCTGCCGATGCCAGCGGCGACGACCGGCGCGCCACTGAGATCAACATCCAGATCCGCCAGCTGCTGGAGCTGGCCGATGCCCTGGTGAAGACCAGCGTGTGGCTGGTGGGCGGCGACGGCTGGGCCTACGACATCGGCTTCGGCGGCCTCGACCACGTGCTGGCGGCCGGCCGTGACGTGAATGCCCTGGTGCTCGACACCGAGGTGTACTCCAACACCGGCGGCCAGGCCTCCAAGGCCACGCCGCTGGGGGCGGTGGCCAAGTTCGCCGCCGGCGGCAAGCCGGCCGGCAAGAAAGACCTCGGCCTGATGGCGATGAGCTACGGCACCATCTACGTGGCCAGCGTGGCCATGGGCGCCCGCGACGAGCACACCATCCGCGCCTTCCTGGAGGCCGAGAGCTATCCGGGGCCGTCGCTGATCCTGGCCTACTCCCACTGCATCGCCCACGGCATCGCCATGGCCGAGGGCATGGCCCACCAGAAGCTGGCGGTGGACACCGGCCGCTGGCCCCTCTACCGCTTCGATCCCCGCCGCGCCGAGCGGGGCGAGAACCCGCTGCAGCTCGACAGTCCCGGGCCGCGGCGCCCCCTGGAGGAAGGCCTGGCGGCCGAGAACCGCTTCCGCATGCTGCGCTACAGCCAGCCCGAGCGCGCCCGTGAGCTGGCCCGCGCCGCCCAGGCCGACCTCGACCGCCGCTGGGCCACCTACCGGGCGATGGCCGCACCGCACCCCAGCGCGCCCCAGGCCGTTGAGCCGCAGGAGGCCCTGCCATGAGCGGTTCGCTCACCACCCCCGATCTCACCACCACCTACCTGGGCCTGCCCCTGCGCTCGCCCCTGGTGGTGGGGGCCGCCCTGCCCCTCAGCGAGCACGTGGAGCAGCTGCGGGAGCTGGAGGAGCACGGCGCCGCCGCGGTGGTGCTGCATTCGCTGTTCGAGGAGCAGATCGAGCAGGAACAGCTGGCGCTGCACTGGCACGCCAGCCAGGGGGAGGAGAGCTACGGCGAGGCCCTCAGCTACCTGCCCCAGGGGGCGGTCGTGCACGAGGGGCCCGACACCTATCTGCGCCTGATCGAGCAGGCCCGCCGCCAGCTCTCGATCCCCGTGATCGCCAGCCTCAACGGCAGCCACCCCGGCCGCTGGGTGGAGACGGCCCGCCGCATCGAGGCAGCCGGCGCCTCGGCCCTGGAGCTGAACATCTACTCCCTGCCCACCGATCCCGAGCTCAGCAGCGCCGCGATCGAAACCCAGGTGGAGGAGATCGTGCGCGAGGTGCGCGCCCAGGTGCGCCTGCCCCTGGCGGTGAAGCTCGGCCCCTTCTTCACCAACCTGCGCGCCATGGCCCGCCGCCTGGCGCTGGCCGGCGCCGATGGCCTGGTGCTGTTCAACCGCTTCTACCAGCCGGACATCGACATTGAAGAGCTGGTGCTGCGCCCCAACCTGCTGCTCTCCACCCCCCACGACCTGCGCCTGCCCCTGCGCTGGATCGCCCTGCTGCACGGCCGCGAGCCCCTTGATCTGGCCGCCAGCAGCGGCGTGCACCGCGGCAGCGATGTGGTGCGCCTGCTGATGGCCGGCGCCAGCGTCACCCAGATGGTGGCGGTGCTGCTGCGCCACGGGCCGGAGCGGCTGCGCGGCATCGAGGATGAGCTCAGCACCTGGCTGATGGAGCACGACTACGGCTCGGTGCGCGAGCTGCAGGGCTGCATGAGCCAGCAGCGCTGTGCCAACCCCGGCGACTACGAGCGGGCCCAGTATGTGCGGGCGGTGCAGGGCCCCTGGCCAGGGCTGTTGCCGTGAGCATGTCTGTTGCCATGAACCAGCGCGCGGGGGTGCAGGCCCTGGCGGCGGAGCTGGCGGCGATCACCACGCGCCCCTGGACCCTGATGGAGGTGTGCGGCGGCCAGACCCACGCGATCGTGCGCTGGGGCCTCGACCAGCTGCTGCCGCCGGGGATGCGGCTGATCCACGGCCCCGGCTGCCCGGTGTGCGTGACGCCGGCGGCCACGATCGACGCCGCCCTGCGGCTGGCCCGCCGCCCCGAGGTGATCCTCTGCTCCTACGGCGACATGCTGCGGGTGCCGGGCAGCGCCAGCGGCGACGACCTGCTGGGAGTGCGGGCCGCTGGAGGCGACGTGCGCCTGCTCACCTCTCCCCTGCAGGCGATCGCGCTGGCCCGCGCCCATCCCGAGCGCCAGGTGGTGTTCCTGGCGGTGGGCTTCGAGACCACCGCTCCGGCCACGGCCCTGCTGGCCGGCCAGGCGCTGGCGCTGGCGCTGGCGAATCTGGCGCTGCTGGTGGCCCACGTGCGCGTGGTGCCCGCGATGGCCGCCGTCCTGGCCGACCCCGCCAACCAGGTGCAGGGCTTCCTGGCGGCGGGCCACGTGGGCGCGGTGATGGGGCTGGCGGAGCTGGAGGCCCTGGTGGCGGCCCAGGGGGTGCCGGTGGTGGTGAGCGGCTTCGAGCCGCTGGAGCTGATGGCCGGCCTGGTGGCCTGTGTGCGCCAGCTGGAGGCGGGCCGGGCCGCGGTGGAGAACGCCTACGGCCAGGTGGTGCGCCCGGCGGGCAACCCCGCCGCCCAGCGCCAGATGGCCGAGGTGTTCGCCGTGGTGCACCAGCCCTGGCGGGGCCTGGGGGTGCTGCCGGGGGGCGGCCTGGCCCTGCGCGGCCCCTACCGCCGGCTGGATGCGCGCGAACGCTTCGGCATTACCCCCGTGGAGAGCAGCGCAACCGGGACCGAGGACCCCTGCATCAGCGGCCGGATCCTGCGCGGCCTGGCCAGCCCGCCCGACTGCCCCGCCTTTGGGGTCACCTGCACACCGGAGCACCCCCTCGGCGCGCCGATGGTGTCCAGCGAGGGGGCCTGCGCCGCCTATTACCGCTACCGGCCGCCCGTTGCTGGGGCGTCGATCCGCCCCTCACCGCGGGGCACCCAGGGCATCCTGGCCAGCCCCAGCTGAGCGAGCTGTTCCAGCGCCACCTGCTGCAGGCTGCCGATCCGCCCGGAGAGCCCCGGCAGGCTGAGGGGATCGAGGCTGTTCCACGGCAGGTAGGGGTTGCGGCGCAGGGAGGCGTAGAGCTCCACCCGGCAGCCGGGCTGCTCGCTGGGGGTGCGGCCATGGAAGCCGCGGGTGTCCGCCACCACCAGGGTGTTGGCCTTCACGGCGAAGCGGCGGGCCGGCGGCAGTCCCATCGCCCGCAGGTCGTCAGCGCTGACGCGGAAGGAGCCGCGGGCGTGGTACTTGATCGGGTGATCGGCGGCGCTGAGGCTCTGCTGCTTCTCCCAGGCCAGCCGCTCGGGGGTCATGCGCTGTGATCCGGGCACGTAGGCGAAGGGGCCGGCGCTGGCCTCCACGTCGTGCAGGAAGAACCAGGCCTTGGCGATTGAGTGGAAGGTGTCGGCGTGCAGGTGGGTCTGGGGGTCGGCCGTGGCGCTGGGCAGGCCGCTGAGGATCGCCTGCAGGGAGAAGATCGGCTCGGCGCCGGTGCCGGCCACGTAGCGGATCAGCCGGCGGATCTCCGCGTCGGCCAGCAGGGCCGCCAGGGTGGGATGGCTGCTGGCCAGGGCGGCCCGGTCGAGCACCACCCGGCGGGTGATGGTGCTGCCCTGGCCCATTTCCAGCAGCGGCCAGTTGCTCCCGTACACCTCCTGGCGCAGGGCTGCGAACTGCTCGGCGGGCAGCAGGTTCTCGCGGATCAGATAGCCGTGCTCGGCGTAGTGGGCCCGGTCGGCGGCGCTGAGCTGGCGGCCCAGCCGCGCCCGCCGCTGGGCGGTGAGGGCGTCGGCCAGGCGGATGCGGCCCACATGCAGCCCCAGCCGGTTGAGCCGGCGGCTGCCGATCACCGCGTTGTCGCGGAACGACTTGGCGCCGCTGAGCAGGGTGAAGGGGGCCAGGGAGAACTGGGCCGCCCGCTGGACTGCCGATCGCATTGCTGATCGCGCCGCCATGGCACCTGCCCCGAACGTCGTTTGCCCGCTCCAGAGTGTGTCACTGATCCTCTCCGGGGCCCCGCCTCCCCCTGCCGCGATGAGCGACCAGATCCTCCTGGCCCATGGCGGCGGCGGCAGCCTGATGCAGCAGCTGATCCGCCAGGAGCTGCTGCCGCTCTATGGCCGGCCGGAGGGGGAGGGGGAGCTGGTGCTGCACGATGCCGCCCTGCTGGAGCTGCCGGCCGCCGCCGGCCCGCTGGCTTTCACCTGTGACGGCTATGTAGTGCAGCCGCTGGAGTTTCCCGGGGGCGACATCGGCCGGCTGGCGGTGATCGGCACCGCCAACGACCTGGCCATGGCGGCGGCCCGGCCCCGCTACCTGAGCGTGTCGCTGATCCTGGAGGAGGGGCTGCCGCTGGCGCTGCTGCGCCGGGTGGTGGCCTCGATGGCCGCGGCGGCCGAGCAGTGCGGCGTGCGCATCGCCACCGGCGACACCAAGGTGGTGGAGCGGGGCAAGGCCGACGGCCTGTTCATCAGCACCAGCGGCGTGGGCACGGTGGAGCAGGCCCAGCCGGTGCAGCCCGCCGCGATCCGCCCCGGCGACCAGCTGCTGGTGAGCGGCGACCTGGGCCGCCACGGGGTGGCCATCCTGGCCGCCCGCCACGGCCTGGATCTGCAGCCGCCGGTGCTGAGCGACTGCGCGCCCCTCTGGCCCGAGGTGGAGGCCCTGCTGCGGGCCGGCGTCACCCCCCACTGCCTGCGCGACCTCACCCGCGGCGGCCTGGCCAGTGCCCTGCAGGAGCTGGCGGAGGGGGCGGGGCTGGAACTGCGGCTGGAGGAGACGGCGGTGCCGGTGATCGAGCCGGTGGCCCGGGTGTGCGACCTGCTCGGCTTCGAGCCCCTGCACCTGGCCAACGAGGGCCGCTTTCTGGCGGTGGTGCCGCCGTCGCAGCTGCAGGCGGCCCTGGCGGTGCTGGCCCCGGCCGGTGGCGCCTGGATCGGTAGCGCCGCCGCCCTGGCGGCCGGGCTTGCCCCCCGGGTGCTGCTGCGCACGGCCCTGGGCACGGAGCGGCTGCTGCTGCCCAGCAGCGGCGAGCTGTTGCCCAGGATCTGCTGAGCATGGGCTGGGGTTGGGCCGCAGTGCTGCTCCCCGACGTCCCCAAATGGGGGTAATTGCACCCCGAATCTCCCATCGGGCCCCGCTGGGGCCGGCGCTGGAGCAGGATCCAACACAGACCCCTGCATGGCAGGAGGCGGTTCAGTGGACCTCACTCCCTTTCTCACCAGCCTGGAGGGCACCACCCTTGATCAGGTGTTGCTGTCGGTGGCGATCAGCGGCAAGGTGGCGATCGCCATGAAGGGTCGCTTTCTGCTGCGCTCGGTGTGCGAGAGCTTCCAGGACCGCACCCACATCGGCTGCGCCGTCACCGATGAACCCACCTGCCTGGCCTACCTGGCCCAGGAACCCTATGAGCTGCTGATCTGCACCGACTATCTGGAAAGCGGCAGTGGCTTTGAGCTGGCCCGCAAGGCGCGGGAGTCGCAGCCGGCCCTGAAGGTGGTGGTGCTGGCCCTGGGCGACGTGATTCCGGCCCAGTACGTGGAGGCGCCCTGGCTGGAAGCGGTGGTGGCGGAGGCCGACTTCATCGGCGACCAGCGGCCCCTGCAGGCGGCGGTGATGGCGGTGATGGGGCACCACAGCTACCGCAGTCCGTCGCTGCGTTCCGGCAACCTGCCCTACCTGAGCTGCCCGCGGCTCACCCGGCGGGAATACGAGGTGCTCGACCTGCTGGCCAGCGGTCTCAGCGACCGGGAAATTGCCGAGCAGCTGGTGGTGAGCGAGGAGACCGCCCGCACCTATACCAAGCGCCTGCTCAAGACCCTCGACGTGAACAACCGCCTGCAGGCGGTGCTCAAGGGCATGCGCTGCGGAATGGTGCAGCTCTAGCCGGGTTCAGGGGCAAATGTCCCCAGACGGGGGGATCGCCGGCGGCCTGCTCAGGCTGAGAGTGGCGGGGGCTCCAGTCCAGCCCGCCCGCGCCTGCCGCAGCTCCGGAATCCGCGCCATGACCAGCAGCCGTTCACCCCAGGCCCCGAGCCTCACGATTGCCGAGCTCGAGGCCAATTACCCGCTCTATTGCAAGGCCCTGCGCCTGTTGATCCAGGAGGGCAAGACGGTGGCCAAGGTGCGGCGCACCGTGTGCTGGCAGCGGCTGGCCACCCTCCACCACTGCCTGCCGGGCCAGTACCGCGACCCCGACTACCTCTACACCCTTCTGGCCCGGCAGGTGCGCACGGCCCAGGCCCTTTAGGGACAGCGCCAGCGGGCCAGACCACCGCCCCGCCCCCGGGCCAGCAGCCAACGGCCCTGGTCATCGCAGCCAGCGCCGATCAGGGCGAAAAAGGGCCCACCTCCCTGATCAGCTGCCGGCAGGCTCCGCTGCCAGAGGCGCCAGGCACCGAGGTTGAGCTCCATTCCCGCGAAGCGAAAGCGCAGCAGGGGCCGGCGGCCCTCCAGCCACCCGGGCCCCTGAAAGACCAGCTCCAGTGCTCCCAGCCGTACGCTGTTGCGCAGTTCCAGGCCTGCGGCCTCCCCGCCCTCTTCGCTGCCGCCGGCCGGTTGGATCTCCAGGCTGGCCTGCAGGGCCTGCAGCAGGCGGGCCGGAGCTGGCTGGGGCCTGGCCTCCCGGTTCCATAGCTCCACCAGCCGCCAGTGGCCGGCGAGCTGTTGGCGGGTGATGCCCGATCCCTGCCTGCGACTGCGCGTTTCCAGCTCCAGAAGCCAGGCCCCATCATCGGGATCAGACATCGAAGTCGGTGAGCAGGTATCGCTCCAGAAACGTGTCTGGAGGCAGGATGCTCGGCTCGCTGAATTGCAGCCCCAGATAGGTCTGGAATTCGTCGCTGGCGAACCAGCGCAGGTTGGCCTTGAAGGCTGCGCTGCCCAGGCCCACCACCTCGAAGAGTTTGATGTTCAGGGCACTGCCGAGGGGTAGCTCGAAGCTGCCGTTGGCCACCACGCACAGCCCCCGCTGGCTCACGTCCCAGAGGGTGCAATGCCAGTGGCGCCCGTCCTGGGTGCGCACTTCACCCCGGGGGGCCACGGAGAAGGGGATGGAGCGCCGTTCATCGCGCCTGTTGTGAACACTGCCGCGGCGGGCGACGCCACTGCGCCGGTCGTTGCCGCTGCGCCGTTCCTCCTTCTGTTCGTTTTCCAGCCAGTCGAACACGCTCTGGTTCTGGTCCTCCCCACCGGCGCTGCGCCGCTCTGCACCCGTGCGTGGATCAAGACCTTTGCGGCGATCCTGGTCGCCGAACTTGCGAAACCTCCCCTCCATCAACCGCCCCTCCATCGATTCCGAAGGTTCTGCGGATTCCGCCGGCCGATCCATGTCCTTGCCCGATCCTTTCAGAATCACAACCATGCTAGGCGCCGCAAGGCCGGGCTTTGCTTTACATAGCTTGACGTCCTGCTGAGTATCCCTGCTCAAAGCGCTTGTGCAGGATTGGCTCGGCGCATAGCGTGAAAATCCCATCACGCAAGAGCCATGACTGTGCACCGCTTCGATCACAGCGTTAACAATCTTGGCCCCGCGTGGGGTGGTCCCAGCCAGGCCGAGGGGGTTGCTGGTCTGCCGTTGCAGTCGTCAGGCTGGCCGGGTCACGCTGCTGCCGACCTGGACATGGATCCGGTGGAGGCCTATTTCGAATGCATCACCACCTGCTCGCTCGATGACGGGGATTGCGTGACCACCTGCACCGAGATCCTGCGACAGAACAGCTGAAGCATGGCAGGACAACGGCAGTAACTGGCTTCAGGTCAGCGAAATGCTGCCGTTGTCCTTCACAACCAAGGTGCCGCCTTTGTCGATGTCAAGGCGCTGGCTCGTGCTGCTATTGATTGCTCCGATCACTTCGAAGTCGAAGATTTCCAGTTGATCACTGCCCTGCTCGAGGAGATAACGCTTGCTATTGCGTCTCGACAATTCGTAGGTGCCCTTGGGTAGTAGCAAGGTATCGCGACCGCCGCCGCCATACACGGTGTGGTTGCCATAGCCGATGAACGTGTCCTTGCCGGCTCCCAGATCCACAAAGCCACCGCCCCGGATCCCCCCTTGGCGGACATCAACCAGATCGTCGCCGTTCTGGGTGAAGATGAAGCCGCGGTTGCGGATGCCGGCATCTGCGCCCGAGCCGATGATCGTATCGGCACCATCTCCCATGAAGATGAAGCCGCCGTTGTCGATGCCGATGCCACGCTTGCTGGTGCCGGTGAGGGTGTCGTCGTCTCCCCCCAGTTGAAGGTTCCCGCGGCGCGGCTTGCGGGGCACCGTCACTCCCGGACCCTTCACCTGCTCGCCGGTGATCGCGTCGTTGCCGGCCAGGGCATTGATCAGCTCACTGCCCGCCACCGTGATGCCGCCCTTGAGGTCGATCACCCGATTGGCGCGCTTGCTCCACAACCCCTTGCTGGATCCAGACCAGCCTTCAGGGGTGAGCTTGGTTCCAGCCATGGGCGTTTTCGGGCATCCTCTCACCGGACATCCTGGCAGGGTCAAGGCAACGGGCGCTGGGCTGCGTCGGTGCTGCGCATAAAATGCGAACACACGCAACTGTCTTTCTTGGCACCGCGTTGGCTCAGCTCCACCGATCCCGCTGCTGAGCCCCTGTCTCCCCCGCCTGCGGTCCGCTCCGTTGAGCGTGCTTCCCCACGCCGTGGTGGGCTCCTGCCCTCCTGGCTGCGCAGCGATGCGGTGCTGTGGCTGTTGCTGGCCAGCCTGCTCTTCCTGCCGGTGGTGATGGTGAAGAGCCTCTCCTCGGCCACGGTGTCCCAGATGCAACTCCAGGCGGAGGAGATTTCCACCCTGGCTTCCGGGATCCGCGCTTACTACGCCGATAACGTGATTTCCCGTCTGCAGGCTGCAGACGGGAAAGCTGTGTATTCCGAAAATTATCGCGAGGTTCACGGTGGGATTCCCATCCCCGCCACCCTCTCGATCGAGCTGGGCGCTCTGTTTGACAACGCCCATACGGATGGACGCATCTCCTATGAATTCCTTTCGGACTATCCCTTCACCAAACGCACGAGCCGCCCGCTCGATGCCTTTGCGATTGAGGCCCTGCAGGCCTTTCGCGAGTCACCCGATCAACAGAGTTTCACCAAGCTCGAGGGCAACGGCCTCGGCCGATCCAGCTTCCGGCTGGCTACCCCCATCCTGATGCGCAAGGCCTGCGTCACCTGCCACAACGCCCATCCCGACTCCCCCAAACGTGACTGGAAGGTGGGCGATGTGCGCGGCATCCAGGAGGTCACGGTGCGGGGCCTGCGGGTGGATGGCTTCGGCAGTCTCGGTTGGATGTTCGGCTACGTGGGCTTGCTCGGACTCACCTCCGTGGTCGCCACGGGGGTGTTCAAGGGCCAGACCAGCAGGATGGAACAGCTCAACCGCAAACTGCTGGATTCCAGCCAACGGGAATCTGCCCTGGCCGCCAGGATGGCGGATCAGGTGCAGGAATTATCCATCTTCGGCAGTGTGGTGGATCACTCGATTGTGGGTGTTTCCATTGCCGACATGCGCCGGCCCGACCAGCCGCTGATCTATGTGAACAAGGCATTTACACTGATCACCGGTTATTCTCGCGATCTTGCCGTTGGCTATAACTGCCGCTTTCTGCAGGGGCCGGACACCGATCCCACTGAGATTCAGCGGATCCGTGTGGCGATCGCATCGGGCCAGCCCTACAGCGGTGAACTCGTGAACTATCGCCTGGATGGCACCCGTTTCTGGAACAGGCTCACCCTTTATCCCGTGGCTGCGTCCAAAGCAACCAATGCCAAGCCTGACTTCTACGTTGCTAACCAGATCGACATCACCACCACCAAACAGCAGGCCACGGTTTCCGGCAGCGAACTCACAGGATTGGATCAGCGTCTTGCTGCAGCCCGCGATGCCCTGCGGGAGGCCATGCGCTTTGGTGAGGCCTTGAAGAGGCGTCTGGCCAGCGCTCCGGAGCAACTCAGTGCGGAGGAGGAATCCCTGCTGCGGGTGGAAGTGCAGGCCCATGAGATCCTGGTGCGCGAGCTCCAATCCATGCAGGAGTGGGTTGAGAACCGGGCCCCTTCACCGTGATCAAGGCGTCCAGCTTCATCCGCGAATCCACTGAGCTTGTCCGCAGGCTTCTGATTTTCTATGGGATGGGCGCTGCCGTGCTGATCGCCACCTGCCTGGTGGTGCTCAAGCTTGCCGACAATCGCCAACTCATGATTCACCAGACGGAGAGCGCCAGCACCCTGGTGGAGGCGGGGTTGGTGGCTTCCCTGGCGAATCCCGATCGCCAGGCCCTGCTGGAATCCTATGTGCGCAAGACTCTTGCCAACGGTTCGCTGGGTCTGAATGTTCTTTTTGTGTTGAATCGTGATGGCAGGATTGTACTTTCATCCCGGCCTGCCTGGCTGAATCTGATGATTTACGATGGGTTGTTCCGCAGGGCCGAATTCAGCAATCCCCAGTTTCGCCAGATTGCCCAGTGCTTTGAGGATTCACGCCCGAACTGTGTGAGTCTTGCCTCCGAGGATCTTCCTTCTCTCAACAGCAGTTTCACCATTTACCGTCCCGTTTTCAGGCCCTCCAGCGACATGGGCCTGCCCCGGGAGCCCTACCTGGTGGTGGCCACGTTCAGTGGAGGGGTTGTGATGGCCTCCTTCCTGGAGGAGGTGTTGCCTCTGGTTCTTCTGGGCCTGCTGCTGGCTGCCCTGCTCAGTTTTTCCCTGTGGTTTGTGCTCCAGGCCCTGTTGCTGCCCCGGCTCAGCCAGGTCGCCCAGACCGATGGCCTCACCCGCTTGATGAACAGGTCGGCCTTCATGGACGCCGCGATGGACCTGCTGGCGGAAGGGGAAGAGCGTGGATCTTCCCACGTGTTCGCCATCATGGACGTGGATCATTTCAAGCGAATTAATGACACCTATGGCCACGATTGTGGGGATGTGGCACTGGTGTCTGTTGCCGCGATTCTGGCCACGGTGATGCGCAGTGATGATCTCGTCTGTCGGTTTGGTGGCGAAGAATTCGCACTGCTATTGGCCACCGATGAGCCGGCTGGCCGTAAGGTGCTGGAACGCCTGAGACTGCAGCTGGAGATGAGTCGGGTTGCCTATAACGGCAGGGAGATCCCGGTGACGGTGAGCATCGGCGCCGCGGCCACTGCTGAGTGCGGCTACAATCTATACTATTTGTATACCTCTGCAGACCGTTGTCTGTATGCGGCCAAGCAGGGAGGTCGCAATCGCGTGGAATGGGCCAGTGCCGAGTCCATCGGCCGCCTCCAGCTCAGTGCTCCAGAGGCGCCGCTGGGGGAGGTGGCCACGACCTTTCAGGCCACGCCCTCCATGACCATGACCTCGAATCCGGTGGCGACCGTGATCGACAGAGCCATCCCCAACTGAGTACCGGTGAGCCATGGATGTTCCTGCGATCCCCAGCAATGAAGCCGCCCGGCTGCGGGAGCTGCGCAGCTATGGGGTGCTGGATAGTGGCGCGGATCCCCATTTCGATGACATCAGTGAGCTGGCGCGACGCATCGCAGGCACGGAGATCGGCATCGTGAGCCTGGTGGATGAGAGCCGCCAGTGGTTCAAGAGCTGTGTGGGCGCACCGCTTGGGCAGCAGGAAACGCCGCGGCAGGTGTCCTTCTGTGGACACACCATTCTTCAGCGCGACCCCTTGATCATCAGCGACGCCCTGCAGGATCTCCGCTTTGCCGATAATCCTCTGGTCACGGGTGATCCGGGTGTTCGCTTCTATGCAGGCTTCCCCCTGATCACCAGCAACGGCTTTGTGCTGGGCAGCCTGTGCGCCATCAGTCGGCGTCCACACCAGCTCACGCCCGAACAGATTGACAGCCTGCGTCGGCTCTCCTCGCTCACGGTGCAGCAGCTGCAGGTGCTGCGCGAGTCGTCGACCCTGCTGCCAGCCGGCAAGCCCGGTGCTGATGCGGAGGGTCTCGCTGAGGGCCCGCAGGAGCAGCCCAGCTCCCTGCAGCGGCTGATCAGCCGTGATCAGATGGTGCACATGCTGGCGTTGCTGTTCGGCATGGGCCTGGGATCACCCTTCACCCTGCTGCGCTGCCGCTTCCGGGACTATGAGCGGGTGAATGCCACCCTGGGCAGCAGTCTGGCTGAGCAGTTCATCAACGAAGCTGCCCGACGGGTGTTGGCGGCGATACCCAGAACGGCCTCCGTGGCCCGCTTTGCGGAGGCTGAACTGGTGGTGCTGCTTCCCTACGACGTGGAGGAAGCCCAGATCCAGGAGGTGGCTGAGCGGCTGATCGCCTTTGCCAATCAGGTGTATCGCCATGGCCTGCAGTCGTTGTCGATGGCTGTTTCGATCGGCATCGCCACTTACCGCAAGAACTACGAGTCTGTGGAGGGTCTGCTGGCCGATACCAGCATGGCGGAGCGGATGGCCCGCCATGCCCCGGGCAGCAGCTTCCGCTTCATTGATGCCGATGCGCGGGTGGCAGCCCGGGAGACCTACCGCCTGGAGTCGGCCCTGCGGGAGGGACTGGCGGCCAAGGAGCTCGAACCGTTCCTCCAGCCGATCGTGGATCTCGGCAGTGGCGAACCGGTTGGATTTGAGGCCCTGGCCCGTTGGCGCCACGAGGGCCAGGTGCTGCGGCCAGACAGCTTTCTGCCGATCTGCGCCGAGACCGGTCTCACCGGCGACCTCGACCTGTTGATCATCGAGAAGACGCTCGCCGCCCTGCCCCTGCTGGCCCAGCCGATTCCCCAGCGCCCGATGACCATCAATGTGAACCTTTCCGGGGTGTTGCTGGAAGATGGTGAACAGCGCCAGCGCCTGCTGCACCTGGTGGATGAGAATCCGCTGCCCCCTGGCTGGACGCTGCAAGTGGAATTGGTGGAAGATGCGTTTCAGGACACATCCGCTGCCTTTGATCACTTTCTCAATGATCTGGTGAGTCGTGGGGTGTTGATTGCCATCGATGATTTTGGCACCGGCTATTCTTCTCTCGCACGCTTGATCTCCCTGCCGATCAATGGTGTGAAGGTGGATCGCGTGTTTGTGGATCGAATCCGGGGAGACGAGGATTCACCCCGTTTGTTGCTGCGCACCATGCTCACCATGCTCCATGACCTGGGCCTGGTCGTCACTGCCGAAGGTATCGAGCAGCCGGCCCAGCGGGACTGGTTGATCAACCATGGCGTGGCGAAGGGACAGGGCTTTCTGTTTGATCAGCCCCTCTCCCTCACCGAGGCCGTCGCCAGACTGCGGCGAATCCATTACCGCCCAAGGGCCATTCCCGTGGAGCCGGCGCGCATCTGGGCGGCCCGCCGCAGGCGGCTGCTGCGCAATCTGCTGCTCGGGCCCCTGGCCGGGGTGCTGGGCAGGGATCAACGGCGTCGCGACGACCCCTGAACCATGGCTCCTGAATCCGTGCGGGTGTTGCGCGAGGGGGAGCGGCTGAAGCTCGATGCCAGCGACGACAGCCTCTTCTATGCCGAGCCCCGCTTTGTGCAGCATCTCGATGCCGCCTTCCGAGCCCGGCTCACGGCCCTGTACCGCCAGCGGATCCCAGCCTGTGCGGTGGTTCTCGACCTGATGGGCAGCTGGGTGAGCCACCTGCCCGAGGAGGTCACCTACCAGGAGGTGATCGGCCATGGCCTCAACGCCCAGGAGCTGGCGGCCAACCCACGCCTCGACCGGCACTGGGTGCAGGATCTCAACCGCGATCAGCACCTGCCCCTGGCCGATGCCAGCGTGGATGCGGCCCTGATCGTGGCCGGCTGGCAGTACCTGCAGCAGCCGGAAGCCGTGGCTGCCGACCTGCTGCGGGTGGTGCGACCCCGCGGCCAGGTGATCGTGGCCTTCTCCAACCGCATGTTCTTCCAGAAGGCGCCCCAGGTGTGGACTGATGGTGGCGACCGCGACCACCTGGCCTACGTGGCGCGCGTGCTGCTGGCCCAGGGCTGGGGCCGGCCGGAGCTGATCGCCGAGAACACCCGGGCGGCAGGGCCCCTGGGCTGGATCGGGGCCAAGGGGGATCCCTTCTTCGCCGTGGTGAGCGAACGTCCCGTCGACCGTTGAGCGCCCGGCTGCGGGGGGGCTGCCGCTGATCTGATCGTGAGGGCCGGTGTCGAAGCCCACCCAATCCCCTGGGCGGGGGCCTAGGTTTCCGGCCCCAACTCCCACCCCCCGCGGTGGGGCCTCTCACCTCCCTGCCCTGAGCCCGCGCCGATGACCGTCGCTTTCCTCCAGGCGGCCTGGCTGATCCCTGTGTATCCGCTGCTGGCCGCCGTGGCCTCCCTGGCCTGGTCGCCCGGGGTGATTTCCCGCACGGGCCCGCGCCCCTGCGGCTACCTCAACCTGCTGATGGTGGCTGTGGCCTTCGGCCACAGCCTGGTGGCGCTGACGGCCCTGCACACCAATGCCCGCGCCGGCGCTGAGGCCCTCTACAGGCCAATCACCTTCGGCTGGACCTGGCTCGACACCGCCGGCCTGCGCATCGGCTTCGATGGCCTGGTGACCGAGCCCGCCCTGATCGCCATGGCGGTGATCACCGGCCTGCACCTGCTGGTGCAGATCTATGCCATCGGTTACCTGGAGATGGACTGGGGCTGGCCCCGCTTCTTCGGCTCCCTCAGCTTCTTCGAGGCGGGCCTGTGCGCCCTGGTGCTCACCGACTCGGTGTTCTTCAGCTACGTGATCCTGGAGCTGCTCACCCTGGGCACCTATCTGATCGTGGGCACCTGGTACAACCAGCCCCTTGTGGTGAAGGGGGCCCGCGATGCCTTCCTCACCAAGCGGATCGGCGACCTGATCCTGCTGGCCGGCGTGATCGCCCTGTTGCCGGTTGCCTGCACCTGGAACTTCCACGGCCTGCAGGGTTGGGCCGCCGACCTCAGCAACAACGGCACGCCTCTGCCGCCGGGTTTCCAGCTGATCCTGCTGGCCCTGATCGCTGGCCCGATGGGCAAGTGCGCCCAGATCCCGCTGCACCTGTGGCTGGATGAGGCGATGGAGAGCCCCCTGCCCTCCACCATCCTGCGCAATGCGGTGGTGGTGGTGGGAGGTGCCTGGGTGCTGCTGCGGCTCGAGCCCCTGTTGGAGCTCAGTCCCCTGGTGCAGAGCGTGCTGGTGGTGGTGGGTGCCTCCACGGCCGTGGTGGCCTCGCTGATCGCCCTGGCCCAGGTGGATGTGAAGCGGGCCCTTTCGTTTCTGGTGAGCAGCTGGCTCGGGCTGTTGTTCGTGGCGGTGGGGCTGGGGGGCTTCGCCGTGGCGGAGCACCTGCTGCTGGTGTACCCCCTGCCGATGGCCCTGCTGCTGATGTCGACCGGCACGATCGTGATCAGCAATGTGACCCAGGACCTCACCCAGCTGGGGGGCCTCTGGAGCAAGCGGCCGCTGATCGGCATCGCCTTCCTGGCCGGGGCCGCAGGCCTGATGGGGTTGCCACCGTTCGCCAGTTTCGCGGCCTTGCGCGAACTCCTCGCCCTCACGGCGGCGAGTGGCCATCCCCTGCTGCTGGGGGGCGTGGTGCTGGTCACCAACGCCCTGATCAGCGCCGGTCTGGTCCGGGTGTTCGGCCAGATCTGGGGCGGCCGGCCCACCCCCTTCACCACCCGATCGCCGGAGGTGCTCTGGTTGATGGTGCTGCCCACCATGGTGCTGGTGGGGATGGTGCTCCATCTCCCCATGCTGCTGGTGGCCAATGGGGTGTATTCCCTCACCCCCCTGGCGGGTTGGGGCCCCCTGGCCTGGCCCCTGATCGTCTCCACCCTGGTGGGCGGCGGTCTCTCGGCCGCCTTCTACCTGCGCCCCCACGGCCTGGCCAAGTTGCCGGCCTCCCTCGCTGGCCTGCAGGACTGGCTGGCCCACGACATGCAGACCGAGCGCTTCTACCACCGCACCGTGGTGGCGCTGGTGCTTGCGCTGGCACGCCTCGGGGCCTGGAGCGACAGCCGCCTGGTGGATGGCTTCAGCGGTGGCACCGGTGCCATGGCGATGGCCGGCGCCCGGCGCCTCAGCCTCACCACCTCGGGCCGCTCCCAGGCCTATGCCCTCACCCTGGTGCTCGGCGTGCTGCTGATGGCTGCCTGGCTGATCGCCGGCGATCTGCCGCCCGCACCCGTTGCCCTGCCCTGAGGCCGCCGCCATGACCCTGCTGCTGTTGCTGCTGCTTCCTCTGCTGGTGGGCCTGCTGCTGCCCCTGCTCTCCCCTGGCCGCCCCGGGCTGGTGCGTGGGCTGGCCGCCGGCGCCGCCCTGACCCAGCTGGTGGTGGGCCTGCTGGCCTGGCGCAACCCGCCCGCTCCGCTCACCCTCGAGTGGCTACCCCGGCTGGGGCTGGGCCTGGATCTGGGCCTTGACGGGCTGTCGCTGCCGCTGGTGCTGCTCACGGCCCTGATCACCGCGATGGCGGTGCTGGCCTCGCCCATGGATCAAAGCCGGCCCCGCCTCTACTACGCCCTGATGCTGGCCACCAACCTGGGGGTGGTGGGGGCGTTTCTGGCCCGCAACGCCCTGCTGTTCGTGCTCGCCTTCGAGCTGGTGCTGATTCCCACCACCCTCCTGGTGGCCATCTGGGGCGGCGAGCGCCGGGCCGGTGCGGCCGTGCGCTTTCTGCTTTTTGGGGCGGTGTCGGGCCTGAGCCTGCTGGGTGGCGTGCTGGCCTTTGGCTGGTTCGGCCAGGGCGCCGCCGGCGCCGACACCGCCGTGAGCTTCAGCTTCGAGGCCCTGGCCGCCACGCCGCTGCCAGCCTCGGCCCAGCGCTGGGTGCTGGCCCTGCTGGTGCTCGGTTTCGGCATCAAATTGCCGGTGGTGCCCCTGCATGGCTGGCAGCCGATCAGCTACGCCGAGGCACCGCCGCCGGTGGTGATGCTGCTGGGGGGGGTGGTGTCGAAGCTCGGGGCCTACGGCCTGCTGCGCTTCGGGGTGGGCCTGCTGCCCGAGGCCTGGAGCGCCTTTTCCCCCTGGATCGCCGCCGCCGGTGCCATGAGCGCGGTGTACGGCGCCCTCAATGCCGTGGTGGCCACCGACATCCGCCGCCTGATGGCCTACAGCTCCCTGGGCCACATGGGCCTGCTGGTGCTGGCCCTGGCGGCCGCCACGCCGATGAGCCTGCAGGGGGCCATGGCCCAGATGCTGGCCCACGGCCTGATCGTGGCCCTGTTGTTCGACTGCGTGGGACTGATCCAGCGCAGGACCGGCACCACGGTGATCGCCGAGCTCTCCGGGCTGATGAACCCGATCCGGGGCCTGCCCTTCACCATGGCCCTGATGCTGCTGGCCCTGATGGCCGCCGCCGGCATTCCCGGCCTGGCGGGCTTCCCGGCCGAGCTGCTGGTGTTCGAGGGCAGCTGGACCGTGTTCCCCCGGGCCACCCTGATCTGCCTGGTGGCCTCGGGCTTCACCGCCGTCTACGCGGTGCGCCTGTTCAACCGGGTGGGCTTCGGCCGGCTCGACAACAGCCGCGCCGACTGGCAGAGCACCCGCTTGGCCGAACGGTTGCCGGCCGCCGTGCTCACCACCCTGGTGGTGCTCGCTGGCATCTGGCCGATCGGGCTCACCGCCTGGAGCGAGGCCAGCACGGCCGCCATTGCCCTGCGCCACAGCGATCCAGTGGTGCAGCAGCTGGCCCTGGCTCCTTCCCCGTCGTCGACCCTGCCCGCATGACCACCTCCACTGCTGCAGCGGGCACCAAGACGCCCCTGATTCCCCCCTCCACGCACCGCTACGCCGAGGTGATCCACCGGCTTGAGGCCGGGGGGTCGATGTTGCCCGACACGCCCGAGAACCTCCAGCAGATCATCGGCATCTACAAGGCCTATGCCGTGCCGATGGACTTCTACTGGCGCGACCTGCTCTACATCGCCGAGCAGGTGTTTCTCAATCCGCTGCCCGCATTCAAATACTTCATCTCCCAGGAGTATCTCGACCGGCCCAACAGCTACGCCGGCGAGCAAGCGCAGCTGCGCATCTGGCGTGGCACCGAGAAGGCCCATCCCGAGCTGCTGGAGTTCATGGCCAAGGGCGAAACCCGCGCCATGCCCAAGCTCCTGCACCATCTCTGGCATGACCGGGTGAACATGGAGTTTGCCGAGGCCTGCATGCAGGCCATGCTCTGGCATCAGGGCATGGGCGGCCGCTTCAACGACTACCTGGAGAGCGACGCCTACCGGGCTAATGCCGACCGGGCGATCAAGGCCTACTTCCGCGGCAATCCGCTGATGCTTGGTTTGTACAGGCTATTCCCGGAGATGGTGCTGGAGCAGGTGAAGCAGCTGAGCTACTACGCCAACCTGGGCCTGTTCTGGGAGGTGATGGCGCCGGTGTTCTTCGAGATGAGCGACCTCTACGACGAGGGCCAGCTCACGTCAGTGCCCCAGGCCATGGATTTCCTGGTGAACGGCATCTTCGCCGTGGCGGGCCGCCCGATCTACCACCACGTGTTCATTCGCGGTGAATGCTTCGAGATCATTCCCAAGAGCGAGGGCTTCACCTGGCTCTACGAGGCTGCCCTGCCCTATGTGGAGGCGGTGTTCTACCGCACCTCCCCCTTCCGGGGCACCAAGAGCTACAACGCCCAGGCCGGCCAGGTGCCGGCCAACCAGGCCGACTTCCACTACGGCATCCTCTATGCCGATGTGTTTCCGGTGGGCTCAGCGGGCATTCCCCCCACCCTGCTGATGCAGGACATGCTCCATTTCCTGCCCCCCTATCTGCAGGAGATGTACAAGACCCACAAGCGCGGTGAGGAGGACCAGCTGGTGCAGCTGGGCATTACCTTCCAGCGCTCGATGTACAACGTCACCTCGGCGGTGATCCAGGCGCTGCGCTGTGCCCTGCTCTATCCGCTGGATGACACCGATCCGGAGCACCTGCTGGCGAACCGCCGCTTCTTCGAGGCCCAGATGGACCGCTTCCTTCGGCCCGAGGCCCGCCTGAGCGATATCCAGAGCCAGGACTACCGCTGAGTCACCCCATGGCCACGATTCTTGAAACCGCGGCTTCGGCCGGTTGCTTCAACACCCTGCTGGCGGCGGTCGAGGCCGCCGGCCTGCGGGAGGCCCTGGAGAGTCCGGGGCCGTTCACCGTCTTCGCCCCCGTCGACGATGCCTTCGCCGCTTTGCCCCCGGGCACGGTGCAGACCCTGGTGGACAACCCGCCCCAGTTGGCGCGAATCCTCAAGTACCACGTGCTGGCCGGTGCCCACACCCGGGCCGACCTGGCCGCCCAGTCCGAGTGGGCGAGTCTGGAAGGGGCGCCGATACCGCTGCGCCGGCTCGATCCCTTCGAGGTGAAGAACGCCACGGTGGTGAGCGCCGATATCGTTTGCGACAACGGCGTGGTGCACGTGATCGATCGCGTGATCCTGCCGGGCTGATCCAGCTCCCGGCCTCCATGGGTTCTTCCCTGCTCAGCACGCTGCTGCTGCTCCTGGTGGGGGCCCTGGTGGCCCGGATCACCGCCAGGCAGCTGCGCCGTTGGGCCGTGCCGGCCATCGTGCTCGAGCTGCTGGTGGGATTCCTCCTGGGCAACACCGTGTTGCCCTACAGCCGCATTGCCCCCCTGGCGGGGCTCACGGAGCTGGGCGTGCTCACCCTGTTTTTCCAGGTGGGGATGGAGGTGCGGGGTGGCCTGCTGGGTTCAAGGCCCCAGGCGGTGCTGCGCACCGTGCTGCTTTCCGCCCTCACGCCCCTGCTGGCCTGGTGGCCGCTGCACCAGGGTTTCGGGCTCTCCACCGCCACCACCGTGCTCTGTGTGGCCGTGCTCAGCGCCACCGGCACCGGGGTGACCCTGCGGGCCCTCGACCAGGCCTCGGCGCTGAACACCCCGTCGGGGCGGCTGCTGGTGGGCGTGTCGGTGCTCGATGACCTGCCGGCGATCGGGCTGCTCACCCTGTCGGTGGCCCTGGGCGCCACGCCCCTGGTCGCCGCAGCGTCGCCCGTCTGGCTGACGGCCGCGGCGCTCGCCCTGATGCTGCTGAGTCTGCCGCTCAGCCGCTGGTGGCTGCAGCACCAGGGCCCCTGGCGGCCAGGGTTGCTGGGGGTGCTGCTGCTGCTGATCGGCTGCAGCTGGATCGGCGAGGTGGGCCGGCTCACCAGTCTGCTGGGGGCCCTGTGGGGGGGCTGCTGCTGAGTCGCCTGGCGCCGATGCCCGAGCACAGCAACGCAGCCTCGGCCCTGCGCGGCAACCTGGCCCTGCTGTCTGAGGTGTTTCTGCCCCTCTACTTCATCAGCGTGGGCATGCGCATCCAGGCCTCCACCTTGCTGCAGCCGGGCGCCTGGGCCCTGGCCCTCGCCCTGCTGCTGCTGGCGATCGTCTGCAAGCTGATCTGTGCCCTGGGCATCAGTGACCGTGACCAAAAGGCCGGTGTGGATCGCTGGGTGGTGGTGTTCGGCCTGATCCCTCGGGGCCTGCCCGGCCTGGTGTTTGCCTCCACCGCCCTGGCCGGTGGCCTGATCACACCGGGGCAGTTTTCAGCCCTGGTGCTGATGGTGAGCAGCACCACGGTGCTTGGCCTGCTGCTGCTCGGCCGGCGTCTGGCGACCCAGCCGGGCCAGGCGGTCCTCAGCTGAGCGCCAGGATCGCCCGTTCCAGGGCCTGGTAGCACTGCTGCAGCTGCTGGTCGCTGATCCCCAGGGGCGGCAGCAGGTACACCACGTTGCCCAGGGGCCGCAGGTACACCCCCTGCTCCAGGCAGTGGCGCTGGATCTGTTTGCCGATCGGGTTGAGGTAGCTCTCTTCACCGATCTGCACGTCGAGGGCGGCCATGGTGCCCAGGCAGCGGGGCCGATGCACCCCAGGCAGGGTGCCCAGCTCCTCCAGCAGTGGTGTGTGCCGGCTCGCGAAGTCCTGATACCGGGGGGGATCGGCCTGGAGCAGGTCGAGGCTGGCCAGGGCGGCGGCGCAGCCCAGCGGATTGGCGGTGAAGCTGTGGCCGTGGAAAAAGGTGTGGCGCGGTTCGTCGCTGATGAAGCCCTGGTAGAGGCGTTCGCTGGCCATCGTCACCCCCATGGGCAGAAAGCCGCCGGTGAGCCCTTTGGAGAGGGCCATCAGGTCGGGTTGGATGCCGGCACGGCGGCAGGCAAACAGATCCCCGGTGCGGCCAAAGCCTGTCATCACCTCGTCGGCGATCAGCAGCGCACCGGCGGCTTTCACCCGCTCCGCCACGGCCCTCAGGAAGGCGGGCCGAACCACACGCATGCCGCTGGCTCCCTGGATGAGCGGTTCCAGAATCACCGCCGCCGTTGGGGTGCCCAGGGCCCGGTCGAGTTGCTGCAGCGCGGCGGCCTCGCGCTCCTCCACGCCGGTGTCGCCCCAGTGGGTGTGGGGCCAGGCCACCCGGGCCACGTCAAACAGCAGGGGCTCGTAGGGGGTGGTGAACAGGGAGCGATCCCCCAGGGCCATCGCGCCCACGGTGTCGCCGTGATAGGCCCCCTCGAACGCAATCAGTTTGCGGCGTTGGCTCGCCCCACCGATCCCTTCCTGGTTGCGCCACCACTGCCAGGCGATCTTGAGCGCCACCTCCACGGCGCTGGAGCCGTTGTCGGAGAAGAACAACCGCTCCAGCCCGCTGAGGGCACTGAGGCGCGAGGCCAACTGTTCGGCCGGAGCGTGGCTGAAGTTGGCGAAGATCACCTGCTCCAGCAGATGGGCCTGGCGCGCGATCGCGGCGGCGATCGCCGGCTCGCCATGGCCGTGCAGCGTCACCCACCAGCTGCTGATGGCGTCGATCAGGCGGCGGCCGTCCGCCAGCTCCAGTTCGCTGCCGCGGGCGGAGCGCACCTGCAAGGGCTCCGGGCTGGTGGCCACCTGGGTGGTGGGGTGCCAGAGGTGGGGATGCCAGCTCATCGGTGTCGGCGATCAGGTCCTGAGATCAAGCAACGCTCTGCTGTGGGGGTCGGCCAGCCCAATCATGGCCATCAACCATGCTGTTGATGGGTCTGGGGTTGATTCGGTGCTGCGGCCTGGCTGTTGTCCCGGCGGGCCATCAGCACCAGCCAGTAGGCCACAGCGATTCCCACCACCACCACACCGAAACCTGCCATCAGTGCCGGTTTGTTTTCAGCACCCGGAGGCAGCACGATCACTTTTCGGGCGACGGCCGTGAGGGCCGTGAGCAACACCAGCTCAATCTGCACCACATGGTCGCGCAGGTAGGCGGTGACGTTCTGCAGCACCTCCAGGGCAATGAAAATCAGCAACAGGCGATCCAGCAGCTTGATCAAGTTTCCATCAAACCAGTTGGTCTGCAGATTGACGATCTTCAGCAGCGTGTCCACAAACAGTTCCAGCGTGCCAACGCCCACCACAATGGCCAGGAGCACGGCTAAGAGCTTGGCCAGCCAGCGCTCATACCTGTGGATGCCGGCGAGAAAGCGGGAGTCGCTGAGAATCTTCATGGGAAGGCTGGGGATAGGGTTGGATTGAGCTGACGCAGAACTGTTGCGCTGGACTCAAACAAACAGCCCCGACCGTGGCTCAGGGCACGGTCGGGGAGGAAGTGTACTCAGGAATAGCAGCCAGGCGTTGTGGCTAGAACTTATGATCGCGTAGGGCCTCAACCTGATAGATGTAGGTGATGATCGAGTAATCAGCATAGTACTTGGCCTCAATCTCTCGGGTGATTGTATCGGCCAGTTCACGGGTGCCAGTGAGCACCTCGATCTTCACGTTGGCGAGGGTGTGGGACACACTTGGCTCGCCTGTGGAGCGGACGTTGCGGCTGCCTTCGCCTCCAGCCGCATTCACTGTGTAACCGGTGGCGCCGGCAGTCTTGATCAGCTTGATGAGTTTCTTGGTGAGAATCTCTTCGGCAACGATCACCAGTTTCCAGACTTGTTGGCTCATGACTTTGATCTCTGATGGGTTGGGCAGTGTGAGGTGGACTTAGCGACCGAGCATCATCTCGGCAAGCCCGATAAAGAGCGGGATGCAGATGGCGATCGCCACCGGCGTGCCGATGGCCGTGGAGGCACCGATGTAGGCCGAGGGATTGGCCGAAGGGATGCCCGCTCGCAGGGTGGGCGGGCCTGAGATGTCCGAGCTGGAGGCGGCGATCACCGCCAGCACAACCGCTCCTCCGATGCTGAAGCCCGTGAGCTTGTGAATGATCAGGCCGAGGCCGAAGGCCAGGAACCCATGCAGGATCGGTGCGATGAAGGCGTAGATGGCAAACCACTGGGCCACCTTGCGCAGCTCGTTCATGCGCTGGGCGGCCTCCATGCCCATGATGATCATCAGCACCGCCAGGAAGCCGCGGAACAGGGGATTGAAAAAGCTCTCATACACCGGCTCAGGCCTGGTGAGAATGCCGAGGGCCACACCCAGGAGCAGGGCGGTGACGGCCGAGCTCTGCAGGCTTTCCTGGATGATCGGCCAGATCTCAACTTTTTCAGAGGCGTTGCCGGTCTTCTTGCTGAGGTACACGCTGGCCACCACGATCGCCGTCACCAGCGCGGGGATGTCCATGAAGGGATAGAGGGCCGCGGTCCAGGCCTCGTAGGTGATTTTGGCAGAATCCAGCTGGGGCAGCACCGCCGCCATGGTGGAGCCGCTCACCGCCCCGAACAAACCACCTGTGGCCACCGCGTCCGGCACTTTGATGCCGGGAAGTTTGCCGAGGGTCCAGCGGCTGATGAACACAATCACGATGCCGAGCAGCACAGCGGCGAGGGCTGGCAGGAAGATATCGGTGGGGTTGGAATTGCGGATGGCAATTCCGCCCGTGAGCCCGATCTTCATCAGCAGGAAAAAGCTGATGAACTTGTAGATCGAATCCGGGATAGCCAGCTGACTGCCGAGGGAAGCAACCACGATGCCGCCGATCAGAAATCCCAGCGTTGGAGACTGGATCTGCTCAAGAAAGAGACTAAGAAATTCGGACACTGTTGTTCTCTGCAGGTTTTGTTCTCTGGAGGATGGAGCTCAGAGGTTGATGGGGAGCTGGAGGTGCGGGCACGGGGGATCTCTGCTGCGCAGGTGGATGCAGGCCATTGGATCAGCGCAAGCTCTGGACGTGGGTGAAGCCAGGCTCTGCCAGCACCTCCAGTTCGCCAACGCCCAACAGCCAGCCCTGTTGCCGGAAGAGGCCGAGTGTCTTGGTCACGGTGACGCGCGACACACTGGCCATTTCCGCCAGCTGCCGATGGGTGAGGTTCATCGGCCCCAGGGGCACGGAACGGCCCTGCTCCGTGCTGACACCAAATCTGCTGCTGAGCCAGATCAACAGATGGAACAGGCGCGCCTCCGCTGGGCGGATGCGGGTGAGCCGGAGCAGTGCGCCCATCTGCTGGATGTGGGCTATGGCGAAGGCCTGCTGCTCGGGAGCCTCAGCTTTCCATTCGTGCACCCTCACTGCGGAGAGTGCTCGCAATTCCACTGGTTGCTGGGTGAGAAGCTGGGGAATCACGATCTCTTCAGGCCCCCAGATCCCGAGGGTGAAGATCTCTCCCTGATCCGTCCAGCCTGTGGCCCTGAGATAACCAGCATTCACACGCCAACAGACATGAACCGGCAGGGACTGACCCGCCTCCAGCACAAGCTGCAAGCCTCGTTCAGCCATGGTTGGGTGCATCACTGGTACATGAATGAAACGACTGTTCGAGTGTCAGACGACACACCGATGAGTTGATTGGAAACGTAGGTGCCCCAGTTTCGAGCTGGGGCGGTGATCGGCCAGCAGCTGCGATTGCAGTGATAAGTATTGCTGACTTAATCGCAAACGGAATGTTCCCAGGCAACACAGGGCAGTTCTGCCGATACCTCTAGTTGCTGCTTTCGTGGGGCGACGACCAAGGCTTCTGTTCGGCGCCGCAGCTGCACATCACCTTTGCCAGTATGATCAAAAGCTGTTGATGTGCACGAATCACTGGCTTCCTTGATTGGTCCTTGTTCCTCTCGGCCCCTTTTCAGGCAACACTTTCAATCAGTCCTTCTGATCAACTCTTTGATGTCAGGTGGGCGTTGCTCAGTCGCTGACTGCAGGCGGTGATTGTAAGAACATCTGAATCAGAACATCCAGTGATGTTGCGTCCCTACGTTTGCTGGTTCACTGATTTTCGGGAAGCGCGGCGCCGTGCTGGCAGATTCACTTCGCATTCAGAGGTGGACCTTTCGAGTTGTGCCCGCCTAGATAGGCTGTTATAATAAGATTAGTTGTGTTCCTGAAATGTATCGCCCCTTGCGGCAGAGGCTCATGGATTTGAGCCCCCTGGATCTGAGGCTGGCAGGGGCGTTGGCGGCCATGGCCGCACTCGCTGGCTGTGCCAGCGATGGTGGCGGCGTGCAGAGCCAGAAGCTGGCGGCGATCCAATCCCGCGGCAGCCTGGTTTGCGGCGTGGAGGGCAAGCTGCCCGGCTTCAGCTTCGTGGAGTCGTCCGGGGCCTACAGCGGCCTGGACGTGGACGTGTGCAAGGCGGTTGCGGCCGCCGTGCTCGGCGATCCGGCCAAGGTGCAGTACCGCGACCTCAATTCGAGCGAGCGCTTCGCCGCCCTGGCCAGTGGTGAGGTGGATCTGCTGTCCCGCAACACCACCGCCACCCTCAGCCGCGACGCCGCCGGCGGCAACGGCCTCAGCTTCGCGCCCACGGTCTTCTACGACGGCCAGGGCGTGATGGCACCCAAGGCCAGCGGCATCCAGGGCCTCAAGGACCTGGCCGGCAAGCCGATCTGCGTGGAAACAGGCACCACCACAGAGCTCAACCTGGCCGACCGCATGCGCGAGATCAAGGCGCCCTACACCCCGTTGAAGTTCCAGACCAGCGACCAGACCTACGCCGCCTACCTGCAGGGACGCTGCGAGGCTGTGACCAGCGATCGCTCCCAGCTGGCCGGCAAGCGCAGCAGCTTCCCCGATCCCGGCGCCCACAACCTGCTGCCGGATGTGCTGAGCAAGGAGCCCCTGGCACCGGCCACCACCAACGCCGATCCGGCCTGGTCGGATGCGGTGCGCTGGGTTGTCTTTGCCCTGATGCAGGCTGAGGAGTCCGGCATCACCCAGGCCAACATCGACGCCAAGCTGGCCGAGGCCAAAGCCAACACCAACCTTGCCGACCTGCGCCGCTTCCTGGGTGTTGAAGGGGATTTCGGCAAGCATCTGGGGCTGCCGGCTGATTTTGTGGTGAAGGCGGTGAAGGCTGTTGGCAACTACGGCGAGATCTTTGCGCGCAATGTCGGTACGGGCTCACCGCTCAAGCTGGAGCGGGGGCTCAACCGCCAGTGGAACCAGGGAGGTCTGCTCTACTCGCCACCCTTCCGTTGATGCCCGCTGCCGTCACGCCCTGGTGGCGGAACCGCCGCCTGATCCCATGGCTGGCCCAGGCAGCAGCCGGCCTGGTGTTGCTGGTGCTGGTGGCCTTTCTGCTGGGCAACCTGGTGCGCAACCTCACGGCGGCGGGCCTGTTGCTCAGCTGGGGCTGGATCGACAACCCGGCCGGCTTCGACATCGCCGAAACCCTGCTGCCCTTCCAGGCCGACATGCCCTATTGGCGCGGTCTGCTGGCCGGATTGGTGAACACCCTGCGGGTGGTGGTGGTGGGTCTGGTGGGTGCCACCCTGCTGGGCACCCTGGTGGGGGTGGCCGCCTTCAGCAGCAACGGCCTGCTGCGCCGCCTGGCACGACTTTACGTGGAGGTGATCCGCAACATCCCGCTGCTGCTGCAACTGGTGTTCTGGTACTTCGTGGTGTTCCTGGCCCTGCCGGGGGGCAGCGCGGCGATCCAGCTGCCCGGGGTGGTGCTGGCCAAGTCGGGGCTCTATCTCGGCAGCCCGGAGCTGGTGAACGGCCAGTGGCAGGCGCCGCTTCGCTTCACGGTGGAATTCAGTGCCCTGCTCACCGGCCTGGTGGTGTACACCGCAGCCTTCATCGCTGAGGTGGTGCGCGGCGGGGTGGCGGCCGTGCCCCGGGGGCAGTGGGAGGCGGCCCGTTCCCTGGGCTTCAGCCACCTGCAGATGCTGCAGAGGATCGTGCTGCCCCAGGCCCTGCGGGTGATTGTGCCCGGCCTCAACAGCCAGTACATCTCCCTGGCCAAGAACTCCTCCCTGGCGGTGGCCTGTGGCTACACCGATCTCTATTCGGTGGCGGAAACCACCCTCAACCAGACCGGCCGGGCCGTGGAGGTGGTGTTGATCCTGCTCGGTTCCTATCTGCTGATCAACCTGGTGATCTCGGCGCTGATGAATGGCCTCAATGCCCTCGTGCAACTGCGGGAGCGCTGATGAATCCGATCCTGCAGCGCCTGCGCCGTGAGTTGTTCGCCAATCCCCTTGATGGGGCGATCTCGATCGGGCTGATCACGGCCATCTCGATCGCCGCTGCTGCCATCCTGCACTGGGCCCTGTTCCAGGCCCGCTGGGCCGTGATCCAGGCCAACAGCACCCTGTTTGCGGTGGGCCGCTACCCCAGCGACCAGCAGTGGCGCCTGTGGCTGCTCACCGCCCTGCTGGCCTCGGCCACCGGGCTCAGCTGGGGCCTGCTGCGGGCCACACCCCGGGCCGATCGCCCCGCCCGCCTCTGGCCCCGCAACGATCGCCTGGCCGTGCTGGTGCTCCTGGCCCTGGCCGTGCTGGTGCCCCTGGGCCTGGGGCTCCAGCCCGCCATTCAGCTGCGCTGGTGGCTGCTCACTGCCCTGCTGCTGGGGCTGCGCTGGGCAGCCGGGCGCTGGGCCCTGCGCCTGCCAGCGATCGTTCTGCGTTTGGTGCCCCTGCTCTGGCCTCTCCTCTATCTCCTGGGGATGGTGCTGATCAGCGGCGGGCTGGGGCTGGTGCAGGTGCCCCCCTCGGAGTGGGGTGGTCTGCTGCTCACCCTGCTGCAGGCCAGTTTCGCCATCCTGCTCTGTTTCCCGCTGGGGGTGCTGCTGGCGCTGGGCCGCCGCAGCGACCTGCCCCTGCTGCGCTGGAGCTCGGTGCTCTACATCGAATTCATTCGCGGAGCGCCGCTGATCACCCTCCTGTTCCTTGGCCAGAACATCCTCGGTTTCCTGCTGCCCGGAGGCATCGCCCCGGAGCGGGTGTGGCGCGCAGCCTGGGTGCTCACCCTGTTCGCTGCGGCCTACGTGGCCGAGGCGGTGCGATCCGGCCTGGCAGCCGTGCCCGCCGGCCAGCTGGAGGCGGCCCGCTCCCTGGGACTTCCCCTTCCCCAGGCCCTGATCCACGTGGTGCTGCCCCAGGCCATGCGCGTGGCCATGCCGGCCACCGTGAGCCAGTTCATCAGCCTGCTCCAGGACACAACGCTGCTCTCGCTGATCGGTCTTCTGGAACTGCTTGGCACGGCCCGCACGGTGATGGCCAACCCTGCTTATCTGGGGCGCAATGCCGAGGTGTACCTGGTGCTGGCCGTGCTGTTCTGGTGCTGCTGCGCTGCTCTGGGGCTGGGCAGCCGTGCCCTGGAGACCCGCCTCAATCCCAACCCACCCCAACGCGCCAACGCCAAGGCATGACGAGCTCCCTCACCAGCGCCAACCCATCGGTCCCCACCCTGATCGAAGCCCGCGGGGTGGAGAAGTGGTATCCCAATGGCTTCCATGCCCTGCGCGGTGTCGACCTCACCGTGGCCCAGGGCGAGGTGGTGGTGGTGATGGGTCCCTCGGGCTCCGGCAAGAGCACCTTCATCCGCACGTTCAATGCGCTGGAGGATTTCCAGAAGGGCTCGATTGTGGTGGATGGCATCGCCCTCACCCACGATGTGCGCCAGATCGATGCCATCCGCCGCGAAGTGGGGATGGTGTTTCAACAGTTCAATCTCTTCCCGCACCTGACGGTGCTCGACAACCTCACCCTGGCGCCGGTGTTGGTGCGCAGGCGGCCCAAGGCTGAAGTGGAGCGCCAGGCGCTTGAACTGCTGGAGCGGGTGGGCATCCACGAGCAGGCCGGCAAGTATCCGGGACAGCTCTCCGGCGGCCAGCAGCAGCGGGTGGCAATCGCCCGTTCGCTCTGCATGGAGCCGCGCATCCTGCTCTTCGACGAGCCCACCAGTGCCCTCGATCCCGAGATGGTGCAGGAGGTGCTGGAAGTGATGCGCGAGCTGGCCCGCGAGGGGATGACCATGGTGGTGGTGACCCACGAGATGCGCTTTGCCCGCCAGGTGGCCAGCCGGGTGGTGCTGATGGCGGAAGGCCGGGTGGTGGAGGAGGCGCCGCCGGAGCAGTTCTTCACCAACCCCCAGCACGAGCGCAGCCGTCAGTTCCTCAGCCAGATCGCCTGAGGCAGATTCACCTGAGCTGCACTCAGAGGCCAAACCAGCGGCAGATCAGAAACGGCACCACCAGCGTCATGGCGATGGTGAGCGGGAAGCCGTAACGGGCGATGTCCAGAAACTTGTAGCGGCCGGGGCCGAACACCATGAGGTTGGTCTGGTAGCCCACCGGGCTGAGGAAGCTCTGGCTGGCACCGAACAGAACGGCATAGATGAAGGCCATCGGCGGCTGCTCCAGGCCGAGTGCCAGCTGGCCGGCGATCGGGATCAGCATGGCCACGGTGGCGGCATTGCTCATCACCTCGGTGAGCAGGGTTGTGAACAGGAACACCACCAGCAGGGCCCCATACACAGGCCAGTTGTCCAGGCCCAGCAACAGGGCCTTGGCGAAGGCGGTGGCCAGGCCGGTTTTCTCCAGGGCCACGCTGAAGCTGGCCAGGGATCCCAGCAGCAGGATCACGTCGAGGCGGATGGCGCGCTGCAGTTCGCCGGGCCGCAGGCAGCCGCTGGCCACCATTGCCACCGTGCCCAGCAGCACCGAGGCCACAAGGGGAATGACCTCGAAGCTGGGCAGCAGGATCACCAGGGCCGCGATCAGCAGGGCCAGCCCCTTGCGGCTCACGGTGGGCAGGTCCTTCTCCAGCTGCTCCAGCACCACCAGGTCGTTGTTGTCCTGCAGGCCGCGGATGGCGTCCTTGGGACCTTGCAGCAAGAGCACGTCTCCTTCGCGCAGCTGGGCCCGCCCGAGGCTCTCGCGCACCACAGCGTTGCCGCGCCGCAAGGCCAACACAGTGGCGTTATAGCGTTGCCGAAAGCGCAGATCGCGCAGGCAATCGCCCGCCAGCGCCGACCCTGAGGGCAACAGCACCTCCACCATCCGCTGTTTGTTCTGCTGGTCTGGCATCCCCGGTTCCTCAGGGGTGGGGGCCAGCACCACGGTGTGGTCCTGCTGCAGGCGCAGCAAATCTTCTCGGCTGCAGCGCAGCAGCAGCCGATCGCCCAGGGCCAGGGTGCGGTCGGCCAGGGGGGGCAGAAAGCGTTCGCTGCCGCGGTGCAGCTCCAGCACGTCCACGTCGAAGCGGCGCTGCAGGCGGCAGGAGTGCAGCGACTGGCCGATCAACTGGGAACCCTGGGGAATCTTCACCTCGGTGAGATAGCCGCTGCTGGAGAGGTTGGCGATCAGGTCGTCATCATCGGTGCCGCGATCGGGGAGGAAGCGATCGGCCAGCAGCACCATCACCACACCGCCCACCAGCCATACGCCGATGCCGATGGGCGTGAAGCTGAACAGGCCGAAGGCGCCATAGCCGAGTTTGTCGCTCACCTCGCTGGCCAGCAGGTTCACCGAGCTGCCCAGCAGGGTGAGGGTGCCGCCCAGCACGGTGGCGAACGACAGCGGCAGCAGCACCTTCGAGGGGGAGATCCGCCGCCGCTGGCACCAGCTCTCCACCACCGGCAGCAGGCTGGCCACGATCGGCGTGTTGGGCACGAAGGCCGACACCGGGCCCACGGCGCCCACCATCAGGGCAATCATCCGCTTGGGGCTGCGGATCGCATCGGAGCCGATCAGCTCGCGCAGGCGGTCGAGGCCGCCGCTGCGGAACAGGCCGGCCGAGAGGGCGAACAGGCCCATCAGGGTGATCAGGGCCGGGCTGCCGAACCCCGCAACCGCCTCCCCCGGTTTAAGCACGCCGCCCACAATCAGCAGGGCCATCGCCAGCAGGCCGGTGACCTCCGGTGCCAGCCAGCCGCCGATGAACACCACCACCGAGCCCGCCAGGGTAAGCAGGGTGATCAGGGCGCCGGGCTGGAGGACCGCCGCAACCAGATCTTGCACAGGCGCAAAGCAATCGGGGCAGAATACACGGCTTGCAGGTGCGGCAATACCAGGCAGCTGCCAGGGCTATTCGAGCTTCTTTTGCGCAAACAACGAAACTGAACCTGCCTATTTCCTATCTCTGAACCGGGCTATGGCAATGGCGGCCCTTCGGGGGCTCAGCGCGTTGCGTTGCAGATGGTGTCCGTTGGGCTGACTGGCAGGCTGCAGCCGAGGGCCTGGCTGGCCATGCCCCAGAATCCAGTCACAACAAGAGGGTGCTTGCTCCCTTCCCGTCTGCCGTGTCATTGCTCAACAGCACCATTTCCATCATCGCCGGCATCGCCCTGCTGTTCGGCGGCGGCGAGCTGTTTGTGGCCGGCTCCGTGGCCCTCTCCCTGCTGCTTGGGATTCCCCAGATCGTGATCGGCCTCACGGTGGTGTCGCTTGGCACCAGTGCGCCGGAGCTGTTTGTGAGCCTCATCTCCACCATCCAGGGGAATCTGGGCGTGGCGGGTGCCGACGATCTGGCCGTGAGCAACATCGTGGGCAGCAACATCTTCAACGTGCTTGTGGTGCTGGGTCTGAGTGCGGTGATCGTGCCCCTGCGGGTGAAGAGCCGCTTGGTGAAGCGCGATGTGCCCCTGCTGCTGGGCGTGTCGATGGCGGTGTGGGGCATGGCCTCCGGCGGCCGGGTCACCTGGCAGGCCGGTGTGGCCCTGCTGGTGGCCACGGTGATGAACATCGTGTGGGAGATGCGCACCGCCGGCGAGAATCCCGATGAAGTGAACGAAATTGATGATGCGGAGCGGGCCACCCCGCCGGTTGCCGCCCTCAAGCTCGCCGGGGGTCTGGTGCTGCTCGTGGCTGGTTCCCAGCTGCTGGTGAAGGGCGCCACGGCTGTGGCCCTGTCGCTGGGGGTGAGCACCACGGTGATCGGCCTCACCATCGTGGCCGCGGGCACCTCGATGCCGGAGCTGGTCACCTCCCTGGTGGCCGCCTATCGCGGCAAAGCCGATCTGGCCATCGGCAATGTGGTGGGCAGCAACCTGCTCAACCAGCTGGTGATCCTGGGCCTCTGCGCCACGGTGGCCGGTGGCCGGGGCCTCGGGGTGGATCCGGTGATGATCCAGCGCGACCTGCCGATCATGGTGCTCACCACCCTGGCCTGCCTGCCGATCTTCTGGACCCAGGGTGTGATCACCCGCGTGGAGGGCGGCATCCTGGTGCTGCTCTACCTGGCCTATCTGACTGAGCAGCTCCTTCTCAATACTGCCCCCACCTATTCCGACGAATTTCGCCTGGTGGTGCTGGTGGTGCTGGTGCCGGGGGTGTTGGTGTTTCTGGCCTGGCAGGTGCTGGCCTGGCGGGAGCAACGGCGCCTCTCTTAGCTTCGCGTTGCCTGGGGCCTGGATTGCCCAGCCGCCTTGCTCACCACGCTCCTGATTCTGCTGATCGGCCTGGCACTGGCCCGGCTCACGGCGGGCAGGCTGGTGCACTGGGCGGTGCCCGCCATTGTGGTGGAGCTCTTGGTGGGCTTCGTGATGGGTGACAGTGTGCTGCCTTTCGGGGCGGTCGCACCCCTGAGCGGCCTCACGGAGCTGGGCGTGCTCACCCTGCTGCCCGGCGCAGAGGCAACGTGAACAACCTACAGAAAGATCTAGGCTTGAACGCTTTTCTTTTCCCTTGGGTTGACCCGCTCCCTCCCTCAGGCGGCATGGCACAGCTTCACCCCGGCTGACTGCTTCGAGCGACTGGGTAGCCGGTCCGAGGGGCTCACCACAGCCGAAACGGCCCGCCGACTGGCCGATGGCGGGCCGAACCGCCTGGAGCTGGCCGAGGGCCGCAGCAACTGGCAGATCCTCTGGGACCAGTTCAGCAATGTGATGCTGATCATGCTCCTGGCGGTGGCGGCCGTCTCGGCTGGCGTGGCCTATGTGGAACAGACGTTTCCCAAGGATGCGATCGCCATCGTGCTGATCGTGGGCCTGAATGGGCTGCTGGGCTACCTGCAGGAGAGCCGGGCCCAGAAGGCGCTGCTGGCCCTGCGCGACATGGCCCAGCCCCAGGTGCAGGTGCGCCGCGACGGCCAGTGGCAGCGCCAGAGCAGCGAGGAGCTGGTGCCCGGCGACCTGATCCGCCTGGAGGCGGGCGACCGGGTGCCGGCCGACGCCCGGCTCCTGGAGGCGGTGGATCTGGGCTTGCGCGAGGCGGCCCTCACCGGCGAAGCCGAGGCGGTGTTCAAGAAGGCTGAACTGGTACTGGAGGAGAGCACCCCGGTGCTGGAGCGCCTGAACTGCCTGTTCCAGGGCACCGAGGTGGTGCGCGGCCGCGGTGTGGCCCTGGTGACGGCCACTGGCATGGCCACCGAGCTGGGCCAGATCGCCGAGCTGATCAACACCGCCGGCGGGGAGAGTACGCCGTTGCAGGAGCGGCTCGACGGACTGGCCAAGGTGCTGGTGGGCAGCTCCCTGGCCCTGGTGGCGGTGGTGGTGGGCCTGGGTCTGCTGCTGGGCCAGGATCCCCTCAACCTGCTGGAGGTGTCGCTGTCGATGGCGGTGGCGATCGTGCCGGAGGGTCTGCCTGCCGTGATCACCGTCACCCTGGCGATCGGCACCCAGCGGATGGTGCAGCGTGCAGCCCTGATCCGCCGCCTGCCTGCGGTGGAGGCCCTCGGTTCGGTGACCGTGATCTGCTCCGACAAGACCGGCACCCTCACCCAGAACCGCCAGGTGGTGCAGGACCTGCGCCTCGGCACCCAGGCCGTGGCGGTGAGTGGCCTCGGCTACGAACCCAACGGCGCCTTCACACCCCGGCTCCTCACCCCGCCTGAGGGAGCAACGGCCGGGGCCGCCCACGGACTGGAGCGTTTGCTGCTGCAGGCTGCCGTGCTCTGCAGCGACGCCGAACACAAGCAGAATGCCGATGGCACCTGGGACATCCTCGGCGATCCCACCGAGGGGGCCCTTTCGGTGGTGGCGGCCAAACAGGGCATCGACGACTTCGAACTGCGCAGCCACTACCGGCGTGCCGCTGAGATTCCCTTCAGTTCCGAACGCCAGTTGATGGCGGTGTGGGTGGAGGACCGCGACGGCCACCTGCAGGCCCCGCTCGGAGAGGTGGCCGCCGGCTCCGACCAGCTGCTGATCAGCAAAGGGGCCCCGGAAGTGATCCTGGCCGATTGCGGGCGCTGGGTGGACGGCAGCGGCGTGGTGCCCATGAGCCCCGCTCAGCGCCAGTGGTGGCTTGATCAGGCCAGAGAACTGGCCGCCGCCGGCCTGCGGGTGCTGGCCTTCGCCTGTGCCCCCCATCACCCCAGCCCTGATCAGCCGCTGGCCGACCAGGTGCTGCTGGGGCTGATGGCCCAGCTCGATCCCGCCCGCCCGGAGGTGATGCAGGCCGTGGCCACCTGCCGCAGCGCGGGCATTCGCCCGGTGATGATCACGGGCGACCATCCGCTCACCGCCCGGGCGATCGGCAGTGATATCGGCCTTTCCACCGCGGATGCGGAGGTGGTGCTGGGCCGTGAGCTGCAAGCCAGCACCGACGAGCAGCTGCGCGAGCTGACGGCACGCTGCAGCGTCTATGCCCGGGTGCCGCCCGAGCAGAAACTGAGGATCGTCAAGGCGCTGCAGGCCAAAGGCCAGGTGGTGGCCATGACCGGTGATGGCGTCAACGATGCCCCAGCCCTCAAGCAGGCCCACATCGGCGTGGCCATGGGCATCACCGGCACCGAGGTGAGCAAGGAAGCGGCCGACATGGTGCTGCTCGACGACAACTTCGCCACGATCGTGAATGCGGTTGAGGAGGGCCGGCTGGTGTACGCCAACATCCGGCGCTTCGTGAAATACATCCTCGGCAGCAACGTGGGTGAACTGATCACCATCGCCGCTGCTCCCCTGGTGGGGGTGTTCGGGGTGCCGATGACGCCCCTGCAAATCCTCTGGATGAACCTGGTCACCGACGGCGTGCCGGCCCTTGCGCTGGCACTGGAACCGGCCGAGGACGGGCTGATGCAGAAGCAGCCGGCCAGGCCCGGGGAATCAATCTTCGCCCGCGGCATCGGTCCCTACATCCTGCGGGTGGGGGTGGTGTTCGCCCTGATCGTGATCGCCCTGATGGTGTGGAGTTACCGCACCGGCGGCATCAACGGGCCGTGGAAAACGATGGTGTTCACCACCCTCTGCCTGGCCCAGATGGGCCACGCCCTCTCGGCCCGCAGCGACCGGCCGCTGATCCAGGTGACCCCCTTCAGCAACCCCTGGCTGCTCTGGGCGGTGATGCTCACCACCGGCCTGCAGCTGCTGCTCCTCTATGTGCCCGTGCTGGCGAAGTTTTTCGGCACCGTGCCCCTGCGCCCAGCCGATCTGCTGGTGTGCGTGGGCGTGAGCCTGATTCTGTTCGTCTATCTGGAATTGGAGAAGATCCTGCGTCAGTGGTGGAGCCGACAACGGGCCGATGCACCGTCGGCCCGAGCCTGAGGAATCCTGTCATGAGCGGACTGATCGAGCGTCTTCCCCAGTTGATCCTTTCGGCTGTGGATGCCAATCCACTGCTTGGCTATGGCGCCATTGCGCTGGTGATGCTGCTTGAGAATGTGGTGCCTCCGATTCCTTCGGAGGTTGTGATGCCGCTGGCTGGATTTCTGATCCAGCAGGGCAAGCTGGAGCTGGTGCCTGCCGTTCTGGCAGGGCTGCTGGGCACGGTGCTCGGCGCCTGGTTCTGGTATGGAGTGGGGCGCCTCATCAACGAGGAGCGCCTGGAGCAGTGGCTGAAACGGCACGGCCGCTGGCTTGGCCTGCGGGCGGATGATCTGGCCCGCAGCCGGCGCTGGTTCAGCCGACATGGTGTTGCCGTGGTGTTCTGGGGACGGATCATCCCCGGAATCCGCACCTTTGTGTCCTTACCAGCGGGCATTGAAATGATGCCCCAGGTGCGCTTTCTGGCATGGACCACCGCTGGCAGTCTGCTTTGGATCCTGATTCTGACAATGGCTGGACAGGCACTGGGCGAGGGATATCAAAAAGTCGGCGTGTGGATTGGTGATATTGGTGCCGTCATCAAGCCCATACTGGTTATTGCCGTTCTGGCCTTCGTGATCTGGGTTGTGCTGAATCTGGTGCGATCCAGCGGCCGATCACGCTCTGATCAGTAAAGGCAGTGGCTGTGCCCAATCCGCCTTTGCCATCGGCCCTATGGATCGGATCATTGCAGGGGTCCTGATTGCCTCTGCGGCAGCAGGATCTCTGTTTCTCGTCTATTTCACGGATGGTTTGATCGATAGGAATCCCAGCGCTCCAGCTGGCGGCGTCCATGTCCGGCCCTACCTAGGTTGGACTGGTTGGTCGATTGATTTGTGAATTGATTCAACTTTATTGATGAATGCATTGATTGATCATCGGGGTGTCCTGCGATTGCCAGTTGGCGCCACTTGTTGGCCAGGCGACTACAGTGCATCCGTCAACCAAGGCCCGCTTCAACCGCTTGTTCCTTGATATTCTGGTCATCCTGCTGCTGATCGCTGCCAACGGCGTTTTCTCGGGTGCCGAGATTGCAATCATTTCGGCCCGTCGTCACCGCCTGGAGCAGCTCTCGGAGCAGGGGCAACGCTCTGCTCGGGTGGCCCTGAGGCTTGCGGATGCTCCAAGCCAGTTCCTGTCCACCGTCCAGATCGGCATCACTCTGATCGGCATCCTCAGTGGCGCCGTGGCTGGTGCCACTGTGGCCCAGAAGCTCGATGGCTGGCTGGAACAGGTTCCCCTGCTGAATGCCTACAGCGAGCTGCTGAGCTTCGGCCTGGTTGTAGCCGTGATCACCTATCTGTCTGTGGTGGTGGGTGAACTGGTTCCCAAGCGAGTGGCTCTGGCGAATCCCGAGCGGCTTGCCTGTGCCACAGCGCCCACCATGCGCTGGTTGTCCAGGGTGAGTGGCCCGCTTGTCCATTTGCTCAGTCACTCCACTGAGGTCTTGTTGAAGGTTCTCGGTGTTTCAACAACCAATCAACAGGACATCACGGAGGACGAAATCAAAGCCATGTTCCGACAGGGCACCGACTCGGGAGTTTTTGAGGAGGTGGAGCATGACATGGTGCAGCGGGTGCTGCGCCTGGGAGATCGCCCGATCAAGAGCCTGATGACCCCGCGTACTGACATCTGCTGGCTGGATATCGAGGAGCCACTCGACGTAAGCCTGGAGGAGATGCTGCAAAGCAACCACTCATGCTTTCCTGTTGCCAAAGAGAGTCTTGATGACTGCCTTGGTGTTGTGCGAGTTCGCAACATCCTTGTTGCCAAGTGTGCTGGCGATCCGATTGATCTTGAGGAATTGTTGCAGCCTCCATTGTTTGTGGCCGAAAGTACGCGCGCCCTTTCCGTGCTTGAGCAGTTCAAGCATAGCCGTATCCACATTGCTTTGGTTACCGATGAGTTTGGCGGAGTAGCCGGATTGGTGACTCTCAATGACCTGATGGAAGGGATCGTGGGTGATCTACCCTCGATTGAGGATGAAGAAGGGCCACTGGTCGTGACCCGGGATGATGGATCCTGGCTGGTGGATGGCGGACTGGATCTCGATGCCTTTACCGAACTGATCGACCACGACATTTTCGGCATTGCCCAGGAAGGTCGCTATCACACGCTGGCAGGCTTTGTGATGCATGTGTTGGAGCGCATTCCCCATGAAGCCGACCACTTTGACTGGCGTGGCTATCGCTTTGAAGTGGTTGATATGGACGGCAAAAGAGTCGACAAGATCCTTGTCGCCGCCCTGCAAATGCCTGCAGCCGATGCCAATTCAAGTGCAATTGAGCCTGGCAGTCGATAGTTGAACGGTTTACAAGATTGAATCCGTTATGAAAGAATTGCTTGTTGTCATCGGCCTGGCAACTTGGCCAGATGCTCACTGGAGCCCATCACCACCAGCATGTGGCCCTCCTCAAGAACGTGGGATGCCGGCGGATTAACGCATAAATGATTGTCAGGGCCGACCGCCAGAACGCTGATATTAAAGTTCTTGCGGAGATTGAGTTCCCTCAGTGAGTGGCCAATGAAGGATTCTGGAACCCGGATTTCTTCAATGCTGTTGACGTCATCAAGGCGCAGCCGATCCAGCAGGTTTGGACGCACCAGCTCCATGCCCAGGCGAAGGCCCTGCATCTTGGACGGGAACACCACCCGATCAGCTCCCACCCGTTTCAGCATTCTCATGTGCAGGTCGGACGTTGCCCGGGCGATCACCTGCTGAACCTTGGAACCGGCTGCAACCTTGGCGATGAGAGTGGCAGTGACACTGGCTTCAATCGGCTCACGCATGGCCACCACAACCGTGCCCATCTCGAGAGCGCCGGCGGCTCTGAGGGCATCTTCATCGGTGCAATCCACTACCCGCGCTTCGATTGAAGCGTCGATCAGGCGCAGGGCATCCACCGCCTTCTGATCGTTGTCGATCGCCAGCACTTCGGCGCCGGAACGGATCAGCTCCTCAATCACGGATGAGCCGAACCGACCGACACCGATCACGGCAAAGCTTCGTCGATGCCCCTGCTGCTCCGTGCGCCAATGCCACCAGGGGTGGGGCGAGGGATTGGTGTCCATGAAACGGGTCGGAAGGATGGGCTGGAGGCGGTTGGCAAGCGATCAGAGGAAGAGGTCCTCGCGGGGGTAGCCCACCCGGTCTGGGGGTCTGTTCCCGTACAGGGCGGCCAACAGCAGCATGATCCCCAACCGTCCCACGAACATGCCCACCATCAGCACCAGCTGACCCCAGCGGTTGAGCTCTGCGGTGACACCCAGATCCAGCCCCACGGTGCAGAAGGCCGACATGCAGGTGAACAGCTTCTCAAGGAAGCTGAAGCGGATACCAGTCAGGCTGCCATCGTCGGTGGCGCCGATGCCCAGCAGCAGGGCCATCAGCAGCACAAACAGTCCGGAGGCCAGGGTGACCCCCACAGCCTTGAGCAGCAGTTCACCGGAAATCTCGCGGTTGCGAATCACCACCTGCTTACGGCCCTCAAGTGTGGATTTGGTTGCACCCATCAGCAAGGCGAAGGTGGTGGTCTTGATGCCGCCGCCGGTGCCCCCGGGGCTGGCTCCGACGAACATCAACACAATCATCAGCAGCAGGCCAGCCTCCGAAAGGGTCTCCACGGACAGGGGAACGGTGTTGAACCCAGCTGTGCGCGTGGTGATCGACTGGAACAGCGTGACCTGCAGGCGCTGCAGCAGTGAGAGTCCCGATACCACCCCATCCTTGGCAAAGTGCTCCGTGAACAGCAACCCCAGGGCGCCGATCACGATCAGCAGCAGTGTGCTGCGCAACACCAGCCGGGTATGCAGACTCAGCCGGCGGATGCGCCCGAGTCGAAAGCGCTTGGCCCACACGTCGTTGATCACCCGCCAGCCGATCCCCCCCACCACGATCAGGCTGCCAATCACCCCGTTCACCACCGGGTTGTCGCGGTAGCGCACCAGATTGTCGCTCCAGAGACCGAAACCGGCGTTGTTGTAGGCGCTGATGCAATGAAACAACGAAGCCCAGAGGCGATCCAGGGGGTTGGTGATGTCCGTGAAGCCAAAGGTGTAGAGCACCACCGTGCCCAGACCCATCACGCAAAATCCGGCAGCCAGGATGCCGTTGAAGGTCGGACCGATGCCGCCGACCCCAAACTCATCCAGCGCCCTGCCCCGATCCAGGCGGTTGCGCAGGCCGCTGCGCCCTTGCACGAAACCCTGGAGGAAGGTGGTGATCGCCATCAGACCGAGACCGCCGGTGACGATCAAGCCCGCTAGGGCCAGCTGCCCCAGGGGAGTGAGATCACGGCTGATGTCAATGATCGAGAGGCCGGTCACCGTGATCGCCGAGGTCACCGTGAACAGGGCTTCCCAGAGGCCCACATCATCTGTGGAGCAGAGGGGACTCGAGAGGATGAAGGTGCCCAGCAGGATCACAAGGGCGCCAGTCACAACCGTGAACTGGGGAACTGTGAGCCTCTGTCGCCAGCGCTGCAGGCCCCTGACTCTGTTCGTCAGGAAGGCAAAGGCCATTGCGTTCCGTCCATCTGGGCTGGAAAGGGTTGATGAAGGTTAAGCGTTCGGGCGACTGGCGCCCTCCAAGGGATCGGTACAGGATCACAAGACCCGCTAACCAGCCATCGGCTGGTTAGCGGGCGGGTTCAGTCTGAATGGGGCGTTCGGAACCTCAGAAGCGTCTCCTTGGGCGTTACCTCAGGGCTGGTGCCTGAAGACTGCTCATCGTTGGCTATGAAGAGTGCAATCGCGCCCAGTAGTGCGCCGAGGATCATCATCACGATCCACCAGTTCACTGGGCTCCCATTGCGACTCTCGCCCTGTTCGATGAGTGCCCCACAATCGCAGCAAGCCAGGCCGGTTCGAGTGGTTGTGGAGCGAGTGACCATCCGGCAGCCACACTTCGGGCATCCCATGGCACGGCGTCTCTCATTCCAACCCAATTCTAAGCGGAAACCTGCTTGACCCACGCACGCAAACGCAGATCTCCGGGGCCAAGGTTCACTGCAGACATTCCACCCCCGAGTGAGCTGCAACATGATCTGGTTGCCATGGATGACAGAGGCATGGCGAAAATCGGCATCTCTTGGCCTCTCAGTACCCGCGATTGGCAATAGAGAAGTTCCACGCCAATCCTGGGCCTTATGGTTCACGCCATGGGCCAGAAATCAATCAGCATCTGCCGTCTTGCCATGGTGGCGGCCCAGGGTGTGGCCAGTGGCACTCCCATGATGGTCGGCAGTCGGCTCCTGCAGGGATGGCTCACGGCAAGCGGGATTCCCTGGGTCTGATTGGCTTGATCCCAGTGGCCGAACTGCCCTACACCTTCAAATTGTTTTGGGCACCTTTGCTTGATCGTTGGCCGATCCCCTGGCCGGATCGCCGTAAGGGATGGATTCTCGCGCTGCAGATTGCACTGGTGATTGTGATGGCCATGATGGCCTTTCTAAGGCCGGGATCCAGTCAGGAAAGCTTGCCCATGATTGGACTGGCCGCAATCATTCTGGCTGTTTGCAGTGCGATTCAGGATATTGTCATTAACGCTTATCGTGCCGACCTTCTGCAGGAGGAAGAACCGGGCGCGGGTGCTGCAGCCGCCAGCCTGGGCTGCAGGGCAGCAATGCTTGCGATTGGCGCAGTCGGCTTCCTATTGGCGGGCCGATTTGGATGGCCTGTGGCCTTCATTGGTAGTGCTGGGCTGATTGCTGTAGTGAGCCTGGAAAAAATCGGTGGTTGGGTGGTTGATGCCGTTTGTTTGGCGCTCTTGATGAGTCTCTTTGATCCCGATTTTTCGGCCACTCAGTATGCCTTGCTTTCGGGCGTGTATGCATTGAGCCGCTCCTTGTTATCGGTGCCGGCTGGGGTCCTTGCTGAACGGCTGGGTTGGCCTCCATTCTTCCTGCTCGCGGCCCTTGGCTCCCTGCCTGGATTCATCCTGTTGGTCAATCTGGCTCCATGGCATGCCGATGGTCCCAAAGGAGCTTTTGATCCTCTCAAGGACAGCACCTGAATGGACAGTCAATGCATGTCCCAGACCGTGAACCTCAGGCTTCCAGATAATCGAGGTATTCACCCGAAAGTCTGCGGATTGAGGCTGTTGCCCGCCGTTCTAGCCCGCGGGCCATATCCCGTGTGATGCCCATCTGCCGGGCGGCAGCGCTGAGGCTGAGGGGTTCGCTCTCGCCGATGCCATAGCGCAGCCGCAGCAGTTCGGCTTCCTGGGGAGGCAGCTGGGCGAGCAGGCGCTGGATGTCCTGGCGCATCAGGGTGGAGGTCACCTGTTCGTGGGGGCGACTGAGCTGGCAGGCCAGGCTGTCGAGCAGCCGCAATTCCTGGTCGTGGGGGTGATGACCGTCGAGGCTGAGGGGCTCCTGGGCCCGGAACAGGGCCTCGCGGATATCCAGGGGCTTGAGGCCCGTGGCTGCGGCCAGTTCCCCCAGGTTTGGATCCCGGCCCAGCTGGTGGCCGAGGGTGAGCTGGGCCTGGCGCAGCTTCTGCAGCTGATCCACCATCGTGGCCGGCAGGCGGATTGTGCGCCCCTTGGCCACCAGGGCGCTGCCGATGCCGTCGCGGATCCACCAAGCGGCATAGGTGGAGAAGCGATAGCCCCGGCTGGGGTCGAACCGCTCCACCGCCCGGATCAGCCCGATCGTGCCCTCCTGGATCAGATCCTCCAGGTCGATCGGGCGGTGCTGGTAGCGCTTCGCGATGCTCACCACCAGGCGCAGGTTGGCGAGCACCATGCGGCTGCGGGCCTGGTTGGCCAGGCGCAGGCGGCGCCGGAGCTGGCCCACGCTCAGGCCGGCTTCCAGGGCCCAGGCCTGCAGGCTGGGTTCCACTCCTCCGGCGCGCAGTTTCATTTCCTCGGCCACGTCCCGGGCCTGGCGGCCGGCCTGCACAAGGCGGGCCAGGGTGATTTCGTCTTCAGCGGTGAGCAGCGGGATGCGTCCCATGGTCCGCAGGTGCTGCGTGAGTGCGTCGCAGCCGCCCGGGGGGCGCTTCTGTGGCGCAGGCATCGGAGGGATGTCTGTGATTGGGTCGGCAAACGTTAATGACTGCTGCAGGCGGCTGGGTGCGTCGGGCTCGAGCTAGCAACCAGTAGCTCAAATCGGGCTGATCAGTTGCACTGATCAATCGTCTGAATGGGCCAAAACCGCAAGCGGACTCTGCCTGGATTGGACTGGCATGGCGTTGGCAGAGCTGCGTCATGTCGCCATCTGGGCTGCAGATCTGGGCTCATGATCTGGGCTGCAGGGCTGGGCTGAAATCGCTGATTCAGGAGGGCTGTTCCACATCAAAAAGGGCCCGGACAAGCCGGGCCCAGAAGGTTGGATTGGCCGCGATCAGGCCAGTGCTGCCACCGCCTGCTGCAGGGCTTCGTGGCGGCTGATGCTGGTGCGTTCAGCCGGCAGTTTCTTGTAGAGGCCGAGCTTTTCCAGGCGCCGCTGGGTGGTGTCGGCAGCCCCCACCACAAACACCTGGCGGCCCTTCTCGATCGCCTCCTCCACCGCATTCTCCACGGCCAACGCGGCCGTCACCCCGAGATGGGACACCTCGCTGAGGTCAAAGATCACGGCTTTGCAATCGCGGATGGCGTTGTGTTCCCGGGCGATCGCCTTGGCCACCCCGAAGATCATGGCGCCGTTGAGCTGGAAGAGCAGCACCTGGCCCTTGCCCTGATCGAGCAGGGCTTTTTCCTCATCGGGAATCATCAGATCACCATCGCCGGTGCTCACCGATTTCACCGCCTTGCTCTGCAGGGCGCTCATCTTGTCGATCGTGAGGATGTTGGCAATGAACACGCCCACACCCACGGCCACGATCAGATCCACCAGCACGGTGAGGGCGATCACCAGATACATGATCACAGCGCCGCTGATCGAGATGCGGTGGGCGCGCTTGATGAAGCCCCAGTCCACGATGTCCACACCCACCTTCAGGGCGATGCCGGCCAGCACCGCCTGGGGAATCTGGGCGGCCAGCCGCCCGCCCGCCAGGATCACCACCATCAGGATCAGGGCCCGGCTGATGCCGGAGAGGGCGCTGCGCCCCCCGGCCTGGATGTTCACCACCGTGCCCATGGTGGCGCCGGCGCCGGCGATGCCGCCGAACAGGCCGGACACCAGGTTGCCCAGGCCCTGGCCGATCAGTTCCTTGTTGGAGTCGTGCTCGGTGCGGGTGACGCTGTCGGCAATCACGGCCGTGAGCAGGGCATCGATGCAGCCGAGCATGCCCAGCACGGCCGCACTCACCACCATGGTCTGCAGCTGGGCAGGCGCGAAGGTGGGGAGCTGCAACTTGGGAAAGCCCGAGGCGATCTCGCCGATCCGGCGGATGCCCTCGCCCCCTTCACCGCCACCGCTCAGCAGGGTGAGCGAGAGCAGGGTGCCGATCACCAGGGCGATCAGCTGGGGCGGCGCCACCTTCTTCACCCTGGAGGGGGTGAGCCAGAGGATCGCCAGGGTGATCACCGCCAGCAGCACCTCGGTGGGCCTGGCGTTCTGCAGGAGCTGGGGCAGGGCGGTGAGCGTGCCCATCACCCCGCCCTTGGGAATCGCCTGGCCGAGGAAGGGGCCGAGCTGGAGGATGATCAGGATGAAGCCGATCCCGCTCATGAAGCCCGAGATCACCGTGTAGGGCATCTGGGTGATGTAGCGGCCCAGCTTCAGCACGCCGAACACCATCTGGAAGATGCCGGCCAGCATCACCACGGTGAAGGCCATGGCCAGGCCGTTCTCCGGATCCCGGGCCGTGAGGTTGGCAATCACGGCGGTCATCACCACCGTCATCGGGCCGGTGGGCTCCGAGATCAGGGTGGGGGTGCCGCCGAACAGGGCGGCGAACAGACCCACGAGCACGGCGCCCCAGAGGCCGGCGGCGGCGCCGGCACCCGAGGCCACACCGAAGGCCAGGGCCAGGGGCAGGGCCACGATCGCGGCCGTGACGCCGCCGAACAGATCTCCCTTGATGTTGGTGGTGCTGATGTGATTCAGCACCCGCAGGCCCGGGGGCCGGGGCGGTGCCGTGGAGGTGGTCATCGCGACAGGCGAAGGTTGGCGCGGAACCATAGGCCGGTTGCCTGGGAACTGGGTCGGCAGCCTTCGCAACTGCCCCAACCTGCACCTGAAGTGCCCAGGATTCCCCCCTCCCTGCGGGCCAAGCGATGACCGTGCTGATCCTGATTGCCCTGGGCTGGCTGGGGGTGCGCACACTGCTGCTGCTGGCCCAGGTGGCGCGCCACAGCCCGGAAGCCCAGCTGGCGCGCTCCTTTGAGCAGGAGCTGCAGGAGCGCGGGCTGCGTCCCCCCAGCGCACCCGGCAGCAGCGATCCCTGATCTGGCCGCCGCCGCCCCAGCCAGGCGATCCCTGTGCCTATACCCCTGCCACAACGCAATCAAGTTCCATGCTTGTTCCAGCTCCAGTGCTCCTGGAGGTGAGCTCCCACCAGCTCGAGGTGGCGGAAACCCTGATTGGGGTGGGCCGCTTCGTGGTGATCTTTGTGGTGGCCCGCGCCATCGCCGAGCTGATGGTGCGGCTGCAGCTGCCCACGATCCTTGGCGAACTGGTGGCCGGCGTGCTGATCGGCGCCTCCGGCCTGCATCTGATCGTGCCGCCCGAGGTGCAGGCCCAGTTGAGCAGCGCGGTCACCGGGCTGGTGGGTTCCCTGGCCGGGATCACGCCGGAGGCGGTGAGCGAGGTCTACAACGAGACCTTCCCCAGCCTGCAGGCCGTGTCGCAGATCGGCCTGTTTGCCCTGTTGTTCCTCACCGGTCTGGAGAGCGAACTCGACGAACTGGTGGCCGTGGGCGTGCAGGCCACCACGGTGGCGGTGGCCGGGGTGGCGCTGCCCTTTGCCCTGGGCACCGCCGGCCTCTACTACCTCTTCCATGTGCCGCTGATCCCGGCCGTGTTCGCCGGGGCGGCCATGACGGCCACCTCGATCGGCATCACCGCCAGTGTGTTCGGCGAGCTCAAGTGGCTCAAGAAGCGCGAGGGCCAGATCGTGATCGGCGCCGCCGTGCTCGACGACATCCTCGGCATCGTGATCCTGGCGGTGGTGGTGGCCGTGGTGGGCGGCGGTGCCTTCAGCTTCGGGCCGCTGATCAGGCTCTGCCTCGCGGCCGTGGCTTTCGTGGCGGTGGCCCTGGTGCTGAGCCGCAAGGCCGCCCCCGCTTTCGACTGGGTGGTGGACCGGCTCAAGGCGCCGGGAGATGTGGCTGTGGCCAGCTTCGTGGTGCTCACCCTCTGCTGTTTTGCCGCCCAGGCGATCGGCCTGGAGGCGGCCCTGGGCGCCTTCGCCGCCGGCCTGATCCTCAGTGCCTCTAAGCACACCCACGACATCGACACGGCCGTGAAGCCCCTGGTGGCCCTGTTCGCCACGGTGTTCTTCGTGCTGATCGGCACCGGCATGGACCTCTCGGTGCTCAACCCCTTCGATCCCGCCAACCGCGAGGGGCTGCTGGTGGCGGCCTTCCTGCTGGTGGTGGCGATCGCCGGCAAGGTGGCCGCCGGCTGGAGCTACCTGAGCAAGGAACCCACCAACCGGCTGGTGGTGGGGCTGGGGATGATGCCCCGCGGCGAGGTGGGGCTGATCTTCCTGGGGCTGGGAACCCAGGCCGGCATCCTCACGCCGGCCCTGGAGGCCGCCATCCTGCTGATGGTGATCGGCACCACCTTCCTGGCGCCGGTGCTGCTGCGGCTGGTGATTCCCAAGGAGCCCGGCGAGCCCGACGCCGGGGCCCTCGAGCAGCCCGCCTGACCCCGGGAGCTCAGCCGATGGGGCAGGCCGCATCCCAGCTGATGGGCCCCTATGCGGGGCGTCGGATCTGCCTCACCACCCTGCATGGCAAGGAACGGGCCCTGGCCAGGCCCTTTGCCCTGGGCCTCGGCGCTTCCCTTGAGGTGAGCGCCTGCGACACCAACGCCCTGGGCACCTTCAGCGGCGAGGTGGACCGCCTGGGTGATGCCCTCAGCACCTGCCGCCGCAAGGCGATCCTCGGTCTGGAGACCACGGGGTTGCGGCTGGGCCTGGCCAGCGAGGCCAGCTTCGGCCCCCATCCGGCCGCCCCGATGCTGCCGGTGGGCCAGGAGCTGCTGCTGTTCGTGGACCGCGAGCGGGGGATCACCGTGGTGGAGCAGCGGCTGGAGTGGCGCACCAACTACGCCCACACGCTGCTGGGGCCGAATGAGGATCCTGCCCCCTGGCTGCGGCGGGTGGGTTTCCCGTCTCACGGGGTGCTCGTCCGTCCCGCCACAGCCGATGCCGGCTCGTGGCACAAGGACCTCACTGAGCCGGCACGCCTTCGGGATGCGCTGGCGGCCTGCCGGCGCAGCGATTCCCAGGGCCGGGTGTGGCTGCAAACGGACATGCGCGCCCACCGCAACCCCACCCGGATGCGCTCGATCCGCCGCCTGGGGGTGTCCCTGGTGCGCCGCCTGGCCACGCCTTGCCCAGCCTGCGCAGCGCCGGGCTGGGGCCTGGCGCACACCGAACCGGGCTTGCCCTGCGGATGGTGCGGCGGGCCCACCGCGCTCACGGCGATCGAAGTGTGGGGCTGCGAGAGCTGCGGCCAGCGTGAGCGTCGCCCCCGGCGCGATGGCCTGCACCAGGCCGACCCCGGCCAGTGCTCCTCTTGCAATCCCTGAGCTTTGCTGGGCAGTGCGGAGCAGGCGCGGAGGGAGTGCCAGGAGACAACAGATACTGAGGAGTAATTGCCATTGAGAATCGCTTGCAAAAAGCTGGCCGCATCGCCTAGGTTGCGACGGGTTCTCAACAACTGCTCACCGGCATGCCCGCCTCGCCTTCCTGTTCGGCAACGGTTCGCATCTCCGACAGCGTGGTGGGCAGTCTCTGCCGGGAAGTGGACGCCATTCGCCAGCGCAGCCGGGTGCTGACCCAGGCGATGGGCCGCTGTCAGCACGGTGGCCTGCTGATCCGTCTGCAGCGCGACCTGGCCCAATTGCAGGAGCGCCGCCGCGAGCTGCTGGCCACCGCCAGGGCCTGGCAGCGGCGCGGGGTGAACGATCCGCTCGGGATGGCCTTCCTGGTGGAACTGGCCAGTCGCCCCCTGCCCGGCTGATCGGCCACCACCTGTGATCAGGCCAGCTTGGCGGGACTGTGCTTGTCGTCGCTGAGCTCGCCATCCACGATCAGCAGGGCGGCGGGCTGGCCCTGGCAGAAGCGCACCCGGCCGAGCAGGTGGGCGAATTCGTTTTCCGCAGCCACCTGGGCATCCACGATCGGATCGAGGAACACGATGGTGCGCAGGTCGGCGGCGCGCTCGGCCATGGCGTAGATCTGCTGCAGCGAGGCGGTCACGTCCGCCTCCAGCTGGAAGGAGGCGGCGAAGATCTGCTCGGGCGTGCTCCACTCCTGGCGGGGCGCGGCGAGATCCTGAAGCTGCACCGTCTGGCCGCGGGCGATCAGATAGTCGGCGAAGGTGGCGGCGTGCTCCTGCTCGCTGTGGGCCTCGTGCTTGAAGAAGTGGGCGAAGCCCCGCAGCTCCCGCTCGGCGAACCAGATGGCCATGGCGAAGTAGGCGGCGCTGGCCTGGCGCTCCATGCTGAGGTGGTTCTGCAGAGCCTCCACCAGGGCCGCGTCCATCGGCTGGGCGAGGGCGCGCCCGGCGGGACCGGTGGCCACGCCTTGATCCATGCAAGGGCCGGTGGTGGTGCTGAGCTCGGACGAGGCAGACATGCCGAACCCCTGCTTGTTGTTATGGAAAATGCTACGCGGAATGGCGACTTCGATGACTTGCTCAGCTGGTGTGATTGGGATCCCTGATGAGCAATTGAGAAGCAATTGCAAGGCTCAATCTGCGCTGGCGGCTGGTTGCCGCATCACGACCGATCGAAGCCATGGTCTGCGAGGCTTTCCTGTTCCGCGGTGTGCTGGCCGAAGCTGGCGCTGGTGCGATCACAATCTGCTGCCTATGCCCAACATAGCGGAGGTAAAACTGCATCCTCAAGCGAACAAGCTTGTGAAGAATGCTTGAATGGAATGGCTTGAAAGGAATGGGGGGGGTTCTCTGGCCTGGAAGCAAGAACAGAGTCTAAGGAGAGAGTCGGAGAAAGGCCGACTAATCCGCAATAGACCAGCACCGATGAGCAGGGATCTGCGATCAAGCATCGACGACCAGGCACCTCCAGCCAAGGCAACCGCCAGCAACTGACTCCTAACCCCATCGACCTGCTGAACATGGCACAACAAAGTGGCAAGTTATTCGTGCTTGACGGTATCAATCAAGATCTCCTCAGGGGCGGCAATAATGACGATATCGTTCGTGGCACGCGAGACAAGCCATGGGTATGGAACGGCCGCCGTGGTGTCATTCAGCTGCGGGGCGGTGATGACCTGATCGAAGGGGGGCGTTTCGTTCGCCTGTATGGCGAAACCGTCCTTGGCAAGGGACGCGACCACGTGACGGGCCGGGACTCCATCACACTGCTGGCTGTCGACCAATTCAACGGCAGCCTCAGCATGGGAGCTGGACCGGACAGGCTGGTTGTGACGGACGGCTTGCTCCAGGTCGGTGAGGACAGCCGCTTGACGACGGACGATGGCAGCGATCGGATCGAAGCCAGCAGCATTTCCGTGCTCGGTGGCTGGATTGACGCCGGTGAGGGCAATGATCGACTCCTGCTTGGCAATGGTTCGCTGTCGATCGCCCTGGGCAATGTCACCCTGGGTGCGGGCCGCGATCGGCTGATCGCGCGTGGTGGCCTGCGCCTGAGCGACGGATCCTGCAGGCTCGGCAGCAGCGATGATTTGGTGGATGTGCGCGGCGGCGGTCTCGACTACTGGGATTCGCCGACCAATCTCCTCGATCTGGGGCCAGGCAATGATCGGATGATCGGCTTTGCCTCTGCTCCTGATCAGCATCCATCAGTCGATTTGGGTGCCGGTCTGCGGGGGGGCAAAGGACGCGACACGCTGGTGCTCACAACCGGTGTTTACCAGGTGGTTGGCGACAGGATCAGCACAGCCGATTCGTTTCTGCCGGTTGCCGGAATCAATGTGCTGGCAGGTATCAATGGCGGGAGCTTCGCCTATCGACCCGGAACCCTGACTGTGGACGAAACAGGAGTCGCCACGTTTGTTGCTGATCTCTGATTCGCATTCACCTGCAAGGGTACCGATATCTTGCCATTTGACTGGCTCATTCAGAGTTGCTCAGTAGAGACGCGGTAGTATCTTCTGCTCAATGAGCCTGTCGCTGAACAGCACGGCACCATCTTCCCAGAGCTGCAGATCCCCCTGTTGGCGCAGGGCATTGATCTGGCGCGTCACCGTGGAACGGGTGGCGCCGATCAGTTCGGCCAGGCGGGAGTGGGGAATGGTGAAGGGCAGCAGGTAGCCGTCACTGCGGCGAATGCCGAACTGCATCACCAGCAGTTGGAACAGCGCCACCAGGCGCGCCTCGGTGCCCACTGGATGGCGCACCAGATGCAGGGCGATCAGCGGCAGAGGAAGCGCCCTTTTGCTGGCCCAGTGGCTGCATTCCAGTCGAGGGCGATGTAGCGAACATGCGGATGTGACATTCACAACAACCTCGTGTTTTTTGGCCACAGCGAGGCCCGGGCTGCTGCATGCTGTGCTTCGACGTGCAGCCTGCTGCTGATGGATGCCTGGAAGTCTGCTGAGGGGTGGCGCCAGCATTCCGGCGGGGCCGCTGTGCGCCGATCCGGCAAGGGTCTGGATCCCGCCGCGATCACCAGTAAGGGCTGGGCGAGAAGTCTGTGGAGCTTTTCCGGTGGGGATGGAATCGTGGAGTACGCCATCAATGATCGGGGTCGCGGCCGCGGCAATTTGCCGATGTCACGGGATGAACAGACCTTCATTCACCGAACCTTTGAGCTGCTGGATCGCCTCACTGGCCTGGCTTTCAAGCCGGTCTCGTCCCCATCTGGCGCGGACATCCGCGTTTACTGTGCTGGCAAACTGGGGGGCAGTGAAGGAGTGGCTTACAAGCGCAACAATTCTTTTGATGTGTATTGGAAGGACAAGAGCGGATGGGATCTCACTGCGTTTGAAAAGCATGTGATCAGGCATGAAATCGGCCATGCCCTTGGCCTCGACCATCCCTACGGCTCGGGCGGCAACCGGCGCTACGACACCAAAGACACCGTGATGTCCTACAACTGGGTCGGCAATACAAAGTTCACGGCGACCGATATCCAGGCCTTGCAGGGGCTCTGGGGGGCCTGAATCCTTAGGAGAAGCGACGGCGGCCAAGGGCAAGGAAGCCGGCCACGTAGGCAAGGCAGAGCACCAGGCTGCGCAGTGCGTCGTGCAGCAGGGCGAAGCGTGCTGCGTTGCCACGGCTGCTGGCATCCCTGCCGATCTGCTGTTGCCTGGTTTCGATCTGGCTGATCAAGGTCATGCGCTGATCTTCAGGAATCTCGGCAGCCGATGCCCGTTGGATGGACAGCACATCCCTCTCCAGGCTCTTGCTGAGGACCGCTGCTTCCGCCGCGTTGCGTTGATCAATCAGTGTGACACTGCCCAGGAACAGCGGCACATGCCACACTGCCAGCAGGGACAGGCTCACCACCCCTCGACGGCAGCACTGCAGTGCGGAGTGGCGGCGGCGTGCCAGACGCATGGCCACGGATGGATCGGCGCTCGGCTCCGGCCATGGCTGCAGCAGGGAGCCTACCCGTAGCAGTGCCACGCCGATCAGGGGTAGGAATGCCGCATGGAGGATCTGGCTTGTGAGCTGGGTTCCCCATTCAACGGAGCGCGGGTTCAAGGGCAGCACCGTGGCGATCACGATGATCAGAAACACCAGAATCAAGATCTTCCCGCACACCCAGAGCAGCATGGCTGGACGGGGATCGGCGGTCGCCACTGGCAGTCCCTGGCTGTTGTTCAACCGCTGGAGACTCGGGGTTGTTTCCATCACCAGACTCCGGGTGGTCGCCAGGAGCGCTGAATTCGCTGCTGGCGCCAGCCCAGCTGTCGCAGGGTGAATCGACACAGCCGGCGGTTCAGGCAGAGTGTTGCAGCTAGACCCACTGCAGCAGCTGCATTCAGCACCAGATCAGGCACCTGGATGAGATTCAGACTGTTGACGTCTGCCGGTTTGTCTGAGCTGCATGTCCAGCTCATGGCGTAGAGGCAAGGTATGGATGCAGGCTTTGTCCAGCTGGTTTGGGCGGATGGTGGCCTGCCGCTCAACTGCTGCACGATGAGGGGCACTCTGTTGTGAATGGCCGCGCCGTTGTTGCTGATGGGCGATGTTGATGCATCCAGAACAAGGGCAAAGTGCTGAAAACTCATGATGGGTGAGCTCAGGTTCACTGAGTATGGCGAAATGAGCTGCTTGGTTGAGAAGATCTGTGCTGTAGAAAGGCTCTGTATCCGCTTGCTCTGGCCTGCAGGATGCATGGTCATGACGCATGCTCTGCCCTTTCCTTGGAGTTGGTGCGGTTGTGCTGCGGGCACCCCGGCTTGATCTCACGCCCCCTGCTGGATTCGAACCAGCGACCGGCCGCTTAGAAGGCGTGCCATCATTACTGAGATCGCCTGCGGTAGCTGGGTTCTGGTTCTGGGTTACGGCTTGTTGCGTGAAATGCGCGTGAAAAATAGGCAGGCTTGAGGCGGCCGGTCGATCATCATTCCGCCCACCCATCACCAGCTCCCTGCAGCTCAGCCAGCACCTGCTCAGCGAGTTGCCGCTTGGCCGGTAGCAGCTCCTGCAGCGTCGCCATCGTTGCCTCACGGTGAAACATGAAGCCACGCGGCTCACCTGGCTGCCTGCGGCGGTAGTGCACACCTT
>Ga0315900_10000166_pt1 | contig 117419 bp, 115 predicted proteins | sample LakEriMetagenome_FD_203521 | JGI IMG/M metagenome (GOLD analysis project Ga0315900, IMG submission 203521) | Freshwater fungal communities from buoy surface, Lake Erie, Ohio, United States - Buoy 12 MA114 | ecosystem: Environmental > Aquatic > Freshwater > Lake > Lake biofilm | place: USA... | reverse complement strand
TTCTTAGCTGTTCGTTTATTAATTTTAGATTTTAGATAATAATTCTGCCTTTTTAGAAGAGAATTCTTCATCTGTTAAGATACCTGTTGAATGTAAATCACTTAATTTTTTGATAAGTTCAATCACTTCATCCGAAGAAATTAATTGACTTTGTTTAGTTTTCATTTGCTTTACTTCAGCTGGTTTTCTACTTTCTGGAAGTATTTGAATTATAGTAGAAGAAATATAATGTTTCTCAAATTCCATATCAACTTCAGTGAATTTTTGTTTTGATTTTTCACCTTTTTCAACTCTTCCTGTTTCAATAGAATTTGTTGAAAGAGAACCAGCAACATTCAAGTCAGGTAAATCAACTTGAGAAGTATAACTACAATTTATATTATTTGATGAGTTATAAACATTAGTTGTTCCACCAATTACTCCACTAGAAGCATCCATAGTAAAAGAATTACCTGTAGTAGTTACTGTTGTTCCGCCATATGTAATTGTTCCTGATCCACAATAGACTTTATATGGATTATACCACGGATATGGATTATATGGATAGTATTTTTCAACTATCACTCTATCAAACTTTCTTTGCCAGTTATCTAAAGTAATAACATCTTCTTTATAAAAGAAAACTTCTAATACACCATTGTTCTGAGTTGCATCTAAAGCTTCTCCAGAGTTTTCAATTTCGTAAGTTGAGAATTTGAATTTTTTTCTATCATCAATAAAGCAGTCTAAATAAACCCTTTGTCCAGGTTTTATGACTAATCCTGTTTTTGAGATTGATTGACCGTTTAATTTAATATCAGCAAGAACTGAAACGGTTAGAGGGTTAAATAATTCGATTTCGAATTCGTCTCCGTCGTTTAAGAAGACTTTTCCACTTTTGATTTGTTTTCTTCCCCTATCTTTAGGAGATACAATCCAAGCTCCTGGCTTGGAATTGCTCATTGCAATTTGTTTTGCCATAGTTATTCATTTTATTTTTAGACCTATATCTTTGATTCATTTCTAAATCTCAAAGGTATTCTAATAATACCCGACATAAGTTAGCGAACAGCTAATGTTATATATCTAAATTATTTAGTTTTGTTTTAAATTTGTTCCACAATTAGGACAGAATTGAAATCCTTTATTCTCTGTTCCGCAATTATAACAAAATTTTATAGTAACATCAGTTAAATTATTATTTGATTCGGTGTTTGTCACTAATTTTTTAGTGATATAGATTCCGTTTGTCTGTAAAACTACTTGATTTCCCTTAGGTGTTGTAAATTCTGGATTATTTACTATTTGATAGTCCCAGTGGTCTCTCAACCATCTTACAAAGATGTTTGTTTTTTTTTCTATTTCTTCTTTATCTTTACCGTTAATTATCAAAAATGCTTTCGTAATGTTTTTTTGTATAACATATTCCATAGAAACTTCAAATAATGTAGACATTATTTTGAAAACTTCTGACGGTGTAGGTTCTCCTGATAATTTCACAAAATCCATAGTCCAGAAATCAGAACCGGGTGCAGATTCTGAAATTTTCACTAAGTATTGAGTTCCAGATTCAGAACTATACTGATATAATCCATTCCATGATAAGCTTTTATCAACATTATAATTCATAATTTATATATTAAATTTGGCATTTCTTTAAAAATTTATTATCTTTGTGAAATAATCTATATTTATAATTAATGAAAATTAAAGAATTTGTTTTAGAAACATTTTTAAGATTGACCTCAAGAACATGTCCTTATGGATTTGAAGATAATTTTGTAAATGATGTTATGCCGCTTATTTTTCCTGATGGTATACAAAAAGACTCACACGGAAATTATTTTTTTCAAATTGGTCAATCAAGAACTATATTTGCTTCTCACTTAGATACTGTTTCAAAAGATTACATACCTGTTACACATGAATTTGATGGTAATATTATTAGAACCGATGGTAAGACAACATTAGGTGCTGATGATAAGGCTGGTGTTACTGTTATGTTGTGGATGATAAAAAATAATATACCAGGTCTTTATTACTTTTTTATCGGTGAAGAAGTTGGTTGTATTGGTTCTGGTTTAGCTGCACAATATGGTGATTTTAAAAATAACTATGATAGAATTATATCTTTTGATAGAAGAGGTACAGATTCTGTAATTACTTATCAGTCTGGTAGTAGATGTTGTTCTGATGAATTTGCTAATGTGTTAAGTAAAGAATTAAATAGAGTTGGTATGAAGTATTCAAAAGATACTGGTGGTGTGTATACTGACTCTGCTGAGTTTGTAGATATTATACCTGAGTGTACAAATATTTCAGTTGGTTATTATAAAGAACATACTACTAATGAGCATCAAGATATTGACCATCTTACAAACCTTTGTAGAGCTTGTATTCAAGTAGATTGGGAGGCTTTGCCTGTCAAAAGAGATCCAAAAGTTACAGAATGGTCTGGTTATAGTTCATATGGTTCCTATAGCACTTATGATTCTTATCATGATGATTATTCAGATTATTCAGAATATACAACTAATCCTAAGAAAAAAAGAAAAAGAAGAAGAAATAAAAAAAATGATTACAAAACTTACTATGATTGTGGTACATCCGATTTAGTTGAGTTCAAGTCACACAGTAGTTTTAATTCTTTTGATATAAATACTAATGATAAATATTCTTGGATTATTGAGAAATTTTTTAATGATAAATTTACATATGATGAATTACAGATAATTAAAAGCTACTATTTAGACATGGATAATGATTATGATAAATTCTTTTATGAATATCTAATTGACCAGGTAATTGATTATTAGAATTTAGCTTTGTCTATTATATCAGATGTTTTTATTATTTCATCTGGTGCGTTAAATATTTTTGATTGTTCAATATTATGTGTAACTTTAAAAGTTCTTGGTGATATTTGTTCTAAAATTTTTACAGGTGTAATCATATCGTTATACCAATATTCAATTAGAACAATATCATCAACCTTATAAAACGATTTAAACTCAACTATAAACTGCATATAAATTATATATTAAAATGTACAACCGACTTATTTTTGATCATGAAATGATTAACTTCTTGGATAGAAGAAATGATAGAATTTCTCAAATTCTCATACACGGTATGAGTGGATTAATACAAGAAGAAGGTAATTTTATTAAAAGAGAATCTGATAAAATTGACACTCTTTCTTTTCTACCAAAAAAGAAATATGACATTTTAAAAAATGACCAAAATAAAGATCCATTTGGTGATGGTATAGGTAGACAAACAATAAAGATTGGTAGATTTGTCAGGAAATTTCTTACTGAAAATGCTTTTCAGGAGTTTGGAATTAAGGATTCTGATATTGAAAAATTTGTAAATTTTTATAAATCATATTTCAATTATGATCCATCAAAATTGCAAATAGTCGAGGGTGATGACGTAAAAAAATATTATCTTGAAGATAATTATTTTAGACCTGGTGGATATAATTATGGAACTCTTTGGAATTCATGTATGAGACAGCCTGAGAGAAATAAATTCATGAATCTTTATGTTTTTAATAATGTAAAAATGTTAGTTCTTTTTACTGATGATGGTAAAGTCAGAGCTCGTGCTCTACTTTGGAATAACGTCAAAGAATTTGATTCTGATGAAACTTTTAAATTTATGGACAGGATTTATTCAGTTTACGACCATGATGTAGATGTATTTAAAAAATGGGCAAAAGAAAATGGTTATCTTACAAAATGGGAACAAAATGCTAAATCAGAGTTATTTATTGACATAAATGGTGTTCCTGAAAGAAAGCATCTTTATGTTATTTTAGAAAAACATAATATTAGTTGGTATCCTTATTTAGATACTTTTAAATATTATGATCCTTACAAAGGTAGATTTTCCAATTCACAACATTATAGCTATGAATATACGCTTGTTCAAAGTAGTGGTTTAGTTGAGAGGCCGGATGAACCAGAAAATGATGATTGGGATGATGATGATTATTAAAAATCTTTTTGTTCACTTCTATATTTATCATATCTGTCTGCCAATTCAATAAGAAACTTATTTCTTACTATATCTTGGTTAGTAAATTCAAACATAAAAAGATCATTCATGCCATCAACCATTTTAATAAAATCGTTGTATCCTGAATCTTTTTTTCTGACATCATATTGTGATGTATCGCCCATCATTACTGCCTTAGAGTCTTTGCCAAGTCTTGTTGACCATAACATAAGTTGTTTTATAGACGCATTTTGACATTCATCTAATAACATTATGCAATCATCATAAGTTGAACCTCTCATATAAGCTAAAGGTTCAAATATAATTTCCTCTGTAGAAAAAAGAAAGTCGGTGTTGGCTTTTCCAATTATTTTACAAAATGTTGTATAGTAAGATTGTTTATATGGGTGAAGCTTATCTTCTAATGAGCCTGGTAAAAAACCTAAATTTTCTCCACTTTCCTGTATTGGCTTTGTGATTATGATTTTCTCTATTTTTTTATCAGCTAATAAAGCTAAAGCGGTATAACAAGTGGTAAATGTTTTAGATGTTCCTGCAGGACCATGTGCTACTGTTAGAATATTATTTCTTATACCCTTATACAATTCGTGTTGTCTTGGTGTTAGTTGAACATTTGATTTTTGAAATTCTTCTTTAGTCAAAGAGTTCTTTTTTCTAAGATTTTTTTTAAATTCAAAATCTTGAATTCCTTCATTAATTTGACTTTTAAGTTCTTGTTTTCCCTTACTCATTTTGCAGGTTATTTTTTATAGTATATATCCTACTATACTTACTACGTTATATTTAGTTGAGAAGTATAAAGTTTTAATATATAAAATGAAAAATTGTATTTAAATGTGAAGAATTTAGATGTGGTTAAAGGTAAAGATGATTTAATTTACGATTTAATTTTTACAGAAGAAAAAGAATTTAAAATTGATGTATCTGATTATGTTGTAGACATTTACAAGTATGAAGAATTTATTTTAGAAATTAAATCTGTTTTAAAAAAATCAAAAGTTAGAATTGTTAAAAGTAATGTCAAATTAGATAGTAAAACAGCAATTTGGCATTTAAAAGTAAATAAATAATTATGTGGTCTTACGATAGTGATAATAATATTTGGTATAATTCTGAAGATAAATTGGATTTTAAAACATTTGAGTTTTTTAAGCAAGAGCTATCTTCTTATAGATTTTATTCAAAGTGTTTAAGTGGTGCTACTTTTTTATCTGTAAAATCATTAGATGATATTTATAGTGTTTTTGGTGATTATCAACCAAGAAATTGGTATATAAATAGTTTAGATTCACAATATAGTAATAGTCCTATACCATCTCAAAATGCTAGTCCTATAAATGAAGCTACGAGTTTTGATTATTATTCAAGATATTTATCTGAGTATGGACTTACTTTGAAGAATTTATTTACTCCTGAAAGATTGATAAAGGATCAGATAAAGAATTTCATTTATGTAGATTTAGCAACTACAGCAGAAATATTAGACCTCTTTACAATTAATAAAAATAGAATTATAGATGGCGTCACTTTAAAAAATGGTCATCGAGTTTTAATTAAAGACCAAATAAGTACTCAAGTTTTAGACTCTACTGCTAATCCGGATGTTGTTTTTCAAGGTAATTATAAAATTTCTCAAAATAATGGTAATACTATTGAATATCAGTACTATAATTCAGATAATGGTGTTTATTTATATAAAGATGGAATTCTAAGTAGAGAGAGTGACTTAGAAATTTATAATAATTGTCTTAGATATAGTGTTGTTATACGAAATGGTGAGACTAACAAAGATAAACAATTTCACTTATCTAGATTAAATAATGGTTATTTTCCTACTACTGGTTTAAGCGAATCAATAGAGTTTATAGAAAGTAAGAATTGGATGTTAAGAAATCGTGTTGATTACAATAATCTGTTTGAAATTAACTATTATGATGTTGTAAAATATGCAACACAATCATATGATTTATCTGGTTTTAATTTTATCATCCCTGAAAGAACAATTTCTGTAGGTGAGTTTGGAACAATATTAAATCATCAAGAAGGAAGAAGTAATATAATAGAAAATAAATATAAGGTAAATTTAAGAAGTATATCAAGTGTAAAAAGTCATTATTGGATATGTGGTGATAACGGTATTTTACTTAAAGTCAGAAAGCATGATTTTTTTATTGAGAAAATAGATTTAGGTACTGATTATAATCTTAAATCTGTAAGTTTTTATGATGATTTAAAGGGTGTAGTGGTTGGTGATCTGAATGCTGTCTATGTAACTGATGATGGTGGGTATAAATGGAATAAAATTACAATTGATGCTTTTAAATCATATTATTTTAATAAAGTTGTTTATTATTCACCTGCAAATTTCTTTGTTGCTGGTAATGTTGGAATATTCATAGAGTTCAAAAATAATATTTATGGTTGGAATGCATTCAAAAGAAGAGTTTTTAGACAAATTGATGATGATGATGAGTATATTTTAGTTGATAATATAAATGATATCTATTATACAGAGATAAATAATTGGGGTCTTAGCTATTCATATTCAACACAATCAATCGCAACTAATAAGAAATTACTTTTTATTGTTACTGATGATAGTAAAATTATTGCACATGATGTAAATGATTCTACAAAACATGATTTTATTTACTTAGATTTCAATAAAAAGTATGATGATATAAGAAATATAACAAGTAAGGCTGGTACTACTAAATTTTATTTCACAGGTATTGATGAGGATACTAGCGATAGTGGGTTGTTTTCATTTGACTTGGCTAATTTTCAGTATTTAGGTTTAGGTAATTCTTATTCAAACACTTGTTTTAGTAATGTGGATCCTGTGTTCGAATCTATTAATTACTCTAACGATATATTTGATTATAATGGTCAAGAACTTTTACTATGTGGAAATGAATCATTGTTGTTTTCTTCTACTTATAGTACAAATTTTGATTTTAAAGTATTTGATTCTCAATTTGAGTCTACATTAAAGTCTAAAATGTTATTTTTAGATTATGATGTTGCTGCTAAGTTAAATTGGTTTAGAGACAACGGTGAATATAGATTGCCTAATTCTGTTGAATTTGCGTTTGATGCTGGGACTGCTACATATTTAAATTTTGAACCGCTTGTTATTTCAGCAACAGCTCCAAGTTATGTTACTCAATCTGAGATTAACTGGTTTAAATATTGGCAAGATAAACAAATGTCTTTTAAGTATATAGCAACTCAATCAGAAATGACTGATGCTACAAAAATACTTATCTCGCCTCTTTTTTATCATAGTAACTTAAACACAGCCACTGTTTCAAATTTGACGATAAGTTTAAGTGATATTAAAAATTTAGCACCATCAATAGATATTCAAGGTCATTCAAGATTTAGTGGCTTAGGTCTAACAATAGCAACTTCTTCTAATTCTTATGATTTATATTTATATGATTATTTGATGATTTTTGCAACTTCAACGTCATTTGGAGTAAATACTGGTGATGTTTTGAGGTTCGAAAGTAGTATAGTCACAAGTAATTTTACAGTAAATAGAGTAGAAGATATTTCTGGTAAAAGATATATCTATTTGTTTACAGAATTCAATCAAAACATTTTAACCGAGTTGTCATTATCTACTGATGAGATAAAAATAACTAATTTAAACACATATAAAAATGTAGATGAATTAAAAGAAAGATTTAATTTACATCCAATTTCTGATGGCTATATGTTGATGAATGATAGACAATTTGAATTAAATCAAGTACTTTTAGATTTCAGTTTAGGTTTAGCAACTGCTAGTTATACTAATTGGCAAATTGGTCAGAATTTTAATATTTCTGCATCTTTTTCTCAATCTTTTAGAACTGATGCTGTTGGTAAGACATTTATTGAGTCTCCTGAAATTTATAATGTTAATAAAATTTCATTTAAATATTCATCTACTATAGGTAATTATACTTCTGCTAGTCAGTCTGTTTTGAAAATTCAAGGTTATTCAGCATCTTCTTGGTTTAATTTACAAACATATACGATGAGTGATGGTTCAATTGCATCTAATTATAACTATGTTGATATTTACATAAGTGGATCATATAGTAAATTCAAATTTGAATTTGAAACAGCACCTGCTACAAACACAATTACTCACCCGTTTAATTTCAAACCAATAATAATAGATGATATAAGTTTGTCTTCTGGTAGTAAAATCGATGTTGATTTGACTTCTTATGGTACCGTTAGTAATTATACTGATTTCATAAATATAGAGCCAAGATTTAATCATAAGACATCATACTATAACTTAGCCACGAAAGTTATTAATCAAAACGAATCATATGATATGGCTTATACATCTGGTTTCTTAAAATTTGGTTACACTGCTGAGTTTAATTTGTTAGATTATCTTGAGTCAATAAATGACATAGGTGATCCAAGTCCAACATTCTTTGCTGAAAAAGAATACTTAGCTATGCCAGATTATAGACAAATGCCTATGCCTGGTGTTAATAGTATGACCGATGATGAGGTATATGTAGACTATAATGGTATGACATATTCTAATAGTTTTTCAATGCCTGGTAACAAAATAATTTTTGGTGCAAATTTAGAGTTCGAGTGGAATAGTATATTTAAAAACACATTTTTAGACATTAACTTGCATATATCAAGCGCTTATTCATTTGATTTTTCAGCACCTTCTGTTTATAAAAGTGAAAGAATGTTGGTAATTGACAAATATTTTGATTCAGTCAATAATAAATATGTAATAGAATTACATAAACCATTAAATTTTGATTTAGGTTTACCTTTATATTGGATAGATATCATATCTAGAAGAAAACTATATCAGATAAGTGAGGATTTACAGCAAATCAATAATATAAAGGAGCCATTAAAAACGGTTTCTTATATAGCTGGAAATACTTACTCAACTTGGAATGTTAATTTTAGCACATATAAAAGAGAATTAAATTACAAATTAAATACAGATTCTTACGCTAAGATATTCTTATCTGATGCAGAAACTATTGACTCGTTAAGTGCCCTAATCTACACAGATTATAAAAATGAGCTTTCGTTTAATGTAACAAAATTGGGTAAGCAAATTAGAGTTCCGATTCTTAATACCGCTAATTATATTTCTGGCTCTTCAAGCTATTTATTTATAGCTTGTTCACAAAAACACGGTTTAAAAACTGGAGAAGGTGCTAATTTTGAATTTAATGGTGGTACATATTCATCAGAATATTTAAATCGTCAATACTTTGGTTTTCATCCAGTTGTAGTAGTAAACGAGTATAATCTATATTTGAATTTACCTTATGGTACACCACCTACAGTTGGAAATGATACAGGTTTTTTAAGTTATGTTAGAAGAGATCCATTTTTAAATTATTCTCCAGTTGATTTAATAGACGTGGGTGTAAATAAAAGAGGAAAAATTGCAATAGAATTAAATGTTGATAATACCATTGTTAATGATAACAAATTTCAACTAGTTAATGTTGATTTCACTAAATATAGATTTAGATTAGTTGATGGTATAGATGTTGAAAGTTTAGCTGTAATTTATCCTTGGATTTTTGAGGCTGAAATATCGGGTGCAGTTATTGGTCAAAGAGATGGTAATTTGATTTGGTATAAAGGAACTTGGGAATGTGGTAGATGGTTTGGTGGTATTTGGGAGTCCGGTATTTGGAAGTCCGGTGATTGGTACACAGGTACTTGGAACTCAAGACTAATAAAAGATAATTATATAAATGTAGAAGTAGATGAGAAATCTTCAGATGTGGTACAATCTACATGGTTCAATGGTAGATGGTATGATGGTACTTGGAATAATGGCACTTGGGTAAATGGTAGATGGTATGGTGGTACTTGGGAAAAAGGTGTTTGGTATAAGGGTATTTGGAATGATGGTATTTGGAATAGTGGATTGTTTACTGGGGGTATTTGGGTTATGGGTACTTGGAATTCTGGTGTTTTTAATACTGATAATGAGCCTGCTTATTGGTTAGATGGTAAATGGAATTCGGGCGACTTTGAAAATGGTATGTGGTTCAATGGAAATTTTGAGCAAAGTATTGGAGAATCTAGATTCGGTACTAAGGCTTATAATAGTAGAACTGCAACTTGGCATGGTGGAAAATGGATTAGTGGTTCATTTCATTCACAATTAAACGTAAATGATGCTGGTGTTTATGATGTTGCGGATGTTCATAAATATTCGATATGGTATACTGGTCAATGGTTATCTGGTAATTTTTATGGTGGTGTGGCTTATAATGTTGATTTTAGGTCAGGTACTTGGTATGGTGGTATTTTAGAAGATATTCAAGTCATAGGTTTTACTGGAAGTACTGTTTCTTCTGAAAACTATTTTACTTTGAATGGTATTTTTAAATTTAACATTGGTGATACAATGACTATCATAGATAACCAGATAGGAAATACTTATTCATATGACTTTGGTAGTAATGACTCACCTAAAACATATACAATTCTTAATACCGTAGAGGGTACATTTAGTTACTTAGGTGAAGTTAGAAAGAAAACGGATGTATATGTAAACTCAACAATTACCTATTCTGTTCAAGATCCTGTTGATTTAGGATTAAGAGTTGTTAGTATATTCAATAATTGTAATTGGAAAACAGGTATATGGACTAATGGTATCTTCAAAAATGGACTTTATGAAGGAGGTATATGGTACAATGGTGTTTTTGAGCAAGAAGGTATCTGGATGTAATTCAATTTTCAAATTAAATATATAGTATTATGATTAAAAGATATACACAATTTATAAAAGAAGCAGATGAAACTGAAGAAACTAAAGTTCCTGAGAACGAAACTGATTCTTCTGATTCTTCAAAATTCACTGAAATCAAAGACGAAGTCAAATCTATGATAGAAAACACTATAAAAAATAGTGGTGGTGAGTATTCTGGTTTTGTTGACTCTTTTAATAAGAATCCTGATGATGTAAAAGTTGAAGGATTTATAAATGATTCGGATATATATGATTTCTATCTAAAGTGGAGAAATGATATAGATGAAGTGTTAAATTCAATTAAATTTTTTGATAAATTACCTTCTGATGTAAACGCTTTTGGTTTATATGAGTATGTAATAAAAGGAACACAAAAGGCATTTGAAGAAGTGGTGGGTATGTTAAAGTAAATTAAAAAAATACTTTGAAATAATTACTATCACAATTGTACTTTTTATCAAAACTCTCAAAAACATAAATATTTTTGAAAAAAAATTATAATTAAATTTTAGAGATATAAAGTTTGTAATAAAGTTAAATATTATAAAAATGACTGAGTATGACCAAAATTGACTAAAAATCAGACCAGATAGCCAGACAAAGTCAAAAATCATCAATACATTATTTCTTGTCAAAAAATCATAATCTGATTTAGTTCTAAAATCTACTACAGTAGGTTTTCTTTTTGTTATTTGTATAAATTTATTATACCACTCTTTAGCGAAATATATTTTTCTAAAATTGATTATTTGAAAAAATGAAGAAAGTAAAACTATTAGTCCAAATGAAATATAAAAGTCTAAAATCATGATTATTATATTGCTATTTCATTAAATGTTTGATATAGGGAATTGAAATAAATATATATAGTAAAGATAAAATAAAAAAGATATAAATGGCTTCTACACCGCTTTATAAATCTCTTAAACCTAATGGAACTACTTTCTACGCTTTCCCTGGTGCTGCTGAGGATATAACATCATCTTATCAGAATAATAATTATAAAATGTATTTTTCTAAATATGTTTTATTGAATTTGCCAAAACAAAATTTAAATCCTGGTACTCAATCAATGCCGGTTTATTTTGATTTTGAGAGTTCATTTGTAAAATCAAATAACGCTACACCGGCTACTACTTTTAATGAACAAATTGTAGAATCATTAAGAAATTATGTTGCAAATCATGAAGTAGTCATTAGAGAATCTAGATTGAATAGTAAAGAATATTTTTATAACACAAATGCTTTAGAAACTACATCAGAAAAAATATTCTGGAAGTGGTGTAAGAAATTAAAACTAATAGATTTTGAACCTGCTATTCCTGATGATGAATATTTTAGTTCTTTAAATGATTTTTCAAGAAGAAATATAAATGATGATGCTTACTTTCCAGAATATCTTTGGAAAGAAAGAGAAGTAGTAGATTGGGATGCTTTAGCTTTTTATCAATCTGGTGAACCTGAGTATACCTCTTTGCCTAAATTGGAAGTTGAGTTTGCTGGACAAGTCAATTTTAGAGTTGGTGATTTAGTAAATATTTACAATGTGAGCAACTCTTCTGTTTATAATATGGATTATGTTGGTGTTTATGGTCTTTCTGGTTCGCAAAATATTGAAGGTATAAATACAACAGTGTTAAAAGTTGTACCTGCTGGTGCCACTCAAGGTCAACGAGTTGTTTTTGACATTGATACTACACTACCTTATACACTTGATGATTCTGCTCAAGCAAGGTTAGTTTATAGTAGACTTGTTCAATATGTTGGTGAGGTAAATGGTGTCTCAAATGTTAACGAGGCAAATAGGTCTTACACTGAAATTTATGCACATATACCAGACCATACCGGACAAACTCCTGACATATTGTTTAGAACTATGACAGATGTTAATTATAAACCAAATTTGACATTTCCTATCATTCCTTCTCAGTATCAGCCAGAAATTATGGGTGCTGAGTTTTTTAGCTCTCCTATCGTAAATGCTCCTCAGAATTATCCAGGTTCTTACTTTGGACAATTTGATACTTTAAATTTTACATATGAAACCTCTAATGGTGATGAATTCAGAAGAAGTGGTGATTATTATGGTGTTAGTGGTGATATAAATAATCCTGTAATAAATGGTTCTACAATAGATGGTTTATCACTCGATTTTAATACGTCACATTATGTGAAGATGAATATACCTGGTAGATTTGTTACTAATTTTGATCAGTTTAATGCTTTGCCTGTTAATAATGAACCACCTTCGAGTTTTGAATTTAATGCTATTTTGTGGTATTATACTGTAGAAGATTCAAGTACTGGTACATCAAGAACCAACTTATATGGTATCACTTTTCTGGATAATCCAGACAATAATCCAGTTGAGGATGAGGTTAGTTTAAGATTTCCTCCTTATAAAAAGTTGGTTGCTAATGGTCAACAAGATGGAACATCATATGCTTTTTCTCTTTTACTTAATTTCAATATTATTAATGAAAATCCAGTAGTTACTTATAATCCTGAGTCTGTCAATTCTTTATTCAGTATGAATCTATTTAATGAAGCGATGAGAAGATTAGCTTCAACAAATGATAGTTTTGTAAACTTACTAGCAGAACAATCAAAGATACAGGAAGATTTGAATAATTTAAAAGGTTTATTATATACACAAACAGATATATCAACGATAAATACAAAAATAAAAAACCTTGAAGATTTATTAAGATTGTATTCAAGTGCTCAGATACAAAGTTCTGAATCTATTACGGTTACTACGATCGCAGCGGCTCCACCAAGAATTGAACTTACTAATAATGAGCCTACATATAATTCAATTGATAATTTAAAAACAAGTGAAATGTATAATACAGAAGGTGTGATACCTGTAAATATAATTGTACCAACAAACAAAAGTGTATTAGTAAATATTACAAATAATGATGAAGTTGAAATAGAATTACCTGGTAATGAAAATTTGACACTAATGCTTTCAAAGGATTTAAATTTGAATCAAACTATCGATTTTATAATTTCAGCAAATGAATTTGCATCACAAAATAAAAAACTAGATATTTTTATTATGACAACTGCTGATTCAACAAGTAATGCTCCTGTTGAATCTTTACTGATTGGTAATTTAGATTTACCAGTATTTTATAATACAAATACACAATTACAAAATTCTGCTTATTTGTGGAAAGATTTTGGTTTTGGTATAGATTTTAATCAACCAATGTATTTATTAAGTGATAATAAGTTAGAAGTTCCTATGTCTGGAAATATGATGATGAAGTCAAATTCAATAAAAGCTGGTGATTGTTTATTATTAAATAATCTTTTTGTGGGAACTGCTTCAATTTATGACCTTTCTGGTCAATACTTTGTTGATTCAAATGGTGGTGCTACAAACTCATACATTACAATTGATGTTTCTACTAATCCTAATTTTGTAGCATTTGGATCATCACAATCATTACCTTTGACAGTTCACGGTACATCTTCTACATTACTTTCGAATTCTCCTTATTTTTCATTCAATAAAGGTAAAAGAATAAAAATAACTTGTATTTCTAACTCAACTGTGTTAAAAGAAAGATATCAAATACAAGTTCAGGAAATAATGTAAGTTTTTTATTTTAATATATAATTAAAATAAAAATTTACATAATGGCGGTATGTGGTTCATCCTTATTCGGTTCTGGTAATAATCAATATATAAAGTTCGGAAATTCTGAGTTTATTGCAATCGAAGGTTCTGGAATTTTCGATAGATTAAATTATTCAGATATGAGATCGCCCTACAAACAACTTTTGAAGGGTCGAGTTATTCTTAAAGAAGGTCAAGCAAACTACCTTTTAAATCATCTAGGTTTAGGTGACAATGCTACTTTTCTTGCAATAAAGGCCACCTATGATTCTAAATCTGTAAACTCTGATAATAATTATGTTTATTATAGTTACTATGATTATCCTGTTCAGAATTTCACATTTGCTCAAATGTTGGTTTTAACTGGTAATGGTGCTCATAGAATACCTCAATTGTATTTAACAAATCCAAATCCGAATTATAAAGTAGTACTTGATATTATGGTTGGTATAATAGACGATAATTATTCTTTCTTTAATGATGATTTGAGTCAAAATGCTACTTCATTTACTGGATTAGAGTATACTGATATTAAATCATTTGTAGTTGGTGAATCAATCGTCATTTATGATAAAAGTAATCCAAAAAGAGCGTTAATTTATTTTGGTCTTAATTACATCAATTCTATCTCAATGGATAGTACATTTATAATTATAGACGATGAAAGTTTTGGAACAGTATTTCTTAATTTTATAGATGAGTTTAATGCCGCTCAGGCATATTCTTTAATTAATTATGTTTTAGAATTTCCAGATGTAGATATAGATACAATTTCGCTACCTGATAACACACCACCTGTTATATATTGGAATTCAACAGCTGGTGTGACAGGAAGTTATATTTTTAATAATTTAGGTGTTACTTCATCCATCGGTTTCAATACTGAAAATGACGGACTTACTTATTCAACAACTATTTCTTTATCTAATTGGGGTACTTCAAGTGTAATTTACAAAGACAAAATTCGTGATTTGTTAATAAATTACATTGAAGACAATAGGGATGGGTTGATCGAGATTATGGATTCAGAAATGATAATATCTGCGACAGCTGGTACAGTCAACTCAATTTCAGTAGTTGGAACTTATTCACTTACGTTCAATTTTGAAGACTTAGCACATAATAAATTGAGTGGTGTAAATGTGAATTTAAATATTATTGTTTAAAAATTAGAATTAAAAATGAGTTATAGTTGGGATAAATTTTTGAAACCATTGACTGGAACAGACACAAATATTCAGATTATGAATAATGATGGTATTGTCACTAATACAATTAATGCGTATTCAGTAATAAATGTTTTTATAAAAAATAATTTGATAAACATAAGTCTAAAGAGTGGAAGAGTCATAGTACTTACATTTTCCACAATTAATGAGTCAAAGTTAGCTTTACCTAGACTAAAAATGACTTTAGATAATTTAAGAAAGAAAACACCATTATTCATTGATAGTGATATTAAAAATTTTGTAAAAAGTGAAACTACTGATTTTTTCTATCAGAGTTCGATTCCTATTGGAACTTACACAGATTCAATTAATATTGGTTCTTTCTGGTATGATACCGATACTGGTTTTTTATACGTTTATATAAATGACTCTCTTTCTGGTTATAACTGGGTTACCGCTGCTGGTGAAATAGGACCAGTAGGTGCAACTGGTCCACAAGGAAATAGTTTTCAATTTTCTGGAATTATCTCATCATCCGCATCACTGCCATTATCTGCTACAGCGGGTGTTAGTTATATAGATGAAACCGAAGGAAATCTTTGGATATACAATTCAAACGTTTCAGATTGGGTCAATGGTGGTTTAATAAGAGGTTCATCTGGAACTTCTGGTACCTCTGCGACTTCTGGTACCTCTGGTGAATCTGGAACTTCTGGTACCTCTGGTGAATCTGGAACTTCTGGTACCTCTGCAACAAGTGGTACCTCTGGTGAATCTGGAACTTCTGGTACATCTGCAACAAGTGGTAGTGCAGGCACATCAGGAACATCAGGAACAAGTGGAACATCAGGAATAAATGGTGTAGATGGTGCAACATCTTTAAGATGGGTATTGGAAAATAATATAGGCACGGATCCTAGCGTAGATGGAAAATTTACTGTTGGATATAACGCGAATATGATAAGCATCACATTATTGAAATTTGCATATACTAGTTTGAATGTCGCATCCGAAGGATTTTGGAACACAATTGCCAATTCAATTCTTATCGGAAGTTCGGTGTATTTACAGGTTACAAGAGTCATTGATCGAAATTATACAGCATTGTATAAAGTAAACAATGTTTACTGGAGTGGCACCGCATACGAGATTGGCGTAGATACACCAGTGGTTTATGCCAACGGCATATGGTGGCTTGATAATGAATACTCTGTTTCATTTTCAATAGCAGGTTCCAATGGTACATCCGGTACATCAGCAACATCCGGTACATCAGCAACATCCGGTACATCAGCAACATCCGGTACATCAGCAACTTCTGGTACATCAGCAACTTCTGGTACATCAGCAACATCTGGTACATCAGCAACATCTGGTACATCTGGAACTGGCACTAGCGGTACATCAGGTATAACACCAACAACAGATTGGACTTTAACTGGTGGATTAACAGTCGGTGGTACATCCTCATTCAACGGACTTACGGTTCTACAAGAAGTTTCCGAAGTTATTAATACAACGCCCGGTGCAACAGCCTCGATAGTGGTTTATGATTTTTCAACCGGTTCTAACTGGTATCATTCTTCTGCTACTACTAACTACACAGCTAATTTTACTAATGTTCCTATAATAAATAATAGAGCAATAACAACAACTGTAGTTATTAATCAGGGTTCTACGCCATATATACCGATAGCTTTACAAATTAATAGTGTTTCTCAAACAATAAAATGGTCTGGGGGAACTGCTTCTGGAACATCCAACCAAGTTGATATTGTTGGATTTACATTTATTAGAGATGGTGCTGGAAACTGGGTACAAGTTTTAGGACAGATAAATACATTTGATTAAATATATGCTGAGTAGACTTTCATCATTCTCAGGTCCTCTATCTAAGTTGTTTAAGAATCAGATAGTTTTTAATAATCTAATTTTAGATTTACAATCGACTATCGGATTATCTGGATCAACTTGGATTGACCAATCATCTTATAATAATAATGCTACTCTTTATGGTTCAATTGTTACAGACTCCATAAATAGCGAAATTGTTCTTTCATTGGATGGTATTAATGATTACATATTTCCAACAAATGGATTTGGCAATGTTTTAGACACTGGATTCACTTATGAAGTTTGGGCTCGTCCAATCACATCATCAAACGGTGTTCTTTTATTGGAAACCGGACAACCTGATTCGGTTAGTGGTTGGAATGATAATCAAATGGCTTTTGTGTCAAATCGAATAAATGCTTCTGTTTATGATGGTGATGCCAATCCGTATATAAATGGACCTACATTTTCTGTTGACACTTGGTATAATATAGTAATGACTTATAATAATTCTAATGACTTAGTATCATTATATATTGATGGTGTTTTATATTCTACTTTAATAGTAAATAAATTAAATCCTTCAATTACATATTTATCTTTGGGTAGACCTGGATTTTCCTCAGCGTATATTGGCGGGGCTAACGGTCATTTTAAAGGTTATATAGGCGCTTGGAGAATATGGGACGGACCTCTTGATAGCACCGAAGTTCTTTTAAATTATAATACAAGTAGAGAAGCGTATGATACATTTATTACAAATAACACAATACTTTATTTAGATGCTGGTTCTACATATTCTTATCCAGGTTCTGGTAGTGTTTGGTATGATTTAAGTGTACAAGATAATGATGCTACATTAACAAATACAACATATAATAATATAAATGGTTATTTTACATTTAATGGAACCTCAAATAGCAAAGGAGCATTAATATCATCTAAATATAATGTGGTTTACTCTGGTAAAACTGTATTTGTTACTGTTTATTTATCAAGTAACATGGTTAATGCTACTTATAGGGCAATTTTAGGTTCTTCAGCTGGTTCTAGAAATTTTAACTTTTATATGCATAGAGATAGTGGCGGTAATTATAAACTACATTATTCTGCTGGTGGTCAAGGTGGATTTAGTAGTAATTTAACATCTTTTACACCAGGAACATGGTTTACTGCTGCTGTAACACATACTACTGGTGGTTTAGTAAGTTATTACTTTAATGGTCAACCAGTTGGAACTGAAACTAATGCTTTTTCTCAATATTTATCAAGTACTGAGAATGTAGGTGGAGCTGATAATTTTTGGGATGGTAGAATTGGTTTGGCTTCTGTTTATAAAGTTGCTTTATCATCTTCTGAGATATTACAAAATCATAATAGTGTTAAGAATAGATATTCTAATTTTGTAGATACTAACTTAGTACTTTACTTTGACCCTAATAAAGATTTAAATTATCCAAGTTCTATTAGTGATTTAAGTGGTAATTCATTAAATGGTACTTTATCAAATAACACGTTTACGGCACCATATTTAACTTTTAATGGTTCTAATTCGGATATTAGAATCTCTGATAACGCTCTTTTAGAACCGGGTTCTGGTGATTGGACTATGGAAGTTTGGATAAATGTATCCAATTCGACAGGTAGTAGAGTTGTTTTAGGAAAAATTGCACCTGGTGGTAATTCTGCTGATATATCATATGCTATTAGAATATTAAATGGTAATATTCGAGCGGACTTTAATAGTGGTGCTCTTTCTGCAGTAAGTACCGCGAACTATGCACTGACATTAGATACCTGGTATCAATTTACTTACGTATTTAATAATGTATCAAGTAATGATATAATAACATATGTAAATGGTCAGTATTCATCTACAACAACACATTCCTATGCAAGTTTATTGAATACATCTACAGATTTACGTCTAGGATCATATAATGGAGGTGCTGCTTTTCAACAATGGTTTAGTGGTAAAATGGGTATAGTAAGAATTTATAACTCTGCTTTAAGTTCTTCTGATGTTTCTAAAAACTTTGAAGCAAATAGGGACATTTACGGTATCTAAAAAGAATTCTCTTTTTATATTATAGGAATTTAATATATAAAAAAATATTAATTTTTGTAATGATAAAATGGCCTAAAAATCCTACAGTTGGTGATATCTACACAAACGAGTCAGGAACAAGTTGGAAATTTAATGGTAAAGCTTGGGTTTCAATAAGAAAATCGATTCCTAATTCAATCAATTATCAATTTAGTCACAATTCGATGGATCCGGTTGATAATATGACTTATTTTATTGGAAATATTCCTGATTCGCCTGCTCAATCTAATACTTCTATCGCTTCTAAAAGAATACAATCTTCTGTAACCGGTAGAGTTACCCAAATTTCTATCATGACACAAGTAGTAGGTGAATTAGGTTCGGATGAGTCACAATCTTTTATTTTGAGTAACTACACTAAGGGAACTTCAACCATTATAAGTAACACATATAAACATATTTCTAGTAGTCAATTAGATACTTTTGTATTACAAATACCATTTGACGTTTCAAAAAACGATGAATTAGAAATTAAATGGCTAACTCCAACATTTAGGATAGGTCCTACAATTGTAAGACATAATTTCAATGTTAATATTGAATATTAAAAAAAATTTAAAATATGAATTTAGGTAAATATGAAATAGAAACTTATTACGTAGTTATAAATGGTCAAACTGAAACAAGACAAAGAGTAATCTATACTGGTTTGAATGAAGAAGATATATTTATTGAACGTTATTATGGTTCTATTAGAGACGGTTATAGAGGTTCTAATACTTACTTTAAAAATTTGACTTGGCAAAATATAAAAACTCATATAATAGGTGAATCTATTGTAATTAATGATAATAGTAATCCACCAAAGCCTCAAATATATCTTAATATTTCAAGTATAGTTTCTATTGAAAGAGAAACTGATAATAGTTTAGCTATTATTGATAGTCAGATAGAACCAATTAATTTAGAGTTTATTTCAATTTATGATTGTGACCAATCTTACTCTTTATTTAATTATGTTTTACAAAATAATGATACAGATATAGATACTATTTCTGCTGACATAACTGCTCCTATAATTTTCTTTAATGAATATTTTTATGGTGAAGATATAAAATTGGATGGTAGTAATTTATCTGGTCCCTTTTCAACTGAGAATGGAAATACATTTTTAGTAAATTTTGATTTCAACCTTTTCGAAGGCCCAAATCCTCTACAAAAACAAGATATAATTGATGGTTTAATTTATAGCATAACAGATAATAGAGATGGTGATTTAAATTTAGGGGAACAAGATTTGACTATATATAAGGATATTATTAGTGTTAATAATATTGTAAGTGAAATTTCAGAAGTTGGAACATACTTATGTAAGTTTTATTTGAAAGATTTAGGAAAAAATCAAAATAATTCGACAGTTATTATAACAGTCAATCAATAAAAAGAAGATGAGTTATAGTTTAAATAGATTTTTAAGGCCTCTAAAGGAAACTGATAAAACAATCAGAGTCTATGATGATCGTAATTTACCAATACATACTATAAACCCATTTTCAGTTTTAAGAGTATTTGTAACAAATGCCAATTTGAATATTGCTCTATCTGGTAATAGAACTGTAGTTTTAGACTTTGACAATAACGAAGAAACAAAAGAGGCTCTCAGTAAGTTTCAATCATGTGTTGACCAATTAAGGCAAAAATCACCAGAAACTATTGATAAAGAGACTGAGAAATATGTCGAGAAAATTATACAGACTAATGTTGGTGTTGCTTCATTCAACGGTGTCACCGCATCAAGACAATCTTTAGTAGTAAGTGGTGATGATAATTTAGATATGACTATTGAAACCTTAGGTGGAACACACTCTATTACACTAAATTGGACTGGTATATTACCAATAGAAAGAGGAGGTTTAAATAATAGTGAGTTTTTTGAAGGTGAATTACTTACTTCAGATGGTGATTCTGTCTTATCATCGGGTTATAAAGTAAATAACGATGGTTTTTCAGAATTTGATATATGGTCAGCTTCTAAAATTGTTAAACAACTATCTGATAGTAAAGTAGTTTTTAATATCGGTGATGGTCAAACAGATACTTTTAATTTGAATCATAATTTAGGAACAAGAGCTGTTATAGTTCAAATTTTTGATATTCAAACTGGAGAATCTGTAGAAACCGAAGTAATTAGAAAAGATGAAAATTCAGTTGAAGTTAACTTCAATAGACCACCAGATAACGAGAAGTATTGTGTCGTTATATCATAAGTTAAGAAATTATTAAATTTGAAAAAAATTTAAAAAATTATTTCTTGCGAGTGTAAAAAATCCCTATATAATAAGGTATTTTAAAATATTCATTTACTACGATTTATATATAATATACTTACAAAAATGTAAGAAAAAAATAATAAATCTAAATGAGTAAAAGTAAAAAGTTTTTGGTTGATTTGGACTTAGATTCAAATCTAATTAAGAATGTTGCGACTCCTGTGGATGGCTCCGATGCGGTAAATAAAGATTTCGTAACCGGACTAATTGCTGAGACAAGCTCTGAATTAAGCTCTGAGGTTGATAGATTAGATGGTTTGATAGGAAATGTTCTATCAAACACTGATCCTGCAGCTTTGGATTCTTTATCAGAAATCGTATCAGCCTTCCAATCAGCTGACGACAACATTAACGGTGCTATTCAGAACTTAGCAAGTTCTGCTGGCTCTAACCTTTCAACAGAAGTAGCAAGAGCTACATCTGCTGAGTTATCTCTAACAACAGCACTTAGCGATGAAAGCGCGGCTAGAATCGCTGATGTTGATAATGAAGAGACAAGAGCGAAAGCAGCAGAAGCACAATTAACTTCTGATTTGTCATCAGAAACTGCAGCAAGAATTGCTGATGTTGATGGCGAAGAAGCAAGAGCAACTGCGGCTGAAGGTGTCTTAACAACAAATCTATCTGCAGAGATAGTAGCAAGAATTTCAGATGTTGATGCTGAAGAGTCGAGAGCTATTGCGGCTGAGACTTCTTTAACTACAGCTTTAAGTAACGAAATTTCTAACAGAATACTTGATGTTAACGCTGAAGAAAGTAGAGCAATTTCTGCTGAATCTTCTTTGACATCCGCTTTATCTACAGAGGTAGTTAATAGAACTGCTGATGTTGATGCTGAACAAACAAGAGCTGAGTCAGTTGAAGCTATTATTAAAAGTGATTTAACTAAAGAAATTTCTGATAGAATTGCTGATGTTGATGCTGAACAAACAAGAGCTGAGTCAGTTGAAGCCATCATTAAAAGTGATTTATCTGCGGAAAGCTCAAGAGCTATTGCTGCTGAATTATCGTTAAACACAAAAGTTGATTTTGTTATTTCTAATGTTGATGGCGCGGCTATCGATTCATTAACTGAAATCGTTGCGGCATTCCAATCTGCTGATGGAGATATTAACAATGCTATTACGAACTTATCAAATGCTGCAACAACAGATTTGAGTAACGAGATAGTAAGAGCTGAATCGGCTGAGTTATCTTTAAAAACTAAATTATCAGTTGAAATATCTGAGAGAAACGCTGATGTTGCTTCTTTAACATATGAATTAAGTTTAGAAGCTGACGCTCGTTCATTAGGTGACTCTGTATTACAATCTAACTTAGATGATGAAGAAAGTAGAGCTACATCTGCTGAGGCTAAATTAACATCTGATTTATCACAAGAAGTCGTTGATAGAACTGCTGATGTTAATGCTGAAGAAAGTAGAGCACTTGTTGCTGAAGCACAATTAAGATCTGATTTATCATCAGAAGTTTCAAATAGAGTTGCTGATGTTGATGCTGAAGAAAATAGAGCTACATCAGCTGAGGCTGTTTTAACAGCGGCATTATCTACAGAGGTAGTTAATAGAACTGCTGATGTTGATGCTGAAGAAAGTAGAGCACTTGTTGCAGAAGCTGCATTAAGAAGTTCATTATCTACAGAAGTAGTTAATAGAACTGCTGATGTTGATGCTGAAGAAAGTAGAGCATTATCAGCTGAATTAGTATTGACTAATAATTTAACTAAAGAAGTTGCTGATAGAATTGCTGATGTTGATGCTGAACAAGAAAGAGCTGAGTCAGTTGAGGCTATCATTAAAAGTGACTTATCAGCTGAGATTTCAAGAGCTACTTCAACTGAGGCTGAATTGTCTGACGCTATTGCATATATCACTTCAAATGTAGATCCTAATGCATTAGATTCATTAACTGAAATCGTTACGGCTTTCCAAAATGCTGATAGTGACTTAAATAGTGCAATCACTAATTTATCTAACGCTGCAACAACAGATTTGAGTAACGAGATAGTAAGAGCTGAATCGGCTGAGTTATCTTTATCAAACAGATTGTCAACAGAAGAAGCTAATAGGGCTGATGCTTTATCAGTAGAATTATCAAGAGCTGAATCAGTTGAAGCTATCATTAAAAGTGATTTAACTAAAGAGATTGAAAATAGAGTTTCTGATGTAAATGCTGAAGAAACAAGAGCAAAATCTGTTGAAACTGCTTTATCAAATGCAATATCTACTGAGGTAGTTAATAGAACAAACGATGTTGATGCTGAAGAGTCAAGAGCTCTTGCTGCAGAAGGTGTATTAACAACTAACTTAAATGCTGAAATTTCTGCAAGAGTTGCCGATGTTGATACTGAACAATCAAGAGCTACTGCTGCTGAGACATTATTAACATCTAACTTAAATGCTGAGATTTCTGCACGTATTGTTGATGTTGATGCTGAAGAAAGTAGAGCTACATCTGCTGAGGCTAAATTAACATCTGATTTATTACAAGAAGTTGCTGATAGAACTGCTGATGTTGATGCTGAACAAGAAAGAGCTGAGTCAGTTGAAGCTATTATTAAAAGTGATTTGGCTAAAGAGATTTTAGACAGAACTGCTGATGTTGATGCTGAGCAAGACAGAGCTGAATCAGTAGAGGCTATTATTAAAAGTGATTTATCAACTGAAATTTCAAGAGCTACCGCAACTGAGACTTCATTGGAAAATAAATTAAACAATGTAATTTCTAACACAGATGCTGCTGCATTAGATTCATTAACTGAAATCGTTGCTGCTTTCCAATCTGCTGATGGAAACTTAAATAACACAATTACAAATTTATCAAATAGTGCTACATCTGCACTTTCATCTGAAATTTCAAGAGCTACATCTGCTGAGACTTCTATCGTATCTAACTTAGATAAAGAAGTTTTAGATAGAATCTCTGATGTTGATGCTGAAGAAAGTAGAGCTATGTCTGCTGAAGCTGTATTGACTTCTGATTTATCTAAAGAAGTTGTTGATAGAGCTAGTGCTGTATCTGCTGAAGAATCTTCAAGAATTGCTGGTGATGCAGAATTATCATCAGACCTTTCTCAAGAAGTTGTTGACAGAATTGCTGACGTAAATGCTGAAGAGACAAGAGCTCTTTCTGCTGAGGCTGTTCTTAGATCAGACCTTTCTTCTGAAGTATCTAATAGAGTTGCTGACGTCGATGCTGAAGAAAACAGGGCTATGTCTGCTGAAGCTGTATTAAGAGGTAATTTATCTTCTGAAGTATCTAATAGAGTTGCTGACGTCGATGCTGAAGAGAGTAGAGCTTTAGCGGCTGAGTCTTCATTAGCTTCATCACTTTCTACTGAGGTTGTTAACAGAGTTGACGCTATCAACGCTGAGGCTTCTGATAGAGTTAAAGGTGATTCTGAACTTCAATATCAATTAGATACTTATGTAGATTCTAATAATCAAGCACTTAATGATGAAATTTCAAGAGCTACTTCTTCTGAGACATCTTTAGAAGAGGATTTAAAATCTGAAATTTCGAGAGCTACTTCAGCTGAATTATCTTTAAACACAAAAGTTGATTTTGTTATTTCTAACGCTAATCCTGATGCTATTGATTCATTAACTGAAATCATTAAAGCATTCGAAGACGCTGATAGTGATATTAACAATGCTATATCTAGCTTATCTAGTGCCGCTACAACTGCCGTAAGTAACGAAGAAAGTAGAGCAATTGTTGCTGAATTATCTTTATCAAATAAATTATCTTCAGAGCAATCGAGAGCTGAATCTGCTGAATTGTCATTAACTAATGACTTATCTTCTGAGGTTTCAAGAGCTGAAGCTGCTGAAGGAGTATTGACATCTGACTTATCATCTGAAGTTTCTAGAGCTAAGGCTGCTGAAGACTTAATCAAAGCAAACCTATCTACAGAGGTTGTAAATAGAACAAATGATGTTGATGCTGAGCAATCAAGAGCTACTGCTGCTGAAACTCAATTAACAAATGACTTGAACGCTGAAATTGCAGCGAGAATTTCTGATGTTGACGTTGAGCAGTCCAGAGCTACTGCTGCTGAGCAATTATTGACATCAAACTTAAATACTGAGATTTCTAATAGAATCGATGATGTTGACGCTGAAGAAAGTAGAGCAATTGCTGCTGAGGCTTCTTTAACATCTGCTTTATCTAATGAAATCATAGCTAGAACAAATGATGTTGATGCTGAAGAAAGTAGAGCTATATCTGCTGAGTCTAAATTAACATCTGATTTAGCTAAAGAAATTGAAAATAGAGTTTCTGACGTAAATGCTGAAGAATCAAGAGCAATGTCTGTTGAGACGGTGTTGTCAAACGTGCTTGCATCTGAAATTACAAGAGCTACTTCTAAAGAAGATTCATTAGAAGTGAAATTAGATAACGTAATTTCTAATATAGATCCAGTAGCATTAGATTCATTAACTGAAATTGTATCAGCTTTCCAATCTGCTGATAGTAACTTAAACAGTACAATTACAAATCTATCAAATAGCGCTACATCTGCACTTTCATCTGAAATTTCAAGAGCTACTTCTTCAGAATTGTCTTTGACAACTGCTTTGAGTAACGAGGAATCTTCAAGAATTGCTGATGTTGATGCTGAAGAGTCAAGAGCAATTTCTGTTGAGACTGTTTTATCAAATGTAATCAAAAAAGAAATTGAAGACAGAGTTGCTGATGTTGATGCTGAAGAGTCAAGAGCAATGTCTGTTGAGACGTTATTATCAAATGTACTTGCGTCAGAAATTTCTGATAGAATTTCCGATGTAAACGCTGAAGAAAGTAGAGCAATTGCTGCTGAAGATGCTATCAAAGCAAATTTATCATCAGAGATTTCTAACAGAGTTGCTGATGTTGATGCTGAAGAGTCAAGAGCTCTTGCTGCTGAGTTAGTATTAAGAAATGACTTATCCGCAGAGATTTCTAACAGAGTTGCTGATGTTGATTCTGAAGAAAATAGAGCAATTGCAGCTGAGGCTTCATTAGAGGATTTATTATCAACTAATGTAAATTCAATTAATAATGATTTATCTTCTGAAACTTCAAGAGCAACTTCTGCTGAGTGGTCTTTAGAGCTAGCGCTTTCTAGGGAGATCACAAGAGCTGAAGAAGCTGAAGCTAGTCTATCAACTGAAATTTCAACAAAAGTTGCTTACTTACTAAACAACACAGATTTAACTGAAATCGATTCATTTGCTGAGGTATCAAGTAATTTATCAGCTGAAGTATCTAACATTTATGTAAAAATAGGTGCAAATGATTCAGATGTTAATGCTACAATTAGTAGTGAAGTTTCAAGAGCTACATCTGTTGAATTATCATTAGAAACTAAATTAGACGCAGTAATTTCAAATATTGATCCAGTTGCTTTGGATTCATTGACTGAAATCGTTGATGCATTCCAGAATGCTGATGGTGACATCTTTGACTCAATAAAAGAGTTATCTGATAAGGCTTCTGGTTCAATCAGTTCAGAAATTTCAAGAGCAGAATCTGTAGAATTATCTATAGCTGACGCATTAAAGGCTGAAATAGAAAGAGCTGAAAAAGCTGAATCTGAGTTATCAACAGAACTATCAACTCAGGTATCTTATTTATTAAGTAATACTGATTTGACTGAGCTTGATTCATTTGCTGAGGTATCTGCTGAATTAGTTTCTACAGTATCTGACGCAATTGCTGAGTTAGCTTTAGTAGATGAAGTCACAATCGTTCTTAACGATACTGACAACACAATTAGTTTATCTGAAAATGTAGCTGCTCCTGCTAGTGGTATAAGAACATTTAGTGGTTTAATTGAAGTTTCTTCTGAGCCATCTGATGATGCTAACTTTAGTGACTTATCATTGACAACAGCTGGTTATGTAAATAATGGTTTAAATTCTATAAGAACATCAACAAATACGGCAGATGCTGCTATTGCTGAAAGACTAAATGTTACACCAGTTGTCTCTGCTTTCACTATTGGAAATGGTGTTGATACTGCTTATACTTGTGAACACGCTTTAGGTACTATGGATGTAATTGTTCAAATATATGAAATTGCAACAGGTGCTACGGTTGAGACGGAATCAATAAGAGTTGATGACCAAAATGTTTCTATTGAATTTGCTGATGCTCCAACTACCGACTCTTATAGAGTTGTAACTATGGGTATCAAGTCTTTTGGATTACCAAAATAAATTAAAACGGGAGTACTTCGGTACTCCCTTTTTAAAAAAAAATTAAATAGAACAAATGGCTACAGAACAACCAAAAAAGAAAGTCTACTTAGCGGTAAGAAGGAAAAATCCAAATGTTGAGATTGATCCATTTTCTGGATATTTGACTGATAAGCAGTATTTAGATAAAAAAACTGGTAGATACTTAATAATAAAATAGATTTAATTTGTGTTACACAAATATAAAAATAAAATAAAAAAACATGATTGAAAAAAAGAAACCTGGCACTAAAGGTCAAAAGGTCTCTCAACTGAACTTAAAATCTAAAGATTATAATCAGGGTACAGCCTTAAACAGACCTTTGTCAGTTGAGGAGTTTGAAGGAAACTTTACTACCTTAGCGGATGCTATAAATTCAAATTCTGTTGATATAAATACATTAGTTAGTGATACTAGTGATTTGGGTAAGACTATAAAAGAAGGAGAAAAAGAACTGGCAGTTCTTAAAGGTAGAGTTGATGGTAGTGAAGCTAAAATAGGTGAATTGGAAAATGCAGTTCAGGAACTAGGAGCTATATTACCTTCAATAGATGAAGTTGAGTTAGCTAAAACAAAACAAGCATTTGAAGACGCTGTAAATATTCAGATAGCAGTTGACTCTTTTAATAATTCACCATCGGTGGTTGCTAATACAATTAACAGAGATGAGATTTTCGAAAGAGTAAAATTAGCTCTTCAACAATCAACTGCTCTAATTAGTGAAGTTGAACAATCAAAATTACCTCTTGATTATTTAAAAGAATTATTAAATAATAATTTTAACTGTACATTTGAAATGTTAGAAGATTATTTGGCTACAACACCTGAAATTGTTGAAGTTGAATATGATGGAACTAAAGAAGACCAAATTTCTGATGAGATTGTAATGATAGTTGATACAAAAGGTTATTTTATTGGTGGAATTGGAGTTGAATATGACGACGCTGGTAATATAATAGGCTTATCAGAATCTAATGTTGAATGGTCATTGGGATGGGATTTTGAATCTATACCAGTTGATGAGAGAGACTGGACAACTGATTTATCTAATTTGATAAAAAATCCGGATGCTGAAATTCTGAAAGCTGAATTGGTATTTAGATTTTTAAATAGTTCCGAATCAGACTCGGCTACTCCTGAGTATGCAGTACCATCGCCGAATGTTAAAGACCCCAAAGACACAGGTTATGCTGATGATTCTTACTATACTTACTATAGAACAGTTGTAAAAAGTAAATCTAATATTAGAAATAATAGAGTTTCTGCGTCAGCTGCTTCTGATGATGTTTCAGAAGATATAATCTATCCACAATATACTTATTTAAGACAAGAAGTAGATCCATTTAAAGAATCTTCATATTCTATCGCAGCTGAATATTTGAAATATCTTGTTACTACAGATAGAGTATTTACAAAATCAACTAAATATTTTTTAGATTCTTATATAATCAAATCTGAATCTAAATTACCTGATTCTATTTCAAAGGTTTTAGATTATTTAGAACCTTATTCTTCAAAAGATGGTGGTGACTTAGTTTTAGAAGAAGTCTTAATTTCTGTTTTCGGAACAAAAGGATTAGAGCTTGTTTTTGAAGTTAATGAAGCTGGTGATACCTGGACTTGGAAAATTGATACAATTATCAAATTGAAGGAAGCAATATCATTAGCAGATAATTTACAAAAATCACAAGAATATTTTGAAAAAATATTTAGTTCTTATTTTAAATTTGGTAAGATTTCCGAATCTGATCTTGTAAAAGAGTTTGTTCAAACTATGTTGAAATATGGATTTGTGGTTCCTGCTGAAGTTTTAGATGGTGGTTCAAATTATGGCTATGGATATGGTTATGGTTATGAATCAGGTGCTATTGCTGAACAATGTTTTAATTTTTATAGTGCTATTATTAAATTTATTGAAATTTTTAGTAGATATGGTAAATTCGATGTTGTTGATGGCTTAGCTTTTAAATGGTATAATTCTTATGGTACACATGGCTCTCTTACTATTGGTTCTGATACTTTCCAATTGTTACAAGAATTAATTTCAAAATTTGATGGAAAAACACCTAATCAAATCTTTGAATATGTTGGGGTTCTTTTAAAATTAGATAGTAGATATGAGGAATTTATCATAAAATCTGGTATAATAGCACCTATATATGATTTTATTTCTGAAAATTATTCACAAATAATTAAAATAGGCACTGACTTTGACCAATTTAAAGAAATGTATACTAATGCTATACTTAAGTTTGGTCAGTTTATTGTGGTAGGATTGGAAGATTCTTATACTTTATTAAACGGACCTTGGCCTTGGGACTGGATCTTTAGAAAACACAATTATAAAGCTAATGTTGAATGTTGGTGTGGTGTTGTTCATGTCTCTTTCGGAAGTGGAACAACACAATTTGTGGATAATCCATATTGGTATGATGTACTTGTTGAAAATTGGGGTAAAGAAGTTGTTAAATTTTATAACAATATGCCTATTTCTTTAGATATTGCTGAAAAGGTTTCTATTTTAGAAGGTATTGAAAATATCATAGATAACGCATATAGACAAGAACAAAATCAGGCTGTTACTGACTTTTACAATAGTAGTTTATTATCTTCATTATTTGGTGGTGATTATTCAATTGTTTCAGGTCTTGCTTATGATGATATTGACTCTTTGATGAATGAGTCAGCTAATTGGATAATAGGTGAAAATGGAATAGTATTTACGGATTCAAAATTGGGTTCAAGAGAATTTGATAATTGGTATCAAAGAATTATTGGTTCTGTTAATGATATACATAATAGAAGAAGCGCTTTTGGTTATTCTTATCTTCAAGATTATCTTAACTACTTCTGGACTACATACAGACCTAATGTTTTAAATGTTGCACCTGGTCAGTTTACTAACCCAAGTAACTGGTTTGAAGGTTTATATGTAAACTTTGAAAGATTCTTATTTGACACTTTTGGTACAACTGATATACCAGAAGATGCAGAGGAAATATACACTAGATCAGGTAGTCTAGATTTCAACGTTGCTCCTATTTATTTATCACCTTCTATGTTATCAACAGCTCTAAGTAATTTAGGCAGTACTGAAGTAGAAATAAATACTGCTATAGAAAACTTATTAAAAGAATATGTAGCAAAATCTATGTTTTCTGGTATAATAAAAGGACGTCATTATTACGATATGAGATGGGCGGCTTTAGCTGCAACTCAAGGTGTCTCTTATGAATTAATAGGTGATTACTGGCATTACACTATCAACAGAACATCTAACTGGTGGCAAAATGATGGTTATGAGTCAAATTGGACAAATGATAATTCAAATAAAGCTATGTTTACGAGAATTTTTGGAGCAACATCAAGTGTTGATACTAGTAATGAATTAGCTTCCAAAGTCGTTACTTTTGAAGAAGATTATTGGAAATTAAGAGATACTCTTTATACAAAAGGAATGGACTTTTATGGTGAAGTGATTTGGGTGTTTGATGGTGTAGATGAGTATCCTAGATTTGGAAAAGAATCATTTGGTATCACTTCGGTTTTCCAGGTATATGAAATTATAAAAGCAAATTTTCCAGAGACTTCAACAAATAAAAAATATTGGACCGCTCTAAAAGCTTTGTATAAAGCAGTATGTGATCAATTGGATGTTACTTATGACAAACCTCAAGAACAAAATGATAAAAGTTATTTTGCAATCAGTGTAAATAATAAAAACTATTTACTTAATCTTTATAATGATTACAGAGTACCTCATGATTTCATAAATAATCCGTCACTTATAAATTCTGAATGGTCTTTTGATCAATTAAGATGGGCGTTTAGAATGACTTTAGATTATTTGATAGGAAGAAAAAATGAAGAAGCGAATTTTTAGTTGCCGTGTACCAAACCGAAAGCTTAATCAGCAAATCTTAAAAAAGAGGACTTATTAGTCCTCTTTTTTTTATTTAATAATTTCTAAATATTGATTCATTATCTTTTCTTTACGAAAATCATCAAAATCAAATTTTTTAACAAAATTATATTTATTTTCAAAAGAATTTCTTAATGCGGTTTTATACTCATTGTAATCAGGTTCTTCCCAGATTGAGTTAGTTTCATAAATAGAAATACTTTCTTTTGTGTTAAAGATAGGAATCTCTTTACATGATATCATTATAGAGTTTTCTCTATTTAAAAAATCTTTGTAACCGCTTATTTTTGTATCTAAACAAATTATGTCTTTTTTTAACACAGCTGCATTCAGTAAAGGAATACAAAAACCTTCCATAAAGGAGAGACAAATGTAACAATCACAATTTATCATTAGTGAAAATATATTATTTTTCGAAATGTGTTCATCAATAATAACTATTTCACATTTGATATCTTTAGGTATAATAATATCAGTTCTTCTTTTTTCAGAAAGTTTAATTATTAATCTGACATCTTTATCGTTTCTAAATTCATCGATAAAGTGATTAAGTAAATTTTTTATATTTTTTCTTTCCCAACCTGATGATTCAGTATAGAACGTCCATTTTTTATCAACAAACTTTTTCGAAAAAAAACCATTATCAATTAAAATTTCATCTTCCCAATAATTTGGAATTACTTCAATTTTTGTCGTGATTCCATTATCTATCAGAATTTTTTTACCTACAAAAGAAGGTGTTATTATAACATCCCACTCATTTAACATTCTGATATATCTTTCTTTGATGATAGTGCCATCAATTGGTTGAATAAGTATGTTTTTATCAAATTTTTTCCAGATATTTCTTTTTTTAAAAAAGTGTTGAATTATTACATCACCGCTAATTTGGTCTTTACTAATAGTATGACCTTGATTTTCTAAAAAGGACTTTAAATCTGAGTTTATTTTATTTAAACTTACTATTCTACTATCTGGTATATGTATTTTCATAAATTTTTATAATTGTTTGTTGTTTCATCATAAACAAGACTTTTGTTTTTACCAGTGAAAATACCATCAATTAGTTTATCATAAGTTTCTATTAAATTTCTATTATCAGCAAAGTATCTAAATAATGCTTTTTTATTTCTTTCTTCATATTCTTTTAAGTTGTTGTCATGATTTTCTAATATCCAATTGAGCATTTCTGCGCCTTTTTTAGTATCAGAACCTTCATAATAATAACCAACATCTTTACACATCGGTGCGTTGTGTAAAACTGGATATCCCATAAATGCGACATCTAAATATAAATAATTTAGGGGATTAAGTAATTGATGACATATTAGAATATCTAAATATTGTGTGATAATATAAGATGTTTGATATCTACTTTCAGCCGTGATTTTATTTTCTTTATAAAGATCAAATGTTTTAAGTATGCTTAAAAATTCTTTATTAACTGAAACATCCTTCGAGTTAGTTATCATCAATTTTAATATTTTATTTTTACCAATATTCGTGCGATATGATTCTTCTGCTATCATTGTTGGTATCAAACAAAATTTTACAATATTTAGGTTTGGTTCCATAATACCTAAAGCTTTTTGTTTATTCTCTGGATTATATGCAAAACCTTTTTTGAATTTACCAGCTTTATATCCTTTTTCAATATCTATGATTGCTTCTGTTAAAAATTTATGATGCCAGATAAAAGGTACACATACAACGTTTGTTCTATATAAAGTTTGAAAAAAACCTACGTTTGTTTCGTGTTGTTGTGGAATATACCATACTTCATCAAAATAATCCTCAAATTGATTCCATCTATCTTCTTTCCCAAAAAGAACATTTTCTGTAGTTAAGATGTAGTTACTTCCGCATTTATAACTGATTACTTTATTTGTATCTTTTAAAGATTTAAATTTCTTTATTTTAGTATCTTCTACTTGAGCACCCATTACTATTATCAAGTCCATATCTAGATAATGGTCATCAAAATAAACAATATCAATATCCTTTAAGTAAGATGGTTTTTTAGACCAATCTACCTTAATTGTGTTTAAAATTTTGACTTGATAGTTATTGTTAGATTTTTTTAAAAGATGTTCTAACATTAAAACATTTTGTTTTATACCATTTGTCCAAATTGACTCTGTATTTGACTTTAAGCCTAACGTAATACCTATTTTTAAATTATTCATATAACTATATATAATCAAAATAGGTATCCAATTTTAATATATAGTAATATGATTATAAAAAAATATTTAGATTTTTTGAGAGAGTCTCATGAAGAATTTGATTCTTTTGGTGAGTGGGTAGTGAGTCTTTCTGATGATTCATATATCATGAATATTGTTAACAGATACATTAATGATAATGAAAAAATTTATGGAGGTAAAGATATAAATGTTGATATTGATTTAGATAATGCTATAAATTTATTAGATGATAGTGTAAAAAAAGAAATAAAATATCAAATAGAAGAATATCTTTCAAAGGGTATAGAAGATAAAGAACCTATAATTACTTCATCTACTGATACAACTGAATTATTAGGTGAGTCTATTGATGCTCAAACAGAGATAACTATTGCAGGTAAAGGTATATTTTCTTCATTTTTAAAGTGTTTAACTGCTTTAGGTCAAAAAGAATCTAATCCTAATTGGATGATTTGTCCAGAAGATTTTCTTCTTTTTTATCATTTTCCTGATTTAGAATCTGAGGTTGTCAAACAAATATTTTCAAGATTCAAATCATTAGAAAGATATTTAAGTCTAATAGATTATGCACAAAATCATTTAAATTTATATTTTGGTGTAAATACTTCTGGTCAATTTGAATATGGTATACAATATGAACAAAGATTTCCCATAGGTAAATTTAAATTATCACAATCAGTCATTAAGTGGTTATTGAGTATAGAATCAAAATCAGCTCAATCACTCAAAAAGGAAATAGTAAATCTTAATTATTCAGATTTAATTACATTAGGACAAATAAAAATTGATATGAACTCATATTCGCCCGGTTATTTTGAAAAGAAAATAAATCCAATGTTGAGAGATAGAATTATCACTTTTGGTTTTTATGGTGTTGGTCGTTGGGATAATGGTAAATTAGACGAAGGTGAATTCCAAAATTTAAAGTTGAATTTTACTAATTGGTTAATGTCTAAAAAATGGGGCAGTAAGGTTCTAATTAGTGTAAAACCAGAATCTTTTTGGTTATATTTTCACATAAAATTAAAATAGCCAATGAAAATAGTTAAAACATATGAGAATTTTATGGACTTTGATCCGGATTTTGCTATGGCAAAAATTAAACATTTCTATACAGAATATGATGTTAAAAACATGGTTGATGATGAAATTGAAAACTGGGTCGAAGAAGAACAAATTGTAGATAATTACGAAGGTAAAGTAGATTGGTATTATGATAACGCTTCTGGTGAAGCTGAAGAGGTTGTGATTGACCAGATAATAGACTGGTATGAGAAAGAGTTTAAAAAAGAACTAAGTGAGGAACAAAGAGACCAATTAACACAAAGAATTGTAAAAGAATATCCTGGAATAGATCCAAACAACTATTAATTTTTCTTATATAATAAAGAAAAATTAAATTCTATGAAACAACCTTCAAAAGAGGATTTATTGAAAAAATGGTCGTCTATTTTAGGACCAATGGGTATAACAAGTTCTCAATTAGATAATCTATTACAATTAGCTGAAAATCAATCTAATCATATATTAGAAGAAAATACTAAAGCATCTGAATTTCCAACTTTATTACCAATGGCTATGAAAGTGGCGGCTCAAACAATTGGTCAAAATTTAGTTAGTGTTCAACCAATGTCTCATTCCGGAATGTCTCAAGAAGAAATTGATAGAATTAATGCTGAGATTAAGAAAGAAAACCGTGATAGTAAAATTGACGCCATAGTTGAAGGTAAAGATTATAAAGAATTAAAACCAGAACAACACCCTGATTGGAAATCAGGTCCAGTTGGTAATCTATTTTATTTAGACTACAAATATGGTCATAAAAAGACAAGAAGAGCTGGTAAAAAACATAAAAAGAAATCAAATGACTAAATATGTATCACCTGGTGTTTATGTTAAAGAGGTAGATATTTCTACATATTATCCACCTAAGAAATGGGGAAGAATGAAGAAAATTTCTAAAATTTTTACTAAGTAAATCTATTAGGGTTATATATACCCTATGTTGTTCAATATTTATTTAGTATGTTCTGAAATAAACGGTCAAAAATTACATAAAATAGGATACACAAGAAGACCTATTGAAAAACGAATAAAAGAGTTTAAGACTGGAAATGCTTCTGATATCTATTTAGTAGATTCTTTTCAATCAGAGTGGGGAACTAAAATTGAATCTCAACTACATAGAATTTATAAATCAAAAAAAATTGGTGGTGAATGGTTTGATTTATCACAAGAAGAAATAGATAAGTTTAAAGGTAATTGTGAAAGAATACATAATAATTTAGAATTAATATCTAAACATAATAGTTATTATCAAGAAAGAGGTGATTTCTAAACAATAATTGATTTTAATATATAAATAAAAAATAATATCAAAAGATGGCTTCACTTAAAGAAATGTCAATAAAAGAGTATATTTCAAAAATTGACTTCAAAAATGATGATTGGAAATTATCTAAAATCAAAGAAGATATGCGTAGATTCTTAGGAGAAGAGCCTGGAATTGATGTGATTTATAAAAAAGATGTATTAATAAATGAAGCCACGATGAAGGCTGAGGAATTTGTTGATGTTGATAGAATACAAATTGTATTTTTTGATACCGATGATAGGTTTAAAAAGATAGAATTTATTATTAATGATAAAATTTAAAAATTTATGAAGTTTGATAATTACTATTTAGATTTAGAAAAAGTAAATTCCATTCAAGATAAAGAAGAAAAAGAACAAATTCATCGTTATTATATGGAAATGATGCATTCTTTTTGTGATGGATCTAGTAGAACCTCAATTGGAATGTCTCTTTTCAATACCTTAAACCAATCAGGATACTTAAAAGAGGTAAGGTCAGAAAAAATTGATAAGTTACTATCATGACAATTGATGTATTAGATTATCTTGGAAAACATGACGAAGGTATAATTGTCTCTATAACTATTGGTCTTGATGGTGAATATTATGATTCTACTTTTTTTTATAGAGAAACCTTACTTGCAATAAGTGTAGATGAATTACTTGAGCAAAAAATTGGTTGTAACATTGAAGATTGGGATAGATATTCTGAATTAATGTTAGCTGTTGTAGAAAAAGTTGTTCCATATGAAGAAATGATCGGTCGTGTTGATGAGTTTGACCCATCAAAGTATGACTTATATAAAGATGACCAAAACACCTAAACTATTTTTTAATTTTTTGATATAATTATCAAAATAAATTATATTAATGATTATTGATGAAATCGGAATCAGAGGTTATAAATCATTTGGAAATAATGAACAAATCTTAAAAATATCGACCGATAAAGGTCAGTTAATATTACTTGTGGGTAATAATGGAAATGGCAAATCTTCTCTTTTAGAATCCTTTGAGTATACACTTTATGGTAAAGTAAAATCTGGAAAAACAAAAAAATGGCATAAATTGTCAACTTTACCGAATAGAATTAATGGTGAATTGCTAAATAGAATTAAATTTCAATCTCAGGGAACAGAAGTTGAGATAAAGCGTGGAATTACGCCTAATGTACTTGAGTTGATTGAAAACGGCGTTTTAAATGAAAGAGCCGGTAAATCAAATATTGATGAAAAAATAGAAAAATATGTTGGAATGGATATAGAAACATTCAAATCATTTATTTCTATGTCAATCAATGACTTCAAAAATTTTATTTCACTTACAAACGAAGAAAAACAACTTTTATTAGATAAGCTATTCAATTTAGAAGTTATAAATATTCTTAATAATATACTAAAAGATATAAATAAGAATAATAAACTCAGAATGGCGTCTGTAGATTCTGAGATAAGAACTTTAGATGAATCTATAGATTCAATAAAAAAATCTATTGAAAAGGCAATTGAAAAAGAAAAAGAAAATATTCAATTGGAAATAGATGAGTTGACATTGCAAATGAATTCAAAAAAAGAAGAATATAAAACTCTCAAAGAAAAAGTTGAAAAAATAAAAGAAAAAGAAAATGAATTATTGGAAGAATTGGATATTGAAAAACGTCAATATATCAACACTCAAAATGACATCAAAAACGTACAGAAAGAAATTAACCTTTATGATTCAGGAAAATGTCCTACTTGTAGAACAGATTTTAACTCAGATCATTTTATTTCTTTGCGCACTACTTTAGTTGAAAAGAAAGAAGGTTATGAAAAAATATTTTCAGAAATAGAAGAAAACATTAAATCAATAAAAGAAAAACAAACTAAGTTAAAAAATCTTTCTGAAAAAATTACAACTTCATTTAACGACTTAAATTATCTACTTAGAAATTATAAGTCAAAAATAGATGAATTATCTAAAAAGAAACAAAGAGAGAGTGGTCAACAATCTATCAATATACAAGAGTTTCAAAATACAATAGAAGAATTGACAGAAAAGAAAAATAATAGTCATGAAAGCTTTACTATTTGTAAAGAAAAAGAATTGTATTACAAAGAATTAAATCGAATTCTTAGTGAGGATGGAGTAAAAAAATCAATAATTTCTGGTATTATCAAACCAATAAATCACTTTATCAATGAAAATATAAAAAAAATGCAAGTTCCATTTGATGTTAAGCTTGATGAAACTTTCACCGCTGAAATTAGAAGTTTAGGTTCTGTGGTTGAACATGATACGCTATCAACAGGTGAGACTAAACGAATTAATATTGCAATACTTATAGCTTATCTAAAATTAATAAGAACAAAAAAACACATTAATATACTTTTTTTAGATGAAGTTTTTTCTTCAATTGACATAGAAGGAATTGATTCGATTTTATTACTTTTGAAATCATTTGCAAATGATTATAATATAAATATATTTGTTGTTCATCATGCTATATTATCACAAGAGATGTTCGACAGAATAATTAAAATAAATAAAGAAGTATTTTCTTCTATTGAGGAGATTGATTTTGAATAGAAAATTTATTGATATAGTACCTTTTTATCCTGACTTTTTACAAAGTGAGAATTATAGTATTTATAAACAAAAACTTAATTCAATTGATAATATATCGGAATTTGCCTTAAAATACATAAATCATATTTCATTAGAAAAAGACTATTTAATATTATTTAATAAAAATATAGAAAAAGTTATGATGTCAAATCATGAGTCAGAAACTATTTCTAATCAAAAATTTTTAAATAATGCAAATGGTGATATTTTAATTTTTGGATTAGGTATAGGTTTGATAATTTTTCCTTTACTTAATGATGATAGTATCAAATCAATAACTATTGTTGAGATTGATTCTGGATTAATTGATTTAGTAGAACCTATCGTAAAAAAATATGATATTAAAAATAAATTGTCTGTAATAAATTGCGATGCGTTTGATTATTATAAAATATGTAAATCTAAGTATGATACAATATATTTTGATATCTGGGCTATAATTGATAACTTTGCTTTTAGTGAAATGAAATTATTAAAAAATAATTATAGACCTTTTTTAAAAGAAAATGGTTGGATAGATAGTTGGCGTTCTGAAGAAATATCAAATTATTAATTTAATAAATAAAAAAAACAAAATAAAACTATGTTAATTGTAAAAATCGAAGGTAAAGAAACTATCGAAAGAGCTGTAAAAAAACTCAAAAGAAAATATGATAATGCTAAAATTGGTAAAACTCTTAGAGATAGAAAAGAATTTACAAAAAAATCTGTCAAAAGAAGAGACGAACTAAAAAAGGCAATTTATAAGCAAAAATTAAGAGACGGTGAAAGAGACTAATGAATAAAGATAAAAATTATTATAAAATTTTAGGAGTTTCTCACGATGATGATGAAAAAACTATAAAAAAAGCTTATTATAAGTTGTCTTATACATTTCACCCTGATAAAGGAGGTGATCCTAACGTATTTTCGGAAATCACTGAGGCATATGATATACTATATAATATAGAAAGTAGAAAAGAATATGACCTTAAAAGTAAATTCGGAAGTAATTACAACGAATATTTTGAACTATTTGATATAAATGTTGATTTTTCTTATGATGAAGGTAAAGAAAAACTAGAAAAATTCAAAAAGTATGAAGTCTATAATATACAAATTAATATAGATGATAGTTTTGATGGTTCTTTAGAATATGAAAGATGGGTCAAATGTAAATCTTGTGATGGTACTGGTAAAGATTTTTCATCAAAAATTATAATAAGAGATACCGAAGGTAATATAGTAAAGACATTTGATGCGGATGATGGTTGTGATTTTTGTGAAGGAAGTGGAAAAGATTATATAGGTAATTCTTGCTCTTTTTGCCAAGGTGCTGGTAAAGTAGGAATAAATCCTTGTAAAAAATGCAATGGTGAAAAAAGAATTTTAGGTAAGCAAAAATTATCTAAAATAAAACTTACTGGTGACGAAACTAAAATAGATTCAATGGGTCATTTTTCAAAAGATGGTGTAGTTGGTTATTTACTAATTGTGAAAAAATAATTTTAACTACCTGCACTAAAATTCTGAGCTGGTTGTTCGGTAATACCTTGGAAACCAAATCCTGTGTTATATGAGAATCCTATACCCTGTCCTACGCCACTGAAATTCTCATATTGAGATACTATGTTAAAACTATCTAAACCAATTGATAAGTTATCTAAAAACTCAAAGTTAGCATCACTATAATCTATGTAAGGTGCAATTCCTTGATAAGGAATTTGAGTAGCTTTATTAATGTTGGTTTCTTCCCAATATTTAAAGAATGGTATTGAGTCTACCTCTATGAATTTTAAATTATCAATTATAAATTGTGAATATGATGCACCATAGGTTCCACTTCCTCTAAAATGCATACCTAAATTTCTTTTATTATAGAAATACTCAATTTTTCTAGTCTTTGGTGTTGTTAAATGATTCACATTTTGATAGACAGGTAAATAGTCAGCTGGATAAACAACTGATATAAGACTATTTGTTAATAAAAAAGGAACTTTAGATGTATAGTTATTTATATTATTAAAATGAATTAAAGGTTCAATAATCGGTTGACCTTTATATCCACTAAGTTTACCAGTGTCCCAGAATGTTTCATCTTGTATGTCTTCATATTCAGTTTCATTCACTGAATAAGTAACTAAATCAAATTCAACAATAGTATATCTATTTCTTTCTACTTCTGATATGTCTCTTCCATTTATATCAATAGTTGGTGTTGTAATGTCTAGTACACCGCCTTCAGAAATTGCCTCAACTAATAATTCTTTACCTTCAACAATTTCATTTTCATCACCTATTGTTCTTGAGAATGTTAAAGATAATGGTCCTGCTTTTGAGTAAGTCCAGCCTTGATCAATAAAAAGTTTAGCATTTGAGCCTGTTGGTCCAAAGAAATCATTAAAATCTGATGATTCTCCTATAAAATCATTAAAAATTTTATATTTCGTACCAAGTTTATATCTTCTTATTGTATTTGAAAATGAATCTCTAAATGATGACTCACTTGACAATATTTCCCAAGTTGGATATCCGAAGTGATTATTTAAAGAGTAACTCTTTTTAGATATTGGATTTATCAATGTTTGTGGACGTCCAATATTGACAGCGGTTGTTTCATCATAATTGAAGTCAATCCAAGAGTTATAAATAAATAAATTTTGACTATCCTTAGATTGTGCTGTGGTTAGTTTTGATGTATTAAGTGCTGAAAAGTTAAAGTTTTGTACTAAACTACTTGATATTTTTGTACTTACTATACCGGTTTCGCCTGAAGAATTTTGACCCCAGTCCAAATCTGTAGTAAACGAATAGTCATCTTCTACAGATACAACTTTAGTTTCACCATCATATTCTGGATTTATAGTTTTATCAGTTTTATCAATATTAATTATATCTCCTATAATTAAACCGTGTGGTGTAGAAAAAGTCAATCCTACTTTACCTTCCCTCCAAACCGTATCCGAAAAAGAAAAAGTTGCAGATAATTGTGATTTGAAATGCCCGCCTGTAAATTTACCATCAATCCATTGAGTATCAAAAAACTCAGTTAGATATGGATAACCTTTAACAAGCCCATTATTCCAAACACCTTTGAATACTCCGTTGAGAAATGCACCATTTAACCAAACATTTTTTGTAACTTTTATTCTGTGAGTATCTGAGTCTTTTTCTATTCTTCTTATTGGAAATGTTGTGTCAGTTTCTACAACAATGTAACCTCTTCTTCCATCAGTGGATGCTTCTATCAAATCTATAATAGTAAAGGTATTTTTTAGAAGTTTTCTATTTTCGTTGATATCAACAGCCACTATATTTCCAATAGATACCTTATCACCAACATTGAAGAATGATACTGATTGTGTTGGGCCAACTAAACGTATTCTCCATCTTACGTCTGAAAAAATTCTGAATGTTAAATCAGCATCATCAAAATATTTATAATTTTGATCATCTCTATAACCATTATTCCAAACACCGTTTTCCCATATTCCGGCATTAAATGTACCATTACCTATTTTAGAATAAATTTTATTTACTTGTAATGATTGGGTCGCATTAATAGTATTTCCATTACCAACAGTTGCTGTATAAGTAGCGCCCGATATGTTAGCAGAATACGCAGGTAAACTCATAGTAAAAACTTGATTGTTTATTGAATTATATCCTCCTTCTATAAATAGGTCATAAATAGCAAGTAAGACTTGTGCTCCAGTTATTGATTGAGATCTTTTTGGGACAAAAGTTATGTATTTACCTCCTCTTAATCCATAGAAATCACCATTAATTGGATCAGTAACGCCGGTATTTGAAACACTTTGTGTAACAGTTGCAATTAACTTTGTTGTGATATTATTTTCCCAACTTTGAAAGCTTGATGTGGATGTTGTTATAGGTGGTGTCAAATCGGATAAATAAATTTTTACACCATCAGATGCCTGTCCTGTTAATTTTTCATAAATAAAATGCAAATTAAAAAATTGATAAGGTATAAATCTAGTTATGAAACTATTATCTCTAAAAGCCGAATCTGCTTGTTTTTGTCCATTTTCACCACCTATTGCATATTTAGTTGAGACAGATGGTCCAGCATCATGCCAAACAAAACCTGTTGAATTTGAATTGTTATCTATATATTTCCATCCAAGTCCATGTGTATTTGGTGTAAATGAATATGAACCATTATCAGATAACATATAACCATTAACTTGCCAATCTAACTCATACATTTGAAAATCAATTATACCTAAACCTGAACTGGGTCTAAAATTTCTATTTGCGCTATATTTAACATAATAGTTTGTTCTTGTTGTAGTAGGTGTTTTTGAAAAATGATAAATATAATCAGCATCAACTGCTACTGAAGGTGTTCCAAAACCGAAACTAGAATATTCTATTCCTATTCTATCATTGTGAGTTGTTGGTGAAATTGAAAAAGACATACCTGCTGTCAGTTTTACAGAATTATTATGACTTAGATATCTTATTCTTGTTTTAATTAGTTGTGTTTTTCCCGCAGTGAAAGTTTTAAACTGATTACCTTTATAATACAAAACTGGTAGTTTACTAGCATTAACACCGGAACTAACACTCATTGCGGTACCGCCGGTCGCTCCAGTTATAAAATTTAATTGCCAATCAGTTGCTATAGAAGATTCCCAACCCATTTCTTATATATTTTTTTATCTCATCCCTGGTAGTACATAAGTAGTGATGGTTGATGCACTCGCACTTGCTATTATATTATTATTTATTGTATTGTCAAATAAATTCCAGATATGAGATGATGTATTACCTGAATATTGAAACCCTCTATCTAATATATCTTTTACAAACGGATCTTCTACGATTCCATTATATTGAAAACTTGAACCATACCAGTTACCATTTCTCCACAATCCATTATCCCAGAAAACATTAAAAGCGTTCATATATTCTGATACACCATTTTTGAATATCATGCCATAAGCTGTTCCTATAACAAATTTACCATCATTCCATACAGAGATATTGAAATCTCCATTTTTGAATTCACCATTTTGCCAATAACAACTATCATCATTTAAATTAAATGATTTTTGTGCATCACCCGGTCTTTTTACAAATGGATTAAACGAACCACTATTGAAATATCCTCTTTCAAAAGTTCCATCTAACCAAACACAATTTACCATTGTTGCTCTTTGGTGACTAAATGTACCGGATAACCATAGAGCGTTTTCAATATAAGACATTGGTTTTTTAATGAACAATTTTTTTAAACTTGTCGCTTCTGTAAATATTTTTTCTGCTACTATAAATTTATCTTTTATATTTGTAACAAAGCCATTTCTCCAGAGACCATAAAAAGATTGACTGAAAGAATCAGTAAAATCAGAAGCATTTGAGTTTGAAGCTCCACCAACTGATGAAATAGTTGCACTTCCCTCAAATTTACCAAATGTAAATAAACCATCGTTCCAGAAACGACCTTTGAATGTGCCACCATTGAATTCACCTGAATACCAACATGAGTTTGTAGCTAACTGAGCACTACCAAATTCACCACCATTAAAAACACCATCTTCCCAGGTATATTCTATTTTATTATTTGACAATGTATCGTAAGTTTGTGAGAAAGTCCAACCATTTCCACTTATGAATTTACCACCATTGAATGTGCCAGTTTTCCACTTACCATTTGTTACAAATTCACCTCCATTAAAAATACCATTATGCCATAGTGCTTTGTAATCTACTATGTAGTCTAAATCACATCCGAATACCCCATTTTGAAATATTCCATCATACCAATCTATAGATGAGCCGGATAATCCATAATAACTTACATCTTCTGCAAATAAATTAGCATTCTCAACTGTCGCAAAACTTATAGAACCTCCTATTATATTTGTAACGTTATAATTTAGAGTATCATCACCTATAAGTGCGTCTTTTATTTTACCATTATAGAAGTTTGAATTTACTATTTTTGCATATTCAATAAAACCATTTTCCCAATCAGACTTAAGAATTTCTCCACTGCTAAATGTTCCATTTTGCCAAGAATTTCTATTATTGAAATTTACATCAGATGTCATTCCATCTTTATAATAACTTCGTATATTTTCCGACTCGTAGTATGGATTGTTTATAGTTGATGTTTTGTTAAATGATTTAGAATCATAAAATAATCCTTTTGCAAATAAACCATCAACCCATCTACCTTGTCTGAATATGCCATCAGAAAAAGTTTGACCAATCCATATTGAATTTGAAACAATACCATTATTATAACTATCAGAGCCTTTTATAAAGTATGAGTTCATGTATAAAGCCTTAGATAATATATTAGATGTATTGCTGAATAGACTTTCATATATAAGTAACTTTTTTGCATTTAAGTTATTTGTCAAATCTCTATCTGTTGTATCAAATTCTTGATTTTCTATTAAAGATTCTGTTATATAAGACCTTTTGAATACACCACTTTTAATTTTAGATTTTTTAAACTTAGCTTTGTAGATGTAACCATATCTATTTTGAGCATCTGTTGTGTAAAATAAACCACCACCAGTGAGTCCTGAAATGACACTTGTTGAGCCCGATATGAGTTCTTCTAAGTAAATTGTGTTTCCTAAATTTTGAGTTATTTTATATGTGTCAGGTAGCCTAACTATTGAACCAGTAACTGATGTTACTATTATAAATGAGTTTGAGTTGCCACTCTGTAGTGTTAAAATATCACCTGCTTCATAACCTAAACCTACATTACTTAAAGTTGCAGAGCTTACTGAACCACCAGTTGCTGTAATCTCAAATATGGCACCTGTTCCAGAGCCACCTATTCCAGTCACACCAACTGAACTACTATATGATGAACCAGCTGTACTTATTGTAAATGAAAAAATTTGACCTCTTGTATCATAATCTACTGAATTAAGATATACTACATTTCCTGGTGTTAGACAATTTTCCCCAGATTCTCTATAATTTAAATCATATGTAGTCGTTGCAACTATAGTAGATGCTGTAGATAGATTAATATTGTAATATTTACCAATAGCACTATTCTCTGTTATATTTACATCATTATTATAGTTTATATGATATCCTGCGTTCCAGTCAGAGTTTTCAAATAGACCACTTTCAAAATCAGAGTCTAAAATATAAGCTTTTGTTACATCAATTATATTACCTAATACATTTGACATTGTTAATGAATAAGTAAATGACTCGTTAGTGCTTCTATTGAAGTCCAAATCACCAACTGATACTAAATTTTTATCATATTTTGAAACTACGATATCTAAAGAGTAGCCTTTTTTATTATTTGAGTCTACTATATATGTGTCTCTACTGAATGAACCGGTAATTACAGTATTATATTTGTACTCATTATCGGCTGGTGTTGATAAATAAGCAGCCACTTCTATACCTCTTTTATAGAAAGAGTAAGTTGCTGTATTAGGAAAACTTGTTCCTAAGTTAAAAGCATCTACATAATCAGTATAACTTGATAATCTAAATCTGTTATCAAATATCGTAATTGGGTTATTTAAAGTAGTGTTGTAATTTAATCCTTTTACATAAAATCTATCTCTTATTTTGAGTCTTTCATAATCTTTTTTTTCTATATAAAATTTGTAAACTTTATGAGATGCGTCTTGGATAGAACTAACTTCCGCATAATTAAACTCATCATAATCTAAAATTTTTATCACATCATCACTTATATAATTTGAGTTTTTAAATACAGAATTTTTGAAATGAGAATTTATAGATTTTATATTCTCAAAATATGTATTATTAGATCTTCCATTTTTTATTTCAGAATTAGATACATTGCCACCATTAAAACTACAATTTTCAAAATATGCTTTAATGATATCATTGTTAAAGTCTAGTCCAGCTGAAGTGTAATAATTCTCTATCACTGAGTAAGTTGTTGTGCTTCCTATACTTGAATTAATTATTGTTCCATTTACGATTGTGGAACTAATTATATCAGAGTCTATTATAAAATTATAGCCTCTTCCATTATTATTTGGACCAGTTGATTTTTGATTAGGTATTCCATATTCATCAAACTCAGTGATAAAACTTTCAGGAAGTGTATAAACAGAATCTATTTTTCCCTTTTCCCATATAGTATTTAATACGGTTCCGTTTCTAAAAGTAGAAGTATCTCCTTCCCAAGTCACCTTTTTATCACTTCTTCCAAAAAGACCTACGTTCCAAGTACCTTTAAAGTTACCTCCTCTAAAGTTTCCTTTTGTGATAAATGGTCTTTCATATAATACATCTGTAACCCAAGTTGAGTAAGTTCCAGCAGATGCATCTGGTTCTGGTGCCATATCAAATTTAAATATTAATCCCTCTTCAAACTCTACTATACCAGGTCCTATTGAAAAGGTGAAACTCGCATTATTTATCTTTACTCTACTTGCAGTAGAACCCGGTGCAAGTGCCAAAGAGAACGAACCCGTTATGAATTCAGATGTTATGTTTGTCCAACTAAAAGTGCCATTTTTTACATAGAAACCAGGACTACCTGTAAGTCCTCCATTTTCACCCCAACCAGCAAATGCTGAATAATTTTGGTCAGCATAAATTACATTATTCTTATAATAACTAAATTTGTTATCAAAATTACCACCTTTTGTTGTTATGAATCTGTTGGCATGTTTAAAATCTTGCTCATTTCTTATATAGAAAATGTTTATAAAGTCATCAGCTGATTGACTTTCGTAAGGAATTGTACCATTATATGGTATATCTAAAACAATTTTACATTTATCTACAAACAAAACTTTATAACCATCTCTACCTTTTTTATACTTATCTGATTTTATAAGTAAGTCACTATCATAATTACCATTTATTATGAATACTCTATCACCAACTGATAAATTGTGATTGACCTCAGTATAAAAAAGTGTATAAGTCACACCGGCTGCTTGTGTATTTGAAAGACTACCTTGGATTATATAAGGTTCTACCCAGTTTAGTAATCTTGGACTAAAAGGTTTGTTAGCATCAGAAACTAAGCCTGCTAAGGGATCTACTCCTACTAAATTTATCTGGTCACCTGCTTCAGCCTGATCTTCAGGTGAAAGAAGCATTGGTTTAAGAGATATTATTTTTTTTATCTTAGGTGATATTAAAGAAGTAGAAAATGTACCCATTTAATTTGAAACTTTTGATTATATATTAATTTTATTCAAGTTTCTATTATATTAAAACTTAAATTACTTATCTTTGTAAAATAATATGGAAAAAATGAAAATTTTAATTTTTACTGGTGCTGGAGTTTCAGCGGAAAGTGGAGTTGCGACTTTTAGAACTGGTGATGATGGATTATGGTATAATCACAGAGTAGAGGATGTTGCTACATTTGATGGTTGGCGTAGAGATAAAGAAAAGGTCTTAAATTTCTACAATTTGCGTCGTGCTCAATTAAAAGAAGTAGAACCTAATTTAGCACACCAAATAATTGCTGATTTAGAAAAAGACTTTGATGTTACAGTTGTGACACAAAATGTTGATAATCTTCACGAAAGAGCTGGTTCAACTAAAGTAGTTCACTTACACGGTGAATTAACAAAAGTCAGATCTACTTTAGATCCTACTTTAATTTACGATTGGGTAGAAGATTGTAATGTTGGTGATAAATGTGAGAAAGGTTCACAATTGAGACCTCATATTGTTTGGTTTGGTGAAAACTTAAATCCTAAAATGATTGAAAGAGCTGAAGAAGCCGCTTATGAATGTGATGTTTGTGTTATTGTAGGAACTTCGATGCAAGTTGCACCGGCTAATCAAATTCCATTTTTAACAAAACCAAATACACTTATCTATGTAGTTGATCCATCTGATATGGATTTTCATATAGATAAACAAAGAAGACCGTTTTTGACACACATTCAAGAAGTTGCATCTACCGGTATGGAAAAGATTATGAGTGATTTAAAAAGTATTAACAATCAAAATTAAATAACACAGAAACAAACATTTTTGACAGTGAATACTGGAAACTTTTAGAAAGACAAGGTATTAATAGATATCTTAAATTAGATAATAACTTAGTTATTATTACTGATATCTTAAAAAAGAAAAGAAAAAAAGGTGGTAAAGTAAACCAAGTTTATTATGTCACTGAGTGTGGAATAACAAAACATGCATCATTCTTTTCTAAAATAGACAAAAGAGATATTTTACAAATTAAAAGGGATTTAAAATTACAAAAACTAGGACTATGAAAAATAAATACAAAAGTATCTACAGCACATATAATGACTATAATATTGATTATAAAGACTATGGTAAATATGTTAATATAACAGACTATATCAATGAGTATAATGTTGATTGGGTAGAATATAAACCCGAAACAAAAGAAGAAAAACTAGCTCGTGAAAAGGCGGAAAAAAGAAATTCTAAAATCGACCAAATCTTAGGATAATGGAATGGATAATCGCCTTTAGTATAGTGATTACAATTTTTTTGACTATATTATCAATACCTTCTTGGGTTGAAGTTTATAAATTAGGTTGGAAAGAATATATTGAAAGTTGGAAGTCTATTTCTTTACTTAAAAAAGGTCTAAATTTGTCTTATAAAATAGAAAAAACACAAACTTTAAATTATAATTATTATAATGGTAAAACTAAATCAGTTACCTCCAAAGTTACAGATTATTATTACCCAATATTTAAAAATGGTGATGTTATAATAATTAAAAGTTCCGAGAGTCCTTTTTCAACGATATATGTCATTTTTAACCGTAAAATGAATGGTAAATGGGTTGAAAATACAACTGAACTTAAGACGAGTCAGTGTCCCTGGCAACAATTATTTATTGATATCGTTAAAAATAAATTGATTAAGTTAAGAGAATCTTCTCTTAAATTAGAAAATGTGAATAAACTAGAAGAAGTTATTTATTCTGATTTATTGGAAAGAGATAGAGATAATAAGATTAATTTATTATTAAATTAGTCTTCTTTCTTAAAAGAAGATGGTGTTATTAAATTTTGTTGTTTAAAAACCTTTAATAAAATGAAAACTAATGTACCTCCTGGTAAGATAGATAATGATGTTAAACCAAGCATTTTTAAAATATCAACTGATTGTTGTTTTATAAATCTTATTTCTTCTTCTGATAAATCCCTTTTTTTACCTTCAACATCTAATAACTCACCTTTTGATGCTTTACTTAATAAGTCGTAAGCCTGTCTCGTTTCATCACCTTCATTTTTTAGTTTTCTTTTGAATTCTTGGAAATTGTTTTTCAAATCCTCTATAAGTTGAGATGGATCAATCAGGTAATCTTTTATAGATTTTATGTATTTCATTATAATTATATATTATTTTACAAACAATCAAAAGTTTATTTTTTATAATTATATGAATAATAAAGAAAATTTAGATATTTTTGGACAATTACTTAACGGAAAACAAGTTATAATTGGAAAACCGCGACAGGTAGGAAAAACCTATGCTACACAATTATTTAGAGATTGGAAAGTCACTTTTAATAAACACTCTCGTGCTCAGGATAGAAAAGAAAGTATAAAAAAACTTTTTAATATATAATCAAAAATTAAATTTTTTATGAATTTACAAGAATTACTTAATAAATGGAATATCAAATGTGATGTTAACACACTTCTTTCAATGTGGAATGAATCACATAGACACTATCACAACTTAAATCACTTAAATGATTTAATTGACCAAATCAATGAGAATAAGGGTAAATTCTCTGAAAAAGAATATGAGAAGTTAATGTTAACAGCTCTTTTCCACGACTGTGTTTATGATCCAATGAGTTCAACAAATGAGGAAGACTCTGCTAACTTTTTAATGGAGTGTTCTATTGATAAGACTAATTTAGATGTTTTAGAAGTAAAACAGATGATTTTAGATACAAAGACCCATCAATCTACAACAAACCTTTCAGAGACATTTAATCACTATGATATGAGTATTGTAGAAAGAGATTTTGACCAATTATTGGAATGGGAAAGAGGAATTTCTGAAGAGTTTTCAGTTTATCCTAAAGATGAATATAAAGAGGGTAGATTGAAGTTTTTAGAATCCGTTATGGATAACTATCCAAATAATACAGAAAATTTATTAAAACTAATAGATTACGTAAAATCAAATTAAAAAAGAAAACCTCTCAAATTCTGAGAGGTTTTTTATTATAAATCACTTATTGTTTATACTGATATCCGTTTTTCTTAGCGAACTCTTTTGCTATATTGACCAGTTTATCCTTCTTTGGGCTTCTATCAAGGTCCATTCCGAATCCTCGATAGAGTTGAACCGTTTTACTATTGTCATCGATTTTAATCAATGTAACTTCTCTATTTTTTTCCATTTTATCACTTACATATTCCCAACCAGAACCAACTAAGTGAGAGATTCCATTTTCAACAGGAGTTCTTTTCAAACCCATAAATTTATTAGCATCCATAGAGTATTCTAATTTAGATTTATTTATAGATCTCTTAGGTTTTATAACCAAACAAACATCTGTGAATTTAAGTATTTCACATTCTAACATATCACCATAATTTTCATCAATATATTTTTTAACGTTTTCTGAATAGCTTTTACATTTCTCTTTATCCATACCTGGTTGAAAAAATAACTTAGTAGATCCTCCTATTGACGGTCTATCGTCATCATTCATAACTAAATAAGCATTGTAATTTCCACCATCATATAAATTTTTACTAGGTATAAATTTTGTGAATTCGGTCTCATTGTCAAATTTATGCAATCCAAATTTTACAATTAATCCCATTTTTCTTAGTTCATTTACTAACTTCTTAAAAATTGATTTTAACTCAAGATTAGTATTTGCTGCCTCTTCTATTAAAAAGTTTTCAAATAATTTAATATGTTTCATATTATCTCTTTTTTTTCTGATTTATATATTAAACTTTTCAACTCAAATATTATACTATTTGTATTAAAATTTTAAAACAATGGCACAAATAGAAATCACCGTATCTGGTAGAATTCCAAAGTATTTTTTTGGAGCATTAAATGAAAAGTATCGGGAAGAAGTAAAACAAGCTCTTCAGTATTGCAACTTTGATGAAGTTGAAACAGAAAATGAGTTTTTAGAAAGAATTTTTGCACTAACTTTAGATGGTTGGGGTGATCCTGTGGAAGAACTTTACAATGCAATTTCTAAAGAAAACTTAGAGAAACTTCCTAACTTTAATGAATTAGTAAATGATTTTATCGAAAATGGTGGAAGCCATTTAGAAATGATTGATTGTCTTTTTGATTCAGTTAGTATGTATAAATATGGATCAAACTATGGAGTTTCTTTCTTTGAAGATGATGCTTATATCACTGTTAAAAACTGTGAAACTGATGAAGTTTTAGTAGAAGAAACAAAATTAGAAGATTTTATTTCTGGAGGTCAAGAAAATATGTGGGCTGAAGAAGTCGAAGAAGGTGGTGAAGGATATGAAGATTTAGTTAGATTAAACGAATTTCAATCCAAAAATACCGACTTTGGATTTGATGCAGAAAGTGACTATTTTAGTTGGCATAAAAATGAATTAGGATCTACTTTTCTTTCTACAAGTTTAAATTATCCAGAATTAGAAAAATTCTATGAATCTCATCCACATGAAGAACAAGCAACTGTTTATTTTGATGATATCACAGAATGGACATTTTTTGTTGATACTGAAGATGAAGATTTTGATTTTAAAAACTTAACATTTGTAAATTATTCAGGAGGTGAAGAGTTTAGAAATAGTGCTTGTGATATTGTTTTCAGTCACCTATTTTATAAAAATGAACTTATCAATCCAGAAGAAAATTGGATTAGAGATAAAGGAATTTCACTTATGTATGGTGAATCAAGAGGATTAGAATCATTAGGATTTTTCCTTTACCAATAAAAAAAGAGGTCAAATAGACCTCTTTTTTTTGTTTTTAATAATTCATAATTATCCACTCAGTTCCCATTATGGTCTTTTTAGATTCAAATCTACATCCAGAATATAATTCTTCAATTCCATCAAAGTGGTAATAAGAAAGTAGAAATCTTCCCTTTATGTTCATCAATTGATTGGCTAATTCATAGTGAGATTCTTCACTAAAGTCATGATTTATATAATACTTTTCTCTTCCCATATAAGGAGGATCCAAATAAAAGAAAGTAGATTCTGAGTCATATTGATTTATAACTTCTTTATAATCTAAATTTAAAATTTCTGTAATTTTTGAGATTTGATACTCATATGCCTTCCACTTTAATTTAAAAACCTCAAACTCCATATCACTTCTCCAAGAATCTTTCCCAATTTCATTAGGAGCAGAACAAGTTAAGACAATAAGCCAATTTATTGCCTTTGTCATCAGGTCTGTGTCTTCAAATATTTCTTTGATAGATTTTTGATAGTATTCTTTATCTACTTTAATACCTTTAACAATTTCAATAAATCTCGGATCATTTTTAAGAAGATAAAAAAGATTAAAATTTAATTTATTAATGTCGTTATAGATAAATTTTACATCTCTGAACTTTGAAAAGTCCAATGAAAAGAAAACTCCAAACATTCCAGCAAAGGGTTCTACATAAGTAGAAATATCTTTAGGAATATTTGGAGTTATAAAACTAGCAAATTTTGACTTTTCACCTAAATAAGGTATCAACATTTACTTTTTAAATTCTTTTTTGTCATTTGAAATATAGAAGTTATCGAATTGATAATATTTGTCATAAACCTCTAACACTTTCTTAAGATTTACCTCGTCTAAGATATCATAAACAGACCAACCTTCAGGATTGATATACTGATTTACACTTTTATATCTTAAAATCTCATCTTTTTGCATTCTTACTGTATAGTAATCTTTAACTAGGTTAAATCTATCTTTAGTTAAGAATTTCTTAGGATTTTTAATCACACCTTCAACAGCATCAACAACTGCATTAAAGTTTCTATTTGATGTTTGAGTTGAGATTGAGTTTAAACCTTGGTTGTTCATTCTGCTTTGATAACAATGAACATAATAAACTAAACCTCTTTTTTCTCTTATTTCTTGATAAAGTGGTGATTTTAAACCTAAAGATAACATAGCATTAATAAAGTGTATGTAAGCAAAATCTTCATTGATTACTGGAGAAAGAATTGCAATTGAAGTTTTGTCTTTCCAATCATTATTTAATTCTAAAGGAACATTGTGATTTCCATAAGAAATCGGTTTGATAATTGTTCTTTCTGCGAAATCTAATGTAGGATTTTTATAGTCTTTTTTGGATACATTAATAATCTTTGTAGGTTTTGCATATTGTAATTCAAAGAAATTTAAACAATCCATAAATTTAAGATTTTCTAAGTCTTCTTTTAAACCAATTGGATCAAAGTCACCAAATAGTTTTCTTGAAAGGTTTAACATATGACATTGTGTTTGCTCATTGAAAGAGTCCATATATTCTTCTAATACAATGTTTCTTTCATTTTCGAACTCTGCCTTTTTAACATTGAAACCACCAAGTAAATCCATAAACTCACCTTTCCATTTATTAACTTTATCTTCCAGTCCTGTTAAATAAAAACAAATTTCGTTGGAACTTGTAAATGCGTTCCACTCTATTCCGTCTCTATCAAAATCTTCTTGAAGATGGTCAAAATTTTTACACATAAGGTGTTCCATTAGGTGTGATATACCATACCATCCTTTTTTCTCAAGGTTTGTTGAACCTTCATAGACCACATAGAATCCCGAAAGGTCTGTTTGACTTTTTAAATTTACTATCATAATATTTATACTTTTTATTTAATTTATTGTTTAATCTTCTTTGAATCTACCCCAAATGATTAAATCATCAGTATCAGTTAATTCCATGTCTAAATGAAATCCACTCAAATTTTTAGAGAATTGGGCAGCTATTTTTTCTTCATCTACAACATGCACTTCTTTATTTTTGTAATAAGCATTTAACGGAGAGTTTTTTATATCCTCTATTAATTTTGTTAGATTGATTATAATTCTATCTTCTTCAACTATTGAATAATTATCTAAAGATAAATCTCTTAAATTTTTTGTAGGATCAACTCTTAGGATAATTGTTGTGAAATCTTCTTTTAAATATTTCTGAAGATCGTCCATTGCTCTTTCCTTTAACCATACTTCATCTACTCCACATTGGTCCATCCAAAGTTTTCCATATTCAGTTTGGTGATATCCATATCTATATCTGATAAATGCTTCTGAGAAATCCTCACCATCTTCTAAATCGACATTCCCCCAACCGTCTCCACCTAACCAAACTGGCCCATGTCCTGAAACTCTCAATTCTTCAAAAAGAAAATAAAGATAAACATCAACTGCTGCATTTTGTGAATCTAAACTTGAATAACCTGAAAATGGACTTATAATAGTATCATAATATGCTAAATTTCTATCAAAGGATATTATTGTTTTAAGTGGTTCTCTATTTATTATAGAGCTACCTCCTTTATAAAGGTCATAAAGGTTATATCCACATTTTTTATTATTCTCTTCCGAGAAAAGATTTTTTAGTTTTTCTAAATTAAATCCTATTTGGTCAAAATGTTTCTGAATTCTTTGAAAGTCATTCTTTGGATTTCTACCCTCTCTTTTACACATATCAGAATAACTATATGTAAAGTCAAATCGTGAATAATCTAATTCCATAAGTTCTTCCCAGAATTCTCCTCTTTCTATAAGTAGATTGATTAGGTCGTCAGTTACTTCAACTGATTCATTTATAAACTGACCATATCTTCTTAGTTTCATAGACTATATATTAAATAAAAAACCCACCGTTTTTGGTGGGTTGTGATTTGTTATCAGTTATTTTATGCTTCCACCAGATAAGGCAAAAACCAGCGACTTTGATAGTAGAAGTATTAGAACAGACGCAAGAGTTATGACAAAACTCCAACCTATGACACTTAATAATGTCATGTTGATGCCATTAAGAAATAGTATTAATTTAGCTCCTACTCCACAACTGATGAGATTAGCCATGCCTGTGAAGTTTAATATACTAAGTAAAAATGATAGAAACTTCTGAGTTATTCCTTCTGGTTTATTATGTGGTTGGTCATCTTTCATTCTTTCTTTGAATTTGTTCCACTTTTCTTGTACTTTCTTTTTGATATCTTCCCAATTAAGAGATTTTAAAAATTTGACTAATTCAGAATCTCTTTTAATTGGTTCTACTCCCCAAGTTGTCGATCCTGTTGCATATTGTGTCTCTGTTACTATTTTTTGTAAATTTTCATTACTATCAAACATTTTTTTGATAGAAATAGCAATTTTTTCTCCACCAAATTCTTCAATTATACCTTTGACAAACTCCTCGATTGCTTCTTTCAAAGAATTAAGACCGCCTTTTATAGCATCAGATATATCAGAAAGTTTATCAGAAATTGAATTCCAGATATCACTCCACATATCCGAAGATCCTTTTGTAATGTCTGCTGGGAATGTCATAAAATCTAAAACTTCATTTGTTTTGAATGATTCAAATGTCTTTAAATATTTCATAATTTTTATTTTTTTTTACATTTCTTCTTCAGGTAGTTCACCTTCCATAGCAAGATAAACTTCTTTGAAATCTTCAATGGTCCAATTAGGATAAAACTCTTCAAGTTCTTTTAAGGCCATTTCACTACCTGTGATTACATTGTAATATTGGTCTTTTGCCAAATTCCACAAACCAGGCATTTGTTGATATTTTGCAATAACTTCTTCTGTGGTTTTTTCACCACTATTCTCATATATTTTAGAGAACGATTCAAATAGCTTTATGTGTTTCATACTTACACTTTAATTTCTATTATATATTAAAATTAAAATTAAAATTTTCTATTCTTGAGATGTTCTATAAAATTAAATGAATTGTCTTTATTTAGATTAATCATATCATCTGTAACTTCAATTTCTTTAAGCGTGGATAAGTCTAACTTCTTTAAGAAGTAAAGTTCTGATGCGTCTTTATAGTCTTCACTGATATAAATTTTAGAAGGTATATCATATTGTGAAAAGAAATCTTTAAGAATTGCTGATGTTCTAAGTCCTACTTCATCATTATCTGAAAAGAATTTAATCATCTTTGGTTTCTTTTCTAATAATTGATAAAGTTGAATTCCTGACCACATAGCAGATGAACAAGAAACCGACTTTTCACCCAATTCATAGATAGCCATTGTATCAAAAATACCTTCTGTTATCCAAAACTCATCACCTTCTTCAATTTGGTCCAATCCCCAGACAGGAACATCCGGACAAGCTAAAGTATATTTAAGAGTTTTAGTTCCATCATTTTCTAATGAAATTTTTCTAACTGCACAATTGATAAGGTTTTCATCTGCATCAAAAAGTGGTATAACAATTCCACCGCTTTCGATTGCATCATCTAAGAAACCTGTCATTGTTGGGTGAACAGTGGCTCCGATAATTTCTAATTGTCTTCTGTCTTTAATTTGAGATAGACCAAATAGTTTCCATTTCCACATAACTTCTTGGTCAACTCCTCTATCAAAAAGAAAGTGTATTTCATCATAAGAGAATTTACCAACATTTAAGTAGAACTCTTCTGATAATTCCTTTAATTCTTCAGGATTAACTAAAACATCATTTGATTTTTGATTAATTTCTTTTATATTGACTTCAACCATTCTATCGTCTGATTGAAATTTAGATTTTGACTTTTTAAGTATTTTTTCTAATTTTGTAAGCTTAAAAGGATTTATTGTCTTAGGTATGAAGTTTTTTACAACTCCATTGACAGAGCGATTATTATAAAGTATGAATCCTAATTCTTCTAAATTCCAGTTCATCAAAATTTAATATGTTATTATTTTGATTTGTTTTAAAAAAATTATATATTTGTAAAATAAAGTTTTAATATGATAAAAGTTGGCTTATCAGGTAATCGTTACTCTGGTAAAGATAGAGTGGTAAATCTTTTCAAACAAATTGGTATTCCGGTATTCAATGCTGATGTTGTAATTAAATTTATCTTAAATTATGATTATGAAATCATGAATGAGATAAAAGATAAAATAGGTTCAGATGCTTTTATAGAAGGAAAATTAAATTCAAATTACGTTATAAACAATAAGTTTTTTGATAAAATCTTAAATATTATTGAACCAAAAATTTTTAATGCCTATGAAAAATTTGAAAAACAAAATACCCAATCAATTTATACTATTTTTTTAAGTAGTATTTTATTTGAAAGAGATTGGAATAAGAAAATGAATTATACTATTTCTGTCTTTGCTCCAAAAAATGAAAGAATAAAAAGAGCAAAATATCTTACTGATATAGATATATCAAGTTTACATAAACTAAGTAATTCTGAATTAGATGAATTAGTTAAAAATAAAATGGCTGATTTTGTAATTCATAATTATGACTCAAGTATTGACAGTTTAGATGATGTGTGTTTGATAGATAAAAAAATAATTGATAATTATTTAAATATTCTCAGAAATGAAAAAAATAAGATTCAAGTTACTTTCTAGATGTGATAACAAACTTCAAGTTGTCAAATTAATTAAAGATTGTACCGGATTAGGTCTTAAAGATTCTAAAGATATTGCTGACTTAATGTTCAATAATGTTGGATTAGTAAGAGAAATTGAATTAACAGAACCTTATATAAGAGATGGTAAAGTCTTTAATCCTTATCAAGAATTTACAAATAAAATAAAAGATTTTGGTGACTTTTATGTCACTGGTGGTCTTTCTTGGGAAAGAGATTATAAAATGTTAAGCATAGGTGTTGGTGAAACAGAAGATTATGCTAATTTTATATCTGAATATATGAAACTTAACAACACTGATGAAAATAAAATAATATTAAATAGTCTTTTTAATAAACTTAAAAAAGAAGATTTAGTTGAATTAGTAAATCAAATAAAAATATAACATATGGCAAATGCATGGATTCATTCAAAATCTTCGGCTAGAAAATTCGGAGGAGAACCGGAAGATTATTTAAACATTCACATAAAAATGGATTGTTCAAAGGCCTATGTTGCCGATAACAGACATAGAGCACTCACTCATACGAATTTCTGGATACACGAAGTAATGATTCCAATTTTTGGATATACAATTAAAAATTCAATTGATAAGGTTGTTTCTGTCAAAGATATATGTGAGCAACATATTTTAGAGGATTTCGGAATGAAGTTTATTCCGACAGCTCAAGACTACTTAGAAAATATGGAATTTAAAGATTGGATGCAAAACGGAATTAAAGGACATCCGAGTTCATTCGAGAAAATATCACAAAAAGGCAATATAAAAGTAAATTTAGACTAATATGATAGTAATTTCAAAAATAGCAAATAAGAAACTTCTAAAAGGTCACCGATATGAAGTCCAGAATCTATGGAATAATGGATCTAACCAAAGATGGGTCGAGGGTAAAGTTCAATTACTTGGATTTGGTAGATACTCTGTTGATAGTTTTACAGATACTAATGGAAGTCCTCTTCCTAAAACAAATTATACTTCCACTCAAATACAAGTTGAAAGATTTATTAAATTTGAAGATTGTAAAGAAGGTGAAATTTTAGTTTGTAATTCAGATCATTACAAAACTTTGGCTAAAGGATCGATGTATAAAATCGAAAAATTAGAAAAAATAGAATCTGAGGTTACTGGATTTGGTGGTAGAAAATGGAATCGAGTTGATACTAGTATAAAGTTTGATGGTATAAAAAGAAAACTTAAATTCAATGGTTGGGCTTTTAGAAAGCTAACCTCTGAAGAAAGTAGAGAAATATCTCTCGGATCTATTTTAAATGGAGAAGAACCAGCTATTGTGAAAACAGCCGATATTAGAAAAATTGACCTATCTGCTAATAAAAATAAAACTCTTATGGAGTCAATTGCCAAAACTATTCTTGATACAAACCGACACCATCTTTCAATTATTGACTGGACTTGTCAAAAAACAGGAGAGAAATTGAGAATAAAACCAGAAGATTTTAAGGAACTACTTGACATGAAGCTATCTGATATAATTGCAAAAATTGAAAAATAAATAATATGACATACGAGGAAAAATTAAAAAAATTAAAAACTAAAAATTCAGAAATCAGTAGAATTCAAAATGAAGTGGTAAAACTATCATCTTCTATTTTTGACGATTTTAGAAACTATATTTTTGATAAATACAATAAATTAGAATCTTTTGGATGGACGCAGTATACTCCCTACTTTAATGACGGCGAAGCCTGTACGTTTTGTGCAAATACCGATTATTTAATTATAAATGGTGATTATGTTGATGAATCAAATTGGATTAGTCCGGTAAATATAATTAGTTGGGGGAATTGGAATACAGAAACAAAATCATATGTTGGTAGAGTAGAAGAAGAAAATAAAAACTTTGATAAAAATTTATCAGATGCTTCTAATGAAATTATTGATTTCTTATCTAACTTTGATAACGAATTTTATCTAAGAAAATTTGGAGACCATGCCGAAATTATAGTAACTCGAACTGGTGTTGATATTTCTGACTATGACCACGATTAAGATTTTTATTTTTTGTTTTCTTTTTAATTTTTTTACTTTTACTCAAAATACTATCAAATTGAAAAGAGAACATTTTTTAAGCGGTTGCGTAACAGCAACCGCTTCTATTTTACCTCATTATATTGCTATCAATACATATACTAATAATAAAAATAATCCATATTCTTATCTTTATACTGGTGTTTGGTTTTCATTTGGTTTGACACTTGATATTAAAGCCACTAAACATTTTATAGAATATCATAAATTAAAAAAGAAATCCTTATCTTTGTAACATGAAAAGAGGTGATATTGTTATTTGTGTTACCAATAAAATGTATGGTCAAGAATATCCACTAAATATAGGAGAGAAATATATTATTGATGATATTATTGAAATGTCTGAAAAAAAAATAGTGCAGGTTTCTGATATTGAAAAAAAAGAAATTGGATTATATGATGATAGACATTTCATACCATTAGATATTTGGCGTGAATTTCAACTTAAAAAAGTTTTAGAATAATGTATAATAAAATATATGATTTTTGTAAAGTTAGAAATGAAGGAAATATCTTTCAAAATTCTGATGTACCAACACCGCGAGTTCAATTTCTAATCGATTTTATTAAATCAGAAGGAATAAATTTTGAGTTAGATAAATTTGAGACTTCTGGAACTTATGGGTATAATATCATTATGAAAGGCACTTCTGATAGAATGGTTGTTGCTCATCACGATATAGTAAATCCTCTAATTGACAATGCCAATGATAACTCAGCATCTTGTATCAACGCTATTATGGTAAAAAAATTGATGCCACATATAAATGTTGTTTTAGTTGATGGTGAAGAATGTGGTGGAATTGGAAGTCAAAGATTGTCTAATCAAATTTTAGATGATAATTTTGGATGTATCGACTGGGTTCTCAATTTAGAATTGACGGGTAGAGGCGGAAAACATTTCTTTATTGGAAACTATTCAGGTAAATTACACGAACACATAAAATCACTATTTAAGTGTCCTGTAGTAAATACTCCTTACAATGACTCTGTAACTTTAAGAAGAAATGGTATAGACTCTTGTGTCATTAATCCACTACCTCCTCTATTGGAAGGTACCTCATCTGTGAAATGGAATGATACTACTTATTTAGATTATTCAATGCTTTTGAATTGTCATTCAAAACGCGATACTATTGACACTATTTGTCCAAATGATATGAAGGAATTTGTTGAAGAAGTGATTTTAAAAATATTAAATTAAATCCCAGATTTCAGTTTCAACGTCTTTTTCTAATATAGAATGATCTTTATTAATCAACTCTATTAAGTTTGTCATTTTTGATTCTAAAACAATCCAATCTGTGTGATTTAAAAATTCAGAATAATCTATATCATGAATTAAATTATCCGTTGGAAAGACAAATTTGCCTTTTCCGTTGATGAATATCAATTTGCACATCTCAACAAATTTTTGCTTTATATCTAATTCTGAATTAATCATATCACAAATATAAGAAAATTTTAGAAAATGTCAATAAATCTTATGACATCATTTCCTTTTTTACCAGGAAGTATTGTAATTATTTTTACCTCGTATATACCATCAATATATTCATCAATACTGAAGTCTAATATTATAGTAAAATTATACTCAGTTGAGTATAGTGAGTATTTTCCAGAGGCATATAATTCTTTACCAACCATATCTGGAAATATTTTATTGAATTCCGTCTTGAAATATTGATTGAAATCCTCAACGCTGTTAAAAGACGTTCTTTCTTTTATCCTTTTTATAAGATTGTGTGTTGCTGAATCATTCCATTCAATTTCAAATTGAATTTTTTTATTATTGACTCTTTTTTTAAGTGTTATAAATCTAACTAATTTTTTACTTATATCAAATTCAGCATCTTTTATCTTTTGCATTTCTTTGGCCAATTCTGAATCTCCTTTTATATTTAAAAGATCTGCTAATCGTGCCTCTAAAAATAATTTATAATTCTTAATAATCATAAACTATATATAAAAAAACCTCAGAATAATTCTGAGGTTTTAGGAATCAATTAAGCTACTGTTAGGAAAATTTTCCTACTTGTTCTATCAACTGATAGAACTTTTACTTTTAAATCTTGGCCCGGTGTAAACTTCTTTTTCAATTTTTCCATCTCGGAAGTATGAATGAGTCCAACGGTTTCTTCATCAAGATTTACTAATGTTCCGAAAGGTTTTACATCTTTTACAGAACCTTCAATTACCTGACCATTTTTGATAGTGTCCCACAATGTTTCTCTAAGAATTTGTGTAAGAATTAACTTAGGTAAATATTTATCTCGAATAATTTCTTTAATGTAGAAAGTAATCTCGAAGCCTGGCTTAATTTCATTGATTCTTTCTTGCCATTCAGGATTAATGTTAGCTTTATGAATCATGCCTGTAAGACACTCGTTGAATTCAACAAATACTCCGAATGGAGTTGTGCCTGTCACATGTCCGTCATAGGTCACATTATATTCAAGATTTTTTACTGCTTCAGGAATTAACGTTTGTAAATATTTTCTTCTACTTACAATGTAAGTTCCTTCCTGTTCAGCATAAGATTCGATCATTACCTCAAATGTTTGACCAACGATTGAGTTAGGATCGTGTAACTTATTGATTCCTGCTAATGTGTTAGGCATAAAACCAGGTAGTGTTACACCACCATGCATAAGTTCAACGTCATATCCAGCAGGATTTAGTGATTTAATGTGAGCTGTAACTGAAGCTCCTTCCTCAAGAGATTTCAGATTTTGATGAGCTCTAGATTCATAAAGTTCAGATATACTTCCTCTAATGTAAAAGTGGTTATTATCAACATTTACGATGAGCACATCAACAAAGTCACCTTCTGATACGTTTTTTAGATATTTGCTTTCTGAAGTTCTATTTTCAACTCGAATATCATCTTTATATCCTGGAACATGAAATACATGTTGATTTGCATTCAGTCCTTGATATTCTGCTGAGATAATGTCACCTTTATTTGGAATTTTCAAAGCAGTTTTTTCATAAAGTTTTGCCAATTCTTTGTAAGAATCGCTTTTTTGTCTTGATTTAAATGAGCTATCGTCAAATAAGTAGTCAAGTTCTGGGTTTCCGATTATTGTTTCTGTCATATTCATATTATTTAAAAGTTAAAGTTTCTATTGATATTAGTAATAAAAGTTTTATTTATTTGAAATTCTTTTTATTTTTTTCATTTTCATCCAATCTCTTATATGAGCGGCCTCCTCGAATCTTTCTTCAGATATTAAATTATCTAGCTTTTGATTTATTTCTTTCTGAATTTCTTCTTGTGATTTTTTTACCATTTCTTTTTCATCGATTAATGAAGCATAAAAGTCTTCCATCTGTGATATGCTTATAAAATTAAGTGGTTTCGGATTATTTTGATTTATATTCTCATCGGAGGATAAATTATCAAGATTAGTATTATTCAAAACACTTTCTATAAATTTCTTATTTAATGCAGAATTATCAAGTAAATATTTTGCTAAATGATAAGGCCTATTTTTGAATAACTTCAATAAGGTAATCAAATTTTTATAAGAATCACTTTCCATAAATAATTTATGAATAAATCTTAATAAAGTTTATATTTTCTCATACAAAAGATTGAAGAAATAATTAAAACAATATTCTTGACTTGATTTTTCTTGGCTAAAGATAACTTTAATCTCTGAATCATCAAAAGCAGTTTCTGTTTGAATTTTAGACAAAATGTTTTCCTGTTTTAAATCTGATTTCCAATAGTTTTTATACCTTAGAATATCTTGGTCTCTTAAATCTTTATATTCAACAAATAACTCTATAGAACTAAATTTATATCTATTTAAAACATTATAGTCAATATACTTTCTTATAGACACATTTATATCTCCCTCGGAAACCATATTTGATTTTAAACCTTCAAATGTTCTATATTTTTTTAAAGTAGCAAATAAATAACTATAAAATATTTCTTTTAGATTCACTTTTAAAATCCACCTTGTGTTTCCATTTTTTTGAAAACTATTCTGAGACTCGTCTAAAATCAAAGTATGATTTTGTAATTTATTTGTAGATGATGAAAAAACATAAGGTTGTAAAGATGACTCGATAGCATAGTCTAATTGTTCACCTGTCTGTTTTTGATAATAAATTAATTCTTGATTATCTATAGAAATAAAATCTTCAACTTCTAACATCTTTGCTGAAAAAAAATTACTTTCTTCATACATATTATATGAGCCATATATATTGTTATTTTTAAATTCAGGTGTAATGTATGTTCTTCTCATATCATAGATTTAAATTTTGGTCTTGTGATGAAATTGGTTTACCTATGCTACTGACTACCTCGTTTGGAATGTTTAAAAGTGCATTACTTACATTTACAAAATACTTTATATCATTGACTACGGTCTCGTTATGATATTGTGTGTCCCATGTACTTCTAAAAATAAAAAAGTCTTCATATGAATAACCAAATTCATCAATCATTGGATATATGGATTTAAATTCTTTTTTATCTCTGAGTTTCAATAGCGAACCTTTTCTATTAACTTTTCTAAATTTTCTTTCTTTTATCATTCCAAACTCAGTAAGTGAAGTATCAAATTTATAATTTCCTACCTCTTTATATTCAAAGTCTTTCTCAAATAATTGTATGTCGTAAAATAATGGCATATAATAACCACTAAATCTATATAAATCATCTTTTACAAAATTTTGATTTCCATGAAAATTTTCAAAAACTTTTGGCTCAAATTTGTTTTCTATAATATTGTATGCTAGTGGTACATCATTATACCAATTCAAATTTAAAAGTGTCTTTATATTACCATCTTTTAATTTTTTAAATGGTTTCAAATCTGGTGGCGATTCTAAAGCTACAAAATCTAAAGACTTGATTTTGACCTCAAGTAATTCAGGAACTTCAGCTGTAAGTAAATAAGGAAGACTATTAATATTATTATCAAAGCTATAATTATTTATAGTTCCATCTTTTTCTATTATGACATATTTAATATAATCAGTAAAGTCATATTTATTTGATATATCATTTACACATCTTATGAAGTTATATGCTGTAAGCTTTTTGTATAAATCAGTGTAAATTGTATCTCTATCACTATTATTGATATTTGGTAATGTATTATCATTTATATTAATATTTACAAATATATTTTTCCATTTTTTATTCACATAAACAACTATACCATTTTCTAAAGTTGAATCTGTAGTATTTGAATTTATCAAATAATATTTGTTATTCATTTCAATAATTGAGTTAGCGTAAGAATTATAAACAAAGTTAGTGTCAGGCTCAAAGCTATATTTTCTAATCCACAAAGGTGATATACCTGGTTCTTTTTCAGCCATTATAGATGTTAAGGTTGGCGCTGAGGCATAAACAGTGTTTTCATGAACAACTAACTTTTCTCCAGTAAATACATAATTTTGACTTGGATTCCACATTTCTATTGGTTTCCAATTAGGGTTATTAGATTGAGTTGCTGTCCAGAATTTTCTTAGTTTAAATGAGAATCCTGTAAATGTACCATTGATACTTGTTTTAGGTTTCTTTTCAAACCAAGGTGTTGTATAATCGGGTGAAAAGTTATTACTTGCAGTTAATGACATATAATATTTTCCTTTAAAAAGGACAATATCACCATAATCATAACCAACAATTAAACTTGCTATACTTGGATTCCAAAAATCATCACCAGATGAGGTAGCATAATAATAATATTCACCATGATTATAAACAAAATCACCTAAATTATAAGTTGCCATCGGTGACCAGAATATAGTATTATCATCTGGATTGAAGTAGTCCCAATCATTTATATTATATGGTGCTGATTTAACTTGCTTTAAACTTATCAATTGAAAAGGTTTTTTTGCATTTTCGATATCAATATCTGAATTCGATTTATATAAAATATCCTCAAAAACAACTATTGAGTCTTTTTTATATTCTTTATCCATTTGCCATTCATCTACTATAGACCAATTCATTTCATTGTTATAGGATTCCCAATAGTGGCACCAAGAACCACTACAACCAGTTGGAAATACCAATTTATCAATGTAAGAAGATATACTCCAATAGGTTTGAATTACTCTTGTCCAATCTGAATCAATTGGATAATCTTGATTTTCATTTGAATATGCGTATATTAAAGTTGCATTTATACCATCAAATGATTCATATATTTCCCATCTTTCTAAAGCTGATGACCAAATACAATATGCTTCAATATCATTATCTTCATCAGTCAATTTATAGTAATATTTACCATTGAATGGAATTGTAGATTTGATACCTATTAATGTTTGAAATAATCCTACTGAAACCTGAAATTTAAAATATAAAGGTGAGTTACTCTCATCACCTATAAGACTTATCGTATCATTTAAGTCCCAATCTGTTAAATTATCTTCATAGATAGAAAAAGTTCCTGTGTTACAACTGGATTCCAATTTAATTTTTGAACCAGGTTTTAGTCTATCAATGTAACCTGGGCCTACAAAAACTCTATTTTCTAATTTTACTAAAGAAAAGTTAGTTATATTATTACTCGATGTTCCATTTATTGTAACTGATATTTGTGTTGGAGTCGCTGTTGGTCCAATTATTTTTACTTCACTAATGTATAAATTAGTAAGTTGTCCATTGAGCTTCAAATACCAACCTAAGTAATTGTATATCTCTAATTCAGTTGTTGTGTGTGTCAAAAGACCACCGTTCCACGTTAAAGTCGTTGTTGAATAATCAATTGTCTCTACTTGTTGAGAACTAATAGATAAGTCAAAACAAGTTGTTTCACTAAATGGTTTATTATTATCTGATAATAATATAGAAAATTTATAATCTTCAAAATTATTTGAATTTTTGAGACTTATAGTATCTATTGAACCAGAATCATCTAAACTTATACCATCTACATCATACATTCTGAATTCGATACCTCTGAAAAGAGTCATATTTGGTATTGATGAATCACCAATATTAAATTCTGAGTATTTTTTTACATTTTTTTGAATAAGTGATTTTAAAAAATGTTGCTTAGTTTCAAAAAATGATGTAAAATAATCAAAATCATATACTTTACTTGAAGTACCAAAGGAATAGGTAGCTGTTCCTAAATATTTATCTATATCAAATCTATATGTGGTGTCAATTACACCTGATTCAACTTTTTCAACATGTAATGAGTGATGTAGATATGATGAAGTTGAAGAGTTTATAGTATAAAAATAATCTAAATTTCTTTCTATTCTTTTAGGTTCTGGATCGAAAGGATTAGTTGTTCTATTATAGTCTTCAAAAATCTGAGAATTATTCAAAAGATATGGCCAGTCATTTGCTGATAATGAATTTTGATAAACCCATCTACAATGAACCGGATTTTTTCTCCATAGATCGGTAAGTTCACCATCTTCAATTTTAAATGTTTCAAAATTTGCAGTATACTCTGATGACACAGGTATGTTTACAATCTCATTTTTAAATCTAAAATCATCTAAGTCTTTAGGATCCGAAAGACTATTTATGTTTTGAAAATACATTTTTGTTTCGTCCGTAAGAGTTAAATTATCTCTTTTTTCATATTCAAATTTTGAAAACTCTGTGTCAACTATTCTATCATCAAAATCTTTTATGTCTGTAAAATTAAGTTTATAAATATTGAATTTTTTTGGTTCATTATTAAAGTCAGTAATGAAATCAATTGTTTTTGTAGTTCCACCTACTTTGTACTCATATTTATTTTCAAAAAAATTAAAGGAATAGTCAGTGTTTAATTTAATTGAATTACCATCTTGTATCAAGTTGTGAAAATTGCCATTTATTTCAATCAACCACACATCTGCATCTGAGAAGCCATCAATTTGAATAAAACTTCCATCCCAGTTTACAAGTTTATTTTCTGAATCTATATAACCAGTGTTTATATTTAATAAAGACTCTTTGCCTATTAAATCAATATCTGAAATAATTTTATATTTATTGTAGAAAATTTCTACATACTCTTCAGATGTAAAACCATCATTATTTACTTGTTGAAGTTGCACACCATTACTTTGTTTTACTACCTCTACTTTGTAATACTCACCTAAATATTCTACATACATCGGTGTGTTAAATTTATAACCATTTAAGAAAGGATCTTCATTAGTTGCCGACTTTAAAAAGTTTCCTGATATTATTTCGACATCACTTCTTAAAACTGGTGGCTCATATGGTGATAATGTTGTAACCAGTTTCATTTCATCTAAATAGAAACCAAAATATCTATTTATAGACCATTTTCTATAAACATCTGGATTTGATGGTGTATCATCAAATAGAAATGATAAATTAAGAATGTTAGGAAATACGACTTTATTATTTTTATAACTACTAAATATAAACTTTTCTAGTTCAAATATTTCTTTTTCTTCATCAAGTATGTCATCAATAAAAAATGATTTTGTTGTATATCCACCCGTATCATAGTCTATACCATTCCATTTACAGAATTCTAAACTTCTAAAATCAATTTCGAGTGGTGTTTCTGGAAAATTTACATTATTTGTGAAGTTTTTTTCCATCCATTCACCAACATTAGTAGATTTAGAAAGATCAAAAACCTTTACCGTTTTAAATTTTTTTAGAATGTTTGACCTAAATACATTTTTATCTAATGCTTCTATACCTGGTCCATCAACTCTAAATATTATGAATGATTTTGGTAATTTGTTTCTTTTTATGTAAAGAGGTGCAAAATATTCATATTCTTCAATATAATTTTTGTTATTTACTATATTTCTTGCACCATATTGATAAAGTTCGTCATACTGATTTTGAAATGTATCGATCATAGTATCAACATCATTATCATATTTTATTTCAAATGCTAACTCTGCTGGAGTATCTTTAAAAAAATACGGTACCAATTCGTCATAAAAATTTCGATTAGTAAAAATCATTTTTTTGTATCTATCTTGTGATAGACTCTGATTGGACTCTATACTTTCTAGACTCATTTTATAATTAGAATCTACCATAATCTTGACATTAGTTGTCAAGCCAACATTTGTTCTCAATATAGCAAAACTTCTCATTATTTAATTGATGTATTTATTGCTTGTGCAGTTTTCTTAACGATAACCTTGCTTCTATTAATGTTGAACTTTATAGAAAAAGTAAATGGTCTATTATCAGCTTCATTTTCTAAGAAAAATTTGACTTTTTTAATATGTTTTACTGTTTTCAAAGCATTGTTAAAATTTATATAATTGTAATTATTACCAGTTTGGCTACCATCTAAAGCATTTAATTTAAAATAAATATTTAAAGGTATAATTATAGAATTATCTTCACCAGAATTGATAGTCTTAACTTTTTCAGAATTAGATTCTACTAAATTTTCTAAATCTTTTACAACTGGATGAATTGTAGTCAGTAATTTAGTAGTTGATGCAACACTCACCGTAGAATCTATCCATTTTGCTGGATCTAATAAAGATTTATTATTACCTACAAATGAAAGTATAGAAGTCTCGTTATATCCCAAGTTGTATTCAGTTGAAGATAAAACATTGGTCAAACAATTAGATATCAATGAAGTCGATATAAATGAATTGCCTATATTTTCCGAAAGTTTTGAAACTGTTTCTTGTGTTACAGAATCATAATTTACCATCCATATAAACTGATTATTTAATTGAGTTCTTGATTGTCCAGAAACATCAGATGTTATCAATTCATCTTGGTCATTTACCCAAAAAGTTTGAGGAACACTTGTATTGTAAACAGCTGAATTTTGCAAGTATGTTCTATTTGACAAAATTCCAAGTGGTGATTCTTGTGATTTATTTCTAAGTTTGATAACAAAATCTTTTATCACATAAACATTGTTTTCATAAACTCTACCTGTAGGTATTTTTGGACCAGAGGTTCTATCACAATAATCCTCACATTCTATATTGAATATTGTTTCTGAGCCATTTGCAACTTTAAATTCCTGATTATTTCTGAGGATAATAACTTCCAATTCACCTTTAGCTCTTCTAATTTTCTCTTCAAGTCCTCTTACTCTATCTTCCAACTTTTTCATATATTCAAACAAGTCAAGTGCTACACCATTTTCATCTTTAAAACCTGATAAAATTTTATTAGAATCATGATGATAAACTTTATTATTTACAACTATAGAGTCTGATAAATGTTCGTCAAGTCCTTTAGCCGATAATTCGTTGGCCATACTGACTTTTAAATCCTCTTTACTTGCTTCTTGAAGAATAAAATCATTTTCATTAAGTACATTATTCAAATCATCTGGGAAATCGACAGTCAATATTTCCGACCAATCAGATTCTACTGGTGATTCTGGCCAACCAACTTCAGAAATTGATTTAACTCTAAATTCTACTTTTTCATTTGATTGAATAGAAATATCCATTTGATTTATGTTTGGTGTATCTGCGCTTTCTAAATCTTCAATCTGCCAAAAATATTCACCGGTTGATGGGTCATAGCTTCTTTTTCTTGCGTCTGTTTTGAACTCTGTCCAGTTTGAAAAAGATGCTTTACTCTGTGGATTATCTACTTGAAATTGTTCTACAGGTGTTTCTTTTCCATCTTTACTCACATATCTATATTGAACTCTAAATTGAACAATTTCTTGTGGTTTAGTTCCCCTAGTCACAACAGCCTCAGGCATAGCCCAGAAACCTCTTAGTCTATATTTAGGCTCAATTTTAGTTTTTGGGTCTTTTGCTAATGATATTATCTCTTGTGTTACAGAAGATAATAGTTTACTTCTACTTTCTTTCTTTTTAGTTAATTCATCTACTTCTAAAAGTGCTTGTTTTTTAGATGAGTCATTTTTAAATTTAGCTACTTTTATTTTCTTATTTCTATCTATAAGAGCTTGATCAATTTGTTGAATTTCTGATTTAAGAGTTTGTTGGTAGTTATGTTTTACTTTGATTAAATTAGCGTCTGGGGTATCAGTTAAATGTTTGTTAATTTGAACTACTTTAAAATTATCAATATTTAAAGTTGGGGAAACTGGTGTGCCAGCTAACGCATTAGGTGTTTTCTTTGCAACTAAATCTTGTAGAGCTATCCCATAATCATAAACATAGTCAATATAAAATTGTTCCATTGTAAGACCATTTGCATTTCCAGTAGAATCTAATCTTAAGTCATTAGTATAGAAACCAGAGCCAGATGACCATTTTTTTGAAACTAAATTATTATCAGCATTAATCGCTTTTATGAAAACTACGTTTCTTTCATTATAACCAACACTCACTCTTACTTTTTTTGTATATACTACTGGTGAGTAAATTTTCAAAGTTCCTATTCCTACCGGAATTGGTTCAATTCCCTCAACCCTTTCAAATCTTACTCTTGGATTAGACTCTGCTAAAGAAATTTCTACAACTCTATATCTCGTTGATGTTTTTGTAGAGTTAATTATTACCTCATCAGCTACTGCTAATTGTCTAGCATCGCCTGTGTCTATTTTAACATAATCTAATGTGTTTAATACATACCACAATTTTCTATTTAATCTGTCTTCTTGAATTCTTAAAACAGTAAATTCACCATCAAATGCTAATTCGTTAGGTTCTAAGTCAAAAACTTGTTCATCGAATTTAGGATTTAATGGTTCTATTAAACCAGGAGTAGTAGCATGCCAGTTTTCAAATTCTGAAAGTACAATATTAGAATTTCCTCTAAATTGGTCATTAAAACTATTTAATGCTGATTGTCCAAGTGGTGTTAAATTACCATCAGTATCCTTTGCAAATTCAACTATGTATCTTCTTGCTTGACACTTTCTAACATTGTCTTCTACCTTACCGGCTAAGTCTATTTCAATAGATAAAAGTGGATCTAATAACGAATCAAAAAACCAATTTGGACTAGATTTAAAACTTGTAACTGGTCCTATATTGTTAACAGGTAAAGGTTCTCGATTTAAATCAACTGTAATAATTTTTTTAAACTTATTTTGATTACTTTGAGCTATCATAGCACCTGCGGCATCAATACTATAAAGTGAATTTATATTATTATTCAATCTATCTATTTCAGCTTTAAGTGAAGTAAAAGAAGGAACCGTGAATGTTCTAAGTACACCACGTTCATCCACTAATTCTATATTTACAGAAGACTCTGGTGTCGTAGTTAGAGTATTTATTTTTGCTAAAATATCTATGATATTTTTATTGAATGTAATTACTTGATCAGCTACTTTAGGAAATGAACTTTGTATTGCCATTTTATTAATGATTTTTTTGTATATATTATTTTTTAGTTATTTCTTTGATGTTTGTTTTCTATTTTTTATATTTGTGATTATGAAGATATTTACAGTCACATTTAATGACGGTGGTTGGCACACATCAAGACCTGACTACCAAGTAGTCGCTGAGGATCCAAAATCAGCAATTAAAAAAGTTATAGATAAAAATCCTCAGTACAAAACAGGACACGATGCATGGGCTGTTGAGTTTAAAATTGAAGGTTATGTCATTGAGGTCTATGATGAAAAGACATATAATCGTGAAAAGAATTTAGAAAATCTTGATATTTAATAATAAATTGACTATATTTGTATTATGATTAATGAGTTAAAAGAAAAGATTGTAAAAGCTAACGAGGCTTATAGAATTGGTCAACCAATTATGTCTGATAAAGAATATGACCAATTGGTTGAAGAATTAGAATTACTTTCTCCTAACGATGATTTACTTACTAAAGTGGGTCATCAAATCTCTGACGAATCTCGTAAAAGTCTTTTACCTATTGAAATGGCTAGTATGAACAAAATTAAATCTGTTGAAGATATTGATGACTGGTCAAGACTTAAAGAAATTCCTAAATCTACTGAGGTTGTTATCACTCCTAAATATGACGGTCTTTCTCTTTGTGTGAGTGAAATGACGGGTGAGGCATGGACTCGCGGAGATGGTACTTATGGTCAAAAATCAAATCAACATTATAAATTGATTGGAAATCATTTGTATTCTAATCTAAAATCTGGATCTCATCTACATAAATTTGATTTTACTTGGGGTGAGGTTATGATGTCTAAAAAAACCTTTTTAGAAAAATATTCCTCCGAATTTGCTAATCCAAGAAACTTAGTCGCCGGTCTTCTTAACTCAAAAGAACCTTCTGATTTTCTTAAAGATACCTCGTATATTAAATACGGTGCCAATTCTGTTTATTCTTTTTCAACAAAAGTTGAAATATTAAATGAATTAAATAATAATCAAATTATAAAAGTTCCATTTCACGTTTGTAAAATTTCAGACCTGTCTGAGCAATTACTAATTTCTTTATTCAAAGAGTATTCGGTTGATTACGAAATTGATGGTCTTATTATCGAAGTTAATGACCTAAAACTTCAAAATCAATTAGGACGTGAGACTTCTTCTAATAATCCTTGTTACGCAAGAGCATTCAAACATCCTTCTTTTGAGCAATCCGCTGAAACTGAAATTATCGGTATTTCTTGGAATATTTCAAAACAAGGTTATCTTAAACCTACACTTCATATCAATCCTGTTAAATTGGATGGAGTCACTGTATCCAATGTTACTGGTAACAATGCTCGTTTTGTAAAAGATATGGGTATCGGTGTTGGTGCAAAAGTTGTGGTAAAACGAAGTGGAATGGTCATTCCTATTATCGCTGATGTTATCGAGATGGTTGAATTCCAAATGCCTGATGTCCAAAACATTGATTGGAATGAAAATGGGGTCGAGTTAATGACCTTAACCGAAACTGATGAACAAAAATTAAAAAAGAACATTTCTTTCTTTGAAATCTTAGAATCTGATAATGTTTCTGAAGGTGTTATTACTCAATTGTGGGATGCTGGATATAAAACCATTAAAGATATTCTTTCACTTACAACTTCTGACTTAGAGAAAATTGACCGATTTGGTAAAAGAAAAGCAAAAATTGTCTATGACTCTATTCAAAAGTCGGTTACTAATGTAAGTTTGTCTAAACTACAACATGCTACCGGTATCTTTAAAGGTTTAGGTAGTAAGAAATTATTGTTGTTAGAAGATTTTGTCACTAAACCAAGTGTTGAACAGGTTATGGCAATCGAAGGATTTGCTGAGATTTCTGCTAAGTCTTATGTTGATAGTTACTATGAATTCTTTAACTTTGTAAAAGACTTACCAATTACAATTGCTGAAAAAGTAGAAGTTGTTAAAACTGGAAATGACTTAGATGGAAAACAATTTGTTTTCACGGGTGTAAGACGAAAAGATTTAGAAGATGTAATTGAATCTCGTGGTGGTAAAATTGGAGGATCTGTTTCTAAAAACACAACTCACCTTATTATGAAAGTTACCGGTTCTGGTTCTTCTAAAGAGAAGAAGGCTTTAGAGTTAGGTGTTGAAATTATGACGGTTGAACAATTAGAAGATTTACTTAAATGAAAACTCTCGCTGAAATAGAATTGGATTATGTCAGAAATATTATTGAATTTTTCTGTAGAGAGTATCAGATTCAAACTAAATTTGATAAGTATTCTGGATATAAAAAGACTGAACTACAAGATATGATTTCTAGACAAATCAAAAATAGATTAGTCAATTCTAATTTATTAAAAGATTATAAAGTCCAGATAAATGTTCATCCAAAAGATGAAAAGAGGAATTGTCAAATTGACAATGTTTTGGAAAATAAAAATATAGTTTTAGAAGATAATATAACCGTCTTTTATGAATATAGACGAGGTGAATTTTATGAATATAAATATAAATTATAAATATGGGATGTGATATACATTTTTATGTAGAAAGATGGACTTCATCAAATAACTATGATGGACCAAGAGACCTATCTGAAGATAGAGAACAAAAATTAAGTGAGGTATTAGAAGATGTTCCAACTAAATTTAGATGGGTATCTGCTGATAAATGGGTATGTGATGATGGAAGTTGGGAAGTATCTTATAACTCTTTGTATTATAATGATAGAAATTACTATCTTTTTAGTATCTTAGCTGATGTGAGAAATGGTGGAAGTGTTGAACCAATAGATTATGATAGAGGTATTCCTGATGATGCTTCAGCTGGATATCTTTATATATGTAACTTATGGGATAGTGATGCTCACTCACATTCTTACTTTACGCTAGAAGAGTTATTAAATGTGGATTGGTCTCAATATGATTCAGAATATATTGATGATTTTATGGATACTTTAGAAAAAATGAAGGAGATTGATGAAAATCCTTCAAATGTAAGATGTTGCTTCTTTTTTGATAATTAATTTAAAAAGAAACTAAACTTTTAGGATATATACAATATAATTATAATATTAACGGCAATTAAAAGGCGATGACGGTCAATGGTCAAAAAAAATAACGGCAATTATGGAATCAAAAGCAATTTTGTTCTCTGAAAAAGAGAAATTATTTAAAGAAAGAACTGGTAAAGACTTCACAACACTTTATCAAAAGTATTACCCAAAATTAATCTATTTTACTTCAAGAATTTGTAATGATGCTCAAAAAGCAGAAGACTTATCTACAGACTCATTTATGATAGCATTAGATAAGATTGAAAAGTATGATAGAGAAAAGTCACAATTTTCAACATGGTTATTCACTATAGCCAAAAACCTCACACTTCAAGATATCAAATTAGATAAAAAGAAAATATCATTGGATATTGAGTTTGATGAAGAAGGTACAACAATGAAAGATTTCATAACAATTGAAGATGAAACAGACAATCATATTCATGATGTAGTTTCTAAAAAATCTGAGATTATGAAAAAGTACATGCATACATTAAAAGAGCCATACAAAACGGTCATTCAGATGAGAGAAGTAGATGGTATGGCATACAAAGACATTGCCGATAAGCTTGGTAAAAATCTCTCTACAATTAAATCACAAATCAGAAATGGAAGACATATCTTAATTTCACAAACTAAGAAGGAGTTTGATGATATTGATGAAATGTATATGTAATATTTATAAACTAAAATTAAAAATAAAATGGCAGAAAATTTACCGTTACCAAAAAAACGAGACTTATTTTTTAATAAACAAGTCGACCAAACATCTATTGGTGAATTGACACAAAAAATTATCGAAATCAATGGAGATGATGAACATTTGAGAAAAGTTTACTCTATATATGATATAGAATATAAACCAGAGCCTATAAAAATTTATATAGATTCTTATGGTGGTGCTGTTTATCAATGTTTTGGATTACTTTCAGTTATAGAAAGAAGTAATACCCCAGTGCACACTATAGTTACAGGATGTGCTATGAGTTGTGGATTTTTACTTCTTATTTCTGGACATAAACGATTTGCTCATAAAATGTCTACTCCGCTTTATCACCAAGTTTCAACTGGATTTTATGGTAAAGTACAGGATATGGAAGAAAAGTTAGAAGAAACAAAAAGACTTCAAAAACAAATTGAAGACTATACTACCGATAAAACAAAAATCGGAAAAAAGAAACTAAAAGAGATTTTAGAGAATAAAAAAGACTGGTACATGACTTCTAATGAAGCTTTAGAACTTGGAGTTGTAGATGAAATTTTAAAATAAGATAATATGAACATCGATAGTCTTGTAAGAACTGCTGTAGAAAGAATCAAATCAAATTGGGGCTTACCAGAACATGGCTTCATTGCTGGTGGTTCAATAGCTAACATAGTTTGGGAATTAGTATCGGAAAACAAAGCGGTCGTTAATGATGTAGATGTATTCATTTTTGATGGTCTTATCTCAGAAATTGATGATAGTGATAAATCTTTACTTTATAAGTATCAAGAAAGAGAAACAAAATTTTGGGAAGATTATACCGGAATGAGATATGGCTCAGTCAAAAAAGATTTCTATACTATTATTAGTTCTGAACACGATGGTATGTTTAATAAAGTAAAATATAAGTCTAATAAGATTGATACTGATTTGATATTAAGGTCTTTTGATATCAATGCTACAAAAGTAGGTTATTCTGTTGAAGAAGATAAAGTTTATTGGACACCAGAATTTGAAGAATTCTTAAATACTGGTGAATTAAAAGTTTGTAATTTAATGACACCGGCTCATACAGTAATTAGAGTTACAAAAAAGAGAGATGAACTTAATTGTAAATTAGACTACTTTGAAATAAAACTTATTAAACATGCAATTGGTGTAAGATTCAATGATGTTTTTAAATTAAGATTCAAATCAAGATATTTTGAAATGTTTGAGAAATATTCAGACTCTCTTAGTAAAGATTTTGACATTAAAAGAGATACCGGTATAGAAGATTATGTCAGATTGAACTTTAACGAAGATACTCAAATTTATTATTTAGAGCCAAAGTATGAAGAAAAAATGAAAGATGATGATGTATCTAAATTTATCTATGGTGAAGAGGTTTTTGTAGATGATAACATAAGAAAAATTCACAATTCTTTTGAGTTCTTATTCTATATGAGAAATATTTGGAATAAGGATAATCTACCTCAATTGTGGGAAAAGCTTCATTTCTTTTTTAATGATGATATTAGTTATATTGATTGTCAACCAACACCTGAAGATTTAGAACTAATGAGTCGTATTGGTAAATATGCTCCAAATTCAATTGATAATCTAAAAGGTTTAAAACTTTCTCAGCAAATATCATTAGTCAAAAATGTCTTACAAAAATTTGAAGATGATCCAATTGTTGGTATTTCAATTTTAGAAAAACATAAATTAGAAGGCGTTGAGTTAAATACTGAAAATTTACTACTACTTGAGCTTTCTGTTAGAAAACAAATTGTAAATGATACAAAAGGAAAAGTAAATAAAGTTTTAGGAAAAAAAGAAATAAAAGAAGATTCACCTCTAAACAATCCAGATTGGTGGAACTAAAATTTAATAAATAATAAACAAAAAATAAATTAAATTATGGTAGCATACATAACAGAACTCAATAGTAAAACCTTTGAAGAATTCATCAATAATGAGTATTCATTAATTGACGTATGGGCTCCCTGGTGTGGACCTTGTAAATTAATTTCTCCACTTATTGATGAGGTTTCTTCTGAATATGTTGGTAAATTATCAGTTGGTAAATTGAATGCTGATGATAATATGGAATTAGTAAAAGAATTGGCTGTAAGAAATATTCCTACTCTTCTTTTTTACAAAAATGGACAAAAACTTTTAGATAATGAAGGCAATCCTATTAAATTAGTAGGAAATGTTGATAGAGAAAAGCTTAAATCAGTGATTAACGAACACCTTTCATAAATGAATTCAAAAGAAGATTTGTGTAAATTGATTGAAGAATCACCACTTACACTTATTGGTTACACCTTCCAGGATGAAAAGAAAAAAGACGAATTAATTTCTAATTTCAATTATGTTGAGATTAAAGAAATTGATTCGTCTTTTTCTTTTAAATCATTTTTAAGAAATGAGAAGTTAAATCATATTTTATATGATGGTAAAAAGTTTGATTATATTCTTTTAGACTTAAATGATATTCTTCCAACATCATATGATCCTTCTAAAGTTTTTAGTAGAGTTGGTTTTATTAGAAATGTCCTCGAAAGATTAAGAGAACGTATATGGACAGAAGGAAAACCTCAATATAAAATTATTATAACTTCACCACTTAACAAAACTTTTGATAAAGCCGTGGTAACACCTCCACTGGGTAGTTTTGTTGGAGGAAATCAACCGATTTACATGTCTGATTTGGTAATAGTATTAAAAGAAAATTTAGCTAAAGTAATTAAGAATAGAAATGGTAGTGACGGTGATTATATTCTTTATAATACTAAACAAAGTGTAGAAATTTAATTATATTTGTATTATGAGTATAGTAACAAATAGAAAGGCCCTTTACGAATATCACGTTTTAGAAGAATTTGAAGCCGGAATTGTGCTATTGGGTTCCGAAGTAAAGTCAATTAGAATGGGTAATGTCACCTTAACTGATTCTTTTATTTACTTGAAATCTGGTGAAGTTTGGATTAAGAATTTTAAAGTAAGTAGATATAAACAAACACATCTTTCTGAAAAGCATGATGAAGGTAGAGAAAAGAAATTACTACTTACAAAAATTCAAATTGTTAAAATATCTCGAATGATGGAAGACAAAGGAACAACTTGTGTTCCACTTTCAGTATTTTCTAAGAACAATAAACTTAAAGTTAAAATCGGAGTTGTAAAAGGTAAAAAACTTTACGATAAAAGACAATCTATTAAAGAAAGAGACATAAAAAGAGAATTACAAAGAGGGTTGTAGTGTGTGTTGTTAGATTCTTCCTACTAATTAAGGAAAAATTGATTTTATATATTTTTCAATTCTATCTAACAATTTTAAATCATTATTCATTTCATCTTCTCTGTAAACAGAACCACCTTGTTCGGAGTAATCTCTAATGTAATATTTGAAATTTTCTTCACTATAAAACTCACCAATTATATTTCTCATAGAATAGGAAAGTCTGTTGAAATCATTTTGCATAAATTGTCTAATAGAACTCAATTTATTTTGAATTATCATTACATCATCTAAGTTTTGAGCATTTTCTTTTCTAACTCTATCTGTAACATAATTTCCTAATTCAAATATTTTATTAAAAGTTTTTTCAAATGCAGAACCTTTAAGTAGTGGTTTGTTAGTTAATAACTGTGTCTGATCTTTATAGTAGTTTTGATTTATACTTTTATAAAGATTTTTTATTTGTTCAATGTAGTATTCTTTTGAGTCTTCTGATATTATGTAATATAATTGTCTGCATAATGATTGTAATACACCAAGAACATCTCTTCTATTTAATGATAAATTTATGTAAGCTGAGTCTCCAGCTAAACATTTATTTACAATTCTACCTAAATTACTTAAATCTTCTACTGATATTTCTAAATTACTTGATAATTTAGAAATGTATCTTTCTATATTTTCTTTTTTAATTTTTTCATCACTCATAAAAGATAAGGCTCCTTCTTTTTCTTCTGATCTTTTTCTTTTTATATCAGAAGGTTTTTCATAAAAAATTGCATCTTTATCTGGATTAATCATATCATCAAAGTAAAGAACAAGTGCAAAATCAGCCTCTTTTATTTTATCCTGACTAGTAATTGAAAATTGAGAACGACCCCATTGGCTAAATGCAATCCTATTAGTTAGTGGTAAGTTCCAAGATAATGGATTTTCTTCAGTTTCTTTTTCTTCTTTTTCTTCTTTTTCTTCAGGTGGTTGTATATAATGTAGTTCATCTGATGATGGTCTAAAATAGTGAAGTTTTCTATGGTCATTTCCCATTTCGTCTTTATCGTACAACCACCAAGATAGATCACCAAATTGAGTCCATTGTCTCCATTCTTGATTATTTTCCGGATATGATCCAGAACAAACACCCTGTATCGCATAAGTCCTATTTCTATCACCCCTATCTACAAAGATTTTAGCAAATGTAATATTATCTTCACGATATGATGAGTCAAATTGACCAATTACGGTTTGTCCAGTTTGTAATTTTTTATAGTCAGTTACTGGCCAAATTTCACCAGTTCTTGTTATATTTTGTTTTATAAATCTTAAATCCGACTCGGAAAAAGGCTCAGCTGATCTTAATCCATCATTGTATTCACCACTTGAACCGCTACTATGTTCTTTTTCATCATTTCCCGTTCCAGTAAAACCTAAATACCCTTTATCTAATGAAAACCAAAACTTTATTAACCAAATTCCTCTTGAGTTTGTTACTTTTTCTTCAGCTCTTAGTTTTAAAGCTTTTTTTGCACTCATATACTTTAAATCATCATCTGAAATTTTATCAATTGGGAAATCAACAATTTGCATAAATTGTCTCAAGTATTCTAAAAAATTCTCTTGAGATGAACTACCAACTTTGTTTCTTAAAAAATTTAAGGTATTAGAAATTCCTTTAGATTTAAAAGCTTCGTAAAATTTCAAATATTTCATATTTGTATATATTAAAGTTTGTGACTCAAAAACTTTTTTTATATCTTTGTATACAATTAAAAAGACATTAAGACAATAGTTTCTATACAGATATGGAACAAGTGAAAACTTCAATAATCTCTGAATATGTAAATTTATTTTGTGAGTCTTAGTGTAATTATGGTGGTAAGTAGCTGACAAATAAATTAACACTCTTACTAAAAATCAGTGAACCACCTTGTATTTATATTATATGATAGTATACAAGAGTGTAGATATGAAAATTTGTGTTGGTGGAAGTATCTGTAGTTATATTAAGAAAAAATAACAACACTAAAGAGATTTTAAACGAGCAGAATGGTAACACTGCTCAACCGAGGCGATGAGCATATTAAAAGGCAATCCTAAGTGATGAGGTCACTAAAAGTTAAGTTGAAGCGAGTAATACATAGCGGAGAGGTTCTAGGGTTTCGACCATACTTAACAGACGTTCCAAAACTCTCTTTAAAAAATAAATTTTAAAATGAATAGTATCAGTGATACAAATGATTACAAAGAATTTTGTACTATAGCTACTCAAAATGATGAAGTTTTTAAAAGTTTCAAAATTAATCCAACTTATAATGGTATACTTGAACATGTTTCATATGAACAAGGACTTCTTTATCTACAATACCTAAATAATAATTTTCCAGAATTTATTGAAAAAATAGAACTTTTTAAAAAAAATGATTTATTAGGTTCGCCTAAAACTTATATCTATGAAAATATAGGTCGAATATCACCAACCACACTCAGGTATATAAAAGTATTGAGTGATTTGAAAAATTTATTTGGTGATCTTAGTGGAAAAAAAATTATTGAAATTGGTGTTGGTTATGGTGGTCAATGTTTTATATTAAATCAATTATTTAATATAAAAGAATATGTGTTAGTTGATTTAGACGAAGCACTTTTACTTAGTAAAAAATACCTTTCGAATTTAGGAGTCGAACATAGAGTTTTAAAAATAGATGAAATAGATAATTTAGATGAAGATTTTGATTTAGTCATAAGTAATTATGCGTACTCCGAATTAAGTAGAGAATTACAAGAAATATATTATGATAAAATAATCAAAAAGTCAAAAAATGGATATTTTACATTTAACTTTATAAGTGATATCTTTGGAATCAATTCATTTAGTTATGAAGAAGTAGTTGAAAAGTTTAGTGAAAAAAATCTACAAATTTTAACAGAATATCCGGAAACTTTTGAAAATAATAAAATAATTTATTTTAATTCTGAATCTCACTCTCAAGTCAAACAAGATCTTTGGGTTTTAGAAATGACAAAATATAAAAAAGGTGGTTTTTTTTTAGATGTCGGTGCCTATGATGGTGTAAGTTTTTCTAATTCCTATTTATTAGAAAAAAATTATGATTGGAAAGGTTTATTAATTGAAGCTCACCCGGACACTTTCAAAAGATTATGTGAGTATAGAAATAACATTTGTTTAAATTATGCCGTTACTAGTCAATCCGGTAAAGTAAAATTTGAAAATTTTAGTTATACTGGTAGTAAAATTTCAGAAAACGGTGAGTTGATTGTAGATTCAATAAACTTTATAGACATTTTCAAAAACAACTTTGTTCCCAAAACTATTGATTATATGAGTTTAGATATAGAAGGAGGAGAATATGATGCTTTACTATCTTTTCCATTTGAAGAATATATCTGTAATCTAATGACCATTAAGCATAATTTATATATCGATGGTCCTGAAAAGAAACAAATGATTATTGAACTACTTTTATCAAAAGGTTATGTTTTGTATAGAGAAAACGTGGAATGTGATGGTAATCCATTTGAAGATTGGTATGTTCATAATACCTTCTTTGTTCAAAAGAAGTTCAGTCAGATATTTAGTAAGCTAAAAATAGATGGTGTAATTAATATTGGTCAGTATACTATAGAAAAAAAAGAAATGTTTTTAACTTCGACTGATAAAATTATTTGTATAGAACCTTCGGATAGAAAAACAGATATCTCTATTGAAGAGTATTATAATTTTTTTGTTTCCGATAAAGAAGATATGTACTATCTTTTAGAAGAAAATCAAGTTTTAAAATCTAAAAGAATGGATTCAATAATCGAAGAATATAACATTAGTATAGGTTTGTATAATTTTTTAATAATAAATATGGAAGAACCAATTTCAGTCATCAAAAGCTTTGATAATTTTATAAATAATATGGAATTTATTTACATAGAATTAAAAGAAAATAATAACTCTGAAAATAAAATTGAAGAAATTACTAAATATCTTCAAAATTATAATTTTAAAAATTTAGAATTGTTTTTAGTTAATAATAAAATTGATTCTATATTATTACAAAAATAAATTAATAAAATGAACATAAGCACTTTGTCGGAAAAATTTGGTAGACCTAAAGGTATAATTCATGTTAGTCCACAATTTTTTTTTATGAGGAATGCCTATCTTAACCTGAGTATATCTAATATAGTTTGGATAGAATCTAATCCCTTCTTTTATGAATTAGGTCTAAAAATTATTGAAACTGATTTTGAATTTTTATATAATAATAATATAGGTAGTATGAATGTAGGAATGAATCTTTCTGTTGATGGTGGTGAAAATACATTTCATCTTATAGAATCTCTCAGTCTTTCAACACTTATAAACAATAATAAATTAGATATTAACAATTATGATTATTTATACATAGGTAGACAAGTGTCAAACTTAGAACTCGATTTATTTGATTTAGATAGCTTCAAGTATATAACTATAGAAACTACAACTCTTAAAAAAGATTCTACATATTACTCAAAGTCTGTAAAAAATTACATGAAAGAAAAAAGATTTAAGTTGGTCAATCAAGATTTAAATTCTAATTTTCTTTTACTTACATTTTTAAAGAAAAGAAAATATAATAAAAAATGATTATATTTGTAGAAATATAAACTATTATGATAAAAGAACAAATTAACAAAGACTACCTGACAGCATTCAAAGCAAAGAATACTGTTGCTAAAAACTTACTTTCTGTTGTGAAAGGAGAAATTCAAACTATTGAAAAAAATACAGGAGTTGAAAACCTCTCTGATGAAGAAGTTATAAAAATTTTAACAAAGACATCAAAGTCTTTAAAAGAAACAATTAAATCTCTATCACCGATTGATGGTAAAGGTGAAGATATAGTTCAAGCTTGTTCAGAGTTAGCAATAATCGAATGTTATTTGCCAAAACAAATGAGTAAAGAAGAAATTACTCAAAAAGTAACAGAAATTGTGAATTCCGGAGTAACTAATATTGGAGCAATAATGAAAGAATTTGCTCAATTACCAGCTGATAAAAAAATAGTTTCTGAGGTAGTAAAACAAATTGTAAATAGTTAAAATTCTGAAAATCTTAAAATATGATTTTCGGATACCTTATCTGGTAGATTTTGATGTTTTGTACTTGCAAAGTCTTTTAGTTTTTTTAGGTTTGACTTATATAATTTAGTTCCTTTTTTCTCACCTTTGATAAAAGATTTTGCAATTTTTTTTACTGAATCAGAAGCTTTAGGCATGTCACCTTTTGCATAAGAATATGCCATACCCATTAATTTCTGTTGTTTTTTTGACACTGAAGGCATGAAATTTAATATTTAATTATATATTAAATTAAAAATCATATTCTTATCCAATTATCTGGTATTAAATCATTAGTATTAATATCTTCTCTATTAAACCATCTTTTTGGTGAGATAACAATTTTATCTGTGTTTGTATTTAACCAAGCGGACCACCAAGCAAAAGTGCTATTAGGAATAATAAAATGTTTACAATTAGACATTAGTTGTAAATAATAACTAAATTTATATCCTTTATATTTATGGTCAACTATTGTCATGTTTTTCAAATTAATATTTTGACTACACCATTCAATATCATCAGAGAATATAAAAAACTCTGGCTGATTTACTTTAGAACTTATAATTTCAACAGATTTATTTATATAATCTAAACCAATTACCCCATGAAAATCATTATTTAGATAATCAGTCCTTCTTATATTGAGCATAACTGAATTAGAATTTCTAATTTTAGCAAGTAAATGTTTTGTGTAGATATCGGAATTTTCTATATTATCCTTAAAGTTGAAATGTCTTCTTAATTCTACTTCATCAAAATACAAATAACTTTGCCATTGTCCTAACAATAGGACATTTTTATCTATATTTTTTTCAACAATTTTATCTATTTCTAAGTTGTGATGAAAGAATTTTTCCTCGATTATGAAATTATTATCTGGTACTACAAAATTCGGCGAAATATTAAATATATCTAAATCATAATCTCGATAAGTAAACAAATTTCCAAAATCTCTACGTTTTAGATATGATAAATCTAAAGAAAAATCTAAATTATATTTTTTTGATAAATTTAAAGCGATGGCATACTGAAACATTTGATTTCCTAAACCACCCATTAATTGAGTCGAAATCATCAATTTTTTTTATTTTTTTCAAATTGAACCATTTGATTTATAGTGTCTTCTAAACTGATAGTTATATTCCAGTCAGGATAATTTTTTTTGAATTTTGATAAATCGGAAATATACCAAATATGGTCACCAATTCTATTTTCCTCAGAGATAGTATAGTTGGACCAGTTAGTTTCAGCAATTTTATTGATAGTATCAATTGCTTCTAATATAGAAGTTGAGTTTTCTCTACCACCACCCGCATTATAAACTTCACCCTGTTTAGGATTTTGATGAAAATGCCAAAACATATTAACTAAGTCCCAAGAATGTATATTATCTCTTACTTGTTTTCCTTTGTAACCAAATATTGTATATGGTTTATCATTTACTACACATTTAACTAAATACGAAAGAAATCCGTGTAGTTCAGCACCAGCATGATTAGGTCCTGTCAAACAACCACCCCTGAATACACCAACATTCATACCAAAGTATTTACCATATTCTTGACACATAATATCAGCTGCGACTTTAGAGGCACCAAACACAGAATGTTTAGTATGGTCAATTGACATTGTTTCATCTATTGACATTGGATTTCCTAAATCATCAACACATTCCCATCTTGATTCTCTTTCTTGTAAATATGGGGATTTATTAGGAGTGTCACCATAAACCTTATTAGTAGAGGTAAAAATGAATGTAGCATCAGGACAATTTAATCTTGTCAACTCTAGCATATTCATAGTTCCTAAAGCGTTAACACCAAAGTCGGTAATTGGTTCTTTGACTGCCCAATCATGAGATGGTTGAGCGGCTGTGTGAATCACAATTTCAATTTCATATTTATACTTACCAAATATTTCATTTAATTTATCATAGTCTCTTATATCAACATTATAGTGTTCATAATCAGATATATTTGATTTTATTGATTCTAATGAATCTTTAGTAGAAGAACCTTCTCCAAAGAAATAAGCTCTCATATCGTTGTCTATGCCAATAATTTTATAGCCTCTTTCACTGAAGAAACTACAAGCTTGAGAACCGATAAGTCCGGCTGAGCCTGTTATTAAAGCTATTTTCATATAAATTATATTCTAATAATTTATTAATGTTTTTGGACATTTAAAATATATCCGTATATTTGTAATCATATTAATAAATGATAAAAAATAGATATAAAATTTGGTAGATTTAAAACTTTTTACTAATTTTGTATAAAATAAGAACAAAATAACAAAAGAGAATTAAACAATTTAATATATAATAAAAATGAGAGCAATTCGTAAACATAGCACATTTAGTAAATCGTCTTGGTTTAGTCACCAAGGTTCGGTACTAAAAGAGTATTGCTCAAATTTAAAGGTATAAAAACTTATAAAGACAATATAATTTAACCCGAACCTCGAAAGAAGTTCGGGTTTTTTATTTATAAAAAATAATTTTTAGATTTGAAACAGATAAGAGATTATAATTATAAAATTTCCGAAAGTGGAGAAATAATAAATTTAAGTAATGGTAAAGTTAAAGGTCAATGGATAAACTCAAGTGGTTATTATTGTGTTGAATTAACTATTGATAAGTGTAAAAAGAAAAAGTTTTTAACACATAGATTAGTCGCTGAAACATATTTGGAATTACCAATTATTGAAAAAAAAGTACAAATTGATCACATAAATAGAAATAGAATAGATAATCACTTTTCAAATTTAAGATGGGTTACATCATCTGAGAATTGTAAAAATAAAAATAGAGTTAAAGTAAAAATGGATGATATTAATAGCATAATTGAAATGTTCAAAAATGGAGAAACTATTGATAATATTTATAAAATTATAAATTGTTTTTGTCTGTAAGAGTGAAGATAGTAGTATAGTTACTCGTCATACACCTAAAATTGGAACGGTGGCAGATCAGGTGATTGCGCTGGACTGAAAATCCAGAGGAGTGGGTTCGATACCCACCCGTTCCACAAATTTTGGACTCGTAGCTTAATCGGGAAAGCACTCCGCTTTTAACGGAGGGAGAGTGGGATCGTAACCCACCGGGTCCACTAATATGATTTCGTAGCTCAGTTGGTAGAGCACCTCACTTTTAATGAGGGGGTCGTGGGTTCGAACCCCACCGGGATCACTGTGAATGTAGCTCAGTTGGTAGAGCGCTTGATTGTGATTCAAGAGGTAGCGGGATCGTAACCCGTCATTCACCAAATTACGTCATACAGACAAGGTGTCGGTCAGGCCTCCAAAACCTCGACGGGTGGGTTCAATTCCTACATGGCGTGCTAATAATGGGGATGTAGCTCAGTGGTAGAGAAAACTATCTCTTTTGAAATTTTACCTCGTAAGAGTGTTGATTAAAAGAGTTACTTCGTATATTTTGAAATTATAAGGTCGTTGGTTCGAATCCAACCATCCCCACAAAAAATAGTTCCATCGTCTAATGGATGAGGACAGGTCGCTACGAACGATCAAGTGAAGGTTCGACTCCTTCTGGAACTACAAATTGGAAGAGTAATTAAGCTGGCGCTTGACCTAGTCTTGAAAACTAGTGGTACTTTCGTGGTATGGGGATCGATACCTCACTCTTCCGCAAAAGGAGAATAAACTAATCTGGTGATTAGGACCGCCTGCTAAGCGAGTTGCACGTGCAATTGTGTGGGGTTCAATTCCTCTGTTCTCCGCTCTGATTAGTAAACTCTTACTCTGACTGTCATAACATGATTGACAGATGTTGGTGGTGTTCCCCAGGCTGGTGTTATCCATCTAATTTGTAAATCATCATTCTCAGAAATAGATAATGGTGAACTTAATGTGAATGTATTGTGTGAGTCTGTTAATAGTTGAGCAGTTGATGTTATGACTACTGACGTTGCCTGTGTAAGGTTGTGCAATTGGTATATTACATTTTCTGAACTTCCGCCACCTGACATTGACCACATAATTGAAACTGATGTTATTTCACCTCTATAGGGACTTCTAACTCTTCTTGAGACTTGATTTGTGGTTGAAGGTTGTAAAGAAGGAATAAATCCAATATGATAAGTTGTTGAAATTACAGGTGATATACCTGAATGAGCAAATGATAAATCTCTAATGGATGATGTCCAAGAACCAACTCCATCTGCATTTGATACCATAATGTATCCATTAGATGCACCATTTGTCATTCTAAATCCAGTAGTTGAAACCGTACCAGAGACTTGTAATTTATATAAAGGGTTAGATGTTCCTATACCAATATAATCAGATGATGCATCTGCAAAAAATAAATTAGCATCATTATCACCTTTTATAGTCAAATCTGAATTACCTTGTAACGAGTTGAAAATAACATTTCCTTGTTTTGTAAAAATAGCTGTTCCATTTGCAGGTACATCTATGCTTATACCAGTATTTGAGTAAGTTGAACCATAAACATTGACATCTAATCCAATATTTGATAGTGATGTAGTATTGATATTTGCATAAAATCCTCTATTTACAGAACCAGTCCCACCATTTTGGTAAAGAGTGTAAAATCCATAATTATTACTAATTGTAGAGTTACTAAGATCAGAAATTGCTGTATATGAATAGTTTTCTAAAATAGAACCTGTTGGTTGTAAATAAGAGTAGTAGCCTACATTTGCTCCTGTACCATTATCAACCTCAACAAAATGACCTACCGTAGTTGAACCAACTCTTTTATTGATTACAACATTTGAAACATTTGCACCCGGTGGTAATATAGAAGAAGATGTAGAACCAATATAAACCGTATCAGATGATGAATCTACATAGAATAAATGAGATGCTGTATTTCCTTGAATTGTAAAATCAAATAATCCTCCATTACCATTGAATAATGCATTTCCTCTTACGTCTAAACTAGCAACAGGTGAATTTATACCTATACCGACTTTTCCTGCAAAATAGTTATTTCCACCATCTTCTACATAAATACCCCATCTACTTGATGTTGATGTAATATTTCCTAATTTACCAGATTGGTCAGACATATAAAACCCATACATCTTATTAGTAGTTCCGTTATGAGTAAAATTACCATCAAAACCATTCATCCAGAATCCTACATATTTATCAATAACACCACCTGATGTAATGTTTCTTAAAACAGAAGAAGAACTTTTGACGAATCCATTATAAGTTCCTGTAGAACTTTGAATCTGTATCACATTTATATTAGTAGTCAATGATTCATTAGAAGTCAATAATGACAAGTCACCTGTGTATAATACAACACCTGCATTGGCGTTAAATAAAGCGTTTGATGATGATGATAAATTCGGATATAATAAAGTTCCATCACCAACTACGACAGTAGATGAAGTTGTTGTAGGTCTATATTCTTTATATATGGACTTTATTGTCGATGTATCTGTAGGTGTACTTACACCATCTAAGTAAACAAACTGAGGTGTAGTTGTTGTAGTAAGCGTTGATGTTTTGAAGTTAGTATTACCGAATACTTCTAATTTGTAGCTAAGATTTGATGAAGTTCCAATTCCTAAAGACTTGCTTGTATTGTTCCAGAAAATATTAGAATCTTGACCTAATTTATTACCTGTACTTTGAAAAAATATTTGTCCATCAGAGCCACCAGCAATTGAAGTAGTTCCGATAAGTAATGGTGACCATTGTGTATTTCCGTTATTATCACTTGACGTTAATAAATAACCTGTATTTGGACTCGATGATATTGTTAAATTAGATGTTGTAAGACCACCTACTCTTAATTTAGAGTAAGAATTTATATTTATATCACCGATGACAGTGTGGTCATCATTAGTTTCCACAAGAGCAAAAGTATCGTCTGATTCATCCCAAATGAAAGCTTGTGTAAGACCAGTACCTCTACCAAACATTATACCCTCATCTAAAATAGGGGTTCCAGATTGGCTATGTCCTAAAGTTATTATAGTGTCCGATACAACTAAATTTGTTGTGCTGATTGTGGAAGCAGATCCTAATATTGAAAAAGAACCCGTTACTAATAAATCACCCCATATTTCTGAACTTCCGTATATTATTGGCATATTTTATCTTTTATTTTATCCTATAACTATTATTTTTATACTTGATAGTGTGTGACTAAACATAATATTTACTGAATTTGTTGTCATGATTTGTATCAAACCAGGTATTACTTGAATACCAGTTGAATCATAAGCTTGAACTATCACTTCATCTGTTCCTAAATTATGGGTTATTGTTTCTGTAATTGAAGCGGTAAAGCCTCTTGTGACTGAATATTTAAAAGTAGCTGTAGACACTTTTGAATCAACATAACCTTTATGAACTAATGAGTAAGTTGAATAATTTGATGTATAATCATCGATATAAACTAAACCTTTTGATGAAATACTATCATTTATAACTAATATGTTATCTGTGGAAAAGTCATTTACCGAAACAGGTGACGAATTCAAACATAATGAAGATGTGTTTGAACCATCCGTTGAGCTTGATTCTAGTAAAATATTATTATGAGAAATAATTTGTCTATTACTATAAGTTCCTAAGCCAATTTTAGTTATAATTTCACCTTGACCATTATTTTCATTCCCAACTCTTATATAAGATTCATATGATGAACTTTTTGATCTTATTTCTGAATATTTATTTTCAACTCTTAGTGTGTTTATAATTCCAGGGTAAATAGTTGATTGTCTATTTAAGTTAATTTCACTATTTGATGTATTTAGAGTAAAGTCATAATTAGAGAGATCAATAGTTGTTGGCTGAGAAAGAGTTCCGCCTAATCCAATAACCCCCGATGAAATTTCTGATAAACCGTTAGTTGCTCCAATTGCATCTATAGCAGACCAAATGGAAGCAGTTGCTACGTTGACATAAGATCTAGAAGCTACTACTGAATAGTCTATAGCTAAAGAAACAGACCCTGATGTTCCTCCTCCCGTCAGACCACTACCGGGTGTTATATCTAATATTGGTATGTTCCAAGTTGCATTACCACCAGAATCAGAAGTGAGCACATATCCTTTTCGAGCACCGTCTGTAATTCTTATCGAGTTAGTAGTTATCTTTCCATCAACGTCTAAGTAAGATTTAGGAGAAAGACTATTTATACCAACAAATCCAAAATTTCGAGTAATAGTCTCAATTGATTGTAATGCATTTAATCCAGTATTTGAGACATAAATTTTACCCTTTTTATAATCATAGTTTAATCCTCTTGGATTCCCTGTAGTTGATATTGTGGAAATGACTGAAGTTCCATTTATAACTGAAATGTTTGACGAGTTAAAATTTGAAACATAAATATAACCAGTATTTTCATCTAAAATCACGCTATCTGGATTAGTGCCTACTGAAATTGTAGAAACTACCGATAATGTATTAGTGTTGATAACACTTACACTATTTGCAGAATAATTAGTTACATATAAATATTGATTATTTGGACTATATACAATATCATAAGGATTAGTACCAACAGAAATTGTAGCTGTAATTGTATTTGTACTTAAATTTATTCTTCCAACAAAGTCTGGACCAATACCTGTCACCCACAAATTATTTTTATCAAAGTCATATGCGAATGTTCTTGGTGTTGTTACTGAGAAAGTTGTTGATACTAAATTAGTAGATGTATTTATAACACTAATATTATTTGTTCCTTGATTGGCTACATAAATAAGATTACCTACTTTTTCAATACCAAATGGTAATGAACCAACTGAGATAGTACCAACTACAGTATCAGTTGCTGAGTTTATATAAGTAACATTGTTGGAACCTCTATTTGTAACCCATACTAAGTTTGTACTTTCATCTATTAGAATTTCTGAAGGATTAGTTCCTACAGATATAGTTGCAGTAACTAAACCAGTTACTGAGTTTATTACTGTTAGATTACTACTGCCATAATTAGCAACATATATTTTATTATTTAAGCTATTTATTTTTAAATTATAAGGAGTAGTACCAACATTTATAGTAGATTGTATGGTATTTATTGTAGTTTCAGGTGACAAATATAAAGAAGAAGTTGTTGAAATTTCATCTGTATTTGACCAATAAGGAACATAATTTGATGAACCGGTACCACTTACAATAGAAGAAATCGCTGTCCATATTGATGATGTTCCAAAATCAACATAACTTTTGTCTACTAAAGACCTATTTACATATCCAGATGAATAATCAGTTGCGTATTTTAAACCCTGATTATTTGATGTTGATATACTATTATCCGATAAGTTAATCGATAAGTTATTAGATTGTAATTCTATATCAGAACCATTTAGTTCTATGTATGAAGTCGTTTGAGCTCCATCATCTGTTGATATCAAAACTCTATCAGCATTACCACCATAATCTAAATCAACTCTTCCTCCACCATTTACTGATTTTATAAAAGTAGAAGTACCCATAATCAAACTTAGTGTTTCGGTATTATTACCGGAGGTTAATACTTGAGAGATATTAGGACTCAAAACTGATGCTACTTTGTTATCAACATATTTTTTTGATACTAATGAGTTTGTTGCAAATGTAGAGTAATAGTCTGATGTGTATACTAAACCTAATCCATCGGATGTTGTAATAGATGATGAATAAGTATCTAAAACAATTTGATTCTGTCCAATCAACAAATACGAATCGGTTAGTACACCGTTATCTGTTGATAAAAGAATTGAATTAGTAGAACCCCAATCTAAAGAAATTTTAGTATTAGAACTATTTGACAATAAAGAAGTAGATGTTCCAAGTATTATATTATTTGTTCCTGTTTCATTACCTGATTGTAATACATCAGATAGTTTTTGAATTTCATTTGACCAAATAACATTACCAGAACCATCGGTCTTTAAAAATTGACCATTTGTTCCATCTGTACTTGGTAATGTATAAGCGTTGTTTATGTTTACATTATTTCCTAGATATACTGTATTGCTCTCAGTGGCTGTCAAATTGATACCTCCAATTACAACTGTATTAAGTAGATTTGCATCTATTGATGAATTTTTTGAATTTATTATAACACCAGCATTAGAATCGACATTCGAAGATGTCATCGAAAATCCTAAATTTGATTTAATTAAAATGTTGTCAGAATTATTTAATACTCTAAACTTAATTTCATTTAATGAGCTAAAAAACATATCAGAGTTAATTCTAAACGTATTTGAATCGTTAGTAATACTAAATGTAGATGCTAAAATAAAATCTAAATAACTATCACCAACATCAGATAACAATAAAGAATTATAACCATTTGTTAATTGAACTACCGGATTTCCTGCAGAATCTAAACTTAATTGTGAGCCATTTGTTGATTGTATTACACTATTTTCACTTAAAGTTATACTATACGAACCTGTTTCGTTATTTACCGACAAAACATCTTCAAATGAAGGTGTAAGACCGGTACCACTAAAAGTATTTGTAATTGGTGTTATTGTACCAAACTCATCCTTTTGTTTAAAAATACCATCAGAATCAAATGCAACAATAAAACCACTTGAAGGTGTTGCCGCGTCGATTAAAGACATTGTGCTACCAAATAGAATAGAACTCATTAAATAATTTATTTTATTATTCTATATATTATTTTCAGAATCGCTTTTTATTTTTTATCTTTGAAAATATAACTCATATTACAATGAAATTCAAATTAGGAGATATAGTAAATTCATCTTGGAATACTTATGATAAAAATGCGGCTTGTGAGATTGATAGAATCTATACAAGGAAAGATAATATTGAAATGCTTAGATTAAAGTTTTATCATAAAGGAGTTGAAAAAAGAATAAATGTGACAGCTTATACTTGTAAAATTGATATCTCTTATAGTAGAAACAACACTCTAGATCAGTTAGGCATTTAATATTTTGGTAATTTCATATCAGTTGATATTTCAACTTTGAAGCCAAAACCACTATCATCATCAGAACTATATTTGATTTCAGATTCATATCCATTTCTACCATCAAATGTGATTGGTTTAGGTCCATTTAATTTTGCATTTTTCAGATTATTTTGCCTCTTTTGATTTAATTCCTCTTGTGCCAACATTTCTTCAAATGTTAAACCAGGTTCAGAGGGTTGTTTCTCATCATTTTGCCTTGTAGAGTATTGTTGTGGTTCTGTGTAGCCGTATTTTCTTAATAGTTGTTCTGCCTCCCAACCTGTCACTTCTCTTTCTGATTCAACGTGTTGATGATCTATAATTCTTGCTTGTGGTCTTTCCATAACATTTAATTATTTATTGATACTAATATATTAATTTCTTCTCTTCTATTTGTTTCTACCTTTATTTCAGCATTTTGAAATCTATCCTTTATTCTATCTATAGCAACTTCAATGTCATCGAGTAAATCTAACATTGCTTTGTTTTTATTTCTCAAAAATTCTAAATCAACTTCAACCATTCCTACATAAAGATTAGAATTTACTGGTTGTGGTATGCTTAAACTTTTACCCAATTCTATGTGTAATTTTAAATCAGCTTTAGGATTTATTCCAAACATTACCAGTCCTTCGGATTCAATTAACTCAACCTTAAAATTTGAATTCTCTGAGATATCCAAGAAACATTCTTCAATATACTTCTTATCATCTTCATTATTTTCAAATATCTTTCTTAAATGTTTCATAATTTATATATTAATTAAAATATTTTTAATATCAGTAGATAGTCTTTCAACATTATAGTTTTTTTCTATAAATTCTTTATTTTCTTTTACTAATTTTTGATAATGATTATAATTCTGATAAACTTCAATTAACTTTTTTGAAGCATCTTCAATTTTTGGATCAGCCCATTTTACAGACCATTTTACCGGTGAATCAAACATTTTATAATATATTGATTCTTTTGAGATATCAATTTTCTCATAATCTACTAATTGACACTTATCACTTAAACAAAAATCCAAGTTTCCAGACCAACCAGTGCAGACTACTGGATTTTCTAACATTATAGATTCCATCATCGTTAAGCCAGAACCTTCACTTCTGTGTAGTGATATATAAACATCCATTGCATTAAATAGTATTTCCATTTTTTCAGATGACCAATCTTCATTTATTAAAAGTATATTTTTGTTTAATTTAGAATTTAAAAGTGATTTTTGTTGAAAGTTCAAATTATGGGATTTTATTACTAATAAACATTCTTGATATTTTAGTAAAGAATTATTAAATGTATCTATGACTGCTAATGGATTTTTTCTTTCTATGTCACTATGTGCATCAAATGTAAAACAAACAATAAATTTATCAGACAATTTCAAAATTTCTTTACACTCTTTTTTATTTCTTTTCTTTTTATATTCACCAGGTATATTTAACTGATGAATTTTTTTACCAGGTAGGCAATTTTCAAAAGATTTTTTACAAAATTCAGATATAGTCCAAATTTCGTCAAACTTTTCCGAAACCTGAATCCATTTCATTGGTAGTTCTTCTAATTCCCAAGCCCAAAGAGTTATATTATACTTGTCTTTGATATAGTTATTTCCAACAAAATTTTCAAAATCAAAGTCTGGATTACACAAAATTAAATTAGTATTAAAATAATTGAAATTTTCATCTTGATAAAAATTTTCATATTTATTGTGTGGATTCTGTATATTTAAATTGTACGGTATTTTTGCTTTCTCTAGTGCTTGTATAATTATTCTCATATTATGACCTAATCCGCATATAGTATTTGCAAAACCATAAATATTTACACCACCTATTCCATTCAAAAATTTATTAAAATTATCATCATCAGAGAAACTATCAATAAATGGTTGATGACAACCAAATGTATCTTCTTTATAAATATGTTCAAATGAAAAAAGTGATGCAACTTCTAAAGGACTTACTTTCCATTTATCAGATAATTCTATATGGTAAGAAAAGAAAAGATCTTCCCAAATGAACTCACATTCGGACTCATTATGTTTGACATAATAGTTTATTAGCTTATTGTTATTTTCTATAACGTCTTTTATTGCAGCAACCGTTCTTAAACTAAGACCACCATTTCCTATATTTATTTCTTTTGCAAAATTATAATCATTTTGTATCCTCTTACTATGGTCAGATGGTCCCCAAGGTGCTCCGATATAATCCCATTCTAAAAAAGAGTCATCAAAATCCTTAAATATAAATGTATCTGATTGATATATCAAAACCTTTTCACAATTGATTTTGTTCCAAAAGTCTAAACTCAAACACAAATTATTGTATGAATTTCTATTAATTTGATATTCTCCTAAATTTATTATTTGTATTTGTTCATTTATTTTTTTTGCAAATTCATTAATTTTTTCAAAATTATCATTGTTACAAACAATTATATGACCCCAACCATCACCCAACTTTTGAATAGTATTTTTTATACAAAATTCAATTGTCTTATTCCATCTTGTTTCAACAATCAATGATTTTTTATAAGAGTCTTTATCTATTATGGGAAAATCATCTGATAGATATTTAAGTAATTTTGAACATAAATCATTGAAAATTTCAAACTTGTTGTTGTTAAATTCTTTTATAATTTTTTTTGGATTTTCTATAAAGTTTTGTTTTTTAACTTTCCAATTATAAAGTGGATTTTCTCTAACATTTTTTTTCATAGTCTTCTTAATAATATTGCGTTTCCACTTTGTCTTACATTAAAGCCATTTGGTGGATTCATATCTAAGTACCTCTTATATATTCTGGTTCTTGAAGTCACATATTCTTTTTCTTTTTCTTTTGCTAAACCTACAAAGTATATTTCTTTTACCCAATAGCATCTTTTAGTAAAATCATTTAATATATCTCCAAATACTGTTTGCAAAACCCTATATGGGTTTACATTAACAATTTTACTTACTGAATAGGAATCATTATCTTTAACAAAATAAAGTAATTCATAAACATTACTAAGCTCCTTCTCTTTTATAACTGGAATATTTTTAAATTCTACCAAGTATTTGTTTCCAATAACATCTTCAAAATTATATGTGAAAAGCATAGGATTATTTGAATCAATCTCAAAATTATAAGACTGAATTTCTTCACATAAGAATTGATAAAAATGTTGTAAAATTCTCATAAACTATATATAAAAAAATAGATAATATTTATATGATATCTGTTTTAGTAGTTAATCTTAATAATTTTTTAAAGAGGAAAAACTTTTTATTATATATACATACAATAAGAAATTGCGGGGTGGAGTAGTGGAAGCTCGCTAGGCTCATAACCTAGAGGTCGCAGGTTCGAGTCCTGCCCCCGCTACAAAAAAATAGATAAAATATTTGGTAGATTTAAAAAGTCTATTTATATTTGTAAAATAAAAAATAAAAATAATGAATACAATTTCAACATATTATTATAAGGAGAGCAAAGTCTCTGTCAGACGAGTAAGTATGTCGTAATTGAAATATATTATACAAACTTTAAACCCAGTCTGACAATTCAGACTGGGTTTTTTTATTGGGTTGAGTTATGGTGACGGCCGGATCTGTAAAATCCTAGCAGTTGAGTTCGAGTCTCAGGCAACCCACAAATGTTCCGTTCGTCTAGCGGTAGGACATCTCCCTTTCAAGGAGAAGGTCACGGGTTCGAATCCCGTACGGAATACAAGAATTAAAAAAGATTTGGTAGATTAAAAATATTTACTTATCTTTGTAAAACAAAAAACAAATGGTCCCATCGTCTAATGGTTAGGACGTTAGGTTTTCATCCTAGAAATCGGAGTTCGATCCTCCGTGGGACTACAAAAGTCGGAGTAATTAACCGACTCTAACAAGAAGATGGTTCATATAGCTTAAAGAGATTTGCTAGCACTAATTTCTGGAAGTCTTCTTGATTAACTACTTATGGTGTAAATTGGATTGCACGCGGGTCATTCGGCCCGAGGGTTGTAGGTTCGAGTCCTATGGGTAGTTCAAATATTGGAAGGTGGGTGAGTGGCTAAAACCGGCAGACTGTAAATCTGCTCTCTTTGAGTACGGGGGTTCGAATCCCTCCCTTCCAACTTTTTTTATTTTCTTCATAAAACAAAGATGGAGAATGAAGTTGTAATAATAACATCACATGCTAATACAGATTTTAAGTTAGACATTTTAAATGAATGTATCCAATATATTAAGTCATTTGGGTATCAAATCATTTTATCATCACATATTTCTGTTCCGGATTCTATACTGGATGATGTAGATTTTTTTGTCTATGATAAAGAAAATAGAATTATTAATTATTGGGAATATCAAGAAATTCCATCAGGCTATTATAAATACATAAATTTTGATGAATATCAGCATACTATATCATCTGAGTTTGACCATGGTTATTCTGTATTGAGACTTATAAGAAATGGACTGAGCTTAGCGAGTATCAATGGATTTACAAAATCACATATTGTAGATTACGATTATATAATAAAAGATTCAAATTTTTTTAGAGAAAACACAAAATATTTAGGTAATCTTTATGATATCATAGGTTATCGATGTCATGATTATTACTTTACTACAGGTATTTTTTCAGTTGTTTGTGATAAAATACTACCAGTATTACAAAGTATAAATTCAGTTGAGGCTTATAGCCAAATTCATTTAGAAACAATAGATGATAATAAACTGACAAATAGTGGTGTTTTAGAAAACATATTTTTTTATTTAATTAAAAAAAATAATCTGAGTTTTTTTAATATCGAAGAAAAAGATTTAGACTTAGAATTGAATGAATTTGATAAAATAAATGTTTTTAATAATTTTTATTTGATTCAAGGAACTTCTATTGAGATTTTCAAATCAACCGATGGCTTTTTTGACTACCTAACTTTGCTTAATTATGGAACAATCTTAGAATATATAGAGATTCATTATAAAGAAAATTGTTCTATAAAAATAAATTACAATAATATCTATGAAAAATCACAATCCGAAAATTCACATATTTCTATTTTAAAATTACCAGATTGGTTAAAAGATATTGAATTTACAATTGAGGCCATAGGTTATGGGAAAAAGACTATAAGAAAAAACGAGAATAAAGCACAATGTCAAATAAAAAATCAAAATATTATTTTTGAAATTTAAAAAAAATAACTAATTTTGTAAAAAGAAAGATAAAACTTTTTATATATAACAACATATAATAGAAACAATGAAAAATTTAACTAACATATCACAAGCAGTTATAGCGACAGGCGCGGGGCGTTTGGTCGAGAGACTGAGTTATGTTATGTAAGATTTTGACTTTACATATTTATTTAACCCAGTCTCAAAAAGATTGGGTTTTTTTATTTTGGTGAGTAGCTTAGACGGTAGAAGCACGTGTCTTATACACACGAGATAGTGGGTTCGATACCCACCTCACCAACAAAAGCGGGTATCGTATAATGGTTATTACACCGGCCTTCCAAGTCGGTGATGTCAGTTCGATTCTGGTTACCCGCACTACGGGCTAGCATGTTCCAAGGCTTCGGCGACTTACCCTTGCAAGGTAGGTGTGGTGGGTTCGATTCCCATCTGGTCCACAAAAAATAAGCGAGAGTAGCTCAGTGGTAGAATGTCTGCTTGCCAAGCAGAAGGTCGCGGGTTCGAATCCCGTCTCTCGCTCCAATATGCCGGTTGACCCACGTTGAATCGCGGTGCCGGCTCCAGGGGGATTAGCTCATTTGGCGGAGCGTTTGAATGGCATTCAAAAGGTGACGAGTTCGATCCTCGTATCCTCCACAAAAATTAATATATACTAAATGACAATATTTAAAAACATATTAGATGGTAAGCTCTACACTATTTACAAAAATAGTGATGGAACACTTACTGCATTTCCATCTGGTAAAGTTTTCGATAGAAACTCAATTTTAAAAGATTGTAAAATTGAAGACTTTGTTGTTTTTAAAATTGAAACTAATAAAATTAAAGGTTTTATATAAAAAATAATTAAAAGATATGGAGGATAAAGTAGTAATCAAAGGTGAATTTAGAGGAAGCAAATCTTATTTTAGATCAGTTGAAAAGAATGAAAAATCAAAAATTAATTGTGTTGGTTTAATAATCAAAACTTTTAAAAGAAAAAGAAAGTCCAGAAAATAACTGGACTTTTTTTATAAATAGAAATAAAAAATTTAAATGAAAAATATTTTATTTCTCTTATTCACTCTGATTTCTCTCATTACTAATTCACAAACAATACTTTCGTGGAATATACAAAATTTAGGAGAAACTAAATATAAAAAGGATTCAGTAATTTCTCAGCTTTCTAGTGTTATAAAGTCTTCAAAAGCAGACATTATTGCTATTCAAGAAGTTGTTACTGGATCATATGGTGATTCTTGTATAATAAAAATATCTAAAAATATAGATTACAATTATGTAATTTCGACTAGAACAACAGGTGATGGTTCAGAAAGATATGCTTTTCTTTATAAAAAGAATATCAAACTTAATTGGTCTAAATTAGATACCACTCTACAGGATTCTATTGATAGAGAACCATTTATGGCATCATTCAAAATAAATAAAAAAGATATAACAATAAGACAAGTTCATCTTGTTCCAACAAATAAAAATCCTCAAAGAGAAGTAGAAGATTTATATTGTTATAAAGATGGTATCATTTGTGGCGATTTTAATTTGACTTGTAATCATCTTATTTATATTCCCCTAAAGACTTATTTTAATATGCCACTTTGTGGTAAAGGAACCTCTTTAAAAAGAGATGGAACAATTAGTGAAAATAATTATGACCATTTTTTAGTAGAAAAATCTTATAAAATTTTAGAGAGTAAAGTTTATGTTTATCCATATAAAGGAAATAAAAACATTCTTTCAGATCATTTACCAATACTTATAAAACTAAAATAAAACAATCTATTTTATAATTAGTATAATAATTATGGAATTATTTCATTTTGATATAGAAACGGCTGGTCAATATAAAGACTATGATAATTTTTTGATTAATGATTCAAGAGGAGCCAAATTATTTGAGTCTAAATATGAAAAAATGAAGTGGTCTGAAAAATATTCTGATATAAATGAAGCTTATTTAGATAACTCAGGTATAATATCTACATATGGTCGTATTGTTTGTATTTCATTTGGTTTTATAGACAACGATGGTAATAAAAAAATTACTTCTTTTTGTGGTGATGATGAACAAGATATAGTAACTTCATTCAATAATCTTCTCAACAAGATTGAAAAAAAATCTTTTAGTTTATGTGGTTTTAGAATTAATCACTTTGATATACCTTGGCTTTTGCACAAGTGTCATAAATATCAAATTATTCCTTCTAATATGATTTATGTATATGATAAAAAACCTTGGGAAATGAGAATTGTTGATATGTCTGATGATTGGCGTCAAAAATTTGCTTGGGCCTTTTCATTTGATGAGATGTGTTATGAATTAGGAGTAAAATCTCCTAAACAAAATATGAATGGTTCTTTAGTCCACTCAAAATTCTGGTCTGGTGATTATCTAAGTATAAAAAGTTATTGTGAAGAAGATGTTTCATCATCTATTGATGCCTCTCTTTATCTTTACAAATAATTTCATTTAATAGTAGATTCATATGGAATTTCTATTTCATCTACACTAACCATGTTTAATTCTAAATCAGGTATATTGCTACCACCTGTTTTTACATTTATTTTAGTCTTTGGTTTAAATGTATAATTTTTATAAGTAACTAAATTATTATATTTTTTTAAAGGCTCTTTAATTAAATTAAATTCATCATATTGTTCGATTATATTTATCGTATTATTTAATTCAGAAATATTTCTTATTTCAGTATAACCATCCATTCCAATATAATCTTCGACTATGAGATGTTCAAATTCTTTCAGTCTACATTCAATTTTTGAAATTAAATCTTTATGACCACGATAAATAAAACTTTTATCTATGTCTATTGTGTAAATCTTGTTTATATTTTTCACTCGTTTTAAGTCTTGAACTCTTGTTATGCCAAACTTGAAATGTTTTTCATTTTTAAATGGTAAAATATATAATAAATAATTCATAATTTTTAAAACGTATATACAATTTTTAATATATAATTAAAAAAAGTTTAATTTTTATGCCTTCTAAAGACAAAATGTTCTCACTACGAATACCTGGAAGTTTATTAGATGAATATAGAATATTCTGCGAGGAAAATTCTATTAATATTTCAAAAAGACTTAGAAAGTTTATTGAAAGAGATTTAGAAAATTGGAGGTCAAAAAAACTTCAACAAAAAAATAATTCTGGAAATTAATATATAATATCAATAAAAAAAATATTTTATTTATGAAGTATATGAGAAATTATCACTCTTTTATAAAAGAGTCGAAAAAACAAATAGGTAAAAACGCATTAATTGTTGAAAAGCAAGTATTAAAAGAATTTTCATCTGATTTTTGGGGTCTTTGTTTAAGATCTTCAATTTTTACAAATGAAGAAAAAACATACATTGAAAATAATCTTACTAATAAAAAAGTTTCACTTTTAAATGAAGAATGGGATTGGTTAGATAAAGCGGTTGATTGGGCTAAAGATAAAGGTGAAAAAATGTTAAACTTTGTATCTGATAAAATTAAAGCTGTAAAAAACGGACTTAAAGACTTTGTTAGTTCTATGGTGGGACTTGCTAAGAAGTTATTTTTAGCTGGATTAAACGGTGCATTATTACAAGCTGCTAAGTTTAAACAGAAAGTTTCAGGAGATGGTAAAGTTAAAAAACAAATTCAAGATTTAGATCCTGAAAAATCCAAAAACGAAATTGAAGATTTAAAAAAGACTTTTCAATTCTGGGCACCTGGTAAAACAGCAGCTGAAGCTAAACCAGCGGTCGATAAAGCAGGTGGTCAAATTGAGGCTAAGATTAAATCTGCAGAAGGAGAAGCTGTTTCATCAACTGAGAAAAATTTAACAGAAGCTGAACAAGAAGCAAAAAATGAATCAGTATCAAATATTATTTATTCAACTGGTGATGATGTTTTAGAAAGTTTCTATAATCTTTCTTTAATAAAAGAAGCTGAAGAAGTACCAGAAGGTGGTGAAGAAAAAAAGACAACTGGTCAAAAATGTATTGACTGGCTTTTAGGATTTTTAGGTCAAGAAAAAATGGATCCTGAAGCTAAAGCTGGTAAAAAATTATTTTGGTGGGGTAAGTTGTTCTTAAAGATTTTAGCTACTTGTTTAAGTCCTGTATTAAAAATAGTTGAGGCATTGGTAAAAACAGGAGCAAATTTAGCTCTTAAGGGAGTTTCGATGATTACTGGAGCATTAGGTGGTCCAGGTGCTTTTGAATTCGCTTTACTTGGAGGACTTTGTGGCGGTATTGTTGGTATTATATATGATACAATAATGTTATTTGGAGGCGAAGCAGGAGGAGCTGACACAATGGCTGCTGTTAAAAAATGGTTAGCACATGCTGTAAATGAATCATTAGAATTATTTCCGTCTTATAAAACATTAAAATATATTATGGCTGGTTTCTGTGCTGGCATGACACTTTGGCATGTTATTGAAGAAATTAAACACTTAGCGCACGGAGGACATGGAGAACACAAAGAAGGAGAGGAACACGGTGAAGAGGCAAAACCAGGAGATCCTGTAAAACCAGGTGAAAAGCCAGCTCCTATAAAACCAGGTGAAAAGCCAGTAGAAGGTGAAAAACCAGCAGCCCCTGGAACTAAACCAGCTGTAGCTTAAAAATATTTTAAATAAAATTTGGTAGAATTAAAACTTTTATCTAAATTTGTATAAAATAATGACAAAAAAGTCAAAAGAGACAATTAATTTATAATATATAACAACAATGAGAACAAATACGACAAATATGATGAACCTGACACTCAATGTGGTGAATATTACGTTATGTAATATTAGACCTTCTGAGGGTTCCTTCCTATTTAGAAAATTTGTCTCGTGAATGTGACGTATTTATAACTAAATATAAAAAGAACCCTCAGATAAAAATCTGAGGGTTTTTTGTTTTAATAAAATTTGGCTCCTTCGTTCAACGGGACAGGACATCGCTCTTCTAAAGCGAGGATACAGGTTCGAATCCTGTAGGAGCTACTAAAATGGGCTTGTAGCTGATTTGGTTTTAGCTGGTGACTGTTAATCACTGTATGAAAAATTGAAATAAAGTAGGTTCGAATCCTGCCTGGCCCGCAAAAATAAATGTCCTGATGGCGTAATGGGAGCGTGTTAGTGTTACATACTAACGGTACTGGTTCGAGTCCAGTTCAGGATACTAAAATTGTCAGTTAGCTCATTTGGTAGAGCACTTGTCTGATACACAAGAGGTGGTGGGATCGTAACCCGCACTGACAACAAATTGACACCGTGTCTGAATGGCTTAGGTCCCAGTCTGCAAAACTGTGGTATGTCGGTTCGAACCCGACCGGTGTCTCAATAAGCTTCTTAAGCATTAATGGTGATGCGCTAGTCTTGTAAACTAGAGAAATCGGATCGTTACCGGTAAGAAGCTCAATAACAGATGGTGATTGAAAGTGTTACTTCGTTTAATGGATAAACAATTGACTTCTAATCAATACTTCGGTGGTTCGATTCCACCAGTAAAAACCTCTTTCAGGACTTTCCTCTGTTATATCTGCCTCAGTGGCGAAATTTGGTTGAAACGCGCTAGACTTAGGATCTAGTACCCAAGTGGCAAACGTTGTCGGTTCGAGTCCGACCTGAGGTACAAAATTGCTCCAGTGGCGAAACTGGTTGAAACGCATGGGACTTAAAATCCCATACCCTATGAGGTGAACGTTGTCGGTTCGAATCCGACCTGGAGTACAAAATGCCGCGGCTTAGTGGAAAAGGACATTGGCTCATATCCTGTGTTAAGTGAGTTCGAACCTCATACGCGGTACAATATAAGCCCCTGTGACGTAATTGGTAGTCGTATTCGTTTCAAATGCGGAGTGTCCGAGTTCGAATCTCGGTAGGGGTACAAACCAGATATATAAATAAAAAAAAATATATTATGGTAGCAAGTATAACTGATGAGAACTTTCAAGAAATAATTATAAGTTCTGACAAACTAATTTTAGTTGATTTTTGGGCTGAGTGGTGTAACCCGTGTAAAGCTTTGGCTCCTGCTTTAGAAGAGGCATCAAATGATTTAGGTGAAAAAATAATTGTATATAAAGTTAATATTGATGAAAATCCAGTCACTCCTCAAAAATATGGTGTCAGAGGAATTCCAACAATTATATTTTTTAAAGGTGGTGAAGTAGTGGATAGACAAGTAGGTGTATTACCAAAATCAAAACTTTATGAAAAAATAGAAGATGTTTTGTCTAATAATTAATTAACTTGGCCAGTTATCGTGTTTGTCCAAAAACCTTAAATCGTGAGTTGTAAGTTTAAAATCATCAAATCTATTTAGAAATTTTACAAATTCTTCCAAAGACTCATCTTCTAATGCAAAAACAGTATTGCTTCTATCAAACTTAGAATTATAGGTTGTATGTTGTATAACTTTGACCTTATTTGGTGATTCAATAGAAAACTCACATGCCATCAAATCACCATAAGTTATATCAATATTAATTCTGATTTTATTTGAATTATTATCCTTTGTAAAATATAAATCAAATTCTAAACAATCGGGCTCACCCCAATGATTTTCTGGTACACTCTCATAACTAATTTCTACCATGTCGGCAATAAGCATAATATTACCTTTTTTAAATTTTGACTTATTGCCTTTGTAAATAATTGTGATGTATTTAGGTAGAAATTTTTTCCAATCTTCATTATAAATCAATATTTGATTTTTATTTTTGACCGAAATATTAGGATCATAAACATTACCATCTGGTAAGTCTTTTTCACCAGAACTTTTGACCTTTAGTGTATAATTATCACCTGGAAAACTCTCAAATTTCTTTAAATATTTCATAATTACTCAAATAATGGAAATCTTGGAAGATATAATCTAGTAGTTGCATTATCTGCAAAAATCAAGTATTTAGAATCTTCTCCGATTATATATTGATTCAACATTTTAGTATGTACATTCTCTGGTAATACTTCAGAGAATAGTCTTATATTAGTAACTTTCATATCTGAACCTTTTATTACAGGATTCACTCTTATAGAGTATTCTATTGGTTCTATACTCTGTGAATTAAAATATACTTTTTGTAATATTGTGTTTGTCAAATCAGCTGCATCTTCTTCATCTTCAACATTTCTTTTATAAATGTATTGTTGTAAATTTCTTTGTTTTTGGTCTAAATTTATTAAGTAACAATACCAAGTCTCTTCGTTTAAGGCTGATGAATCAAAAGTAGAATTCAGATTAAATTCATAATTAGTTGTATTTAAAGTCACTGTTATTTTGTCATTTGAAAGTGAAGTTCTAAATCCTTGTTGAAGTTCTTCATCATAGAAATCAAAGAAAGAATAAACTTCATCAGGTATGTAATTGTGTAAGTTAAACCAAATTTGATAAGATAAATTATTAGAAACTTTTAATCTCGGATCGAAATTATAATAAACAACACCTGGTGTTCCAAAATTTACGGATGCCAAGTCATAATTAGTTTTTGCAATAATTGTAGATGAGTTTTCAATTAGTTCTTTGTCAATTTCTGCAAAAATTTCTAATCTCATTTTTTCTCTTGTTAATGGAGCAAATTGTGGTTTATTTGCAATTGATGCTTTTTCTTGATCTTGTTCAAAACCCATCAATTCATCAATTGTAGTATTCTTAGTGAGTTTATCAATAGTATTCTTAACCTCATCACTAGCTGGTTGAACATTTGATTTTTGAGTATATTTTTTCAAAATAAGTTTATAGTAAACCGCATTATTATTAAATCCTCTAAATTGTTGTGCGTGGTCAACTTGATACATTCTATTCAAATTACAGAAATAAAGAAAATCTTCTTTAGACGGTCTTCTCTGTACACCAAATACTTGTTTGAATTGTTGTTTTGTTATATGAGCTTCCATCGTCTCAAATAAATTTAAATCAAATTGATTCATAACAATTTGCGAATCTGGAAAATTATTACCTTCAATAGATACTTTTAAATCACCTTGACAAACAATATTATATAATTGATATTCATTTAGTATATGGTCTTGTCCTTTTTTATCAGGGTCAGTTGCGAAATAAATTACTTGATGACCAAACATTTGTTGAGAATCATTACTTAATTTTTCAAGTAACTTAACTGCTGTATTCTGGGCGTATGGATTATAGAGATTTGCTTTTTCATCATCAGACATTGGTTTGAAGACATTAACATCACATGCAGGACCACCACCACTTGAGTTCAAGTTTGTGTTTGGTATAAAGTTTCCATTCTTATCATAAGAGCCGTACAAGTTAGATTGACAACATTCTCTTACACCAAACAAATTAGACTTTTGATAATCATTAGATACATTTTGAAAATCACCTATTAAGTTAATATCTTGAATAGACATAGAGGTGTTTGAATTATTTTCAATCATATATTCTATTTGAAAAAATCTTATTGGATTTATCCTTACACTAGTGATATTCTCTTTTGACAGAGGTTCCCATTTAGACCAAGTTCTTGTTGAATCTTGAGAGTATCTATATTTTATAGAAACACCACTTGGTAATACATCGGGATGTGAAGTCGAAATAATTTCAATATCTGAAATTGAAAAAACTTTAAAAATGAAAGGTGATTGTATAATCTTCATTTGACCAACAGAAAGGTTGATGGTTGAACCTAAATTTTCTACAAACCTATCAATTTCTCCCTCAATTTTATATTCAATTATTTTGATAGAGCCTACTGTTGATGTACCCTTTCTTTGCCACTTTATTTCTAAATGCAATTTTTCTTTAGGATCTAATTGTGGAAATCCATCAACTGACCTATTTAAGGGTAACCATTCGGACCAATTGACCATATTATTTGAAATCCTAAAAAATTGTGTCAGATATCTTGTGTCATTTAATCCCAACGTATCATATGAAAACTTTGTAATTTTAGTGACGTTTTCTAAATCTGGAAATGTCAAAATATATTCGTCATTTGGTGCTAAAAAAACAGGACAAGCATCAGGTGCAGTTGAATTAGTTCCATAAACATCAAATTTATCACTGATAGTGATTTTACCAAAAGAACTATTTGAGACAATACTATACATAAGGTATATATTAAAAAAATAATATACCAAATATTTTGCCAATTAGATAATTTGTATTATCTTTGTATAGTAAAAGAATATCTAAACTTAAACAAATGAATATTAAAGAAACATTCTTACAATTAACAAGCAAAACTTATCCACACGGAACAGAAGAACAACTCTTTCCAATTCTTTACAATATTGTAGATAATCTTCAAAAAGATGAATTTGGTAATCTATTTATAAAAATTGGTGATAGTGATGTTATGTTTACCTCTCACTTAGATACTGCAACTTCTGCTAATACTCCGGTTAACCATGTTTTTGATGGTAAAATTATAAAAACCGATGGTAAATCAATTTTAGGAGCTGATGATAAAGCTGGTGTGACTATTATGCTTTATATGATTAAAAATCAAATTCCAGGTCTTTATTACTTCTTTTTAGGTGAAGAAGTTGGATGTATTGGTTCTAAAAAAGTTGCGAATGTTCAAAAGGAAAATAAAATCGAAGGTATAAATAAAGTCATTTCTTTTGACCGAAGAGGAACTAATTCAGTAATTACTTTTCAAAGTGGTAAAAGATGTTGTTCAGATAACTTTGGTAAAAGTTTGTCTGCTCAACTTAATCAAGCTGAGTCAAGTTTTATTTATCAAAATGATCCTACTGGAATTTTAACAGACTCTGTTCAATTTATAAGTATTTATCCAGAGTGTACAAACATTTCGGTTGGTTATCAATCAGAACACACGTTTTCTGAAACACAAAATATTGAACACTTAGAAAAGTTAGCAGAAGCTTGTTTAAAAGTAGATTGGAAGTCTTTACCTGTTGAGAGAGATCCTTCTAAAGTTGAGTATAAATCTTATTATGGGTATCCTGGTTGGGATGATTGGGATGATGATTACTCTTATGGTTCTTATGGATACGGTTCGAGTCGTTGGTCTGGTTGGAGAAATAATAAGACTTTTGAAAAGCCTAAACCTAAAACAGAAAATGTTTGGTTTCATGACCGTGAATTCAACTATGTTTCTAAGGTAGAAGTAGAACAATATTCTAATAAAGTAATTTCTGTTGATTTATGTAAAGAAAGAATTCTTAAAGAGAAACTTATAATTGATACTTTGTTGAAATCATTAGATTTAGATTTTGATTCTTCTTCATGGGATGGAATGAAGTATGTAATAAATTTTTCAGACAACACAACAAATAATTGTGATAGAAATGAATTAGTAACATACCTACCTGAGTTGGACTACAGAACAATAGAAGAATTAGGAACTCCTGATAATTTTTTAGACGCATCTTTAGACATGTGTGATAGTTTTTATGATTAGTAATTTGATATGAAGCCTGTAAAAGACAGATGGATAACACAAAGTGTTAGATATACTAAGGTAGAGTTTCATAATAAGATATTTCGGAGATATCACTACTGTTATAAAGGAAGAACTACTGATATACTTTGGCTATCATCTGATAGGTCATTCCTTCCAGAGTCATTAGAAAATAAATTAGAAAATGAATTCCAAAAAGAAGTCGATTAAAACCGACTTTTAAAATTTTTAACATATGAACATTATAAAAAAATATAGAAGAAAAAGAAAACTCACTGATATAATATACAAGGAATTTGAAAAATCATTGAAAGATGGTGATTATCAAAGGGCATGTATTTTGTCTCATAGACTTTTAAAACTTAAAATATGACAATTAGTGAATTAAAATTGATAATTGATGAAAAAACTAATTCATCAAAAAAACTACATAAGCAACTAACTGAACTACATCAAGAACTGAATTCTTTAAGAAACCAGTTTAATCAACTCGAAATGGAAGAGTTTGTAAATTACTTACAGATTGGAGAAGTTATTGAATTTGATAATTATTACTCATTAAAGGGTTACTGTAGAGATCCTAAATCTACAAATTCATTTCAATCTGGTGAAAAGATTAAGATTCTTAAAAAAAATAAAAAATCTATTGTCATTGAAGTGATTAAAAAGTTTCAGAGAAGATGGGATGATGTTCAAAAAAAATCAGTTATTGTTGGTGAGACAAATCCTGGTTGGAACATAAGAGTTGATTTAGATTCATTTTTTCATTTTTATTTAAAAAGAAAAACTATGAAAGATGCTTTTGATTCATATGTAAAAAGAAAACACGCACTAGATAGTCTATTTGATGAATAAAGAAGTTGAAATATTAAAGATAGGTAATATTATGCCAGTTCTTCCAATAAAAGGAACTAGAGTTTATGATACTTCTCAGTTTAGAGACAAACAAACTATTATGGTGGTTTCTGATGGAGGGTATCTTTTTGATTACTACATCAACATACTAAGAAGTAATTGTGATGATTACAACTACTTAAAAACAGCAAAGTCAATTGTTGGAAAGCCTCAAACCTTTAGGAGCTCTTTGGTTGGAAATCAACCTGTAGATACACTAAAAGGTCTTTCAGATGGTGATCCACAAATAGGTCAATCATATACCATAAATAATTCAAGTTGGTATACATCTAAAGTTGAAAAAATAATAGATGGTTGTGTTATCATCACAAAAAATTCTGTTTATGCAATACATAATGTTTCTGATGTCAGAGATAGCAAATTGAGAAATATAGGAATTTAGTATTTCTATTTTAATATATACTCTATGAAGTATATTAAACCCATAAATGAGTTTAACCGAACTATTGGATTCAGATATTCTAAACCGACAAATAAATTTAGAACTATTTTTTATTGTTTTGGTGAATTAATCCAAGAAGATTTATCTAATTTATTAGAACATCTAGATATACCCTATGAAAATATCTCAATAGTTAATGATGATGGTACTATTTCTTTTGAAGATGGTGAATCAGAATATAATTTACAATTGTCATTTGATTTTGCAGTTTATAGTGAGCAAGAAATAGAAAAGATAATACAAGATGTTAGATTTGGCTTAAGTAGAGAATTTGATGTGGAAACAATTCATTTTCTCATAAAAGAATTGCCAAGATTAAAATGAAACATTTAAAAAGATTTAATGAAGGCGTTGGTATTGTCAATATAAATTCTAATCCAGAAATGGATAGAATGCCAAATTTACAACACAGAGGTAATAATTTAGAAAATGGTAAAAATATTTCTATGTTTGAACAAGATTGGTTTGAAAAGTTATTACCAGATACTTTAGAGGTTCAATCTTGTCCGATGATAAAAAAACTTAACTTTGATCAAAGTTTATCAGATTTGAATACTGAAAATAGAATCTACACTCTTGTTAAAAATGATTGCACTATCGACAGTGATTTGATACAATTTAATTATTATCAAAATACATTTGACAAACCAGAAGATGTTATAAATGATGGTGAACCAGATTTATTGGAATTTGATATTCATTTTGTAAAAAATGAATCTGGTATAAAGTTATTAGTAGATATAACCTATGGTGATAATATGGCATATGAATTTTCATTAGAAACTCCTAATAAAATTAATGTAATTCACTACACTGGTAAAGGCTCTTTACATGATTCTGAAACTCACTGGGGTTTTACTGAAAAATCAATAGGTGATATAGTTAAGTTTTTTAATGCTTTTAATCACGGTATAAAAGTTGATAATGATGATTTTAATTTTTTAGACTCAAGTGAAGATAGTTATAAATATGATAATAAAAATAAACAACAACTATACTCTGATGATTCTAATCTTTTGAATTTTGGAAATTCAACTAAGGAGTCGATAAAAAAATTTAAAAATTTTTAATTATATTTTTTTTAATTAAAACTTATTTCTATATTTGTAGTATAATTTTGACAAATAATTAAAAGAGGTAAAAATAATTTAATATATACTAAAATGAACAACGTAATTGTAAATATCGCAGTAGTTAACCCACAACCGCAGGATCAGGATCGTGTGAGAGTGGCTAACTATGTATTTACAATAAGTTAATGTTTAATTAAAAACGAATTTGTAAAACCCGGTTAGTCAAAATCTAATCGGGTTTTTTGTTATTATATTGTCGGGTCGTCTAGTTTGGCAGGACGCAAGATTTTGGCTCTTGAAACACAGGTTCGATGCCTGTCTCGACATCAAATACGGATGTGAGGTCAAACGGTTAAGATGTCTGCCTGTCACGCAGTTCGGAGCGGGTTCAACTCCCGTCACGTCCGCTAAAATTTCGGGATGTAGCCTAGAGGTTACGCAAGTTAGAGGCACTTGGTTTGGGACCAAGACGACGCAGGTTCGATTCCTGTCATCCCGACAAAAATAAACGATATGATAGACGGAACATTATACATTGACAATTTTATAGATAACGATAGTTTTCTATTTGATACACTAAGAGATAATTCTGATTGGGATAGAAGAATGGCTTCTAGATTAACAACATCATTTGGTGTTTCTTATAACTATTCTGATATATCTTATCCAGATGTTATCATACCAAATTATTTAGATGATTTGATAGTTAGAATAAATGATGTTGTTGGTTTCACACCAAATAACTGCTTAGTGAATTACTATTTAGATGGTAGATCTAAGATGGGTTATCACTCAGATAGAACTGATATACTTTTACCAGGAACTGGAGTTGTTATTATATCTTTAGGTTCAACTAGAACATTGAGATTTAGAAATATAAATGATAGAAGTATAGTTGATTTTAGTTTAAGAAGTGGTTCACTTTTTTATATGACATCTGATGTTCAGGATTTATGGGTTCATTCTATTCCTGTTTCTGATGTTGATGGTAGTAGAATGAGTTTAACTTTCAGAAATCTCAATCCATCTACCATCTGATAGGAATTGAAATTTACCAACGTAGATGTATCTATTTCTCCATTCTTCTGGTGATATCATTGAAAGAAATTCTTCATTTTCTTTTTGATAAAGATAGTAAGAGTGACCAGGAATTGGTTCAAAGTTATGTTTAGCTAAATACAATCTTTCATTTATAGAAATTTCTTGCATCAATTTTTGATACTCTTTTTGAATTTCTTCAAATTTAGATGTGTAGTGATGTTTGAGTTTATTAGTTTTCTCTATTTTAAATAGAGTTATGTCATCAGGTGAGAATTTCTGTGAACCTAATTCAGTCGGATAAGATTTTAATCTCCTATCAGTAACGTAAGAATCGGGTAATTTATTTTCTTTCATTGGATTTATATAAAAATTTTCAAATATGTTTTTTTTTGTTATAATTATTAGTATATTTGTAATTAATATATAATTTATGAAGACATGTGTTTATAGAGTAGAATTTTCAAAGTCATCAGTTGATTTGATTGATGAATATGAAAGACTTTCCGAACATGAAAAAGAATGGATTTCTCAACTAGATGCTGAGTCATTTTTTGACTACGATACTCAAAATGACAATTATATATGTTTTGTTATAACAACACCTATAGAAATAAAAAAATATTTAGAAATTCTAACAAATAATTTAATAGAGAATAAATGTGAAGATTTATCTAAACAAATCCTAAGCTCTAAAATAAACTTATACGAAGATTTGAAATCTATAATAACTCCTTTGAATTCCATAAAATGGAGCTTCTTTATAGAAGACTTAGATGAGTGGATTTTATCAAATCTTGATATAGATATCGTATTAGATAGAATTTCAGAAGTAGGAATGGCATCATTAAACAAAACAGAAAAACAATTTTTAAAAAACTATCATTTATGAAAAATTTAAAAAAAAGAATTATTAGATATTTTACTCAAATCTATGCTGACACGTTAGTAAGAAGAATGCAAACAGAATTAGACTTAGAGAATGACACTCAATTTTGGATTCTCTATGAACAAGCAGCTAAACTTAATGCTTATTGTATAGTATTTCATGACATTTATTTAGATTAATATGACAAAACTTTTTTTAGATGATATCAGAATTCCAAAAGATGCAATTGGATTGATACCATCAACATTAAATCAATTTTATTGGGATGATAATTGGATTATAGTAAGAAACTACTATGAGTTCTGTAACTATATACAAAAATTTGGACTACCTGATTTTATATCTTTCGATCATGATTTAGCGGATGACCACTATAACGATTTATTTTCAGATGAAAACTGGTCAAAAGACAATGCTGATATTGTTTTAAAATATGATGAATATAAAGAAAAAACAGGATATGAGTGTGCAAAATGGTTGGTAGATTGGTGTTTAGAGACAAAATCTAAGTTACCTGATTATATTGTTCATTCTGCTAATCCAGTTGGTAAAAGAAATATCGAGTCTTATTTTAATAATGCAAAAAAACATTTATTGTAATGGATTTTATAAAAACACATCTTATAACAAAAATTAAAGACCAAGTTAAAGAAAAACAAAATATTCTTAAATTTGAAGGTTTTCTTTTTTTAGATAATTATATTACTGATGGTGATAAAAAGATAAATCGTGTTAATAAATGGAATGTTTATCCTAAAGAAGAATTAATACCACTTAATTGGTATCAAATAAAAGGTGGTTCTCTTTTAGAAGTTTATTCTCAGTTAAAAGATAACAACTTTTACATCTATAAAATATTAGATGGTAAATCTCACAAAATGAGAATTAAGAAAAAGAAATGATAGAAGCACTTCGTAACGATTTTAAATATTCAGTATCGTATGATTATGATACTGAATATTCATGCGAAGAATCTGGTTGTGTTGAAGAGGGAATTTGTAGATGTGGTTATATCACAAATACCTATTTATACAATGTTGATATCAGTGATATAACTTCTAATATTTATTCGGATATTTTTGATAATTCAATTTCTACAAAAAGACACAATGCCATTAATTCTCTTTGGGGAATAACTACTGAAATTGATAAATACACAATTGATAGAATATTAAGAATAAATAAAGTTTGGAAACCAGAATTCTGGGAAATAAATGTCGGTGGTGGTTATTATGGTCAAGAAATTGATGAAGTTGTGATTATTGAAGATATGATTCAAAAATTAAATATTCAATTAGAAAGTGCTTTTGAAATTGATAATCTAACACAAAGAATAGAGTATCTTTTAGAGTTAGAAAATGGATTCATTTTAGATGAATTAAAAGATAAAAGATATAGTGTTTCTGTAATTGATATAGATGATATCACTTTCTCAAATCCGGAACATAGGAAAAGAGTTTTAATTGAAGAGTTAGAGCATTATTCAGACAAAAACTACAAAGGTATTAGAGGTATTGTCAAAAAGGATGGTAACAAATTCAAACTAATTGATGGTTACCATAGACTTTCTAAAACAGAAAATAAATTAGTCAAAGTCTTAGTTGTTGAATAAACTTTTTACCTTATAATCATAACATAATTATGGAATTAAATAAAATCTACCACGGTGATTGTGTTGAAGGACTTAAATCAATGCCAGATGCAATTGTTGATTTAGTCGTAACATCACCTCCCTATAATCTAAATATAGATTATGCTCATCATAAAGATGATATGAAATTAGAAGCTTATTACTCCTGGTGTAAAGAGTGGATTTCAGAATGTTATAGGGTTTTGAAACCAGGTGGTAGATTTTGTCTTCAAATAGGTTGCTTTCAGTCTCAGTTAAATGAGCCTTCTTATGCAACCTTCACAAATATATTTCAAGAGGTAGGATTTACTTTTAGAGAGTTTATTATTTGGAATAAAAATCAGATTCCTAAAAGAACAGCTTGGGGTAGTTGGAAAAGTCCATCTAATCCAAGAATCCTACCTCCATTTGAAATGATTATAAATTTTCATAAAGAGTCTCCTAAGATTTTAGAAAAAGGTGAAACTGATTTAACTAAAGAAGAGTTTGTTCAATGGACAAATGGTCTTTGGGTTATTGCTCCTGAAAGTGCTAAAAAAAGAAATCACCCAGCTCCTTTTCCTGAAGAATTAGCTATTCGTTGTATTAAAATGCACTCTTATATCGGAGGAGTTGTTTTAGATCCTTTTAACGGTAGTGGAACAACTACATCAGTTGCAAACAAATTAGGTAGAAAATATATTGGGTTTGATATTACTGCAGATTATTGTCAGTTGGCTGAAGATAGAATTTAATTATTTTCCAATAAATTCATTTGTATCTATTTCTTCTAATCTAGTTTGAAATCTTTCTAATCTCTTTCTAAGTTGTTGTCTGTAGTTATCTTTATCTTTATCACTGAATTTGATTTGTAATTGTCCTTTTTCTTCAATTATATCTTCAATTCTCCTAATTTCTGAGTTAAGTTTAGATTTAATCATATCTCTTATA
>Ga0315900_10000161_pt1 | contig 119240 bp, 112 predicted proteins | sample LakEriMetagenome_FD_203521 | JGI IMG/M metagenome (GOLD analysis project Ga0315900, IMG submission 203521) | Freshwater fungal communities from buoy surface, Lake Erie, Ohio, United States - Buoy 12 MA114 | ecosystem: Environmental > Aquatic > Freshwater > Lake > Lake biofilm | place: USA... | reverse complement strand
CTATAGCGAGGGGCCTGCACGCGATCCCATCCCGAACTCGACCGTGAAATCCCTCTGCGCCGATGGTACTTGGTCTTAAGGCCTGGAAGAGTAGGTCGCCGCCAGACTCCTCATAACCCTCTTACAAAATTTACTCTGTAAAGCCTCCCTCTCTACAAAAACTCAATACCTTACCCAGAGTTAACACCCTATCTAAACCTTCTCTATCCTTGATTCACCCAAATACTCTAAAGCTACTCTACACAACACCATCATAATCAACACGCACAAGACAAGAAACAAGTCCAATCAATCCTTAAAAAGGTAAGGCCGTTCTAAGCACAATTGTCAATACTCGCCTAAAAACCAAATCTTCATCTAAAAGTGCAAATTATGACATTATTAATACTTTCCCAGTAGAATAGAGCATATGTAGATTGATACAGGAGAATGTCATATGTTAAAGCTTATCTCAGGAGCTGCGCTCCTTCTCATGATGACGGGTCAAGCCAGCGCCGTCTGCCCAGCGACAACGGAGGTCGCAAAATCCCTTAAGTTTATCCCGCATCTCAATCCAGGCATGTCCATGGCCCCAGATCCCGCTTTGGGGGAGTACATTGTGGGCACTGTCCAGCGTGGCTCTCATGTTCGTACGGGCGTGGAGGCCCCTAAAAAGCTTTCCGTCATTGACAGGGGAGACGTTTGCTCCTACCGGGAGGGAACCATTATGAAAGGTGTCACCATGGCCTTTGACCTGGTCACCCTTCCCCACTTCCATCGTTACTGGACCAATCAACATCAGTATCAAGCCGTCTTTTACGGCAATCATAAAGTGGCGACAGACCTTTTAACGCAAGCACTCGAAAAAAGTAAGAACCTCGAAGATAAGGCCGAGTAACCTCAGGATGTGCGCTTCCCGCCTGGATGAGGAGAACACCCTCCCCATCCAGGGGGGACAGCCAAAACATCTAATTACCCGTTGACTTACTAGCAGGACCCTCCTGAGGAGAGGGCGAAAATCCAAAAAGGGCTGTCTGAGGTGACGAAACAGCAGGCGCAAATACCTTGCATATCCCTTTTATGCTCCCCTAACGTCAATATCTAAAACCGCCATTACCACATGAGGAGGAGCATCATCTGGACGTCCATTATTACCACACCACAAAAAATGAACCGTACATGTGTTTGTTTGAACACTGGGATAAACGCGTAGAGGTTCTAATGACCACTTTCCAAGAGTAGCGCGCACATGAAGAAGCTGCTCGTGATGTTCAGCAGGGGAATGACAGATAGTTTGCATATTTACAATTTTTATACAAGACGACGTAAAAAGATCTAAAAGCCCCTCTTCGGTGATGGGTGTCTTTCCATACCCAATAAGCGTCAAGAAGTTCATAAACTTATTTCCCGCCTGGATCAAAAGATCCTCCTGAAGGGGCACCGGCCTTTGGGACGGGATTGGTGAGTCCGCCTCAAGCTCATGCTCGGTGGCCCTAAGGGGAGTAAGAAGTGAAAAAAAGACAGTGAGCAGTGAAGCGAGCGTGAAAACATATGACGACATAGAAGACTCCAGTTAACTATGATTGTATAGAAAGGCAATGTACATCTAAATGCATGCAAAGTATAATCTGACAAGAGGTGTTTTTTACTTTGACCTTTACGCTCATGGGAGGAGGGGAGCGAAATTTTTTGTAAAAGCTGTGCCTACAACTTTGTTGCCGTTGATGTCGATCCCTTGGAGTTTGGATTTTTTTCCCTTTGGCTTTTCAAAAAGAACGGCAAAGAAATCAATTTTATGGGGCGCCCCGTCTTCTGGATATAGCTGAATTTGAGGTTCCGTGGGGATAAAGACATGCTCTAAAGTTTCGAGAGAAGTGTTCTCAAGGGTTGCTCCTATAAGCTTTAAAAGACGGGGCTCAAGGTAGTAGATCTGATCCATGTAGGTGACGTTTTTTGAATCTTCGGCATCCGGCCTGTCGGCTTTAATTTCATAAGAGCTAAGAAGCTCAAAACGACCCCTGTCATAGCGGTAGGATTCTTTTACCCCCAAGGACGGATTCCACCCGGCAGAACGACTCCAAAGGGTAAGGATCGGGGCGTGCCAATGTATGTCACTTGTGATAACGCTAAAATGTGACGAGCGCCCTTCTTCACGCACAGAGTCAAAGGAAAGAGGCGTCCAGTCGACTTCATCACGTTTAATCAAAAAAAGGCACCCTGATTCTTGGTAGGCGTGTCTGGCAAGGCTGAGGACCACGAGCCTTGTTTCGTCATCAAAGTAAATGACTTGAAGGCGTTCTTCATCGGGGATCATTTCTTCTTCCATGAAGAGTTCATCCCCTAGTTTGGGCGTCATTTTGATGTCTTCTTTGATTTTGGCGACGAGAAAGGCCGCGATGTCACGTTTGCTGTCGGCCTTTTGTGCGGCGCGGTCTTTGGGAAGATCAAAAAGCTTTGCAAGAACGGCTCGCTCGCGTTCAGGCATCGTATCAAGGCTTGCCATAAGCGTGCCCGCGCAAAAAGAAAACATCACAAAAAAGCGAAACAAAACGGTCATGGATCCCTGCCACTGTTATGGGTTATTTCCCTCTACTTTGTCATACCTTAGGAAGTCTTACCAGTGTGATCTCTCATGAGGCTTTGAAGAAGCACCTTTTGTTCCTTGAGAGAGGTGATCTCTTGAAAGGACGTGAGGGGATAGGTTGTTCGAAGTACGTCGATGCGAGGGTGTACTCGGCTTTGAAATCCCCACATATATTTTATGAGTCGAAAACGCAAGACCTCTGGGCACAAAGGGGCACGGTCATCAATGGATCTATCTTTGAAGAAGCGACGTTTTATCAAGCGGGCAAGACATAAAAGACGGGGCAGATGAAAATAGAGCACAAGATCGGCGCGCGCCCAACGCACATCAAGGGACGAGAGGCTGTTGCCGTCAATGATCCAATGGTCTGCGTCCACAAGGGCCCGCTGCTTTGACAGAAAAACGTTGGCGTTTTCTTCTACCCAGCCCTCTTTAAAAAAGATTTTATCCAAATGAAAAAGGGGAAGGCCAGTTGCCAGATGAAGCTGTTTAGCAAAGTGACTTTTGCCGCTTCCGGGAAGACCAAAAATCATGATACGTTTTCGTGCCATGGAAAGATCCTTGAGGTCAGACATTGCTGCGCGTTAAAAGTTCCACAAAGATAGTGACTAGTGAGGCCGCAAGCAAGGGTAAATCAACGTGGGTGATAACGGGCCATCGCACTCTTTAACAGCGCCCTATTTTTACCGACTTACTTGCCATACTGGTCCCCGAGGCCCATGTCGAGTATAAGTTTGGAGGTAAAAAACGCTCTTGCAAAAAGCTGGCAACATAGTGACGCGTTTTATTGTCATGACTTCCGAAAGGATATTTATCCCTACCCCGGCTCGGCGTTCAAAAGCTTCAGAGGTTTGCTTTGGTACGGTGATCCAAAGGACATGGTTTATGAGAAGTTTTCTTTTGGAGGACGAGGGACAATTTTTGAATTAAGAGGCAGACAAGCTCATTTCTTTGTTGTGCAGGAGCAGCCACTAAGAAGAAGTTTTATATATGTTGCCCGTGAGATAGTTAAGCAGAGGTCTAAAAAGGGGAAACGGCAAGTTATCTAAAGAAAACCATGACCAGCCTTCGCATTTGTGGGGCTCTAAATTTTGAGGGGCGTCAGAGGTCTGTCCTTCCATAAAGAGGGACACATAGTGTTTTTGCTCGGTGTCAAAAAAATCATGGGTTATCCCTAGAAAACGCACGCTTGGAAGCGTAATACCAGTTTCTTCGCGTGCCTCACGTTTGGCGCCCTCTTCTGGCGTTTCTCCAAACTCAAGGTGTCCGCCGGGCGGGCCCCAAGTCGCCTCACCATGACTTTGGCGTCGTCTTCCTAAAAGAAGGTGCCCTTGGTCATTCTTGATCAAAACAGCGATCCCGATGCGGGGAATGGGATGGGGCACGGTCAATTCTTTTGATCATCCATTGTCTGTTATTGGCACCTTCTAGGGTGTTAAAGCCTACCTTTTTGAAAAAAGCAATAGCCCTTTGATTATCCAAGGCTGGATCAACAAAAGCGTGGGTAAAATGTTCATGAATAAGGGTCTCAATAAAAAGAGACAGGGCACAAGCGGCAATCCCTTGGCCCAAAAGACTGGCATTTCCCAAGAAGAAATCGATACCAGCGGTATGAGGCGCGAGCGCCCTTAGGTCTAAGGGATCTAGAAATAAGGTAGTGTCATAGAACTGGCAGTACCCTGCAGGGGTGTGGGCGTAATCATAGATATACGAAAAAACACCACAAGAGGCGTCAGGTTGAGTGACTAGGCGACTTGAGTATTTGCGCTCGACGGCTCCCCATGTCCACGCCTTATGGGTGTCCCACCAGGCGTGGACATGGGGAGCGTTGTGCCACTGGTAGAGTAAGCCAAAGTCTTTCTGTTCCAGGGCTCTAAAGGTAATACCGTGATGTGTCATATTTTAAGGGTAACATAAGTCTCTTAAAAGACAGATTCCTCATGACCAAAGCGACCCGATGAGACCAGGGGTCTGGGGCTAGTTTTTATGGTTTCTGCCAACCTTTTTCCGTCACGGCAGTCTTGCAAAAGAGAACTATTTACCCGAACAGAGGGCAAGAGTTTTTCTTCTTCAAGTTCACCAAGTGTTCTAATCACAGGTGCTAAATCCATCCCGTTTTTGCAAACAGAGACGACGTCATCGGTCAAGAGAGAGGCAACCTTTACCCGTTTTGGAGATGTCTTTATTTCAGAAAAACTCTGGATAACTGTTGCAAGTCCCATGACCCCTTTTGATTTATCGAGGACGCGCGGGCTTAGGTAACTGACGATCTCGTTACGATCTTCAAGGTTTGGTACTTTTGCCAGGGCCGTTATAACAAAACTAAGAGGAGAAATGTTGGGACAGTTTGTCAGAATCTGTTTGGATAGCAAAGACACGATATGGGTACGCTCGGTGGGGTCCTCTATTTGAGCAAGGATGTCACTTGTATCGCGAAACTCGGTTGCGCCTTTTGCAAAAATGCGGCGAATGATTTTTTCATGGTTAGGCAAGTCCATAAGGGGGAAAAATGTGTCTTTATTATACCTAATTGCTCTATCGACGGGGTTGTCTTCATCAAGAGTGGCGTCGAGGGCTTCCCATAGGGCTTGTCTTGCCCGAACATTCCCCCTGATGCCTTTCTCTTGCAAAAGTTCTTGCGCGTCTTGAATTTGAGCTGTGGTAGGGACGGTCCATGTCAAAATGAGGTTTTTATACAAATGTTGCTGAAGATCGACCGTATCTAATTGAGAGATATAAACTTCTCCATACTTTACGTTGAGACTCAAGGGCAATCGCTCTTGAAGACTGGAAAGCCTTGGAACCCAGCCAAAGAGACTGAATTTTTTTTCTTCATAAAATTGGATGGTCTGCATAAGATGGGCGGGGGCCTGCAAGTTTAAAGAATAAACGGCCCCTTCATCAAAATAAGTTTTAAAGGCTTTACACACAGACCGGTAGCTAAGCCGCAAAGCTTTTTCTTTCATGGCCAACGCCTTAAGGGCTTCTTTTTCATGCGCAGAGAGGTGGCTCACATCTTCTGCTTCTCTTGATCTCAAAGTTTCAAGATCACTAGAAACATAGGAAAATATGTGGATTAAAATTTCCGGTGGCATTGCTAATAATTGAGACGTTTGTTGTGAGTTAGAAGACGAGGCGGCTGTTCCCGCATGCGCCGTGTCGATAGGCTCACCCTGCTTGTCTGAGACATCAACCTTAAGCAAAGATCCTGCTTTGAGAGGCTGAGGAGTTCTTTTCTTGCGCTGTTTGCGTGGTTGAATGGCAATGCGGGGTTCCTGACCTTCGCGTTTGAGGGCGATGGCTTCGATTTTAGATTTTATGCTTGGAACAATGGGTCTTGCGGAAGGAGTTTGCTGTGAAGCCGTCGCATGACAGGCGATGACGTTGCATAATGACAAGGCAAAAAAGTAAGGTTTCATGATAATCTCCTTGGTTGGGGGTTAAAAAAATGGCAAAAAAATAAGGCAGAAGTCAAAACAGACTTAAAAAAGACCCAGCATAAGCATCTGCTCAAGACCTCCTCCTAGCGGTAAAGTGTGTGTAAGTGCGATAAATTTTTGTCAGTAAAGAATAAAAAATCTTTTGGATGTGGGCATAGCTAAGGCGTTGTGGGTGTTTAGGGCTAAACATTAAAAAGACCCCTTGTATCTTGGTGCCTAATGAAAGATTATACCCCTATTAGTCAAAAAACAAAAAACCATGACAGATGGATAATAAATAAATAAGAAAAAGTGTGTTATTTATGTTTTTTATTTCTGATTAAATAGTAAAGAAAGAGCTGATTTCATTTGAACTCTAGGCATTCGTTTATCATGGGTGTTTGCGGGTGATGTCCCCATATCCCTGCCTTGAAGCTCTTGTTTACGATCTGTCAATAAAAAAGGAGTATAAACTGGAATTTTTAAGCGATCTGGAAGATTTCCAAAAAGGTGGCTTATCTTTTTGATATGAAAATCATATAGTAGGGTGCTGCGTGCTTTTCAGGAAGAAGTGAAGGGAAGAGTCTTGTTGCTAAAAAAAATCTATTTGACCGCGTGCTTTTTGGTTTCCTCTTCTCTTTTTGCAAGTTTGGAAGATCAAGAGACCTTGATAAAGTCTCCCCTGCCTGCTTGCGTAAAAGCAATTTTTCTTAAAGAGATTGGTACGCCCTTTAAGAAAGGCGAGCCTCTGTTTATCCTCGAATGCATGAAAATGGAGATGAAAATCTGCGCCCCCAGGGACGGGGTTGTGGGATCTCTTTTTGTTAAAGAAGGCGAAATTGTCGCGGCTTATCAAACCCTCCTAGACAGCGCCGCAGAAAAAGAAGCACTACGAAACAAAGAGCCCGAGCATCTTCTTAGCCCCCATGCTCCCCATAAGGAAGGTTTAAGCCAACTTGAAGGGGAAGCGCTCTCCAAGGCAAGAAGAATGTCCCCTAAAGAGGGCCTGGCACGTCTAAAGAATAGGGATCGAACCCTGCTTGAAAACCCAGAAAATGATCTGAATCATGAAGGGCCCATGGACGCGGTGATCCACCCCCATGATCCCGGCGGACCAGGCGGCATAGCCAACGCCTGTCTGCTCGCTGAGCCGCAAGACGTCACGCCTCTGGCGCAAGCCCCCTTACTTTCAAGGGGCGTGCCAACGCCTGTTTTAGCAAAGGGGGCCGTCGAACCGGACGTAGCCCCCCTTGTTTTCCCCCAGATAGAAAAGGCGCCCTTGCCGGATGCAACGCCTCTTGGGCTATCGGAAAATCAACCGATGCTGGCCACCACGGCTCCAAGCCTTGGGGAAGTGAGCCCTATGCCTCCGGTTCTCAGCGCACTGCCTGTTACTCTAAAAGAGAATAGCGCCCATGTCCTGAGGGAGGTAGCACCCCAAAAAGAGGAGCTCATTAAGCAGCAGCAAGACCTCGCGCCTTTGGCGCAAGCGCCCTTACTTTCAAGGGGCGTGCCAACGCCTGTTTTAGCAAAGGAAGCCGTCGAACCGGACGCATCCCCCCTTGTTTTCCCCCAGATAGAAAAGGCGCCCTTGCCGGATGCGTCACCTCTTGGGGTATTGGAAAATCAACCGATGCTGGCCATCGCGGATCCTAGCCTTGGGGAGGTAAGCCCTGTGCAAGGAGTGATGCATGCTGTGCCTTTGTCACCAAAAGGGCAAGGTGGAGAGTTCACTCCTCCTTTGACGTTACAAAATAAGATCTCAAAGACCTTTGATTATGACGCTTTACCATTAGGGCCCCTATCCGTGTTTGAAAATGGTATGGCGATGCCGATTCTTGAACACAAGACACCGACGACGTGCGCCTTACAAATTCCCGACGTCACAAGAATATACCCGCTGCTAAATAGCCTCTTTGCAAGTCACATCCCTGCTTTGATGACTCACATGTGGGCTGTGTCCGGTGATTTTATGGTGCTAGAGCGTCTTGATTTAAGGAGCTTGGACAAGGAAATTATGGCTGCGAGTTTTTACCATCCCTTTAAAATTGTTTTAGAGGAGAATGCAGTTGAGGCGGCTGGTTTCAATGAAAGGGCTAAAGAAATAAGTCAGTACAGTACTGTTTCGCGCTCAAGGGCAGAAAGCCCTTTTCCTCAACTTATCGCAAAGGGTAACACCTTGCATGTAAAAGCTGAAATGACGGCAAGTAGTGCAGTCAATCTAAAAGCGGCCCTAATCTCTGCTCAAGAAGCTGATGAAATGAAAGATGTGCTTGCACAGTCATGGCGTTCATTGAAAGATCTAGGCTCGACACCGCTGGGGATTTTATGCCTCGCGCTGGCGGGGCTACTGGCCATGCTCCCATCACCTGTGGGCGTTGATTGGCAAATAGTGGCAAGATCTCTTCGTGTATCTTACACGTTGATGAAGGCGTCTTCTGCTCTTCCCGCCTTAAGGAGCGTGAGGGTACCACTTCAGATGATGAATAGGTGATTTGTGCCAAAAGGGTAAATTGATTTGACTCGAAGCATCAGTAGATCATGTTATCACAATGAATAAGGAAAGCTTATTTTTTCGTTGCTTCAAAAGAAACGCCGCTATATGATGAACTCCCATGTGTCGTGGTTTCCTGTGCCATGAGCTTTTTCTATGACAAATAGGACAAGTTTTGCGGTGTTATATTTAGGATAAAAAAGTGACTTCCTCTTCAACGTCTTCCCCGTGGCTTGTGCGTGCCTTGGCCGTATGGGCATGTGGCGCTATTTTTTATTGTTATCAGTTTGCCCTGCGCGTCAGCCCGTCGGTGATGGCCGACAATCTTATGTGCGATTTTGGAGTACAAGGGTGTGCGCTGGGCGCCCTAAGCGCTGCCTATTACTACGCGTATGCATCCCTACAGATTCCTGTGGGGATGGCCCTTGACCGCATCGGAGCGAGGAAAATTGTCGCAACCTCCATCTTTCTTTGTGCCCTTGGATGCCTTACCTTTGCAGGCGCGTCCAGCGTCGTTATGGCCTCTCTTGGCAGGTTTTTGATGGGGGCTGGTTCTGCATGTGCTTTTATCGGATCCATCAAGCTTATCACCCTGTGGTTTCCCCAAAAGCATGTGGCCTTGATGGTGGGGCTTACCATGATGCTTGGAACCTTTGGGGCGACCTTTGGTGTCGTGCTTCTGCCACGCTTTTTTGACGCCATGGGATGGCGCTATTCCATGATTTTGCTGGGGACGGCAGGCGCTTTTCTCAGCGTTTCGAGTTGGTTCCTTTTGCAAAAGAAAAAAGAAAACCAGCCTGTACCCGATGAAAGAGAATCCCAAAAAATCGGAGCGGGTCTTATGCTTGCGGTGCGCACGCCCCAGATTTGGTGTCTTGCCCTTTTTGGTTGCTTGATGTACGTGCCTCTATCGGCCTTTGGTGACTTGTGGGGGGTGCCTTTCCTGACGCGTGTTTATGGGCTTGGGAAAAGCGATGCAGGCCTTTTCATTAGCACCCTTTATTGCGGCGTTGCCGTTGGCAGCCTCGTGGTCTCGGCCTTGTCTGACCGCCTCAAGGCCAGGCGCCCCCTCATGCGGGCGGGCGCCTTTGTGGCCCTTCTTTGTTATGTGATGATTGTGATGGTGCCTGTTCCAAGCGCTGTCATGATGATTCTTCTTTTTGTGGCAGGCTTTGCCTTTGGCGGTCAGCTTTTGTGCTTTACGGCTGTGACTGAGACGTTACCTCTGTGGGCAAGCGGCGTGGGCGTGGGGGTGACCAACATGACCATTATGATGAGCGGCGTCATTTTCGAGCCTCTTGTGGGACAGATCCTTGATATGCTTTGGGATGGGGCCACACAAGAGGGAAGCCCCCTTTACGCCATTGACCATTTCCGTACGGCGCTTTTGCCTGTGGCCCTTTCTGTAGGCGGGGCGTTCCTTTTAACGTTCTTTATTCGGGAAACCCATCCCGATCATAAAATAGTCTCTTAGATAGAGGTCAGCGTGCCGCGTTCCAGGCACGCGTCTTTCCCAATCCACAGGGGTAGGTTGCGGGGCCCGTGCCCCACGCCTGTTCCTTTGAAAACGGGGCAATGAAGTGCGGCCGCAAAGGCCGAAAGCATCTTTGGATACAGGGTGTAATGCTTTTCTTCCACAGGCGTGTTGTAGGTAAAATCAAAAAAGATAAGGGCAGAGCAGTTCTCAAAAAGGCCTGCTTGCTCGAGATGCGTGAGACGCTCGAGGGTCCGGTAGGGTTTTTCATCCACGTCCTCAACAAACACAAGACGGCCTGTGGTCTCAATCTGCCAAGATGTCCCGATACTGGCTTGGAGAAGGGAGAGGTTTCCTCCTGTAAGAGGGCCCATAATCTTTGGACTCGTGCGAGCTGCCTCGTTCAAAGGCGTTATCCCTGAAAGAGGGGCAGGCAGAGGAGAGGTAAAGAGAGCCTGTTTGAGCGCCCCTAAGGTCGGTGTGTCATCAAAGTCGGTTAAATGTTTGAGGGTAGAACAGTGCAGCGAAGACCAACCCCATTTTTGGTAAAAGAAAAGATGGAGAAACGTTGCATCACTAAAGCCTAAAAAAAGCTTCTGGGGTGGGGGCGACCAGCTTAAAAGATGGGGCAGAAGACTCGTGGCCCCTGACCCGCCCCGTAGGCACCACACGGCCGTGCTCTCTGGGGCTGTAAGCGCCCGTAAAAGACACCGCGCCCGTGCGTCCTTTGTATTCGAAAAAAAGGGATCATCCCCAAAGGTATCATCAGGAATACGGCCCTTAAGATCCCACGACGCCAAAAGATCAAGGCATTTTTGTATGATTTCAGGATTGGCACCGCTGCTGGGGGCTACCACATCCACCACATCGCCTGGCCTGAGAAGAGGCACGTAGATCGGTCCTATTTCAAAAGCCTGCGAAACAGGTCTCGCTTAATCATGGCAAGTTCTAGATCTTTTTTAAGGGCCACTTTTTCGTCTTCGTCCCGCACGATTTTAAGTTCGTCCCGGGCGTTACGAATTTGGGATTCAATGGCCTCGATATCCATATCCTTTAAAAAAATGCATTCGGGTGACAAAACTGTGCACCCCTTCTGGTTCACGTTGGCAAAACCGCCAGAGACAAAAATGCGGCGTTGGATCTCTTGGCCTTTATAGATATCAATGAGACCTGGGCGCAAAGTTGTGATGGTGGCCGCGTGATGGGGTAGGATACCCATGTCTCCATCTTCGCCCGGAATCACGACCATCTCCACCTGAGTAGAGATAAGAAGCTCTTCGGGCGAAACCAAATTAAAGGCAAGGGTGGTGGCCATGGGGGGTCTCCTTATGCGGCTTCCTTGGCCATACGTTCGGCCTTTTCAAGGACCTCTTCGATGGTGCCAACCATGTAAAAAGCCATTTCAGGCAGATGGTCGTACTGCCCTTCAACGATGCCCCTAAAGCCTGTGATAGTGTCCTCAAGGGGGACAAAGACGCCAGGCGTTCCCGTAAAGACCTCGGCCACGTGGAAGGGTTGGGACAAAAAGCGTTGCAGCTTTCTGGCGCGCGACACAATCAGCTTATCCTCTTCTGAAAGTTCATCCATGCCCAATATGGCAATGATGTCTTGAAGAGATTTATAGGTCTGAAGAACGCGTTGAACTTCGCGGGCCACACGGTAATGCTCTTCTCCGACAACTTCGGGTGAAAGAATTCGGGAAGATGAGTCAAGGGGATCCACGGCCGGGTAAATACCAAGCTCTGCAATTTGACGGCTGAGAACGGTTGTGGCGTCAAGGTGCGCGAAGGACGTTGCGGGCGCAGGGTCTGTCAAGTCGTCGGCCGGCACGTAAATGGCTTGCACACTGGTGATGGAGCCGCGGTTAGTTGAGGTAATACGTTCTTGAAGATCACCCATTTCCGTTGCAAGGGTCGGTTGATACCCCACGGCTGACGGGATACGTCCAAGAAGCGCTGACACCTCAGCGCCCGCCTGGGTAAAACGGAAGATGTTATCGACGAAAAACAAGACGTCTTGGTCTTCTTCATCGCGGAAATATTCAGCCATGGTCAAACCAGAAAGGGCAACACGCGCACGCGCCCCGGGCGGCTCGTTCATTTGACCGTATACAAGCACGGCTTTGGAGTTGTCCCCCTTAATATCAATGACGCCAGATTCGATCATTTCGTGATAGAGGTCATTTCCTTCACGGGTACGCTCGCCCACACCCGCAAAGACAGAGTATCCGCCGTGCGCCTTAGCGATGTTATTAATAAGCTCCATGATAAGAACGGTTTTACCCACACCCGCACCCCCAAAAAGGCCAATTTTACCACCCTTGGAGTAAGGGGCCAAAAGGTCCACAACTTTAATACCTGTGACCAGGATTTCTGTTTCGGTGGATTGGTCCACGAATTCTGGCGCGCTTCGGTGAATAGCCCAACGTGTTTTGGTGACAACGGGGCCCCGCTCGTCAATGGGGTCGCCCGTGACGTTGAGAAGACGCCCCAACGTTTCGGGACCCACAGGCACACTGATGGGTTTACCCGTATCGGTGACGGACTGTCCGCGCATAAGGCCCTCGGTGGTATCAAGGGCAATGGTACGCACGACGCGCTCGCCAAGATGCCGTGCAACCTCCAGCACGAGGCGCTGACCATTGTTTTCTAACTCTAGGGCGTTCAAAATCGGGGGAAGGTCTCCTGTCTCAAAGGCAACGTCCACAACGGCGCCAATAATCCTTGAGATTTGACCAATGTTCTTTGCTGTCATGTGTGACTCCTTAGCTTTCTCGTCTTAGTCCCTAGATGGCTTCTGCCCCTGCAATAATTTCCACAAGCTCGCGCGTGATGTTGGCTTGACGCGTGCGGTTAATGACCAGATCCAAAGAATGGATCATGTCGCCGGCATTGCGTGTTGCGCCGTCCATGGCGGTCATACGCGCCCCTTGTTCGCTTGCCGCATTTTCTAAAAACGCCCGGTAAAGCTGCACGCACAAATTCTCAGGGATCAGTTTTGTGAGCACGACTTCTTGATCTGGCTCATATTCGTAAATAGATGAAAGTGCTGATTTTTCAGAAGATGTGTCTTTTAGATCCTCTTCCAAAGGGGTGAAAGGAATCAAAGATAGGTGGCGCGGCTCGTACGCAAGGGCCGACAAAAACTTGTTATAATAAAGGGTGCAGCAATCGATCTCCCGATGCTCAAAAAGGGAAACCACGCGTTTGGCCAGACGCTCGGCGTCGGCGTAACCGGGCTTGTCGTGAGCGTCGTAGGTTTCAAGAATATAGGCGCCGTACTCTTGGCGCAGTTGATCGCGCCCGCGCTTGCCCACACAGATGATTTTGACGTGCTTTCCTTGACGCAGCAAAGAGGCAATTTTGCGCTTGGCTTCTTTGACAATGTGCGAGTTAAAGCCGCCGCAAAGGCCGCGATTAGAGGTCGCCACGATAATCAGATGCGTGTCGTCTTGGGGAATACCTGCCAGTAGCGGCGGAATATCATTCTTAGGGCTTGTCTCAAGCAAGTCCTGCAGCATCTTGGACATGAGCTGCACGTAAGGACGCGCATCTTGGGCACGCTTTTGAGCGCGCCGAAGCTTGGCGGCCGCAATCATTTTCATGGCGGCCGTGATTTTTTTGGTTGCTTGGACGCTTTTTTTACGTGCGCGCAAATCTCTTAGATTGGCCATGGGCCTTCTCCTCTATGCAAACACGCCCACAAAGTGCGTCAAAAATTCGCTTAGTTCCTTTTCCATGTGTTCGCTCAGTGCGCCTTTTTCGCGAATGCTTTTGATAATCTCGGGCTTTCCTTTTTCAAGACCAGCCAAAAGCTCGTCTCCAAAGCGCGCCACTTGAGAAACCTCGATTTTATCAAGATAGCCCCTCACCCCTGCAAAGATCAGGATGACTTGGTGGGTTAGCTCAACGGGCGCGAATTGTGGTTGCTTTAAAAGCTCTGTAAGGCGCTCGCCGCGGGCGAGAAGCCTTTGGGTTGAGGCGTCTAGGTCCGAGGCAAACTGCGCAAAGGAGGCCATTTCACGGAACTGTGCAAGCTCAAGCTTGATGCGCCCCGCCACTTGTTTCATGGCTTTGACCTGGGCGGCAGAGCCCACACGGCTGACCGAAAGACCGACGTTAATGGCAGGGCGCACACCCTTGTAAAAGAGGTCCGTTTCTAAGAAGATCTGACCGTCCGTGATGGAGATGACGTTGGTCGGAATATAGGCCGAGACGTCGCCCGCTTGGGTTTCCACGATGGGAAGGGCGGTAAGGGAGCCGCCACCGTGGCTGTCGGCCATCTTTGCGGCGCGCTCGAGCAGGCGTGAGTGCAAATAGAAAACGTCACCAGGGTACGCTTCACGTCCAGGAGGACGGCGCAAAAGCAAAGACATCTGCCGGTAAGCAACCGCGTGCTTGGATAAGTCATCATAGATAATCAGCGCGTGCATGCCGTTATCGCGGAAATACTCGCCCATGGTGCATCCTGTATAGGGGGCGAGGAACTGCAAGGGCGCAGGGTCAGAAGCCGTTGCACACACAACGGTTGTATATTCCATGGCGCCGTGATCCTCTAAAGTTTTCACAAGGCGCGCCACCGACGAACGTTTTTGCCCGATGGCCACATAAATACAGTAAAGCTTTTTAGACTCGTCACTGCCCGCATTGATTTTCCTTTGGTTCAAAATGGTATCAAGGGCAATGGTGGTTTTTCCTGTTTGACGGTCTCCGATAATCAGCTCACGCTGGCCGCGTCCAATGGGGACAAGGGTGTCGATGGCTTTGATGCCGGTTTGCATGGGTTCGCACACCGATTGGCGGGGCATAATGCCGGGGGCCTTCACTTCGACGCGGGCACGCTCAACCTCGTCGAGGGGGCCTTTGCCGTCAATGGGATTGCCAAGGGCGTCCACGACGCGCCCCAAAAGACCTTTGCCGCGGGGCACGTCCACGATCTGGCCTGTACGTTTGACCATATCACCTTCACGGATCTGGGTATCAGCACCAAAAATCACAGCGCCCACATTGTCCTCTTCAAGGTTCAGGGCCATGCCGGTGATGTCACCAGGAAAGGAAAGAAGCTCGCCAGCTTGTACGCGCTCGAGGCCATAAATGCGGGCAATCCCGTCACCGACCTCAAGGACTTGACCCACTTCGGCAAATTGGGTTTGCACGTTAAAATTAGCGATTTGTTCTTTTAAAATGGAGGAAATTTCTGCTGCACGAAGTTCCATTTTTTTATCCCTTCAGTCGTTTTTGAATCATCGAAAGTTGCGTATCAAGAGAGCTATCCATGAGGTAAGAGCCGACCCGTAACACCATCCCGCCCAAAAGCTTGTTATTCAAGGCCGTACGTAGTTGCACGCGCCCTTGAAGCTTTTTCGACAGCACGTCTTCAAGCTGCGTGATATGGGCGCGGGTGAGGGGTTTTGCGGATTCAACGTCGCCTCGAATAAGGCCCAGTCGTTTGTCAATATGGCGTCCGAAGGCGTTGAGGATCTCAGGCACAAAGCGCAGGCGGCGTTTATCAGCCAATAATTTTAAGAAGGAGGTCGTTAGGGGATGAAAGTCAGCCTGTTGACAAATAATCTCAAGGGCGCTTGCGGCTTGTCGTTTGGAAATCAAAGGATTCTTTGCAACCTCAAGAAGATCGGTTGTTTCGACGAAAATGTTACCGAACTGTCTCAGATCCTCCCACACTTGTTCGGCCACGCCCTGAGTATCGCTTAGCTCATAGAGAGCCTTCGTATAACGGCGCACAACAACGCTCATGGCTCTCCTCCTTTCTTAACTAATATGACGCTACATTATCACACTTATTTCCCCATTATGAGTGAGTTGTACACAAAGAAAAGTCTGCTCGCAAGGGGGCGCTTAATTTATCCTGTGAAAAAAGAAAGACGCACACCAAAGAAAGTGTTTGTCAAAGGACGAGGAGGGGAAGACCCTTTAGGGGGGCAGCTAAGAAGTCGCCCCCCCTTCCTGGGGTCTTGGTGATTTTGGCCGCCCAGGTGGGCGGCAGATTGGTTTTGGGGCCCCCTTATGTGGGAGCCCGCGCTAAGTCCTCGATATGGCAGCTTTTAATTATCATGGGCTGGAGAAAGGTTGATTGGCTCGCTCGCTTCCACTAAGGGAGGAGGAGCGAGCGGTTTGCGCGCGACAATGCCCACGGCAAAAGGTCCGCTCTCAGCGTTTCTAGGGTTCAGTCCCCCTTCGTAACGTTTTCCAAATCTGTCCATGAAGAAAACATCCACCTTCAAAAAGCCTGCTTTTTCGAACAGCGCGGTCATGGACTCTTTGTCATAGTAATGTCCGGCGCAGTGTGATTTGTAGTCATAAAAGGTTTCGTGTCCAACGGTGCGGTCGTTGATTCTGTGCTCATTGCTCGTCTCTTGATAAAACCCTGGTATGGGGTCGGTAATGGACATACCAGCAGGGGCAGGGGGAAAATCACCCGTCAGCTCGACGCCGCGACCAGTGCGCTCGCGCGTGATTAAATTATAGACGCGGTGATTGATCTTGTTTGACACCAAATACCCAGGAAAAGGATTTCCTGCAGCTTTTTCTTCTAAAAAGCGTTCAATGAGTCTTGGATAGGTCGAAGGTGTATTGGCAACGGCAAAGGCATAGCCCCCGCCGTTGGTGATCTTGAACAGGTTTTCAACATAAGCGGTTGCATCTTTTGGGGTGAAAAGGTGCAAAAGATTGCCAGACCACGTGACATCGTAGGTTCTTTTGTAGGCAAGGCACGTGTCAAAATGAAGAAGGTCATCACCGCATGACGCCGTGACCTGACTTAGTTTTTCGCCTTCTGCCAGGAAGGGAATGGCTTTTTTGACTGTTTCTTTCGCAAGAAGCCTTGTGGGTTCTTGGAGTTCATCTGCGATGACGTGTCCGCCTGCGACGATCATTTTCCATGTCATGTTGCCATGTCCACAGGCCGCATCTAGAACTGCGGGTCTACGGCCCCCTTGTTGATATCGTGTGTAAATTTCCTTCAAGCAGCGTTGTTGAATGGGAAGAACCCCTGCAAAACTATAGCCGTAGTCCCCGCCTTGTCCTGGGGTGTTGACAATGGGGGTCATGCGTTCTTCATCGATGATTCTTAAAAGCTTTGTCGCTTTAAGCTGAAGTTGGGGCGTAAGCCACTCCTTGGCTTCTTCCACTGTGATGGTGGCCTTTGCCGGTGAAAAAAGAAGTGACGCTGTTAAAGCAGCGGCCCAGAGGGTTTTTGTGTAAGACATGGGAGTGTGGTCCTTTGATTGTCAAAAATCGCAATGATTTTTTATTTTTTTTGTATTTAAAAGTCAAATAAAAAATTTGAAATCATATTTTTATAAAGATGGTTTCTTTGCGTAGGTTTTATTGCTAGGTCAGCACTGCCTCGGCGGTGTCTTTGTGTCATGGAAAAGTACAGGCATTTTTATTTAAAAAAGTATACAAATATAAAATTGCATAGTTAAATTCAATTTCTTATGCGAAAAAAAATGAATCTTTAAAAATAGACTCTATATTTTTGAGATAATGTAGTAGGGAGTTATTTGAAAGAATGTGATGATTCGTCACGAGCATGAATCCTCTCGGTTTAGCAACCGTTCTATTATTCTCCATTGGGGGATTGCCGTGACCCTGATGGCGGCCATGATGATCCAGTATGACGCTGTGTATTTTGCTCAAGAGCCCCTTAAAACGGTACTGTTTATGCTTCATCGCTCCCTAGGGGCTATGGCTTTTTTTCTCTCATTCTTTTTTATTTTGTTGAAATTCATCGACAAAAGGCCGCCGGTGATAGGAATGTCTCGCGCCGTGGGGCGTGTATAAAATTGTACATTCCTGCCTGTTCCTTCTTCCGATCTTTTTGTTTCTTTCCGGGTGGCTGATTTACGATCTAAAGGATAAAGAGTTCTATTTTTTTGGACATCTAATACAAGCACCAGATTTATTTGCAAAAAATATATTAGGCAGTATTGAGGCGCGCTTTCATCACAAGCTCCTATCGGCCTTGGCTGTTTTGATGATCGTGGGACACAGTGGGGCTGCCTTGGTGCACCATTTCATTATGAAAGACGAGGTTATGTGGCGAATGTGGCCAGGGGACATTTTTTTGCCAAAAACTAAAAAGTAAAATAACCTTCCAAAGGATAAAAGGGTTACCTCATAAACTTAAGGTGAAAAAGATTTTAAGACGTATTGTGCTTTCGCGATAAGGGGTGATGGGTCTCCACGAACTCTTTGAGATGGTCGGACAGGACATGTGTGTAAATCTGAGTCGTGCCAACATCCGCGTGTCCCAAAAGTTTTTGCACACTTAAAAGGTCCGCGCCCCCTTCCAAAAGATGGGTGGCAAAGGCATGGCGCAAAACGTGGGCGGATATTTTTGTGGGATCCAGGCCTGCACGTAAGCTAAGTTCTTTGATGAGCTGATTCACGCGTTGGCGCGTAAGAAAGCCTTGCTTTGAGGTGGACGGAAAAAGCCAAGGAGACGAGACCCCTTGGGGTAAAAACTGTGCCCGCACCGCGTCATAGGCGCCGTACGCCTCAAGCACCTTGACGGGAATGGGAATAAAGCGCTCTTTTCGCCCCTTGCCAAGGACCGTGATGAAGGAAAGTTCTTTGGCATTTTTGATTTTTTCAAAAGGTTGGCGGGGCAGGGAGATGAGCTCTGACACGCGAAGTCCCGTTGCATAAAAAAGCTCGAGGAAAAAGGTCAGACGAAGACTTTCTTTGTCACGGCGCGCCCTTGAGGCGGCAAGCAACTGCTCAATCTCGGCCTCATAAAGAATTTTCGGAAGAGGGCGCCCCTTGGCCGCAGAGGTAATGAGCTTTGTGGGGTCGCGCGCGAGCTTTCCTTCTTGTACCAAAAAAAGACAAAACTGCTTGAGTGTTGAGAGTTTTCTGGCGCGCGTGGTGGGGGCGTAACCTCTAAGGGTCAGCGCTTCAAGGTATGATCGCAGAGTGTCTTCCCTTATATCCTCTAGGGCGCGCGCGCCGCTCTCTTCCATAAAAAGGGTTAGGTCACGACCATAGGCGTCAAGGGTATGGAGGCTTGCCCCTCGTTCAACCCCCATCATCTCGAGAAAAAGCGCGCTAAATCGGCTGAGTTCTGACACAAAAGCTCCTAAGACGCTTTGTTTAAGTCTTTAATGTGTAAGCTTTTCTTTGTTTCTGCGGCAGGGGCTGGGATCCCCCACATGGAAAGGGCAATCCCCGCCCCCACAAGGGCCACACTCACGCCAATGAGAACTATTTTGATGGTTCCGGTCATAATTTTTCAACTCCCTCTTGCATCTCGGGCCACAGTATATGATAACTAAAGACATGAAATAGAGTATGCGACGTCAATGTCAAGGTATTATTAGGTTAGGAAACAGATGGCAATGTTGGGTCTAACGAAACTGCCAAAGTCGGTGGTTTTGGTTGGCATGATGGGTGTGGGAAAAACAAGCGTGGGGCGAAAGCTTGCCAAACGGTTGTCCGTGGATTTCAAAGACTCTGATCAAGAGGTGGAGAAAGCCGCGGGATGCAGTGTGTCCGACATCTATAACTGGTACGGGGAAAAAGCCTTCCGTGATACGGAGCGGCGCGTCATGTCGCGTCTTCTGACCGAAGAGCCCCACGTCATCTCCACAGGGGTTGAGACCTTTATTGATGAAGAGACACGCCAGCTGATCTTGGACCAATCGTTTTCCGTATGGCTCTATGCATCTTTCGAAACGCTTTATCCCCGCGTTGTGGGCAGAAGCCACAGGCCGCAACTGGAAACGGGGGATAAGAAAGAAACCCTCGAGCGGTATATTTCAGAATACTACCCTTTGTATGAAAAAGCCGATCTGCGGGTGGACTGTGATAACCGTGTGCCCGATGTGACGTGCGATTTAATCGTCGAGGAAATCGCCAAGCGTTTTTGGGACTAAAGGTGGCGGATCGTCAGGCCGCCCTTGAAGCCCTCGCCCTACAATACTTGTGGGGCGCTGACGAAAGCATGACCCTGACCCCTGAAGATAAAACCCTTTACGAAAAAGACTTGTTCTTGGTGCCCACAGGCCTGGAAAACGTCAAAAAAACGCCTCAAAAACGCACGCCTGCGGACAACAAAACCCCCACGCCAGTTCCGACTCCAGCGCCGCGCGCTGCTCACCCCGCCGCGTTATCGGCAGACGCCCTGCGTCAAGAAATTGCGGCGTGCACAACCCTTGAGGCGCTCAAGTCTTTGATGCTTGCCTTTGAGGGGTGTGATCTCAAGCATACGGCCAAGAACACTGTTTTTGGTCAAGGGGTGCCAAGCGCCCCTGTCATGTGTGTGGGAGAGGCGCCCGGCGCCGACGAGGACGAGCAGGGCCTCCCTTTTGTGGGTCTGAGTGGCCAGCTTTTAGACAAGATGCTGGCGACCATTGGCCTTTCGCGCAAAGAAAATGTATATATCAGTAACATTATTCCGTGGCGCCCGCCGGGAAATAGGCAGCCCACTCCCTATGAAACGTCTGTGTGCCTACCCTTTATCGAGCGGCATATTGAACTTGTGAAACCAAAAATTTTGGTGCTTTTGGGGGGTACGTCCGCAAAGACCCTTTTGCGAGAAAAGGACGGGATCTTAAAGGTGCGCGGTAAATGGCGCGCCTACTCAAGCCCTGGCCTGGATCGACCTATTGCGTGCTTGCCTCTGTACCATCCGGCTTATCTTCTGCGCTCGCCCGGTCAAAAGAAAACCGTTTGGCTGGATTTGCTGCGCCTCAAAGAAGCCCTTGACGGCAAAATGCCCCCTCTTTAGCGCAGCACGGCGGCGCGCCACCGACGCGTGAGCGCCTCGTAAGCGGCCGTAATGCTTTCCTTTTCAACACCTTCAAACTGATCCCTTGTATGCGCACAGATCTGGGGTGGGGGCATGATGAGACATGCCCCACTTTTTTGGGCGGCCAGCTGAATCCGGCAGGACCGCTCAAGATAATAGGCGCGCATAAAGGCTTGTCCCAAGGTTTCTCCCACGCAAATGAGCCCATGATTGTGCAAAAGTAAACTGTGGTGGTCGCCAAGGCTTTGAATGAGCCGCGTTTCTTCCGTTGGATCCAAGGAAATCCCTTCAAAAGCGTGATAACCCAGACGCTCGTAAAACAGCATGGAAAACTGGGAAAGGGGCAGAAGGCCTTCTTTCTGGCACGACACTGCAATGGCGCTTTCGCTGTGAAAGTGAACGACGGCTTGGATCTCTTTTTTTGCGCGGTAAAACGTGCGGTGTAAAATAAAGCCTGCAGGATTGATGTGCCGCGGCTCTTGATCCGTGGGAACAGACAAGAGGGAGTCCGCACTTACTTCTTCAAAGAGCGCGCCAAAAGGAGGTAAGTAAAATAAGTTTTGATCCTTAGGGTCACGTAGGGATATGTGACTGAAAATAGTATCATCTAGTCCCAGATGGGCCGCCAGGCCGTAAGCCTGTGCAAGGGATACACGCGCATCTTGTGAAGGGGGATGTTGCATGGGGAGTGTTTCCTCATAAAAGCACTCCTCCTTTTAGCATAGATCACCAACAAATGTCTTTTTCTTAAAGCTCTAGTGCTTTTTGATTAGCTGTGGCACTCTAGAGGATAACGATAAAAAACAGGGGGCAAGTAACTTGAAAAAGTTGGATCCTTTTTTTGATTATTATCAACGAGAACTGACGTATTTGCGTCACTCTGGGTCGAGGTTTGCCCAGCAGTACCCCAAGATTGCAAGACGCCTTGACTTGAGTGCGACTGATTCTTCTGATCCCCATGTCGAGCGTCTTCTTGAATCCTTTGCCTACCTCACGGCGCGGTTGCAGCGGGACATTGATGACCAGTACCCTCGGTTTACCGAAGCCCTTTTGGGGGTCCTCTATCCTCAATTTGTGGATCCAATACCGTCCTTTGCCATTGCTCATTTCGATATGGTGCCTGAACAAGGAAAAATTACAGCGCCTCTGACGGTGCCACGTCACACCAAAGTATTTTCCCGTTCAAAGACAGGAGAAGCCTGTCATTTCAGGACAGCCTATGATCTGGACTTGACCCCCCTTCATATTGATGTCGCAGAGATCGTGGAAACAAGCGCCCTTGACGAGGACGTGGCACGCCACATTGGATCCAGCCGGGCGCTGCGCCTGCGCGTGTCTTCGCAGACCGGGACCTTTCGAGAAATGACCCTTGAGCGCATTCGCTTTCACATCACTGGGAACGCTCTTGTAAAAAACGCCCTGTATGAAGGGATTTTTGCCCAAGAAGTGCGCGCGGTGTTTCAGCCGATCGCGCCCCACAAGGGGCCTGCCATTGGTAATCTTCCCAGCAAGTGCGTGCACGCCGTGGGGTTTGATGAGGGCGAGGACGTGCTCCCATATCCTGCCCACGCCCACCCCGGATACCGGCTTTTGATGGAGTATTTTCATTATCCTGAAAAGTATTTCTTTTTTGATATTAAATCGCCGCTTCTGGCGCAAAATACGACCCAAATGGATATCTTTTTGTCCTTTTGCGAAGAGGTGCCCATTAATGGGCGCGACGTCAGTAAGGCAAACTTTATGCTAAGATGCGCTCCTATTATCAATCTGTTTCACAAAATCACCGAACCCATTCGCTTGGATCACAGGTCCGTAGAATACCGGTTGATTCCTGATGTGAAACTTGAAAAAACAACAGAAATTCACTCGATTTTGGAGGTTACAGCCGCCATCGATCAAGAGCGAGACGTTGAAAAATTCATGCCTTATTTCAGCTATAACCACCAACTTTCGGAAAAAGGGCACAAGTGTTTTTGGTACGCAAGGCGCGTTGAATCAGAAAAAGATCATATTCCGGGCACAGATATGTATCTTTCTTTTGTCGATTTTGATTTTACCCCCCTGCAGCCGGTGAGCCAGACCATTTATGCCAAAAGTCTTTGTACCAACAGGGGGCTTGCCCATCAAATTCCAGCGGGCGGTGATCTCTACGCCGAGGAAAAAATCCCAGCCTCTCGCATTTATGTGCTGGATCGTCCGACAAAACAAATTTATCCACCCCGCGACGGTCAAACCCAGTGGCGCCTTATTTCACAGCTAAGCCTCAATCACCTGTCTCTATCGGGCGAGGGAGACGGCCTTCGTGCTTTGAAAGAAGTCATCAGGCTTTATGCGAATATTGAAAAAGAGCGCATCATTCCAGAGCTTGATGCCATCACAAACCTTTCGACGAGTGTGGTGACAAGGCGCTTTGGCGTTGAGGCGTGGCGGGGATTCGCTCAAGGAACAAAAATTGATTTGACCTTTGCCCAGGACGATTACCATGATCTTGGCGCTTTTATGTTTGCGTCCGTTTTGAATCATTTCTTTTCGCTCTTTAGTGCGATTAACTCGTTCACAGAAGTTGAAATTTTTAACGATAACTACAAAGGGACGTGGAAAAAATGGCAACCAACCTCAGGGAATCAGGTCCTCCTGTAGTCGAGGATCTTTTTGCGTATTGCTACTATTACGAGTTTCATCAAGCGGTTAAACTCCTAGAGCTTGCCTTTCCTAAAGCCCACAGCTTAGGTGCGTACGCAGTGCCCGACCAAGAAGCGCTGCGCATCAAATCCCGGGTCGAATATTCGTATCCAGCAAGTGATCTTTTTTCCTTAGAAAAGCCAGCACCTATTTTGGGTCAAGAGTTTCCTTGCACCATGCACATCAACTTTCTAGGGATTGCAGGACCCAATGGTCCCCTTCCCATGCCTTTTTCCGAGCGTTTGATGGAGCGCACGCGCGCAGGCGACACAGCCTTTCAAGATTTTCTTGATCTTTTTAACCACAGACTTTTGTCAATATTACACCGTATCCGAAAGAAATTCTGGATCGGCCTTGATGAAAAAATGCCCGACCAAACGGATTTTGCCTCGATTCTATTTTCACTCCTGGGGCTTGGGGCGCCGGCTCTTAGGAACCGCCTTGCCTTGCCTGATCGAGGGCTTTTGTACTACACGGGCCTTCTGTGGAAAAAACCAAGGTCAGCTAAAGGCCTTGAAGTCTTTGTTGCTCATTATTTTAACGTGCCTGTGAAGGTGACTCAATTCTGCGGTAGATGGCGCGCCATCACTCTTGATCAACAAACACGCATTGGAGAGATGGGGCGTCTTAACACCCTTGGTGAAACTGCGGCTATTGGGACACGGTATTGGGATACACGGAGCTTGATTCGCGTCCAAGTGGGGCCATTGGATGATACCGCGTTTCGGGCGTTTTTGCCTGGCGGGGCCACGCCCCATAAGGCGCTATGTGATTTGATACGATTTTATCTGGGTAAAGATTTTGACTTTGAGGTGAATCTTGTCATGAAGGCGTCCGACGTAGAAGAAAGTGTCCTCAAGAAAAAGACACTTCTTGGCTGGACATCTTGGTTGAAGAAGAAGCCTTTTATCCAAGATGACGGCCAAGTTGTTCTGTCGGTGCTAGATCATTAACCCCCACGAGGCAAGCCATGATTCGAAGATTTTTTCCCTCTAAAAAAAGACGTTATCTTGGGAGTTGTCTTTTGTTTGTGTGTTGCGGGGGGGCGCTTTTTTACTTTTACAAAATGTCTCCTTTTGGGGAGTCGTCAAAGCATGTTCAACATGTAATCCTTCCCACGTGGGTTGTGAGTGCGTCGACGTTGCAAGAACCCTATGAAGCACCTGCGACTCTTCGGGCACAAAATTCCACAGAAATCACGGCCTCTGTCACTGCGCTTGTAAAACGCATCTCTTTTCAAGAAGGTCAACTTGTTGACAAAGATGACATTCTCGTTGAATTGAGTCATGGAGATCAATCGGGAAGCCTCGTGCAAGCCATTGCTAAACAAAAAGAAAAAAAAGAGGCACTGGAGAAAGTAAAGGCTCTTTTTGAAAAAGGACAAAAAGAGCGCACTGTTTATGATGAGGCCATTGCTGTGTGCAAAGAGGCAGAGCAACACGTAATGGCGCTACGAGAAAAATTGAAAGATCGCTTGATTACGGCGCCTTTTCCTGGCGTTTTGGGAGTTAAGAGAATCAGTGAGGGAGCTGCAGTGACCCCTGGTACTTGCCTGACGACTTTGGATGATTTATCAGCTATGAAGGTGTCTTTTAATTTACCAGAGCAAGCACTGCCTCGGTTAAACGTCGGCCAGGAGGTAGAGCTTACCGTGGATAGTTTTCCTCAAAAATCCTTTCAGGGGGTGATTGATCTTGTGGATACCCATATATGCCCCAAAACACGTACCGTGGAAGTGCGCGCACATCTTGATAACAAAGAGGGGCTTCTTAGAACGGGCATGTCAGCAAGAGTCAAGCTTAAAAGTGCCCCCCGAACCGCACTTTTGGTGCCAGAGTCGGCCGTTTTTTCTATTTCGGGGCAACAATATGTTTATGTCATGGATCAAAAAAATATCATCCATCAACGTCCTGTAAAAGCAATATTAACACAACCAGGATGGATGGAGATCGCTCAAGGAGTGAAAGAGCGGGACACGCTTGTGCGTGAAGGTGTGGACTTTTTGATTGACCTTCAACAAATTATGCCCATGGCAAAGGATTCCGCATAATGTTCATGAGTTTCTTTCTTGGGCGGCCCATTTTGACGGTTGCGTTGAACGGGATTTTGGCTCTTTTGGGGGTTATCTGTTTTGTCCTTTTGCCTGTGCGTGATTACTCGGGCGCCCAGCCCCCCATCGTAACCATCGAGACCATGTATAAAGGTGCGTCTGCCGATCATGTGGACCGAATCTTGACCCGTGCCATGGAAGGGCAACTGATGAAGGTGGGAGGTATCAAGGCACTTCATGCCAGCAGTGTGGACGGTCTAAGTACTTTGCACCTCACGTTCCATGAAACGCAGGACTTAGAGAAAAAAATGACCGAAATTCAAGCACGTCTTGCGGTGTTGTGGCCTCGGCTTCCCTTGGAAATTAGTCCGCCAAAGTTCTTGATGGGAGAAGACAGTCTGTCTCCCTTTATGTGGTATGCGCTGTCCGCCAAAACCTCCACAAAAGCTGCACTGTCACAAACCCTACAGCGCGAGGTCATTCCTCGTCTGCTAGCCATCGACGGGGTTGCAAAAGTATATACGTCCGCAGAGCGCGCACCAGCGGTTCGTGTATGGCTTGATCCCAAAAGACTCTATTTATTCAAGCTAACCCCCCTTGACATCGAGGCGGCTCTCTTGAAGGAAAATGTGTACCATCCCACGGGTAAAATCGTGTCCTCCCATCGAGAATATAATTTGCATTTGACCTCTTCCTTTCGCTCGGTCCAGGATCTTAAAAAACTTCCCCTCATGACTGTGCAAGGACGTTTGGTGACCCTTGGGGATGTAGGTGATCTTGAAGAAGGTGTAATGGATGATCGTGCCTACATGAGTGTGGACGGCAAGCCTGTGATTGGACTTGGTGTTGTCAAACAAAGCCACGTAAGCGCTGTAAAGCTCAGTGAGGCTGTAAAAAATGAGATGAAAGCCCTTCGGGGGATTTTGCCAAATGATACCACTATTTCTCTTGTGTTTAATAGGGCTTCCTTTACCAAGGATAGCTTGAATTCTCTATTTTGGACTTTGTTTTGGTCTCTTTTACTCATGGGCGTTGCTTTTTTTACATTCTTTAGACAGTTGCGGTTAACAGGTATTTTTCTCTCCAGTATTATGTTGTGCCTTTGCTCGTCATCCATAGGTGTTTATGTGTTCGGTTATAACCTCACCTTTTTATCTTTGTTATCCATGGTGCTCGCGTCCGGCCTTGTGGTGGGCACAATCATGCTGGTGATGGAAAATAATTTGCATAAGATTCAAGAGGGTCAACCTGTGCTTATGGCTTGCGCTTATAGTGTGAAACAGCTGACTCCTGTATTAGTGATTGCGTGCCTTTGTGTTTCATGTTTAACCCTGCCAAGTCTTTTTTTAGAGTCAGGGACGTGGCACGCCTTGGGTAGTGCCTTTGCCGTCGTGTGTTTTATGTTTATCTCTAGTGTGTTTGTGTCATTGACATATGTCCCAACATTGATGGGCTTTCTGCCTGGCCGGCCTTCGGCATTTTTTCGAAACATTGCTGTTTTTAGCCCTCTGGTCGCGTATCTGAAAGAGCAATATACAGAAAAATTGACATCTTTTTTGCAAAGGCCTGCAAAAATTATGGTCACGGTGACACTTTGTGTTGCAGGGACCGTCTGTGCGGCTTTCTATATCCCAAAGGAACCGGTACCATCTGAAGATTTGGGCTATTTTGATGTGGTCTTTCAAGGGCCGTTTGATGCGGCACCTATGACCATGAAAGACAATGAAAAAAAAGTATCTCAAGCACTGGCTTTCCTGGTAAAAAAGGGATGGGCAACTCATGTGATTTCCCGAATCCCGGAGCGATTTTCGGGTACAGATAACATGAGCAAAGGCGTTATTACTGTTGTACTAGCACCCTGGTATAAACGCCCCGGCCTCAACGACATCTTGAATGAAGTTTCCTTTTCCTTAAAGTCGCTCACCACTGTGCGGGCTTTTCCCCTTGTGCGCAGTTTAGAGCAAATAGCCATCAACCCTTTGATTTTTAAACTTAAAGGATCAAGCTCTACGACCTTGGATTTGTGGAGAGCTAAAATGACACTTCATTTACAAAAACATCCCTTCATAACGCCTCTCTACTTTAGTGAAACCCAGCAGGTCTCCACCATAGATTTGCGCGTCAAGCAAGATAAGGCAACCCAAGTTGGGGTGTCCCTCGAAGACATTACAAAAACGCTCGAAATTTTGTTGGGGTCACGTAAAAGTTCATCCATCTTTCAAGAGGCTTATGAAAAACCCATTATCCTGCAAGCGCCTGCGAACTCACGGGCAGATCTTAAAGCCCTCGAAACGTATTTTGTTCGCTCGCATCTTCACGGCGAGCTGGTTCCCCTGCAAACCCTTGTAGAGGTGTCATCCCTCGAGAAGAGGGCCTTCTTTGAGCGGGTGAACCAACAAGATACACTGACGCTTTATGCACATTTATCTCCGGGGCAAGATCAAGAAACAGTAATTGAAGCTCTTAAAAAGGTTGTTCGTGAGGTTCTGCCTTCCTATGCGCATTTAGAGGTACAAGACACGCCCCTTACTTATCAAAATAATACCATCGTGCTGAGCCTTTTTATGCTGATGACGTTACTCATTATCTACATGGTTTTATGCGCGTATTTTGAGAGTTTTATGCTTCCTCTAATGATCTTAATCCCAGTCACTTTTGGCTTATGCGTGCCAATCCTCACAATGGTTTTGATGCACATCACGCTCAATATATATACCGTTGTGGGACTAGTGATCCTTTGTTTTTTTACATTTTTTTCAAGTCTGATGATCCTTTCGTCTATCGTGGGACAAGCCCAGCAAGGAGTCTCTCAAAAAGAGGCGATTTTTTTAGGTACCGTTTCACGCCTAAGACATTTACTGGTTGTGGGAACTTTGGTGACATTGGCGTGCATTCCTTTTCTCTTTTCAAAAAAAGCAGGGTACCTAGTGCAACATAATCTGGGACTTATTTTAAGTGTAGGCGTCTTTCCAGCTCTTATGGGAACCATCTTTTTAATACCAATTCTGTACAAGATGGGGGGGCAACACCAAGGATCTGGCCTGGCACGCGCAAATGCCCTTGAGATTTTTTTGAGGCAACAAAGCAAAAGGATATAATTCTATCTAATTTCTCTAAAAAAACAATTGATTTATTAAAAAGTTAAAGAACTCTTAAAAAACATTGTCTCGCACGCCATATCTTTGTATCCTGTGAATGTATAAGTTTTGTCCAAAGGCATCCCTTGAGAAAAACGTTTTAGGGATGCTGGATTTGGTGAGAATTGTGATTTCGCTTGGCCTTAGAATAGCTCGCGTTGGAAATGTATTGGTCACTTTTCAGGTAGACCTGCCCCTGGGCAAATGCTCAGTGTTGCCGAATTTTCACAGGAGCATACAGTATTCTGAAAGAGAAAAAAAAGCAATCACAATTCCTTAAGTGAGTGGCATGCCACTCCGTACTGTTTAGGAGTTGTTTATGGCTAGAAAAATGTTAATTGACGCGGCGCACCCAGAAGAGACAAGGGTGGCCCTTCTTGACGAGAAAGGCCTTCTCGTCGACTACGAATTCAAAAGTTCAACTAAAGAAACCGTTAAAGGAAATATTTATCTAGCGAAGATCATGCGGGTTGAGCCGTCCCTTCAAGCTGCCTTTGTGGATTATGGCGGGGGGCGTCACGGCTTTTTGGCCTTTGGCGAAATTCACCCCGATTATTTTCGTATCCCCATTTCTGACCGCGAAGCCTTAAAGGCCGAACTGTCAGCAGATCCTGACACCCTTTCATCCGAGGAGGAGGTGTCTGAGGGATCCTCACTTTCAGACCAAGAAGCCCAAGGAAGTGATGCCAATCTTGCGGTACCGACCCCCACAGAAGTGTCCTCCCTTGGGGGAGATTTGCCGCCCTTGGAAGAAGAGGATGATCTTGTGAGGCGGCCTTCTTTACACAGGCGCTACAAAATTCAAGAAGTTGTTCAAAAAAATCAAATTATTTTAGTGCAAGTCGTAAAAGAGGAGCGCGGTACTAAAGGGGCGGCGCTAACGACCTATCTTTCTCTTGCGGGAAGGTACTGTGTTCTTATGCCCAACTCTCCTAGAAGTGGGGGAATTTCAAGAAAAATTGCCAATCCCGCTGATAGAAAGCGCCTTCGTCAAGTGCTGGATGCTTTTAATGTTCCAGAAGGAATGGGGCTCATTATACGTACAGCGGGTAAAGACCGTACGAAAACAGAATTAAAACGTGACGGCCAATATCTCATGCGCTTGTGGAACAGCATTCGCGAAAAAACACTCTCCTCTATTGCTCCGTTTTTGGTGCATTCTGAAGAAGACCTTGTCAAACGCGCTGTGAGAGATCTTTACTCCAAAGACGTGGATGCGATTTTTGTAGCCGGCGAAGAGGGATACAAAGCGGCAAAAGACTTTATGAAGTCTCTCTTGCCAAGTCACACCAAAAAAGTGCAACGTTACAAAAGTGAGCGATCCCTTTTATTTCACGAGTACGGCGTTGAACGTCAAATTGACAACATGTACGAGCCAGAAGTGCGTTTACCATCGGGCGGATCCATTGTCATTCATCCAACCGAAGCCCTTGTGTCCATCGACATCAACTCGGGTCGGGCGACGCGTGAGCGTCACATAGAGGAAACGGCCACTAAGACAAACCTCGAGGCCGCCACAGAAATTGCAAGACAAGTACGTTTGCGAGATCTGGCGGGTCTCATCGTCATCGACTTTATCGATATGGACGAACCCCGCAATGTGGCCGCCGTGGAAAAACGCTTGCGAGACGTGTTCAGAGATGACCGCGCACGCATCCAGTTAGGACGCATTAGTCCCTTTGGCCTTTTGGAAATGTCCCGTCAGCGCTTAGCTCCCAGTCTTCTTGAGACAAGTGCCAAACCATGTCCCCACTGCCGAGCAACGGGCTATGTGCGCTCAACGGAATCTCTCGCCTTGAGTGCCCTGCGACTGTTGGAACAAGAAGGACTAAAAAATCCTGGCGCAGTCCTTCAATTAACCCTGCCATCAGATGTTCTTTTATATGTCATGAACCAAAAAAGGGTGACCCTTGCTGAGGTGGAAACTCGTCATCAAGTGCGCGTTGTGTTTGAGCCTTCAAAAGAGCTATCTTATCACTGCGTGGTAAGCGTCATGTCGCCCACGTCTGTAACACCTGTGGGCGCTCCTTCAACAGAGCCAAAACCTCTGCCCTCCCCAGAAGCCGTCACACGGGAGGTAGAGCCAGCGCCGCCGCGTCGCCAACGTACGCAAGAACAATCAAAAAACAATGCGCGCCCCAACAAAAAGCAGCGCCGTGACCAAGGAAATCGGGGGGACCGGCGGCGCGACGGAACAGTCGAAGCTAACCTCACAGACGGTCATGACGCGCCTCAAGATGAAAAATCTGTTGCAAAAGACCTCCCCGCCGTAGTATCAGCTTCGCAAGAGGTTGACACGACCGCGACCGAACCTGGAAGCGCTGAAAGCGTTCAATCCGAGAACACGGCGAGCAAGAAAAGACGTTTAAGGCGTCGCTCAGGGAGGCGAGGAGGGCGTCGTGAAAAACCAGGCAGTGATGAAAATGCTTCGACGATTTCAGAAGAAAAAGCAGCCACATCTTTGTCTGAAGACGCGCAGAGCAGCTCGAATCCTTCACCTCACGCCTCATCTCCATCGGCAGATATGAAGCCCCGAGCAGAGGAAGAAGGGTCGTCGGATGCGACCAAGGAGAAAACATGGTGGAAGCGATTGCTCGATACATAAAACGCCTGTTTTTGATGATGGTGTGCCTCCTTCTGGTGGTAGGCACACCCCCACTCGAGGCGCGCGCCCTTAAGCGAGGAGGCATCATTCGAGACAGTGAAATTGAAGCAATCCTTGGTTCCTACGCTGCTCCTATTTTTCAAGCAGCTGGCCTTGATCCGAAAAAAATGCATCTTTATATCATTTTCGATCATGATTTGAACGCGGCTGCGACCACTGAATATACGATTTTCATCAACACCGGTCTTTTGATCAAAGCGCGAAATCCCGAAGAAGTGATTGGGGTTATCGCCCACGAAACGGGACACATTGCCGGCGGCCATCTGGAGCGGCGCCTTGAGATGATGAAAAAAGCCCAAGCCATCGCCATTGCGTCTGCCATTTTAGGGGGGGCCGCCATGGCAACTGGCGGGGGGGATGCGGGGGCTGGCATTCTTACAGGCGGCTTTAATGTAGCTGACAAAGTTATGATGCATTACTCGCGTGGACAAGAAGCCTCTGCTGACCAGGCCGCTGTCAGGTTTCTAAATAAACTTCACTGGCCCGTTTTTGGGTTGCAAGATTTCATGAAAACCATGGCCTCTCAAGAGCTTTTAAGTGCAGAACTGCAAGATCCCTACAGCCGCACGCACCCTTTGTCTCAAGACCGTGTGACTTTTTTGCAAGAAGCGGTGTCTCACACAAAGGCGTATGCTTTGGCCCTGCCTAAGAGTTTTGAAGATTCGTTCGAGCGTATGGTTGTAAAGCTGAAAGCGTTCACTCAGTCCCCGCTTCAGACCTTGCAAGAGTTTCCAGAATCGAACCGTTCCCCCCAGGCGCGCATGGCCCGAGCAGTGGCCTATTTTCTTTCCTCCAAAATTCCGGAAGCTCTTTCCCTTGTGAAAGGGCTCACGTTAGAGTTTCCCAATGATCCGTATTACTGGGATTTGCAGGGGCAGATCTCTTTTGAGAGCGGCAATCCCGCAAGTGCAGTCCACGCGTACAGCCGGGCGGTGGCGCTGTCGCCTAAAGACAGTCTTCTCCAGATGCTTTATGCCCAAGCGGTGCTTGAAGACAGCGCGTCCTCTCCCAAACTGGCAGAGACGCATCTCATGAAAAGTCTCTCTCTTGATGGGGAAAATCCCTTTGCGTGGCGCCTCCTAGCCGTCGCGTACGGTAAACAGCAAAAGACAGGTATGGCTGCTCTGTGTCTTGCAGAAGAAGCATGCGCCATGGGGAATTATAAGAACGCCCTTGATCAGGCAAACAGGGCGCTAAAAACCCTATCAGAATCTCAAGGACGTCTTCGCGCCCATGACATTGTGAATATGGCCAAAGAGGCGCTGAAAGAGCAAGGCGGACTTTTTGGTGGAAGAGGTGATGAGTAAGAGGCGGCCCTGTGACCCCCTCTTAGTAGTTTCTTAGAAGGAGACCTTAATCCGAAGACCTGTCTTAATTGACCGGTTCATGAAAACGCAGACGTTATCATCACCGCGTTTTTTCTTGATGGTCCAGTAACTTAAATAAGAACCTACGGACAAGGTCATTCCATCTAGCTGACGCGCGATTGCCAACTCTGTCTTGATCCCAAAAGCACGACGTTAAGGAATCTTAACAGATGGCGTGTTTTCTATTTTGAAATACATTGCCGTTGAGAAGAAGATCAATCTCACCGGTGGCCGCAAAATGCCAGATGTCATCAAGGGCTTTAGTAACAGTTGCACCAATGGGCAAGTAAATGTGGTGTGTGCGGAAATTTTCACCCGAATAATGCATGACACCAGCGATTGATGGGTCTGATCAAGATAACGTCATGCTGAGTTACCACGGTTAAAGGTTTTATATCCGATGCCTACAAAGGGCGCAATCCGAAGGTCTTCACGCACATCAAAATGGTGTCCTACCACAAGACGCGTGTCAACCATATTGGTGCATGCGCTGCGAAGCGTTCTTTTGATATTCTCAGCTATGCCTTTGTTTACGGTGGCTTTTGATCATTCACCAAGCTTGAAAAGAGGTTCTTTGGTGCTTGCACCACAAGGAGTGAAAGCCAAAGGGTCATTATTTATTACGCTGGAAGGAGGCTGCGTTTTAAGACGTCAACCCCAAGGCCTGGACGCGCTCGACAACTTCGTCCACGGTGATATCCTGAATCAAGGTAGGGGTCTTAAGATAGACGTTTTGTGCGCCGTTTTTGAAGAGAGCCGGCGAGGGCGCGTGCGCGCCTTGTCCGGGAAAAAGGCCAAGGCTTGTCACGTTGAGGCTTGCGGCGACATTGAGAAGGCCCGAGTCATTGCCCACAAACAACTCACACAGGGACAAAAGCGCTGCGATGCGCCCCAAGGGATAATCGGTGATGAAGGTGGCAGCCCGTCCTTGATCCTTAAGATGACGCAGGAGCTCTTCTCCTTGCGTTTTTTCATGGGGGGCCCCACACAAAAACAAAGATCCTTGGCCAAAATGGTCTATAAGGCGGTGTCCCACATCGGCAAAGCGCTCAGGCGGCCAAATGCGAGCGGCTTGGGTCGCGCCAAAACCAATGGCAATCCAGGGCTTTGGAAGGTTGGCAAATGCTTTTTCACAGTCCGCCACCAAAAGGGGATCGGGGCGCATATACGCGTCATCCTCTAAAAGAGGAAGGCCATGTTTTTTAAATAGGGCCTCAAACCGGTCAATGGAGTGTAGACGCCGGTCTTGGCGCCGGAGGGCGTGCTGGGTTGTCAGCATATCTTGAAGCCACCCAAAGCCGTAGCCATAACGAGATTTAATCCCCGCAAAGCTTGCTCCAATATAATAGCGCGCACTGTGGTGGAGGATCCATGCAGTACTAAAGCCAAAGGCCTTAAGATCGCGTCCCAGGACAACACCGCCGAGTTTTCCAAAGTGATGCTCTTCATCCAACCATAGGACATCGTGAAGCCACGATTGTCCTGCGAGAAGCTCGTGTGCTTGGGCTTTTTTTCGCGTTAAGAGGGTCACTTTTTGATCCAATGAAAACCTTGATAGCGCCTTATAAGCACGCAGATGCCATAGGCCCTCACTGATGCCAGGCAGGGGCTGAATCACCAGGACGCCGCCACGAAGAGGTTGCTTTTTAAAGGCCGACGTCAGCATGGGAAGAGTTCCAATGGGCAAGGAGATTTTTTTCATGGCAAAACGCGTAGACTTCCTTAGCGCTTAAGTCTGACATTCGCCTTGGTGAAGAAGATGTGTGGGGTACTGCGCCGTACAACAATTTTGAGTGGGTCAGAACGGGACTGACCGCAAAAAGACCGACACTTGGCGTTCCGACGGCGGCTGAGGCGTTCAAAAGCCCGGAGTCATTGCCCACAAACAAGTCTGCAGCCTCAAGAAGCGCAAAAGTTTGTAGAAGTTTTAAATCATGAACACTTATGGCGCAAACACCTTGAGTGGTGAGGGCCTGTGTGAGGCTATCAATGGCCGCGCGCTCACTGGGAGCGCCACAGATAAAAAAGGTGCCAGCGCCAGCGCGCTTAAGGCAAAGGGCAAGCTCAGCGAAATGCGTTTGGGGCCAAACGCGCCACGCAACAGATGCGCCGACGCCGAAGGTGACCCAAGGGCGAGGAAGGTGGTTGTACGCCTCTTGAACAAAGCGACGATTTTCTGTGGGCACAAAAAAACGATGATCAGCGTCTACTAAAGGAATTTTCATAGAGTTCAACAAGGCATCAATATGCTGAAGGTGGTGACTTTTTCGAATGTTTGAGGGCAGCGGCGTATTGGTTGTCAAAAGACCCTGAGCGCCAAAGCCGGGTCCAATGCGGGTGGGAATGCGTGCCAGAAAGACAGCCAGTGCATGACTAAAGCTTGCATGGAGGATCCATGCTTCGTCGAAACCGTGCGCGCGCAACCTTTTCGCTGTTGAAAAGTTTGGTTTTCCTTCAAGATATAGAATCTCACCCACACTCGGGTCGTGGGAAAGCCAGGTTTTCGTGCCGGCCAAGGGTTTTGTGAGAAGCGTGATTTTTTGACCAGCCGCGCGTCTTGCCAAGGCGCGCATGTAAGGCAGATGCCACAAGGCATCCCCGATCCCAGAGCGCGGTTGTATCACGAGGATTTTAGGGTTATGCGTCAAAGGAAACTCCGTGGGGGATCAGAAGTTCTTTGAGCGTTGAGACGAGCACCTCAAGGCCTTCGGGCGTAAGAGATTCTGCACGTGCAACAAGAAGATCCTGGGTATTAGAGGCCCGCACAAGCCACCACCCGTGATTGTTTTTTACCCGCACGCCGTCTGTTTCATCAACGGCAAGGCCTTGCTTTCTTGCCAACGCTCCCACTTCTTTTACCACGTCAAAACGGTCCTTTGTCACACAAGGCAAGCGAAGTTCTGGGGTGCCAAATCTTTTAGGGCGGGCGCGGTTCCACCGAGCAAGACTTTGATCACTCGTTGCGCAAATCCCTAAGAGCCTCAGGCCCGCATAGAGGGCGTCATCAAAACCAAAATACCGGTCTGCAAAGAAAATATGACCGCTAAGCTCACCCGCGAGGGGTGATCCTGTTTCGTACATCTTTGTTTTAATAAGGGAATGCCCTGTTTTCCACATGAGAGCGTCGCCGCCCATGGCGCGCACAGCGTCAAAAAGGGTTTCGCTTGCTTTCACGTCTGCGATGATGCGGGCACCTGGTTTTGCCAAAAGCACTTCCTTGGCGAAAAGTTCCATGAACTCATCCCCCCATAGGATCGTGCCGTCACCATCCACAACGCCGAGGCGGTCTGCGTCCCCGTCGAAGGCAAGGCCAAGATCACAGTCCTTTTCCTTAACGAGGGCCTGAAGCTCAACGAGGTTTTTAGCAACTGTGGGATCGGGGTGGTGTGCTGGAAAGGTCCCATCGATGGGCGCGTTGATGACATAATGTGTGCCAGGAATGCGTTTTGTTAGGGCTTCTACAATATCACCACCCGCGCCGTTTCCAGGATCCCATGCCACGGTAAGGGGCCGTCCTTGGCTGTAGTGGTCCTTAAAGTCTTTCACGAGATAGTCTACGTACGCCTCTTGTAAGGCTTGGGCTATGAAGATGCCGTCTCCTTGCACAAAACGTTCTTCGTCAATACGGTCTTTGAGGGCGCGCACCTGCTCGCCCCAAAAGGCTTTGTGAAAAAGGGCCATTTTAAAGCCATTTTGATCCCCTGGGTTATGGGAGCCCGTGACCATCATCATGGCGTCCGTATCCAAATGACGTGCGCAAAAATTTGTATAGGGTGTGGGGCCAATCCCCACATCTATCACAGTGACGCCTGTGGTCAAAAGGCCTTGGGTCAACTGTTGAAAAAGAGCAGGAGATGAAAGGCGTCCGTCACGTCCCACACAAACCCGTGCGCCCTTCGCCTCTTTGACCACAGACCCGAAAGCCTTTCCAATCAAGAATGCGCCGTCTTCTGTAATCTCAGGGCCCACAACGCCCCGAATATCATATTCTCTAAAAATTTTTTCGCAAATCGTTGCCATGGATTCCTCTTATAAAGATGCAGCGCTGCTTAAGGAGCTTGAGGCCACACTCACGTCGTCAATACCCACATCGGGCCGACCCACAGAAACATAGGAAAACCCTGCTTCTTTCATCTCCTTGGGTAAGTAGACGTTGCGTAAATCTACCATCAAAGGTGTATTCATCATCATTCTGATTTTATCAAGATCAAGGGCTCGAAATTCGTTCCATTCAGTCAGAAGAACTACACAGTCCGTTTCCGTGACGGCTTCATAGGGATCATGACACCATTCCACGCCAGGTAAAAGAGTAAGGCCCTCTTTTTCACCTTGGGGGTCAAAGACCTTAACGTGCGCCCCTGCCTTTTGAAGAGCAGGCACAATATCAAGGGCTGGACTATCTCGCATATCATCGGTGTTTGGCTTGAAAGTGACGCCTAATACCGCAATATTTTTCCCCTTGAGGTTGTCACCGCAGGCCCGCATGATTTTATCGGTCATTTTTTGGCGACGCCGGCCGTTCACCTTTACAACAGCTTCCACAATCTGGGAAGGCGCCCCCGCGTCATGGGCTGTTTTTACTAGGGCAAGAGTATCTTTTGGGAAACAAGACCCCCCATAGCCAGGGCCTGCTTGCAGGAATTTTTTTCCAATACGGCCGTCAAGACCCATGCCCGTGGCAATGTCTTGAATGTCTGCGCCGCATTGCTCGCAAAGATCTGCCATTTCATTGATGAAGGTGACTTTGGTAGCTAAAAATGCGTTTGAGGCATACTTGATAAGCTCAGCCGACTCCAGACTTGTAAATAAAAGAGGGGTTTCCAAGACATGAAGAGGGCGATAAAGCTGACGCATTATCTCCTTTGCTTGCTCGCTATCGGTACCAATAACCACGCGGTCTGGACGCATGAAGTCTCCTATGGCCGACCCTTCACGCAAAAATTCAGGATTAGAGACGACATCAAAACAAGCATCAGGCCTTGTTTGACGAATCAACTCGCTGACTTGCCTGCCCGTGCCGACGGGCACCGTGGACTTTGTGACCACGACCGTATACTCATTAATAGCCATGGCAATGCTCCTGGCCGCGTCCATGACATAAGAAAGATCTGCGTGGCCGTCTCCATGCTTTGGAGGAGTGCCAACGGCAATAAACACAATGTCAGCGTCGGCAACAGCCGCCTTTATGTCCATGGTGAAAAACAGGTGTTCTTTGCGCATATTTTCGGCCACAAGAGTTTCAAGGCCGGGCTCAAAAATTGGCACCTCACCTCGCAGAAGACCATCAATTTTTTTCTTATCCGAGTCAACGCAGGTGACGTGTACGCCAAACTCTGCAAAGCAGGCTCCTGACACAAGCCCCACATACCCACTTCCGATGACGGCAACCTTAAGCATTAAAAAACGTCTTCCTTTCTTTTGCACTGGGGGGTGATGCCAGTAATTCTTTGTAGACCTCCATAAGGTCGGGTCGCAAATCCTCTCGGGCAAGCCCCACAGCCATGTTCGCGGCAAGAAAGCCCACCTTAGAGCCGCAATCATAGCGCGTTCCCTCAAAACGTACGCCTGAAAGAGGAGTGGTAGGCAGCATAGCCGCAAGGGCGTCGGTGAGCTGAATCTCACCGCTGGCTCCTTTGCCTTGACCGTCAAGAATCCCAAAAATGTCAGGATCTAAAATATAGCGTCCGATAATGGCAAGAGTAGACGGCGCCTTGTCCAGGGAAGGTTTTTCCACCACACCCTTGGCTGACACAAGATGTCCTTTGTCCTCAGCCACATCCATAATCCCATATTTCGAGACCTGGGTTTGAGGCACATCCATAACAGCCGCCATATTACCACCACACGTCTCGTAAGCCTCAATCATCTCTTGAAGACACCCAGGTCCGCCGAAAATAAAATCATCAGCCAGGAGGACGGCAAAAGGCTCATCCTGGATATAGTGCCTCGCGCACCATACAGCGTGCCCAAGACCCAAGGGTTCTTGTTGACGCGTATACGAAATGCTGCCGGGTGTCATGATCAAAGAACGAAGACTTTCGAGTTCTTTGCTGCTGGAGCGTTCTTGCAATAAATGCTCGACCTCAACGTTGTGATCAAAGTGATCTTCAATGGCTGTTTTGCCGCGACCCGTCACAAAAATAAATTGTTCAATCCCGGCGGCGTCCGCCTCTTCTAAGGCGTATTGGATCAAAGGTTTGTCAACAATGGGAAGCATTTCTTTGGGCATGGCTTTGGTGGCGGGCAAAAACCGTGTACCAAGGCCAGCTACGGGAAAAATTGCTTTACGAATTCTTGCCATCTTTGACCCCTTGATATCGCTCAAAATATCGTTCTTGTAGCTGAAGAAAACACAAAACACAAGGCATGAGCGCTGGGAAAAAGGAAATTGTCTGAGATGAGGCAAATGAGGGAGTAGAAAAACAAAGAGAGTGAAAATATAAATTTGGAATTCCTCGCTGGGATAAAAAGGGTTGGCAAAAGCAATCCTTGCGTTTCTAAAGCGGTCCAATGTATAATGTAAATCCAAACAAGGTTATCATTTATAGGAGGAAAACAATGGATAACGGTTTTCGTCACACAGTTGTGCGTGGCAGGGCCGACACACAGTCCCTAGACATGGGCCTTCGCACGTACATGCTGAAGGTATACAATTACATGGCTATTGGGCTCGGGCTTACAGGTGTGGTAGCCATGCTTGTTGCCTCGTCGCCGACTATGCTTACGGCTATTTTTGGCTCACCGCTCAAGTGGGTTGTGATGCTCGCACCTTTGGCCATGGTGTTTTTTATTAGCTTTCGCATCCATGCGATCTCGGCTGCGACGGCGCAAGCACTGTTTTGGATTTACGCCGCCCTTGTGGGACTTTCCCTCTCGTCCATCTTTTTGGCGTATACGGGGGCAAGCATCGCTAAGGTGTTTTTCATTACGGCGGGCACCTTTGCGGCCATGAGCCTTTATGGATACACGACTAAAAGGGATCTAAGCCAGTTTGGGTCTTTCCTGATCATGGGGCTGATCGGCGTGATTTTGGCGAGCATCGTCAATATCTTTTTGAAGAGCTCTGGGCTTGAATTTGTGATCTCGCTTTTGGGGGTTCTTATTTTCGTGGGGCTTACGGCCTATGACACCCAGCAAATCAAAAGTGTGTATTACGAAGATGATCACCCCGAGATTGGCGCGAAGAAGGCCATCACGGGGGCGCTCACCCTTTACTTAGACTTCTTGAACCTCTTTCTATATCTTTTGCGCTTTATGGGCGACAGAAGGTAAGGGAAGCTCTAGATAAAAAAAGCCCCCCTTTGGGGGCTTTTTTTATGGGAACATTTTTTAAAACACTGCCTTTTTTTCAAAAATGTGAGCGATTTTTTCGCCGTCCCAAACATACTCCAAGTGTCTTTCTTGCCGGCACTGGGACAAAACCTTGGGCTTAAAGACGGCAACGTTTTGGGTTTGGGGGGCGCGCACGCTCCAATAAACGATTCCATGGGAGTCTTCTTCTTTCAGGGACCGTGCCAGACGCCGTGAGGCTTCGTAGGATGTCTTATGGTAGTGTCCTTGCTGCTCATACACCTTGTCGCGTAAATCGTGCAGCTCACCCGAAAGACCGCACACAAGAACGCGCATGTCGATTCGCAAGGGGGGCAGGTCTGTCGCGCGTAAAAAACTCTCTTGATGATAGACGGTTTCTGCCATGGCGGTTTCAAGGGTTTCGGCGGCGTAGTAAACCCCCCAAGTGCCGTCACTAAACCGACTGCCTAAGGGATTCAAGTGGGTAAACGCGGACATGATGTAGCTTGATCCAGGGCCGTAAACGCGGTCTTGGGGCGGAACAAGGCTTAGCTCCCCTACTTCTTGGCGCAGACGGTCATTGGTCAAACTCTCAAGGGCATAAAGGGCGTCAAAATCTTCTTGGCTTGCCACGCGCTCAAAGACCTCAATGGTGGGAAAACGGCTGGGGATCAGTCGCCAGCATTTATCCCAGTGGATGCGCGCTGTCTTAATGGTCACGGTTTCCTCCCCTTATTTATTGATAACGCTTGCTCTTATGAATAGATGCTAGTTCCAGCCGCCCCGCCGGCTGTCAAGGTATTGCCTGACCACATAAAGATCCGCCACATTGCCCGACAACATCCGGTCCAGGGCAGAGCCCCCGCCAAACAAAGGATCCTTGTTGGGACGCTTGACCCAACTGTCTGCCAGCGTTGGATCAGGAATCAAAATCTGAAGGGCTTTGTAAATGCCTAAAAGATAAGAAAGACGCTCGAGCGTATCATGGGAGATACGCCCTGATCCCTCTTCACGCCATTTAAAATAAGTGGATCTGGGAATTCCAAGAAGACAGACTTGCTCGTCGATATTCAGGCCCCAGTCCCGGGCGATATTGGCAAAGGTTTGAAGACCTACCCGTGTCATTTCTTGTCGTGAGATGCGTTGGGAACTTACAAGGTGCAACATAAGAAAGATCCAGAAATCATGCTATATTCCTAGAATAGTCCATATGTGGACTTAAGGCAAGAGGGATAGACTTTAAAGAGAGAATCTAAGATAAAAAAAGTTTATAAAAAACCTTCAGATACCCGCGAAGCAGTATCTGAAGGCTGGGAGGACGACGTTAGTGCTTGGCCCCAAGCCCTCCATTAATAAGGTCCAAAAGCTCTTTTAAATCATCTTGTTGTTCGGTGCTTAAGAAAGGGGTGGTCAAAAGGCCTTCGACCTCTCTTTTGTACTCTGGCAAAGGCGTCTTCTGACGATGTCCAATGGCGTGAGTAACTTTCAGACCTACGCATTTGTAACGATTCTTAAAGTTCTCTTCTGTGCTAGCTGCATCAAAGGTCATGGGGACGTCATCAATTGTTCCCCCAATACTCGAGGGGGCAGCGGCTTTCTTTGCCAAGCTTGGTGCGGGCTTTGAGGACACAGTGGGCTTAGCGCGGCCGCCTTGAGACGACGAGGCAGCCCTATCCTTTGAGGGGGAGGAAGTTGAAGAAGATGACGCCGCCGCTGAAGATCCCCTTGCGCGCTGTTGCGCGCGCAGCACATCAGAAGGACGTTTGGGCCCTTCTTCACTGTTTTTGGGGGCAACTTTCTCAGAAGGAGAGGGAAGGGACGGGCTAACAAGTGGAGCCGCCATAATATAAAGCCTGTTTTCGTTGCGTCCACACGTCAGATAATGCTCTTTGGCAAAGTCAAGGAGGGAAAAACCCTTCTCGAGCGCGTAGGCTTCCACATCTCTATTAAGAGCAAGATAGGTCTTTGCATCAAAATCTTTGGGAAGGGAAACAACAGATTTCGAAGTCTCTTCCTGACGGCCTGTTTTATAGGCGCGTCCTTCTTTTTTTCCGTCTGACAAAAAATGAGAAAGGGCAAAATGGATGGGGTTGAGGCCATGGGTACGGACGTGGGTTTCAAGGTCAGGATTTAGAGCGATATAATCGGTTTCTTTAAAATCAGCGGGAAGACCAAGACTCAGATAACTTCTGGCTTCTCTCCCTTCAAGTCGGCCATTCATCAAAAAATGATTTTTGGCAAAGGTGAACAGATCGGCGTCATGTTGGGCACCAAAGGCCATGGACAGGTCTTGATAACGGCTTACGTAGGTTCCGGCGTCAAACCCGTCTGGGAGGTCGTCTTGTAAAGAGGCGTGCGCATTCACGCAGAAACCTGATAGTGTGAGGGCAGTGGCAAAAAGTAGGTGTTTCATGGCTATTATTCGTCTCCTGATCGTTCTTGAACGACTTTAACATCCGTGCAATAAAATACATATAGGGATCAAGTTTAAAAATGACAACAAAGATGAAAGAATATTATGAAAAAAATCACCCATTCTTTTAAAGGCATTATCATTCTTACTTTGGCATTTTTTAACGTAAGTACATTATATGGAACACAAAAAGAGAGCTTGGATACCCTCGTGAATGGGTTAGCGCCAAGCGGTGTTTACAGTTACCTCAATGACAAACTGGCCCATGATCCCGTGGGAAAGATGATCGCCCCCCTCGTGGACCCTTTAATGATAAAACTAATGTCTGCTGAAAGCCCTTTAACGGCGGACGAAAAAAAGGGGCTGCAGGCTTTTTATCACCATTTGCAAGAGGCTAAGAAGCATCCCACGCCCTTTGATAAAAAGAAGATGAACGCTGATCTCGTCTCGGCTGCGTTGCTGCGTCAAGGACAGATGGTGCTAGGGCGTTTGATGGACGATCAAAGTCAGTTTTTGAGTGTAACCGAAAAAGTGGGCGTAGGCGCCTTGCAATTATCCCTTGACAAAGCCCTCAGAAGAAAAGGTCGCTCACAAAGCTGCGCCCCATAAATAAGGCGACAAAATTTCTTTTGTCGCCAGTTTTGTTTAAAACAGCTTAATGGATGCTAACACAGAAATTTGATGATCAATCTCTTTGTTGATTTGCTCTTTTGTCTCGGTGGTGGGGGTGACAGTTATGCCCTTCTTTCGAAGGTGTTTTAACTGTTCTACGGCAAGCTCTGAGACTTTTTTCATACGCCAATTACGCTCTTCTGAGCCATTTTTTCGGTATAGAGGAGGGAAAGACGAGCCAACAAAAGTAGGGTCAGCGCCGTGGAGCAAAAGTCTGGCACGCCGCGCGTCTCCTTCTGGAAGCTCACGTCCACTGGGGGCTCCTGCTGCAAGGGCTGGATTGGCGTATAACCCATTGTAGACAATTTGAAAGTTTGCACCTTTTGCGGCAAGTAGGTCCATAATCTCCAGCCATGCTTCGTTTTTTACCCCGGGAAGAGGAGGGGCAAAAAATTGCGGATCGGCAGCAAGATGCCCCATGGTATACCACTGACGGTATCCCCAAATGCGAAGAATCTCGGCGTTGACGTCATCAATCACCGACAAAAAGGCCCTTACAAGGGAAACGTCACCCGCCCAAATGGCAAGGGCAAGGGCGTGGGTCGAGTTCATAAGCTCTAAGGGTGTTGGCGTTTCAGACAAGTAGAGGGCAGACCGATTAAGTGTTTGAAGGGACGTTGCCTCCCACAAGGTCTCTTCATCAAGGCGCCGGATCACCAGGGCTTGTTTTGAGGCTTTGTCTTTGAGAGCATGAAATTCTTCCTTCACTTCTTTTAGATAATCAAGAATCCAAGCAAACCGGGGTTGTGCTTTTTCCTCGGTGATTGTTGCCTCGACGGTTACGGTTGAAGGGGTGCTGAAAAAGACCGTTTTGTGATCATCTAACCCCTTTTCTTGATCATGGTGGCTAGCATGAAGGCATGTGGTCGATAGTAAGAACGTTCCCAGTCCATTTAAAATTATCTTCATTATATCCTCCGTTGTTGTAAGCGCGTACGTAAGGTATTTTTGACCATACGTCGCAGACTAGCACCATAAAGAACACATTGGCAATATTATGATTTTGGCAATAACGGAGCCTTATTTTTGATTCACTTTTTTTGAGTGAGAATTGAGAAAATTTACGACAAGTTGCATAAAACTAATACAACACCTTGGTAAGAGTGAGGCCAGCAGCAGGGGCGGTCGGGCCGCCGCGCCGCCTGTCCTTTGCAAGAAGGGCTGCTTCAAAATCCTGGACGCCCCATTTACCGCGCCCGACCCATCCAAGACTTCCCACAATATTGCGCACTTGATGGTGAAGAAAGGATCTGGCCTGTACTTCCACCAAAATTAGGTCGTTGGTTTTAGTCAGGCGCAAGACGTCCAAGGTCTTGATGGGAGAGGACGCCTGGCATTCGCTTGCGCGAAAGGTCGAAAAATCGTGGGTCCCAAGAAGAAGACTTGCGGCCTCCACCATCGCCTCAAAATTTAAGGGGGGAGGCAGGCGCCACGCACGGTTTGCGTCCAGCACAAGGGGTGCTGCGCGCTCAATGATGCGGTATTCGTACTGACGCTCTTTGGCTGAAAAACGCGCATGAAAGGCGGGATCTGCTTCTTGGACGTCCAGGATTGACACGGGAAAATCCCGCAGGTGCGCGTTAAGGGCCGCGCGCAGTCGAAAGGCGTCCCAAGGCTTTGTCAGGTCCACATGGGCTACTTGGTGGCTTGCGTGCACGCCTGCGTCAGTGCGCCCAGCGCCTTGAACAAAGGCACCCTGCTCGCCAAGTTTTACAAAGGCCCCTTCCACAAGCCCCTGGGCAGAGAGGCCATCTGGTTGGCGCTGCCATCCCACCAGGTGGGTTCCGTCATATTCGAGGATCAGCTTGTAGCGTCCCACAAGGGCTCCTTTTCTTGAAGGATCGATGAAATTTCAAAGCCGGTCCCCACAGGCAGATTAACGCCGTTAAGAAAATCCCGGGCACTGAGGGGCGCCTTACCGGGGCGCTGAAGCCGCTTTATGGCAATGGCATCCCTCCCACAGCAGATGGTAAAATCTGAGTCTAAGAGAGTACCGGGCCGGGTAGTTTTCTGGGTAAAAGGGACCACTTGCGCCTCGAGGACCTTAATGGTTTCACCGTTCCAATGAAAAAAAGTGCCAGGCCAGGGTGTGAAGGCTCTAATTTGACGGGCAAGAACGTCTGCCGGAGCCCGCCAATCAAGTTCGGCTTCTTCTTTGGAAATTTTATGGGCGTAGGTGACCCCTTCTTCGGGTTGGGGATGTCGTATCAGGGTACCTGTTTTCAACTGGTTTAGGGTGTCGACGATCAGCCTTGCCCCCATGTGCGATAAAGCGTCATGTAAAAGGGGGGTCGTCGTCTCAGCCGTCAAAGGGATACTGTCCCAAAGGAGCATATCGCCCGTATCAAGGCCTTCGTCCATTTGCATGGTGGTGACGCCCGCACGGGCGTCACCTGCCTGAATGGCGCGCTGTAAGGGGGCAGCCCCCCGCCAACGCGGTAAAAGGGATGCGTGAATATTGATACATCCATGGGTGGGGGCATCCAAAATAGCCTTGGGCAGGATAAGGCCGTAGGCGACCACCACGCCAAGATCGGCGCCGTGGGATCTAAAAACGTCTTGCGCGTCTTCATGGCGCAGGGTTTTGGGGTGGTAAACAGGCAGGCCGCGCGCGTGCGCCGCCTCCTCAACGGCGCAAGCTTGAAGCTTATGGCCCCTGTTGGCAGGGCGTGGAGGTTGACAATAGACGGCAACAATCTTATGGCCTGCTTGGATCAGGGCCTCGAGGGCTGGCACTGAGAACGCAGGCGTACCCATAAAGATAAGACGCAAGGGGATCTTCTCCTTTTTTATCGTTTCATGGCAGGGTTTAGTTTTTTTGCGGCCTTTAGGGCTTTTCCTGTGACGATTTTACGTCGGACAGGGGGAAGATGTTCGATGAAAAGGACGCCGTTCAAATGGTCAACCTCGTGCTGAATGCAGGCCGCCAAAAGACCCCAGGCTTCCAGCTCTTGCGCTTTGTTATACCGGTCAAGAAAACGCACCTTCACGCTCATGGGACGTTTAACGTCCGCATACTGCTCGGGGACCGACAGACACCCTTCTGAGGTAACCTGAAAGTCGGTCGAGCGAAAAATAATCTCGGGGTTTGCCATGAAAAGAGGCTCTTTGTTATATTCAGGGCCAATATCAATGGTCAAAACACGGCTCAGAATTCCGATTTGATTGGCGGCAAGCCCGATGCCTTGGTCTCCAAGCTTCATAGTGTCCATGAGGTCATCCATGAGGCGGCGCAAGCCATCATCCACAGCATCGATGGGAGTTGCCTTTGTCTTCAAGCGTTTATCGGGAATGGACAGAATTGATCTAACGGCCATGGTTATTTACTCAGAGTAAGGGTAGGGTCGTCGCTGAGCACACGTGCTTCATCGGGCAGCAAAATGGGAATCCCGTCACGGATGGGATAAGCAAGTCGGGCGCCTTTACTGATGAGCTCCGACGTTTCAGCGTCATAGCTGAGGGTTTCACGGGTGACAGGGCACACAAGGATTTCTAAGAGCTTTGGATCAATGGTACTCATGAGAGTGTCCCTTTCTAGTGAATTTGACCAAGATGGTTTTGTTTTTTCAGACAAGCAAGCTCCATGAGTGCTGTCAGCACATTAGCGCGGTCTTGAAGCGTAGCTGTTTCAAGGAGTGCCTGCTTTTCGTGGGCTTCAAAAGGACACATCATGGACAAGGCCGAGATCAAGATCTCGTCGGGGGTTTTGAGCACTTCCTCCCAATTGGGATGGAGATCAAGAAGAGCACAATATCCTTGAATCGTTTCTATAAACGCGTCACGATTAACAACTTCGGTGCCTTCTTCAATATGATCAAAGGAGTAGGGCTCATATGTGACTTTTGCGCGACGGACTCCATCTATCCCCAAGAACTCATCCATGATGCGAAAGCGTACAAGCCCTGACAAAATGGTGAAAGGAGCGGCCTCGTCACCTTCACTAAACGCCACAATGCGCGCAAGGCATCCCGTTTTAAAAAGGGTCGGGTTTCCAGAAAATGCCTTTTGGACTTGTACGACCCCCATGAGTCGATCTCCAGAAAGCGCTTTAAAAAAGGGCGATCTTTGCTTGAGCTCTAACGTTAAGGGCAGCTGTCCCTTAGGTAACAGTACGGCGTCATCAATCTCTAAAAGGATCACTTCATCAGGAAATGAATCCGGTACTTTGAGGGGTTTTTTCCTTAGCATTTCTCGCCAATGTGTCATGAATGGGGCGCTCCAACTTTATATGGCCTCATCTTAGCGGAACTTCAAGGCATAAAAAAAGGGTTTTATGTGGGGAGAGGAACCTTTGTCGATCTTAATCGAGGATCATCTGCCTTATGCTCTTCAACACAAAGACAAACTCAACAGCAAAAGAGTGCAGATGACTTTGGGAAAGGGCAGGCTTATGAGGCTGGTCACGGGAGGGGCATGGGCTTTTTACAGACGGTGATGTCAGTATGCGAGGTGGGAACAGGGATAAAGCCGCTCCTTTGCCAAAAAGAAAGGGCGCGATGGTTTTCTTTTTGAACAATGCACCGAAGGATGCGCATACCCGCTGACGTGAGGCTTTCTAGGGCGCGCACCAATGACGTGCTTTTGTGCGCTCTTTGGTGGTCCGGATGCACAAGCAAATACCCAATGGTCCAAGTCCCGTTTTGGGGATAGTCTTTCACTAGATCCACAAGGCCGTAAAGCTGGTTATTTTCATAAAAGCCAAAGACGCCTTTATCAAGGAGGGGGTCTTTTTGGGGGGGATGTGTTCTAAGGAGCTCCTTGGCATCAGGAAGCGTTTGTTCGCAGGTCCAGAAAAAATCTTCAAAAAGCATAAGGAAGGGCTGGAGAACAGGGGCGTCTTCTTCTTGTAAAAGCCGCACGTCCCCATAGAGCGTTAAAAGCCTCAATACTTCTTGTTGAAAGGCAGGCATTAAGGCGTCGTCCCGTTAAGTCCAAAACGTTTTTGGAGGAGGGAGGTGACGGATTTTTCCCGAGCAAGACCTTCCAAAAGATGGTCGCTGGCTGTTTTTCCCGTAGCTACAATCTCGTCAAGAAGGGCAAGGGGGTCAAAGGAAGAGGGCGCAGTTTCTCGCGCGTATCCTTGGCGGGCACGGGGTACGATCACCTTGGCAACGTCCCAAAGGGTACCCGACGGCGTTTGGGTCTTAAGTCCTTCTATGGGCAGAGCCAAGGTGATGGCTTCTAAATCTTGGACGGACCAAGGGCGGATATAATCAAGGCAAAAGGAAAGCGCGTCGGCGTTATATAAAAGCCCCATCCAAAAAGCCGCCAGGGTCAGAGGTTGGGGGAGGGGGGCTGCATCTGCGCCGCGCATTTCTAAGATATGTTTGACGCGCACTTCGGGAAAAAGGGTCGTTAGGTGATCATTCCAATCATTCAAAGTAGGTTTTTGTCCCTTAAGCTCAGGGAGATTGCCTTTGAGGAACGTGCGAAAAGAACGCCCTGCGACATTTATATAGTGACCCTTTCTTTTGACGAAATACAGGGGCACATCAAGGGCGTAATCCACATACCGCTCGAACCCCATCCCGTCGTCGAAGGCAAAGGGTAAAATGCCGCATCGGTCAGAGTCAGTGTGTTGCCAAATATACCGCCGGTAACTTTGATAGCCGTTGGCGCGTCCGTGGGTAAAAGGGGAATTCGCAAAAAGCGCGGTTGCCAGCGGCTGGAGCGCCAGCGCCACACGCAACTTTTGCACCATGTCGGTTTCGCTTGAAAAGTCTAGATTTACCTGGGACGTACAGGTGCCTGTCATCATTTCCTGTCCCAGAGTGCCTACTTTTTTCATATAGGGCGCCATGACAGCGTAGCGACCCTTGGGCATCCAAAAGCGTTCCTCGAGGTGCGTTAAAGGATCTGACCCTAAGGGAATTAAGGTCAGATTAAGTTCCTTGGCCAGAGTGATCAACCGCGCAATAATGGCCGTAAAAAGGCTATTGGCCTCGTCCAGGCTTTTAACAGGCGGGGCTGAGAACTCGAATTGGCCTCCGGGCTCTAGGGTCAGGGCGCCGTGCTTTAGGTGCATGCCAATAATTTCGCTACCTTCCATAAGGGGCGTTCCTTCATGGCGCTGCCAGTTTGCCAGAATCGTCTGAATTTCTTGGGCGGTCGCGCGCCTTGAAAGGCTTTCATGAAAGAGGAACACCTCGTACTCAAGCCCCACACGCCAGCGATCTTTCGGTTTGCACCCTTGTACAAAGGGCAAAATCAGGGCATCTTCGTGTTCAAGATGTTCGATGATGGGCTCCGTTCTGTCAAAGTGGGCTTTTGAAATATAAGGCGAATTCTATCATCCTTTGCCCTTTTGAAAAATGTCTTTCGTATTTTTCTTGGCAAAAGCCCTATTTTTGGGTAAAGATGGGCAAGGTAAATTTTCATGAGCTGATGAAAGAAGAGACCGATGGCTGTTCCAAAGAGAAAAACGACCCCCTCACGTAGGGGAATGCGCCGCTCTCACGACCGTTTGAAGGTGGTGCGCGGTGGGGAATGTGATAACTGTGGAGGCGAAAAGCTGCCTCACCACCTATGTGGCCACTGTGGACACTACAAAGGACGTGATGTCCTTCAAAAGACAGAAACTGCTTAGTGTTTTGTGATCTCGTGTAGAGAGCCTTAGCCTTGAGCACTGTCATCGCTGTTGATGTGATGGGGGGCGATCACGCCCCCCATGCCCCCCTTCTTGGTGTGAAGCGGGCAGCATCCCTTTTCCCTGGTACCCAGTTCCTTCTATTTGGTCCAGAAGAGCTTCTTGAAGACTTTCTCAAAGAAAATCCTGAACTGGTGGAGTTTTGTGAGGTTTTTCACGCACCTGAGCGTGTCCTCAACGAAACGCCTGCAAGAGAGGCCGTGCGGTCCCTTAAAGGATCTAGTATGCGCCTTGCCATTGAATCTGTGGCTGAAGGGCGCGCCCAGGGTGTGGTCTCGGGGGGTAACACGGGCGCTTATATGGCGCTGTCCAAAATTCTCCTTAAAACTCTGGAAGACATTGACCGTCCTGCCATTGTTGGCACGCTTCCTACCCAAAAGGGATCCTGTGTGATGCTTGATCTCGGTGCCAATGTCGAGGCAACTCCCGCGCAGCTTTGTCAATTCGCCCAAATGGGAGAAGCGTTTTCTAAGTATGTTTTGGGCACAGAGTCTCCGTCTGTAGGCCTGCTTAATATCGGGTCGGAAGACCTTAAGGGGCACGCCACCCTTAAGGAAACTCAAGAAATGATCCGTTCCCAACAAGTCGTGAGTAATTTTTACGGTTTCGTCGAGGGTGATGACATCATGGGAGGCACGACTGACGTCGTGGTGACCGACGGTTTTACAGGCAACGTAGCCCTTAAAAGTATGGAAGGCGCTGTATATTTTCTGCTTGATGCTTTTAAAAGTCATATTAAGGGGTCGTTCCTGGCTAAGTGTGGCGCGCTTTTGGCAAGAGGTGCCTTTGGCGGGCTTCGCAAGCGTTTTGATCCACGCCTTCATAACGGTGCCCCGTTCTTAGGGCTTAGGGGGGTGGCCGTTAAAAGTCACGGCGGCATGGATGAGGTTGGCTTTGCCAATGCGCTTGGTGTTGCCATCAATATGATTCAGCATGATCTGAACGATCATATTCTTGAGGAGGTGCGTCGTGTTCAGGGAAAACTCGCCCAAGAGATTGATTCGACCTTGCAATCTACCACCTCTGGATTAGACTAACCCCAGTCTTATCAAGGCAATTCATTTTTTAGCATAAGGATCAAAATATCATGAGCTCTTTAGTGCAAGAGACCCGTTCAATTATCGCAGGATGTGGACATTATTTGCCAGAAACTGTGGTCTCCAACGACGATTTATCCACGCGTGTTGATACCTCCCACGAGTGGATTGTTGAGCGTACGGGGATACACCAGCGTCACTTTGCGGCTGAAGGAGAGCTGACTTCAGACATGGCCCTGAAGGCGTCTGTGATGGCTCTTGAAAACGCGGGCGTTGAGGCAACCGAGATTGATCTTATTGTGCTTGCCACCACGTCTCCCGATCAAACATTTCCCTCAACGGCGACAACGCTTCAAGCCAAGCTTGGCAATACCACAGCCCTTGCTTTTGACGTGGCCGCCGTGTGCGCGGGTTATCTTGTGGCCCTGAATGTAGCGGATTCCTTCATCAAACTTGGGCGCGCGAAGCACGCTCTTGTGGTGGGAGCTGAGCGCCTGTCGAGCCTTCTTGATATGAATGACCGCAATACATGTGTGCTTTTTGGAGACGGGGCCGGTGCCACTGTTTTGCGCGCCTCGAAGATGAGTGATGACGACCGCGGTATTATTGGCGTTCATATGCAGTCTGACGGTCAATATAACCACATCCTGCGCACAACGGGCGGCGTTGCCTCCACACGTACCATTGGTCAGGTGCAAATGGAGGGGCGTGAAGTCTTTCGCCACGCCGTGACGAAGCTTGCAGATTCAGCCGATGCGACACTGAAAAAATATGATGTGGATCCAAAAGATCTTGACTGGCTCATTCCTCACCAAGCAAACCTTCGTATCATTGAGGGGATGGCTAAAAAACTTGATTTGACCATGGACAAGGTCATCACAACCGTACAGCATCATGCCAATACATCAGCGGCCTCTATTCCCCTTGCCCTTAGCGCTGCCGTTCAAGATGGTCGGGTCAAGCAGGGCGATTTAATTTTGCATGAGGCAATCGGAGGCGGTCTTGTATGGGGGTCGGCTCTTTTAAGGTTATAGTTCCATGACCTATGTGGTGACAGACGCGTGTGTTCGGTGCAAGTATATGGACTGCGTGGAGGTATGCCCTGTGGACTGCTTTCACGAGGGAGACAATATGCTCGTGATCGATCCAATCCGCTGTATTGACTGCGGTGTCTGCGAGATTGAGTGTCCTGTGGAAGCCATCAAGGCAGATACCGAACCAGGGCTAGAAAAGTGGGTAGAAATCAACCATGATCTTTCTCGGACTTGGCCTGTGATTCGGTTAAAGGGGTCTCCTCCTGGGGACGCCGATCAGTGGCGTGATGTGGCGAACAAATTCGAAATCTATGGGTCCAAAAAACCAGGAAGAGGATCATAAGCCCTTTTTCACAAACACAGTGTTTTTCCTATCTGGGTGCAAGACGTCGCACTTGACCTTAAAATATTTAGGTCAAAAGCCCCGTGGGGAAAGACGCAACAAATCTTCAAAAAAATCACGCCTACAATCGCTTGAATTAATCTTTTTTTTAACCCTTTTTTTTACATAATATAACGGTACTACCCGTCAAAGGAGGTCGTCATGTCAAAAGGACTCTATACACCGAGCGACTACAAATTGATGACAGCACAGATTTTATATCACCTGCCGGACTATCCCAGTTTATTGCAGACTTACATCTGGCAGGATTTGGATATTGCACCAGATTTTCCCACCCTCATGAAGTTTTTGGCTTTTTGGGATAAAAACTTGGAGGGTCGCATGCACTCGGTGACCATTACTCACGCGGAGCCGGTTTTAGAACCCAAAATGCGCTTTTACCAACAATCTCTAGAGATACACTAATCAAGAGCGTAAGGCGCTTGGCGCCTTACGCTCTTGATTTTTCCCCTAAAGACCAGCTATCCCAGTCCACGAGATGTTAAACTGAGAAGACAAAAATCATGACCTCCTCTTGCAAAAGGCACAAGTTTAAGGAAAATTTAATATAAAAGCCCTACGGTTCTTAAAGCGTTTGGCAGAATCTACAAGACAGGGAGAGTTGGCATAGTTTTTGCCCCATATGTTATATGCAAAATGTCATACGAAGTCTTTGTTGGGCCTTTATCGGAATTTTGAGCGCAACCGCGCTCAAAGCGGCGCTTCCGAAACGGCAGGCTGCGCACCAGGCCTGCGCCGTGCATGCGGCTCATCACGAGCATTATAAAGGAATTCCACGTCATTTGCTGACGGCAATCTCTAAAGTCGAATCAGGGCGTGTGGACCAAAAAACAGGAAAAGTCAGTGCCTGGCCTTGGACTTTGAACGTTGAGGGGATCGGATATGTATACGCAACAAAAGAAGAAGCGATTGCGGCCGTTCACCAATTTAGACGACAAGGAAAGAAAAGTATCGATGTGGGATGCATGCAGGTCAATTTACATCACCATCCCAAGGCCTTTCGCACCTTAGAAGAGGCCCTTGATCCCCACAAAAATATTGAGTACGCCTCACGCTTCTTGAGTGAGCTGAAAAACTCCCATGGCACATGGAGTAAGGCCGTTGCCCACTACCATTCGGCGACTAAAGAATTGCACATTCCCTATCAAAAAAAGGTTCTTTCCGTTTGGAACAAAGAGCGTCTTTATAATAAGACCCCTGTTCTGGGGATGGAAGAGTTGAATGAAGATTACGCGTTCACGTCTAAACGTGGAGAGGGTAAAGTTGTGATGATTCCTAAATTGCGTTTGAGTGTGGCGCGCAGTGGTCCGCAGTACGCGCGTGGTCAAGAGGCGCGCATGCAACTCGCGGTTTACCGCGAGCGTGCAAAAAATGCCCTCGACAAAAAGCAAGAAAAAGAAAAACCGACCCCCACGCCCCATACTCTCAAAATTGCCACGCGCACTGTCTCTTTAGACAAATTTGGTCAACTTCGACGGCGCGCCCAAGCGCTTCAGAAAAAACTCTCCATTACCCGCGCTGTTCAAGGGTAGAGCTGCCAAAGGTCAGATGATTAAATCATGAGGGATCAAGGGGCAACAGATGACCATAAAAATGTCCATCCATAAGATTCTTTGTAATTCGTCCCCCAGGGGAAAGCCTTGACCTTCATTGGGGTGAGGGCCCTGACGCCCTTAGGGCCCGCAAAGCCTGCAAACACAGCCCTCTATCTTTCCATGTGCAGCCTGCACAAATTTGGTCAAATGTTTCGTCGGAAAGCGTTTTGAGGCGCTCCTTAACCGCTTGCCAGCTATAAACATGTCCCGATTGCCAGCCAAGGACCTGGGTGTGCCTGTGATCAAGGGCTGCGATATAGTCCTGATCCTTACAAAGATTGCCTCGTTTGTGGGGGCACGCGGTACAAATACTATCGGTATAAGTCGTTGCAATGAGTTTTGTGTGATCACCTTGAGGTCCCCGCAACTGCTGGACGATCTTTCCAAAGTTCCTCACGAAGTTGGAAGAGTATCCCTTTCCCGCAAAACCATTCGCACACAAAAAATGGTGTGGTCTAAAATAATACGGGTGAAGGGTGGTTAAATCTCTCTCAAGTTCTGGGGTTCTCATGGGGCAACTCAGGTTCAAAAAGCTACAAAAGCGTACCAATTATAGGGTCAGATCACAAGGATTCAATGATCACCAAAAAGTTAACAAAGTACTTGCGTGATGATCGTTGCTGTGGAAGACTGTGTCCAGAAAAAAGAGGCCGAAGCAAGCTTCGGCCTTAGTTTATAACAGGGAGGCTTCACGTCTTGGGAGACGTAGGACTGGAAAATCCAGCCCTTCTCCAGGCGTTGCGCCTGGAAACTCGTGAGCGACTTAACGCTACACACCATATGTAGGACTTTTTTGCCTGCACTACCAGCAGAATTTTCGCATGGGGGGTATGCATTAGGAGCAAGTCATTCTGTAAAAGTATATTAAATCAAAAAGATATGATATTCCTTGGCAGGATACAGCCGTTGTTATGGGGAGAAAAAAAATGTTGCAAGACCTTGATGGCGGCCTTGCCGTAGAAGAAACATTTCGTCTTGTCATTGCCTTGCTGTTGGGCGGCATTATCGGATGGCAACGCGAACACTATGGTCACGAAGCCGGTGTAAGAACGTTTTCTCTTATTTCATTGGGGTCATGTCTTTTTGGCATCCTGTCCCACCATATGGCGTTTCCTGGAGATCCAGGCCGTATTGCCGCCCAAGTAGTTTCAGGAATAGGTTTTATCGGTGTGGGTCTTATTATCAAAGAGCAAGGCAGCATTAAAGGCCTCACAACCGCCGCCACCCTTTGGGCAGTGTCTGCCGTTGGCCTTTCCATGGGGTATGGTTTATATTATGTGGCCGTCCTAACATGTACGCTCATTTTTATATCGCTGTTTTTGCGAAGTATCCCCCACTGGGACAAAATTATTGGCAAGCCAAGCCAGCCAAGAAAAGAACGGATGGTCTCCCAAGAAACGTCCGAGCAAACACCGCCCACTACCCCCGAAAAGTAATGGCGGCGTGGGTGATCAACGCCGCCAAGCCTTATCAAATTCAAAGAACCGTCCGATTTTCATGACGCCCATAGAAGTGATAGTGCTTTCTTAAAAGAAAGTCCTGATCAAATGAAGGGTTTTCATTCAAATAAGCGTGCAAATCTGGGTTGTACGCAAGATAGACGTTTTCATCGAAATCTTCGGGAACCTCAAAGGTATAAGGTCTTCTTTCAAATATACCATGTTGAAGATAATGGTGTTCGGCAAAAAGATCAGGAGACTTGTTGTCTTGGCGCGCCCCTTCGGCGACATCAGGATTTAAAAGCAAATACACCCTGTAATCAAAATCGTCAGGAATCTCAATTTTATAGGGAAGGCCTAATTGCCAGCCGTAGTAGTGATAGTGTAGGCGAAGGAAAAAATCTCGATGCTTTCCAGATGGATTTTCGATGACAAGAAAAGAGTTCAGTTGTGGGTTTAGGGCTAGATATTCTTCCTCTTTAAAGCCATCAGGGAGGTCAAACGCATACATTCTTCCTTCATGCCTCCCCAATCTTAAATAATGCCTGATGGCATAGAAATTATTATACTCATTGACCGCTATTGCGGCATCATAAACATCTTCGTTCAGCTGATAGTAAGCATTAAAATCAAAGTCTCTGGGAAGATCATCAAGACTACAGGCGCGTCTCTCGGCTTTTCCATGGAAGTGATAATGTTTCCTTAACAGGAACGTTCTTTCTTTTTTAAGCAGTCTGTCGCTTGCGACGGCTTCTAAGTCAGGGTTCAAAAACAGGTAATCTTCCATTTTAAAGTTGTCTGGCACGTCAAAGCGGTACGCGAGGTTGTTGGCCGCCCCCTGCCTGAGGTAATGCTTTTTGGCGAATTTTTCATCAGGATATTCCCACTTATTGCGAGCAAGGGCCTTTACCTCAGGATTCAGGGCATAATATTCTTCGTAATTGAAATCCGTTGGCAGAAAGCTCTTATGGCGACGCCCTTCAGCCCTCCCAAAAAGATGGTAATGCTTTTTTGCCTCAAGTTCCCTGTCACCATAAAAACATCTTTTCAGAAGTTCTTCCACATCCTCATAAAGCTCTTGGTATTCCTACATGCTAAAATCTTCGGGTACATCAAAACGGTACGCGCGACCTTCTTTCTCACCTCGTCGAAGATAGTGCTTTCGGGCATAGGTTTCGTTTTCTTGGCCTGACGCCTTAGCGGCTTTTTTGATATCGTCATTCAAAGCAAAATAGGCTTTATGATCAAAACCCTCAGGTATGGTGCTTTTGTACGCTCTACCTTCACGGCGTCCCCATAAATGATAGTGCGCTTTTAGGGCAAGGTCTTTTTTGTAAGAGGAAGCGTTCTTTCCCAACAGGGCTTCAAGGTGTGCGTCTAGGTCCTCGTGAAGGTCCGCGTAATCACTTGCCTTGAAATCAGCAGGCAGATCAAAGCGGTAAGCTCTGTTCTCGCAAAAGCCGAAACTTAAGTAGTGTTTTTGTGCATAGGCTCTGTTTTCCTGTTTTTGAGAACGTGCAAGCTCTGCAATATCTGGATTGAGGGCATAATAAGCTTCATCATCAAAATGATCGGGAAGGATCGCCTTGTAAGGGCGTTTTTCTTGATAGGCGGCAAAATAGTGATGGACAATAAACTGATCCCAGGTTGGCGATCCTTGAACAGCTTGATCAACATCTTTGTGCAGGCGTCGATAAACTGCCGGGTCAAAATCGGTGGGTAGTGTGTAGTGTCTTCCCTCACGGTAGCCGTGCTCTCGAAAGTGCGCGGCAGCGACTTCATGAGGGTTTTGACCGAGTTGCCTCGCTAAATCAGCAACGTCAGTATAATGCGCAAGATAGGCAGTCGCATTAAAATCCTGAGGTGTTATATACAGTAAGGGTTTGCTTGCGCACGTATACCCTCTGTTTTCAAAGTAACCATGCTGGGTGTAATGGGTATGGGCAAAGGTGGCCGTGATGTTTCGCGCCTGTGCGGCATGTGTCCGAACGTCGTGGTTTAAATAAAAATAGGCGTCCGCGTCGAATTCTTTGGGCAGAGCAACCTGATAGGAGCGCTTTTCTGCAAAGGCGTTAAAATAGTGCTGAATGGCAAACTCGTGGGCATTAGGGCTTATATAGGCTGCTGCCGCCACATCGGGATGAAGTTTCAAGTAGATTTCGGGACTAAACCCTTGGGGCAGGGCGTACTGACGTCCCTCGAAATAGCCATGGGCACAATAGTGGTCCGCCGCGAAAGCTACTTGATTTTGACCCACCTGACGGGCAGCATTCGCAACGTCTTGGTGACGGGCAAGGTACGCGTGGACGTCAAAGCCGTTGGGGGCGTTAAAGAGAACTTCTTTTCGTTCCCTTGCGTAATAAAGATTTGTAAAGTCCCTGTTTTTATGGTTAATAATTTGCCAGATGCCAGCTCCTTGTATCATCACGATCACATGATCTCCGTGATCATAAAAGTCCCACTGTCCTTTTGCCGCGTTAACCAGAGCTTTGTTCTTGGGATCTTGCCAGCAGTTTCGTAGGTGAGCCATATATCCTGCGTCATCAGCATATAGTCGTATGCGCTCTTTGTGGGCGATGGGATCATGTTCTTAGATCATTTCTATTTTTGCAGAACAAGAAGAAAAAAAAAGATTAAAAATATTAAAAATGATAAAAGGGCTGATTAGGTGTTTTTTCATCAGTTTTCTTGGGTGACATTTTTTGCTCAGACCGGTTTTAATACACATCGGGCAAAAAAGTCAAGAATTGCCCATTTTGAGGCAAGTGTTTTTTAAAAAGAGGTGTTCACCCGGCTTAACCACTGAGCAGTATCCGTGTCCAGATGGGGGGTGAGCGCGTCTTGAACACGCTGATGATAAGCCCTAAGCCATTCTTTTTCTTCGTGGTTAAGGAGCGTTTTTTCCACAAGCCTCAAGTCAAGGGGGGCAAGAGTCAGCATCTCAAACTCAAGAAATCCAGGGTGTTCAGATGACGCTTTGATAAATTGCAAGCTTTCGATGCGAATGCCGTAAGCTCCTTCTAGATAGTAACCAGGCTCGTTGGACACAATCATGCCGGGCTCTAGGGGGACAGCGCGCGGGGCGCTGGAAATGCTTTGAGGGCCTTCATGTACCCCAAGATACGCGCCCACCCCGTGCCCAGTGCCGTGGGCATAATCAAGACCCTTCTCCCAGAGGGAAAACCGGGCAAGGGCGTCCAGTTGATGGCCTGACGTTCCTTTGGGAAAGCGCGCCCTGGCAAGGGCGATATGACCCTTAAGCACACGGGTAAAGTGCTCTTTTTGTTGGGTGGTCGGCGTGTCTCCTAAAAAAACAGTGCGGGTGACGTCCGTGGTTCCTTCAAAGTACTGGCCGCCTGAATCCACAAGAAAAAGATCCCCTTTTTGAAGGGGACGGTCAGTTTCGGGCGTGACGCGGTAATGGACAATGGCGCCGTTGGGGCCTGTGCCTGCAATGGTTTCAAAGCTTGGTTCTTTAAAGGCGGGGTGCTTTTGACGTTCCATAAGGAGCGCCTTAGAGGCCGAGAGTTCCGTCACGGGCTTTCCTTCACGTATCTGTCCATCAAGCCAGCACAAAAACTGCGTGAGGGCAAGCCCATCATAAAGATGGGCGGTTTTAGCCCCGTCTAGTTCAGCAGATGTTTTAAGGGCGCGCGGCCTTATGCAAGGGTCCTCACCTAGAGTGGCAAGGGCCCCTTTTTTCTCGATAAGCAACTGACAGGCATAAGGGGCCGTTCCTCTATCAAGGAGAACTTTTTGGCCGTTTTGTGTGTACGACTCAAGATGGGGAACAAAATCCTCATAAGCATGAAGGGTGATTTTAAGAGAGGTAAGGCGCTTACTTAAATCTGGTGCCACAAGATCTTTTGAGACAAAAAGATCAGCGGTGCCGTTCTTATGGACAAGGGCGTATCCCGTGACTAAGGGGCTGTAGGGTACGTCATGGGCCCGCACATTAAAAAGCCAGCATAAAGATTCACCCACACTTAAAAGCGCGGTATCGAGGTTCTGCGCCGACAGATGCGCATAAAGATCCTTTAGTTTTTCTTCGACGCTTTTGCCGGCGAACTTATCTGGATGAGCGTCTATGGGCGTGAAAAGGGGGGCAGGTCTGTGGGGCCACAGGGACGCCCAGAAGGGCTGGGCTTGCTTTAGGGGTGTAAAGACCGCGTTGTTATTCTTGAAAAGGGTTTCATATCGGGGGTATTCCCCCACGCTGACGCACCAGGGGTCAAATCCGATCCGCGCTTCTTGGGGAAGGGCAGCCTCTTTTATCCATGCCTCAATACTGGACCATGAATAAGGCCTAAGGTCAAAAAGCGCGCCGTCCACCTGGTGTTGCGCTTGCAGGGTATAGCGGCCATCCACGAACAAAACGGCTTTGTGTTGAAGGACAAGGCAAAGGCCCGCAGAGCCGTCAAATCCTGTGATATGGGTGAGAAGTTTGCTGTGCTCAGGTAAAAATTCATGGGCATGATGGTCCGAGTGGGGGATGAGAAGGCCGTAAAGATCACCCGCCCGAAGAAGGTCTCGTAGGGTGTTAAGGGATGAAGATCGAGTCATTAAAAGAACTCCTAAGGTTTCTTTTCAGGAATGCGAATGATGAATTCTGTGAATTGGCCTTCCTGGCTTTCCACCGCAAGCGTGCCATGATGCTGATTTACGATAATATCATAGCTAAGGGACAGACCCAATCCTGTTCCGCTACCTGCAGGTTTTGTCGTGAAAAAGGGATCAAAGATCCTTTTTTTGACGGAAAATGGGATGCCAGGCCCATTGTCCTTGATGCGAATTTCAATCATCCCTTGATCTTTTTTTGTGCTTAAGGACAGAACAGGATCAAATTTGTCTCCTTGAGTCAGCTTCTTTTGATTCAGGGCATAGCACGCATTGTGGATCATATTGAGGAGCACGCGCCCAAGAGCCTGGCGATAAACTTTAGTGATCAGCGTGGGAGAAAAAGACTTCTCAACGGCTGGGGAAATGCCCTGGGAACGAAAGGCAGAAATGGCCAGGATGGTGTTTTCATCAAGGAGCTGGTTAATATCTGTGTCTTGCTCGACGTCGGTTCCCCCTTTGGCGTGAACAAGCATACTTTTGACGATGGAGTCTGCGCGGTGAGCGTGCTGATCAATGCGCTGCATATTGTGGGCGATGGTGGTGATCAAGTTATTCAGCTCGCCATAATATTCCGGTACAACATTTTCTTGCTCGATTTGCTTTAGAAGGGCTTTGGCTTCTTCGGTAAACTCTTGACATACTTCTGAAAAGTTGATGATGAAGTTGAGAGGATTTTTGATTTCATGGGCAATCCCGGCTGTGATGGCGCCAAGACCTGCCAATTTTTCTTGGACGATGACTTGTTGTTGTGCTTTGCGCAGATCCACAAGGGCGCGCTGAAGGGCTTCATTCTTTTTTGAGATTTCTTTGGTGCGTTCTTGTACTTTGGCATCCAGGGTTTGAATGTGTTCTTCGAGTTTTAGCACAAGGGCGCGATTTTGTTCGAAAACTTGAGAGACTGCGTCAAACCACGTGTGCCAGGGTTCTTGAATATCATCATAACTCTGCCCGTCTTTTCCTTGCCCTTTTTCCGAAATGTGGCTTACAAGGCGCTGGGTCGGATTGATGAATTCTTTTGAAATGAGTTTGTTAGTGAACAACAAAAAGAGCATTCCAAAAATTAAAACGAATAGGACGCTTGGTCCAACGTGAAGGAGGGTTGCAATCCCTAGGTCTGTGGCGTTGATGTAAAAAAGAACGTTCCAAGGGGCAAAGTCTGTGCGGGCCCGGTATACCCAGTACCCATTATCTTCGGTGAGAGAGTGCTCTTCGTAACTAAGAATCCTTTCTAAGGAGAGTCCCTTGGGAAGGACTTCATGGGCCCTGATCAGTCTTGTTTTTTCGTTATCATCCTCGGTATCGGAGACGACAGTGCCTTTGTCGTTGACGACCAAAAGACGACCGTTCCGATAATAAATACTGTCGATAAAATAGTCGACAGCCTCGAGGGTAAAATCAAGGGCAACAATCCCTAAAAACCGATTGCCGCGGTAGACAGGTGCACTGCATGTTTGCATAAGCTCTCCCGTTTGGTTGCTGACGAATGCATCGGTCCAGAAGATCTCTCGTTTTGGGTTGTGGGACGGCAGAGCAGCAGAAAAGGCTTCTTCATAAAGCAAAGATGGTTGGAATTTTGTTTGAAAAGAAGAGCTCCAGGGATAAAGATTTTGAAAGCCAGATTTGGAGATATACCGCAGTGCTGAGGTTGTTTTGATATTCTCTTTGATCACCTTAAAAAGGGGATTAAGCGCATATGCCATATGAATTTCTTCCCAAACCTCCTCTTTGAGATGTTCAACGGCGCCAATGCCCGTTATGTTTCCAACCAGTTGAAAATGGGTTTTAGGGGTATCCAGATGAAAGTAACTTCCATCTGCAGACGTCTGCAGCGCTATGTGGTTAATGTCTGAAAACGCAAAAGGCGTTTTAATGAAATCCTCTGCCTGAAGGCGCATGCCGTTGACGGCGTCGTAGCGAATGCGCAGCAAGTAATCAAGGGCCTGAGTTTGTTCAAGAAGCCGCAGCCTAAGAGAAGAAAGCCGCCCTTCTAAGTTTTCGTTATAAAGGACCCATAAAAGGGCGATGGCGCAGAATAAAATGACGCCATAGGTAAGACCGACGATGCGACGAAAACGAGAAAAAAAGGTCACACACCGCCTCCTTGGGGGTAAGGGTCAGGTCCTACTTTACATAACGTCCTGGCGCGTCTTCAAGGGGGGGGAACTCTCGAGAGCCTGGTTTTCTTGCGGGGATCATGGGGCCTCCGTGCTCTTCAAGCCACTTAACCCACTCAACCCACCAAGAACCGGGGTGCATAGTCGCTTTACTTAACCAAGATTCTGTGCCGCTCGGATCAATGTTGCCCGTCCAGTATCCATATTTATTTTTCTCTGGGTGGTTGAAAATACCTGCCACGTGTCCTGAGCCTCCCAGGACAAAACGGGTTGGACCTCCAAAGATTTTGGCGCCTTCATAACCGCAGGGCCAAGGAGCAATGTGATCCTCCTTTGTGTTCAGGATGAAGGAGGGCACTTTAACCTTTGACAGGTCGATGGGACGCCCTTTAATGCTGATACCTGCGGGCTTAATCAACTTGTTTTCAAGGAACATATTGCGCAGATAATACAGATACATGGCTGCGGGCAGGTTCGTGTAATCCGAATTCCAGTACAAAAGGTCGAAGGCCATGGCCTCCTTACCCATCAGATAATTGTTAATCACAAAGGACCAGATAAGGTCATTGGAGCGTAACAAGTTAAAGGTGCGCGAGAGGATGCGTCCATCAAAATAGCCGCTATGACGGATGGCGCGCTCCATTTTGGAGAGTTGTTCCTCATCGATGAAGATTTTAAGGTCGCCTGCGTCTTCAAAGTCAAAGAGAGTCGCAAGATAGGTGGTGCTTTTAAGGGGATTATCCTTGTCTCCTGCCCGGTATCCACTATAGGTAGTCAGGAAGTTGCCGCCAATACAAAAACCAAGAGCGTTGATCTGGGGCTCTCCCACAATGCGTCTTGCGGCCTCAACGGCACCGCCAATCCCCTCCAGCACATAATCTTCAAAGGTTTTGTGCGCGAGGCGCTCGTCTTTGGGGTTAACCCACGAGACGACAAAAACTGTCCATCCTTGCTTGAGAAGCCAGCGCACAAAAGAACTTTCAGGTCTCAAATCAAAAATATAGAACTTATTGATGCAAGGTGGGACTAATAAGATAGGGATTTTGCGAACGTTCTCGGTGACGGGTTCATATTGTATGAGCTGTAAAATTTCGTTCTCGTAGACAACCTTGCCTTTGGTCGTGGCAATGTTTTTTCCAATATGAAAAAAGTCACGCTCAACCATGGAGATCTGCAGGCGGCCGTCTCCTTCTTCCAAATCTTTGTAAAAATTGGAAATCCCTTGGATAAGACTCATCCCACTCGTCTCTGCAATGCGCTTGATGACTTCTGGGTTGGCCCAAGCAAAATTCGTAGGCGCCATGGTATTGGAGAGTTGTCTTGTAAAGAAAGATACCTTGTGGGCGACCTTCGGATCAAGGCCTTCGATATTAGAGATAATATCTTGAAGCCATTGATCCCAAAGAAGATAAGACTGTTTCATAAAGTCGAATCCTGGCACCTCAGACCACGCGGGATCTGAAAAACGCCGATCAGCCTTGGGGGTGGATATGACTTCATCAAGGCTCGTATCATTTTTAGGGTCTGAAAGGGTTTGATAAGCTGACTTACAAAGGGCAGTATAGCGCTTTAAATAAGCGTGGCTTGCTTGAAATAAGGGGTTTGGGTCTTCTGCCAGTTTGAGGCCCGCCTCCATGAAGGCTTTGGCTGCGTTCCAAGGATCCATGGGATCTGGCGGGGCGTCCTCTTCGGCTTTGGCGATCATCTCATGGGCGCATGTGATGGCCATGCGTTGAAAATTTTCTCCCAAAGCCATCAATCCCGTTGCCATGGCAAAGGGATCAATGGTTGGGGGTACACTGTTAAAAAATGCGCCGTGCTCATCTACTTTGGCTGGTGGTTTGCCCATCGCCGCCCTCACTGTTATGGTGTAATTTTTATAAATTATATAGATTTAAAGATTTTTAGGAAGCCATATGTTTGCCGATCCAACTCTCAAAAACGGGCATGGGGAGGGCACCGACCTGTGTATCCACATTTTGTCCCTTTTGAAAGAGCATCAGCGTTGGGATGCTACGTACACCGTACTGGGAAGGCGATTCTGGATTTTTATCGATATCAACCTTACAAATTTTGACTTTGCCGTCATATTTTTCGGCCAACTGATCCAGAATCGGAGCAATGGCACGACATGGGCCGCACCACTGAGCCCAAAAATCGACTAAGACCAAACCGTCGTGGTCCAGGACGTCCGCCTTAAAAGTATCGTCTGTCACGTGATGAACACTCATAGATTTTTCTCCAAAAATTACACTTATATCATTATACGCTATCTCTTGCTAAGAGACAAGAAACCCTGATCCTTAACGCGGATGAGAGACGGATTTTATTACTTTTTTTCCGCTAAGGCTCGTCCTTTATCGGATGCGGGGTTGGTTTGGCTCAAAAGCTTTTGGAGCTCTTCTAAAGGTAAGCCACCCTCTACAACAGTGTCACCTATGATCAAGGTGGGTGTCGCCTCCAGCTGAATTTTCTCTGCCTCATTTTGCATTTTATTGAGATAGGCCTCCACGGCAGGGCTTCCCAGGTCTTTTTTAAGTTTTTCAAGATCCAGACCTTTGATCACACCGAAGGCTTTGGGGAAATCCTCGAGGAGTGTTTGGGGGTCTTCTTTTAAAATCAACTCCATAACGGGTTGATAAAGATTTTGTTCTTTGGCGGCAAGCATGGCTCTGACAGCAATCACCGAAGGTGTACCCAGGATCGGAATGTTCTTCACAATGATTTTCAGGTTGGGATTTGCTTTTACTGCCTCTTCCATGGTGGGGTGGAACGCCCGACAATGGCCACAGAAGGGGTCAAGAAAGGCCACCATGATTTTCTTTCCTTGGGGGTTTCCTAGGAAAAAATCTGTCGGATCATTCATTAAAAGGTCTTTGTTTTCAGCAATGGCTGTTTTTCTTTTTTGATCAAGGGCGTCTTGTTTGCGTTTTTGAAGAACGGTGATGGCGTTTTCAATGAGCTCGGGATTGCTCATGAGATATTCTTTGATCACGACTTGGATGTCTTTGACTTGGTCTGGGCTGAAGGACGCGGCTGTGGTTTGGGACGCATATAAGAAACTGGTGGCAATAAGGGCGGACGTAACGGCTAAACGCATGGAAAAAGACTCCTCTCCTGTTTTATGTTCTTCAACCTATCGGAATAGGAAGAGGGTGCGCAAGGGCCTTCGCGTAAAAAGTGAGGGGAGGGCAAGGAGTGTGATGAAAAAGGCTTGACCTCAAACCACAAGGCTGCGATTGTCGCAAAGGCGTGGGCCTGTAGTTCAGCGGTTAGAACGCACCGCTCATAACGGTGTTGTCGCAGGTTCGAGTCCTGCCGGGCCCACCATCCTTCGTTTTTCCAAAAAGAATCATCATTCAATGGCTGTGACAGTGTCATCATCAAAGGGACTGTTGGCCAGGAAGGAAAGAAAGATGCACTTAAAACATCTCATGGCAGTATGTCTGCTTTTAAATCCTCTCTCCTCTCTTTTGGCGTCCAATCTAGAAGATCCCTTGGGTGATTCGGGTAAGTCTCCACGTGAGCGCATAGAATACGAGAATCCTTTTGAAGATCTTGACCACATGTGGCTTACGGGCGCTGTTTACTATGATCCCAGTTATGCGCGCTATGCGGGCCAAACGCTTTATTTGATTGACGCTAAGATCCCAGCGGCTCGCATTGATAATTTTGGATACATCCATTTAAACGCCTTTGTTTTTGGGGACTGTAAAGAATGGCATCAAGAACAAGCGCGTCAGCATGAGAGCCGTAAATTCCGGGAAGAAAACGCAAACATCCTAGCACTCATAGGACAGCTCACGCGTAGCAGCAGCGGATCCATAGAACGGGCATATGTGAACTCTGCCCTCAAGGATGGGGTTGATTTTGCAAACGCTTGGGTTGGGTACGTCCTTTATGCAAGTTATGGGGATGACGCCTTTCTTGCTCAGATTTTTGGGACGATCCCAAGCGCTCGCCGCGCAGACATTTTTGATCAAGTGTGTTTCGCGGTAACTCCCGCCATGCCGTCCATCGCTCTTTTTGAACGCATGCCTCTCTACCAAGATGATAGATCATCATATGCGGCCTTCGAGCAGATGAAGGAGCGCTTTCTTGAGAACACCGCTTTGCCCGGAGAAAATTTTGAGTCCCTGTTGGAGGGCTTTGTGCGTGAAAAAAACCTGTGAGTATTATGTAACAAGCCCCCTGATGATCAGGGGGCTTGGCGCCAATGCACTTATTTAGAGAGGTGCTTCATACTGGATAAGTATGAAATCCAGCCCGGTGCTTGAGCGTTTTGACCATAGTGCTGATAAACGGCCATATGCGCTTGAATATCCCATGCATCTCCAGCCGACTTGAGAGCTTGGTTTTTTATAATGTGCAAAAGAGGTGCCTTGTCTTCGAAGGTAGGCAGTGTGTTCAGGTGTTGGAGATCTCCTAAAAAGGCCACTCTTTTTTGTGGATCTTTTATTTGGAAAAAAACATCACTGAGATAGAATTCCCATGACGCTAAATCCCCTTGGGCAAAAGTAGAGATGCTGGTGATGGCACGCGCGCGCACCGCGCCGTCAGGGACCGTGTTGACATTCTTTTTAATTAACGACAGTTTGCTTTTGTGCTCTGCATCACCCCACTGCGGGAAATGAGTGGTGGTTGCCATTAAAAGAGCTTCATGACCCGACTCAACGCCTTTGAAGAAAAGCCCAAAGTTTGACAAGGCAGGATCAAGGGCATTGGCAGCACAGGCACGTGCATAGTGATAGCACCGCGCCAGGACTTTTCCGTCCGTAACGGTTTGCGCCATTAAAGTAATAAGAGCAAGTGCTTGAGGGGTGTGCGCGACGTTCACGGGACTCTCCTCGGCAAGAAAGCGTCTTTTTTCAGCTGCCGAAAGACGCTGCATAAGCGGCTTTGTTGTAGGAAAGTCAGCCGCAGTTTGGGGTGACACGCGAGAGAGATACACGGCTGTTTTTTCTAAGGAAGGGCCACTTGCGTCTGCAAAAAACTCAAGGTCATGGAAGAGGTGAGGATGCACGGCGTAAAGCTTGCTAATCTCACGTATGTGAGCAAACTGCGCCTCTTGCTTTGGTTCTGTGAGCCTCATGGAGAGTGACCTGATCTTAGAAAAAATCTCTAACTTTTGATGAAAAGGTGCCTCGCGAAATGCTTTTAACTCTTGCCAGTATCGCCCAAGGGTGGGGGCAAAAAACAGAGTATGATCGTCAAAGGCATCCGTATCTTTTAGGGGCGTGCCGAAAGTGCATGTTAAAAAGGTGATCACCTCAGGTAACAGGGGGAGGGGAAGTCCGCCGCTTAAAAGGGCTTGTCCTTGGGTCACGAAGCGATCAACGTCATGGAGGTGGGCGCTTGCGTGCTGAACGAGGGATGTTCTTAACCTTGCGTCCTGAGCAGGGATAGCTGACGTCAGGGGCTTGAGTTTTTGCAGTGTTCGGCGGTTGTCTGCTGACAAGGGGGCCAGCGTCGATGCTAGGGTGTTGCAGACCCTGAAAAGGGACACATGGGTCATACCCATGCTCAAAACATCAAGGGTTTGAAGGCAAGAGATTTTATCTTCTACCACAATGGCGCCAAAAAGTTGAGAAATCTTTGTCAGAAAAGCGATCTTTACCTCGTGGGTGTTGAGGCGGTTCATAAGCGTGAAAAGACTTTCAAGTAAAGTACTTCTCATCCCGGCATGAGCGCCTAGTATGTGCGGTTGAAGGGCTTGAATAAGCTGCTCAGACGCAGGATGCGATTGACCTGCGGGTAAGATGGCGGCAAGTTTTTCTAAAACCTCTGTCCGTTCGTCACCCGTAAGGAAGTTAAAGAAAGGGGTGAGCATTCTTAGGCGTTGGATTTTTTGTTCCGTGGTACATCCTGCAAAAATAGGCACTAGATCCGATAAGATAAATGGAAGCTCGGTTTGGTCAAGGCCGCTTAGAAGGGGAGCTAATTCGTCTAGATCTCTGTCCATATCACGCACATCTATGGTTGGCACAAAGGTCAAAAGACCTTGTTGAACAGTGTGACGGCAATTCGTTTGCGTCTGCGCAAGGACGCTTAAAATGAGAGGGATGTTCTTTTTTCTGTCACTTGGATTGGCAAAGTAGTCCAAAAAGGGCATGCCTAGTTTTAAAACGTGAAAATGGTCCATGGGTGCAACAGTTGATAGAGCCGCGCCCATGTCCCTCAACGTTGAAACTAGAGACGGCGTGTCAAAGACAGATGTGTAAACCCCCAGGTATCTGACCGTATCGGACCAATAGGCCGGAAAGGCGGTATTAAAAAATGGACTTGCGGCTTTTAAAATCTCTATTTTTTCTTGAAGGGATGTGCCGCGTGCGGCTAAAGGCTCTGTTTTTTTTAAGAAATTGACTTGATCATGCCCATTGGGAAAGCGCTGAGATAGATGAGGGGTCAGATCCCTTAGATCCTGTGCTGAAAGATCATCATTATTAAAAACAGAACGGGCCTTTTCAAGAACGGTCTGATCAACAAAAGGAGTGGCAGTTGTGATCCCCTTTTCTCTTTCTTCCTGAGCGGACGTGAAAGCTGGTATTACGCTCATAATTGTGCTGTAAAGTAAGGCCAGCGCAAAGACATTTTTGGTCATGATGAGTTCCTCCCTGTTTGTTATTTAAGATTATATTAAACTTTGCCATCCTAGCAGTTTTAAAAATTATTGAAATAGTATTTATGGCTTCTTCTTTTTAGTAAGGTCGAATAACTATTTAGAATATATAAAACCTTGAGGGTCTCTGCGCACAATTTTCCCCTGATCTTTCTTGGGCATGATCCTTTGAACATGATTTTTCTCGGGCTGGCGATCCTCTTTTTTCTTAGTTACGGACGAGGGAGAATGGGAAGCTCCATCATTGGACCACCCTTGACTGGAATCAGACGTACAAGCAAGAAGAGGGGCGTGCGTGACGCCCAGGTGACGCTCCCAATTTTCTTCCATTAATGAACTCGCCAAACAAAAAGATGGAACCATCAAAAGCACAAAAATAAAGGTAAGTCTCATGGATAACTCCTTTTCATAAAAGGGATTACTGAAGCGTTTCATTGTCTATGGTTAAGCGCGTTGTGTCAAAAAAAAGATGAAGGACTTGGGGAAAGGCATTGGAACACTTTTTATCGACATGAAGGGATCAAGTCGGTATAAGAAAAGCATGGTCTATTAAGGATGCCGTTTATGCGTTTGCAGCACTATTTTCTTCCCACGTTAAAAGAGTCTCCCCAAGAGGCGCAAATTGTCTCTCATCAACTAATGTTGCGTGCGGGTATGATTTGCCAGTCCAGTGCGGGTATTTATTCGTGGTTGCCGCTTGGAACGCGCGTGCTTCAAAATATTGCCGAGATTATTAGAGAAGAACAAAATCGCGCAGGCGCCCACGAGGTGATCATGCCGACCATCCAGTCAGCAGACCTATGGCGCGAAAGCGAGCGCTATGACGCGTACGGCGCCGAAATGCTGCGGGTGACAGACCGCCATGACCGGGAACTTTTGTATGCGCCCACGGCAGAAGAAGTTGTGACAGACATTGCCCGGCGTTTTGTGCGTTCTTATAAAGAGCTTCCCCAGATTCTTTATCAAATTCATTGGAAATTCCGGGACGAGATCAGGCCGCGCTTTGGGGTGATGCGTGGACGTGAATTCCTCATGAAGGACGCCTACTCCTTTGATGTGGACGAAAAAGCGGCAAGACATTCCTATCATAAAATGATGGTCGCGTATCTGCGCACGTTTGCCCGCCTTGGTCTTGCAGCGGTGCCAGTGCGCGCCGATACGGGACCCATTGGCGGCGACCTCAGTCACGAATTCCACATTGTGGCTAACACAGGGGAAAGCCTTTTGTATTACGATAAAGTGTTGGACGATTTCATGGCCTCTCGTGACGCTGTGGACGTGGATAAACTCATGCAGGTCTACGCCATGGAAGAAAGCATGCACGATGAAAAGGCCTGTCCCGTTAAGGCTGAAGACCTTCGTCAGGCACGCGGCATCGAAGTGGGGCACATTTTCTATTTCGGCACAAAGTACTCCCAGGCCCTGGGGGCCACCATGACAACGGCGGAAGGCAAGCAACTGCCCCTGCATATGGGAAGCTACGGCATTGGTGTGTCGCGTCTTGCGGCAGCCATTATAGAGGCGTGCCATGACGAGCGCGGCATCATTTGGCCAGAAGCGGTGGCACCCTTCAAGGTCGGACTTGTGAACCTCAAAGCAGGCGACGCGTCGTGTGATGAGACCTGTGAAGCCTTTTACAGTGCCCTTGAAAAGCAGGGCATCAGCGTTCTTTATGATGACCGTCAAGAAAGCGTGGGTGTAAAGTTGTCCACCATGGATCTCATTGGTCTGCCTTGGCAGCTTCGCGTGGGCCCTAAGGGGCTTGCGGGCGGTGTTGTGGAGCTTAAAAACAGGCGCACGGGCGAAACCCTAGAGATTGCCAAAGATCAAGCCCTTACCACCCTAACAGCGCAGTTGGAGGGATAATGCTGCCTTCCCGCTTTGAATGGACCGTTGCCCTTCGGTATTTACGCCCCTCTCGTAAAGAGGGGTTCATCTCTGTCATTGCGGGATTTTCTTTCCTGGGGATCACCTTGGGAGTTGCAGCCCTCATCATCGTGATGTCGGTCATGAGTGGGTTTCGCGCCAAACTTATTGATAATATTCTTGGGTTTAACGGCCACATCGGCGTTGCAGCCCTTCAATCAGGAGGGCTTACGGACTTTGATCACGGGGTGTCTTTGATCAAAGACGTTCAAGGCATCGTAAGTGTGACGCCGCTCATTGAAAAGCAAGCCATGATCACGGGCCAAGGCCAGGCCACAGGGGCTTTGATTCACGGCATCCGCTTAGAGGACTTGCGGGCACGAAAGCTGATTTCAGAACATATTGCCTACGGATCCCTTGATAAGTTTAAAGAGAAAAACAGCATTGTCATGGGCGTGCGCATGGCCGAGCGCCTTCATCTTTTTCCAGGTGATACCGTGACCTTGATTGCGCCTGACGGCCAGTCAACTGCTTTTGGAACTGTGCCGCGCATGCGCCGGTTTGAGGTCATCGCCCTTTTCGAAGTGGGGATGAGCCAATACGACAGTTCCGTTGCCTTTATCCCGCTAGAGTCAGCCCAAACGTTCTTTAGACTGCCTGACGCCGTGACGGGTCTTGAGATTTTTGTAAAAGATCCCGACCGTGTTCAATTCACGACCCACGAATTGAAAAAGCGTTTAAGCGGTGTGCGCGTTCTTGATTGGCGTGAGGCCAACTCTCACTACGCTACCGCCCTTCAGGTCGAGCGTAATGTCATGTTTATTATCTTAAGCCTTATTATCTTGGTTGCAGCTTTTAATATTATTTCAAGCCTGATCATGCTCGTGAAAGAAAAAAGCCAGGACATTGCGGTTCTGAGGACTATGGGCGCGTCACGCGGCATGATTTTGCGTATTTTCTTTTTAGCAGGCTCTTTGATTGGTGTGGGCGGTATTGTGCTCGGGTGCACCCTGGGGCTTACTTTTGCGCTTAATATCGAAACCATTCGTCAGTGGGTTCAAAAACTGACCGGCACCAATGTCTTTAATCCCGAGATTTACTTTTTATCCCAGCTGCCAGCCAAAGTCGACCCAACGGAAGTTGTTTCCGTGGTGGTGACGGCCCTTATCTTGGTGTTTTTGGCGACCTTCTTACCCGCCAGGCGCGCGGCGCGCCTCAATCCTGTGGAGGCCCTTCGCTATGAATAATCATCCGGTCCTTGTGCTCCACGATCTGCATAAATCTTATGTTCAAGGCGGGGGTGAACTGCCTATTTTGCGCGGCGTCCACTTTTCCATCGAGCCCGGTGAAGTTGTGGCCCTTGTGGGGGCAAGCGGGGCTGGAAAGTCAACGCTTCTTCAAATTGCGGGTCTTCTTGATACACCCACAAGCGGGGATATCCTTATTGACGATGAGACGTGTCAGCACATGAATGATGACCGGCGCACGGCCGTTAGGCGCCATAAGGTTGGGTTTATTTATCAATTCCACCATTTGTTACCTGAATTTACCGCCCTTGAAAACGTGATGATGCCTCTTTTGATTGCGGGGATGTCGCGCCGGGATGCCCATGACCGCGCCGTGACCCTTTTAATGACTTTAGGCCTTCAAGAGCGCCTCTCTCACCGTCCATCGCAACTTTCGGGCGGCGAGCAGCAGCGCGTAGCCATTTTGCGGGCGCTCGCAATTCAGCCCTCTCTTTTGCTGGCGGACGAGCCTACCGGCAACCTTGATGAGCGCACCGCCAGCATCGTTTTTGACGAGCTCATGGATCTTGCTAAATCCCATAACATGGCAGCGCTTGTTGCGACCCACAGCCCGTCTTTGGCTGCCAAAATGGACCGCATTGTTTATTTGAACGAAGGGGTGCTACGTCAAGATCCCCCTGCCCAATCCTTGTGATGACGGACGTTTGGACGCCGCCTTGCCCCCTTTTTGGGACATGCGGGGGTTGTAGCCTACAAGATCTTTCGTGGGATCAGTATGAAGACTTTAAGCTTAATAAACTTGAGACTCTTTTTGAAAAAGAAGGACTTCCCGTAGACGCCCTCGCGCCGCTCACCATCATCAAAGGAAAAACAAGAAGACGCGCCCTTTTGCGGGCAACGAAGGTGCATCAAAACGTGCATCTGGGGTTCTATCAAAGGGGTTCCCACGATATCGTGAACATGACGGCGTGTGAGGTCCTCAGACCCGAAATCTTTGATCTTCTGGCCCCCTTAAGGAAGCTTCTGTCGCCTTTGATTCCCTCAAAAAAACGTGTCGAGATCGAGGTGTTACACACAGAAGTGGGCCTTGACGTCGTGATCACGGGCAAGGAGTTGCCAGAACTTAACCTTGCCCTCATTGAAAAACTGACGGCCTTTGCAGAGGCCCAGACTCTTGCGCGCCTTCGGGTGAATGACACGCTTATTGTGCAAAAATTTTTACCGGTGGCGTCCTTTAGCGGCGTGAACGTGAGCGCTGACGCCAAAGGGTTTCTTCAGGCAAGCGCGCAGGCTGACCAGGCGCTGAGTGCGGCTGTTGTGTCCTTGTTGGGAGAAGGCGTCACGACCGCAGTTGATCTTTTTTGTGGGCGGGGACTTTTTACCTTTGCGCTGGCAACGCGCGCGCGCGTCGTGCATGCCTATGACAGTGACGAGGTGGCCCTTGGTGCCCTTCGCGCGGCTGCCAAAGCATTTCCTGGGCGTATCAAGGACGGGGCGCGCAATCTGTTTCAAATGCCCCTTAACGCATCTGATCTAAAAGACGTGGATGTGGCCCTCTTAGATCCGCCGCGCGTTGGGGCCATGGGCCAATGTAGGGAGCTTGCAAAAAGCGCTGTCCCCCACGTAATTTACGTGTCGTGTAACCCCGAGAGCTTTGTCAAGGACGCGGCGCGCCTTGTGGCGGGTGGCTATACCCTTGAGAGCGTGCACCCCTTGGATCAGTTTTTATGGTCACCCCATCTTGAGGTGGTCGCTTCCTTTAAGCGTAAAGCATCGTAAAGAGCACCCATGGCAACCTTTATCTTTAACAAGCTTGTGCGTGATCGGATCCCAGACATTGCAGACGCTAAAGGGCACAAAGTGCGCGCGCGCGTTCTTGATCCTCAAGATCTTTCCCGCGCCCTGCTTCAAAAGCTTCAAGAAGAACTAGACGAGCTTTGCCTTGAAACAACACGGGAGGGGCGAGTGAAAGAGCTTGCTGACGTGCGCGAAGTCTTGGACGCCTTGGAAAAATCCTGGGGGATTGAGGAGGGAGCTGTCGAAGCGGCGCAGCGCCAGAAAGCGCAGACCCACGGCGCCTTTGCCAAAGGGGTATACCTAGAGACCTTTGAGGTGAGCGACGCCCATCCAGAGGATTTGGCCTATTTCCGGGCGCGTCCCCACCAATACAAAGAACTGACGTAATCCGGCGCTTACTTTTGGTCGTCTTTCTTTTTACGCACGCGGCGCGGCACCTCAGAAGGGGCACGTTTTTTGCGTTCACCCTTTGGCGCACTTCCCTTTTTTAACGGGGCATCGCCTTCAAGGGGCGCACGCGTATCACGGTTTTTTGGGGCTTTGCGCCTTGAAAAATCTGACATCTTTGTGCTGGCGAGGACAAAGGACAAAGCGCCTTTGAGGGGAACTGCTTCGTGAAGACGGACCTTCAATTGATCCCCAAGTCCAAAGGCGCGCTTGGTGCGCCTGCCCACAACCCGGTGGTTTTTTGCATCCAAACTATAATAGTCCGACGGCAGATCACGCAGGGGCAAAATACCGCTAATCCCGCCTTCGGCCAAAGTGATAAACAAGGCAAAGTCCGTGACACCCGACACGTACCCTTCAAAGGTCTCGCCAACCCTGTCGGCCATATAAAGGGCCTGATATCGCTCGAGGGTTTCGCGTTCTGCTTGTGCGGCGCGCCTCTCGGTTTTGGACAAATGCTCGCCTGTGTCCTGAAAATCCTCAAGACTATAATCAAAGGGCTGACGGTCAGGATGTTTGATCACCTCTAAAAGGGCGCGGTGCACCAAAAGATCTGCGTAGCGCCGAATGGGCGAGGTAAAGTGGGCGTAGCGCGCAAGGCCAAGCCCAAAGTGACCGATATTTTCCGGATTATACTCAGCCTGGGCTTGGGTGCGAAGGACAAGCTCGTTCACGGCGCGCTCCATGGGAGACCCTTGGGCGCGTTCAATGAGGCGGTTGAAAATTTTTGGGGAAATGCCTTGTCCCTTAGAAAGCTCTAGGGGTGAGTTTTTCAAGAAATCACGAAGACCTTCTAGCTTTTCTTCGGTGGGGCGGTCATGGACACGATAAAGACATAGAAGCTTTGCATCATCAAGGGTTGAGGCAGCCGCGACGTTGGCTAGCACCATGAACTCTTCAATGAGACGGTGGCTGTCAAAGCGGGGGCGAAGACGCATTTCTGCAAGCTCGCCCTCGTCGTTAAACACGGCTTTTTGCTCGGGCAGATTTAATTCCAAAGCGCCCCGTGTTTCTCTAGCGCGCTTCAGGACCCCATACGCTCCGTAAAGCGGCTTTATCACGTTTTGAATAAAGGCGGCGTCATAGGGGACGGTTTCGTCTCCATCAAGGGCCTGTTGTACTTGCCGGTAAGTGGTTCTCGCGGCCGAGCGCATGAGTCCCCGCACAAAGCGTCGTGAGATCAGTTTGCCGTCCTTGTTAATGGTCATAAAAACGGCAAGACACGCACGGTCTTCGTGGGGTTTGAGAGAGCACAGCTCGTTAGAAAGAGCTTCCGGCAGCATGGGGACAACTTTGTCGGGAAAGTAAACCGAGTTCCCGCGCTCGTATGCGGTTTTATCAAGGGCGCTTCCCTTTGCAACATATGCCGCCACGTCAGCGATGGCAACCACCAGCAACCAGCCGCCACTGTTACGAGGATCGGAATCAGGAGTTGCCCAAACAGCGTCGTCAAAGTCGCGGGCGTCTTCGTCGTCAATGGTAATAAGGGGAATGTGACGCAAATCCTCACGCCCTTTGATGCCAAGGGGTTTGGCTTTGTTGGCGTCCGCAAGGGCGCTTTGGGAAAAAGTATGGGGAATGGCGTATTGTTCGATGGCAAGGTCTGACGGGGAAAAATGACCGCGCTCCAAGGGGCCAAAGACCTTGGTAATACGGGCAACGGCACGCCTTGAATCTTGACGTTCGGTCACGGCCTCGACAAAGTCACCGTCTTCGGCGGTCAACCGGTCTTTGGGTGCCACCACATAATCAAGGCGGTCCTTGCGTTGTAGCGAGATAAAAAGGCCGCCGTCTCCCACCCGTTCAAAAAGACCAAGAGCGGTGCGGGTTTCTCCTTGGGGAAGGGCGCGAAGAAGGGCGGCGCGATCGTCCCGCATGGGCTTGATAAGGGCTTTGTCCCCGACCCGAAGACCGTGGCGTCGATCGGGCAGCCAAAATTCTTGACCTTCTTTATGGGCGTGGTCGGGTTTTACCCACACACCGTCATCGTCCACACGCACGACGCTGGCTAGAAGCGCGTCCGTTGCGGGGGCGCGGCCCGGCACGTAATACATCTTGCCCTTGCGCACGATGGTCCCTTGGGACTCAAGATCTTTGAGGGTGTCACGCACAAGCGTGCGTCCCCGGTTTTTCAAGTGGAACACCTGGGCGATTTCACGCATGGACACGGGGGCAGGGTGGCTTTCAATAAACGAGAGAAGATCTTGGGGACTGGGGGTGCTCACGAAACAAACTTTGTCAAAAGGGATTACTCTAAAGGATGTAGACCATCCCCTGCTTTTTGTCGACGGTTTTTTAAAACGCGCAAGAAAAGAGGCCCTTTTTCACAAAAGGACGCTCTTATTTTATATCCTAGGCGTCGGTGGTTTTCTATTTTGTCTTTGTGGTTTTGGGGGCGGTCGCTTTTTTAGCGGGTGCCTTTTTTTCCGCGGCCCTTTTAGGGGCCGGTTTTGCGGATGTATCGTCCCCCTTGCCAGTCTTCAAACGCTTTTTTTCGGCCGAGATCACAAAAAGCTCAAGGGCACGCTCGAGGGTAACCGCAAAGACGTCATCTTCTTTGGTAAGAGACGCAAAGGTGGATCCTCGCTTCACATAGGGCCCAAAGCGTCCAATGGCGGCCGTAATCATCTCGCCTGAGGCGGGATCAGGGCCAATGGTGCGCGGAAGCGCGCCCAAAGACAAAGCGCCTTCAAGGCTTGCTTGATCGGGTGTGACCCCTTTAGGCAGGGACATGCGCTTTGGCTTGGTTTTTCCTTCGGCCTCGCCCCACTGATAATAAAAACCGTATGGCCCCTTGCGTAGGGTGACCGTCAGATTATCTTTGGGATCAACGCCAAGGACTTTTGTCTCAAAGGCGGCGTCTTGGGGGGAGCTTTCCCCGTCCTCACCGTCCGCACCTCCGCCCATTAGCGGCGAGCTGTACGAGCAAGTCGGATAATTAGAGCATCCCACAAAACCCCCAAATTTCCCAAGACGTAAAGACAGATGGCCGTCTTTACAAGACGGGCAAGACCGGGGGTCGCTTCCGTCGGCGCGCTCGGGGAAGATGTAGGGAGCTAGTACCTTTTCAAGCATCTCGAGAACATCTGTGATGCGCAGTTTTTTGGCTTCTTCAATGGCGGCGTCAAAGTCCTTCCAAAAGTCCTCAAGCACGCCCATCCAAGGCCTTGTGTGTTCTGCAATATCATCAAGTTTTTCTTCAAGATCGGCTGTAAAGTCATATTCAACATAGGTTCTGAAGTACTCGGTCAAAAAGGCCGTCAGAAGCCGACCCAATGATTCAGGCACTAAGTATTTTTTCTCAAGGCGCACATAGTGACGATCAAGTAAGGTCGACAGGATCGAGGCATAGGTCGACGGTCTGCCGATCCCAAGCTCTTCAAGTTTTTTCACAAGGCTTGCCTCGGAATACCGGGCAGGGGGCTGTGTAAAATGTTGGTTTGCCAGCATTTCTAGGACGCGCAGCGCGTCTAGTGGAGAGAGAGGAGGCAGCAACCTATCGCCGTCCTCGCCGTCATCCTCGTCATCGCGCCCTTCGGCATAAAGGGTCAAAAAGCCGTCAAAGGCCAAGGTTGAGCCCGTCGCGCGGAAGAGGAACTTTTTGGTTTTTGAGGCAATATCCACACTGACCTGATCCAAAAGAGCGCTTTCCATTTGAGAGGCAACAAACCGCTTCCAAACCAGTTCGTAAAGAGCCAGCTGATCCTTGTCCAAATAAGAAGATAGGGACTGGGGCGTGCGGCGCACGTCGGTGGGGCGAATCGCTTCGTGGGCTTCTTGGGCATTTTTAGATTTTGTTTTGTAGGCGCGCGGGGCTTTGGGCAAATACCGCTCATCATAATTTTTCTCGATGAACGCCCTGACGCCTTGGAGGGCTTCGCCGGCAACGTGCACGCTGTCCGTACGCATATAGGTAATCAGACCCACCGTTTCCCCGCCAAGGGCAATACCCTCATAAAGGCGCTGGGCAATCTGCATGGTTTTTTTCGCGCCAAAACGCAGCTTACGAGACGCCTCTTGCTGCAAAGTCGAGGTAATAAAGGGCGCAGCTGGGTGGCGCTTGACTTGTTTTTTCTCAACACTGTCGACGTGATAGGTCTCGCCGGCGGCCTCGTCCCGGATGCGGTGGGCGTCATCAGCCTTGCTGATATCAAACTTGTCCAGTTTCTTGCCGTCCACATGGATCAGGCGTGCGGGCACTTTTTTGCGCTCGCCCGTCTCAAAGGTGCCTGTGATGCTCCAGTACTCCTGGGTTCTAAAGGCCTCGATTTCGGCTTCGCGGTCGGAGACAAGGCGAAGGGCTACCGACTGGACGCGCCCTGCGGACTTGCTGCCGGGAAGGCGCCGCCATAAAACGGGCGAAAGGGTAAAGCCCACAAGGTAATCAAGGGCGCGCCTTGCGAGGTATGCATCAATAAGGTTCTGGTCAAGATCACGGGGCTTTTGAATGGCCTCTTTAATGGCGCGCTGGGTAATTTCGTTGAAGACGATGCGTTGAACGGGAATGCCTTTCAGGGCTTTTTGTTCTTCGAGTACTTCCCTAATGTGCCAAGAAATGGCTTCTCCCTCGCGGTCAGGGTCGGTTGCGAGGTACAAGGCGTCTGCCCCTTTTAGCGCTTGGGCAATGTCTTTGATGTGGCGCGTTGAATCCTTTGAGATTTCCCAGGTCATGGCAAAGTGCTCGTTTGGCAGCACAGAGCCTTCCTTTGAAGGCAGGTCGCGCACGTGGCCAAAGCTTGCCAAGACTTTATACTCATCCCCTAAGTACTTATTTATGGTTTTAGCCTTAGAGGGCGATTCAACAACAACAACTTTCATGGACGGGTCCTACCGTTTCTTTTTCTCATAGGTCGTTAGAGGGCGTCTTCTAGGCGTAAACACACTTGGTTTCCCGGCACGCGGATCAAACGACCTGCTAATTCCAATTCAAGCAGCAGCAAGCTAAAGCTCGAACTTGAGATGTGACACTCTCGTCTTAATTCGTCAATACAAATCGGCGTGGCGCTTAAAAATGACAAGATTTTCTCTTGCATAAGGACCCGGTCATCCGGGGAAAGAGAGGTGCTTTCTTCAACGCCTTGAGGGCCCTGAGGGGTGTTAGGTAAAGGAAGTTGAAAAGGAACGCTGCCAAGCACGTCGGCAACGTCGCCCGCACGCTGCAGCAAATGGGCCCCGCGCTGGATCAGCTGGTTGGTCCCGCCTGCCCGCGGATCGAGAGGAAAGCCCGGCACTGCAAACACCTCTCGTCCCTGATCCAGGGCAAACTTTGCGGTAATGAGCGAGCCCGAGCGAAGGGCTGCCTCCACCACAATGACGCCGCTTGAAAGGCCTGAAATAAGGCGGTTGCGCCTGGGAAAAAGGCCGCCTTGTGGCTCGGTGCCCAGGGGAGATTCCGTCAGGATAAGCCCTTTTTTGGCGATGGCCCCATGTAAATCTTTATTCTCAGGAGGGTAAATTTTATCGATACCGCCCGCAACACAAGCAATGGTGGCCCGCTCAAGGGCGCCTTCATGGGCGGCTGTGTCAATGCCGCGGGCAAGTCCTGAGACAATCGTGTACCCTTCAGCGCTGAGCTCTGCGCCCAGAATTTTTGCAAACTTTTTGGCGTTCAAAGAAGCGTTCCTGGCGCCGACAATACCAAGGCAGGGGCGCTTTGCAAGGGCCACGTTTCCTTGGTAAATTAAAACGGGTGGGGGATCATGAATGGCGCGCAGAAGACGTGGGTAAAGAGGATCATCAAAGAAAAGAAAGCCAGCGCCCGCCTTAAGAGTCTTTTGGTATTCGTCCCTGACGCTGGCGTCGCTTGCAAGAGCAAGAGGGCGCTTTAGCCCGCCTTGCTGTGCGTGCCCCGCGACGGCGCGAAGGGCTTTTTCGGCCGAGCCGTATCGCCGGATTAATTCAAAAAAGGTGGCAGGCCCCACATGTTCGGTGCGAATTAGGAGCAGAATGGACGCTTTTTCAGGCGTTAGGGAGGGGGCTTGCGCTGCTGGGTCAGGGTTGCTTTCTCGAACCAGATAGGTCAATTTTTGCCTCTTTGCCTTGTGTCAGGCGCTTTAGATTATCCTTGTGCTTCGCAAGCACGAGAAGGGCGATCAAAGAAAACCATATCACAAGGCTGACGCGCGTGCCCAGTAGGTAGCACGAGACAGGCACACTTAAGATCGCGATAAAGGCCGCCAAGGACGAAATTTTAGTCACGGCAAAAACAAGGACCCAGGTGCCAAGGGTGATCAGCCCCACGGGCCACGACAGCATAAAGAGGGATCCCGCGCAGCTGGCAATCCCTTTACCCCCTTTAAAAGAAAGCCAGACGGGAAAAAGATGGCCTAAGATTGCAAAAGTTGCGGCCACCAGCATAACGGGATAGGGGTCCAGGGAGAGGGGTGTCAGCTGCTTTGCAGCGTAAATGGCAAGGGCGGCCTTTAAGGCGTCAAGAAGAAGCGTGAAAAACGCAAGCGCTTTGCGACCCGTGCGCAGGACGTTGGTCGCCCCAATGTTGCCAGAACCCACAGTGCGTAGATCCTCGCCGCCAAAAAGCTTTGTTAAGATGAGGCCATAAGGAACCGATCCTAAAAGATACGCACCCGCCGCCAGCACCGATAAAAATCCAAGGCCGTAGGGCCCAAAGTAAGGCGTGTGAGATCCGCCCCACAATAAAAGAGTGGCGCTTACCAAAAAAAGTGATCCTTTTAAAAGTAAAGACGTCATGGTTACGCGCTTTCTTGGGGGAGGGCCGCGCGGCAGGCGTAAAGGGCCACGGCCGCTGCATTGGACACGTTCAAGGTTGAAAAAGTTTCTGACGTTGGCAGGCGCAAATGAAGATCACAGGTTTTTTTCACAAGGGGTCGCAGGCCCTTGCCTTCGGCACCAAGGACAAGCACCAAGGGGAAGGGAGGTGTTTTTTTTCCAAGGGGATCACCGCGCTCGTCAAGGCCCGCAATCCAGTAGCCTTGTTCTTTTAGGTAATCAAGGGCCCTTGAAAGATTAACCACGCAGATCAGCTGCACATGCTCCAGGGCGCCAGAAGCAGTCTTGGCAAGAAGGGGCAGTTGATCAGGGCTGTGACGGTCTTGCATAATGATGGCTGTGACGCCAAAGGCCGCGGCCGAGCGCACAATGGCGCCCACATTATGGGGGTCTGTCACCTGATCCAAGGCCAGGAGGAGCTGGGGCTTTTTCATTTCACAAAAGGTCTCAAGGGCAACGTCCGGCAAGGGAAGGGCTTCAACGCAGATGCCTTGGTGGACGGCTTGGGGGCCAAACAGATCTAAAAAGACGCGTTTATCCACTTGCTGGCACGCAAGGCTTGGGCGCGCGGCTTTAATTTTTTGCGTATTCTCAGGTGTGAGGGTGAGGGCGCGCACAAGGCGCCGTTGGGGGTTGGACAGGGCGTGCATGACCGCATGGTCGCCGTAAATCCAAAGGGTTTTTTGACTCAAAGAAAAACCTCGTTGTGTGTGTCATTTCTCTCTTATCTATCATAAAATGACGCAACTCCCAATGAGGGTTCTTGAAGGAAGCGCGGTAGCCTTTAAAAACGCTTAGGGTGTTCGAGAAAAAACAAGATGATAACAGAAGGGGTAACAAGGATGAGACATGTATTGCGGTGGTTTGTGTGTTTTGGTTTTTTAGCCACACCCCTATTTGCAACGGCCGAAGATGAAGGAGGAAGGGACGCGCGGACAAGATATTCTGCCCAGATGTACGAGGACGAGGATGCTCACGACGGGTCCAACAAAACTCCTCAAGGGGTCTCCTTGAAGACGTATTTAAGCGCACAGCTTGAATTTTTTGGCCAAGAAAGTCTGCAGCCAGCTTTTAAGACCACCAAAGCCCTTTATCAATTTCTCCTCACAGCGTTAGAGAGCGAGAAAGAGGCGGTTCATGTGTCTACAGAAGCGTTGCGACAAGAAATGGCAGCATTTACACCGGAAAATTTAGAGAAACTGAATAGCTTTCTGCGTAGTGTGGATGCTGAGCTCCCCGTACCGTTTGAGGTTGCTCGCGGATCACAAAAAGCACTGAGCATCAAAACCTGTCTAGATGCCTTGATCGCGAAAGAAGGACCGCAAGTGCAGTCATGTAGAGTCATGACATTTAGTAGTGCTGCCTCCCTTGCCATTCTTTCTAAGAATCGGGACTGTTTAGAGATGCTCTCTTTTCTTAAAGACAAAAATGAATGGACTTTCTTACGGCAGCACGCCTCCCTTGCGCTTCATGAAAAAGGCTTGGAACAGATTGTTAGAAAGGCCGTTTGTAATCCTGAACTGCGGCAGCATCTTGACATCGATGTGGCCTGGGACGTAAGTCTGTCCCGTCTGGTGATGCCAATAAAAGAAAAGATCTCTGATTAAGAATGGAAAATGAAGCCCTTTATTCACCCTTGTCTTGAAGGTAAAAATTTTCTACTCATTATAGGTGACTAATCATAACAGGGAGTCAGAAATGAAAAAATTATATGGATGGGTTTTAGGCGCGAGCCTTTTGGCAGGGCCTGCTTTCGGTACGGCCGAAGATGAGCAAGAAAAGGAAAAGCCTAGGGGGACCACGACCGCAGTTTTGACCTACGATACCATGTATACCCATGTAAGTCGTTTGCCCAACGGTCTTGAGCTTCAAGCCTATTTAAATGGGCAAATCGACTTTTTTGACCAGGACGTGCTTCGTCATGAGTTTGTGGCGACCAAGGCCGTCTATCAGCTTCTTTTAAAAGCCCTTGTGGACGAGGTGGACGCATGGCCTGCGTACGCAGAACAGACCCGCAAAACCCTTGAGGAATTCCGGTCAGCTGGGCTCGCCGCGTCAGGGGAATTCCTCAAGAAAATCGATGATACGTCGCCAGCTGTTACTGAAAACTGCCACGGCGGGCAAGTCTTCGCGCCGCGCAAAAGTGTGTTGCAAGAGCTCACAGAGCAAGCGCCCGCACAAGTTCAAGCCTTCATGGAAAATACAGAGACGCCGGCCTCAGTCCTTGCCATTGCCTCTAAAAGTCGTGATGTGGTGGCCTTGCTTGCTTATTTCAAGGAACTTAAAGAGCTTCAGTTTTTGCGCCAGTATGCCGCCCTTGCGCTCCTTGAGCAAACAACGGCTGAGATTTTGAGTGGCGTTGAAATTAAGCCTGACTTAAGAAAAAATCTAACCATTGCCGTTGGGTGGTCGCGTCTTCTGCCCCTGATGTTCTCGCCAGCGCTTCCCGTGGTTATGGAAGACGAGATTTTGCTCCATGATCCCCTTGTGCAGCTTTACTTGAAGCACTATACCCAGACGCCTAACGACTTTAATTTTGCGGCATGCAGTGGTTTTCTTGCGGCCCTTCAAACCCATACCCAAAAGGCGAATTGGCGCGCCTTTACCGATGGTATGGACACGATTTCTCAAAGGTACACAAAAACAACCTGGGAGGAGTGTCTTTCGGTGTGGGAGCAGGACAAAAATCGATTAGGGGAGCTGCAAAAGGTTTTTCCCGAATTTCAAGAAATTTTTGTCACGCAGGATCTACGTCATACGCTTTATTTTACGACACTTCAATACTATCTTGGGTGGTTTGCCGTGGAATTTCATCAAAGAGCTCTACAAGGAACCTTTCCAAAAGAAGGGTTTATGCTGGCTTATACCGCCTGGCGTGAAGTGACACCAGAGTGTTTTCAAGAAGGCACCTTTCCTCTTGAAATCCCAGAAGAAGCGTGGGAGAAGTTAAAAACTTTTAAACACCTTCCCACAAGGACTTAGGGCACTAATGTTTTCCTATCAACATGTCTATCATGCAGGGTCCCTTGCAGACATCCACAAGCACGCATTTTTGGCGGTGCTTGTGGAAAGTATGACACAAAAGGACCGCCCCGTTAGCTATCTTGAAACCCATAGTGGGCGCGGGCAATACGATGTGTCGTCTCCTGAATCCCTCAAAACGGGAGAGGCGAAAAACGGGATCTTGCGCCTGGTGTCAGAACAAGGCATGCCAAAGGATCATCCCTATTGGCGCGCTGTTGGCGCGCATCAAGAGACATTTGGGGGGGCAAGTTATCCAGGATCTCCTTGGATTGCGCGCTCTCTTTTGCGCGCGCAAGACCAGCTTTATCTCATGGAGTGTCACCCTCAAGAGATTTTGCATCTAAAAAAGAATATGAATAAACCCAATGTGCATATTCATGAGCGCGATGGGTATGAAGGGGTGCTGGCCCTGAGTCCGCCAGAGGCAAGGCGGGGTCTTGTTTTCATTGATCCCACCTATGAAAACAAACATGAATACGAGCAGGTTGTGGCCTTTACTAAGGCCCTCCATGACAAATGGAAAGAGGCGGTTATTTGCGTATGGTATCCTCTTTTAAAGGCAGGCCATCAAGAAAAACTCGCCAACGCTCTTTCACAGCTCCAAACCCAAGTCAGCGTATGGGAGATTTTGTTTCCCCAAAATCTGGTGGGATATGGTCTTTTGGGAAGTGGTCTATTCATTCTCAATATGCCTTACGGGGCCGAGGACGCCCTTCAAAAAACAGACGCGCTTTTGGTGGCGTGGATGAAAAAAACCGCTGCTATAGCGGCTGAGGAGCGTGTGAAAATGGATGAATTTTTTTTCTAAATACAATCAAAACATGTTAAAAAACCCGACATGACACATGCCGGGCTTTTTTTGACATCACGTAGACCTAGTAACCGTCACGCTCAAAACGTTTGCGCAAAAGCTTACGCATGCGTCTGACCGCTTCGGCGCCTTCGCGTTTGCGGCGTTCGCAGGGCTTTTCAAAGTCCCGACGAAGCTTCATTTCACGAAAAACGCCCTCCCTTTGAAGTTTTTTCTTCAAAAGTCGCATGGCCTGTTCTACGTTATTATCTCGTACATAGACTAACACGAGAGATGTCACTCTCCTTTCTAGCTTATGAAGTGGCCTCTCACCAAGAAAGGCCAAGCAAAAAACTATAGCATGATAACAGTAGATGAGGGAAGTAAATCATGACGGTGGAACACTCGCCTGGGCAAGAGCAAGAAGAGATCCTTTGGGCTACCCTTGCCCATGTGCCCTTTGAGGGGTGGACCATGGAGGCGCTCCGGAAAGGGTGTGAGAGTCTTGGATATCCAAAAGAACGCGCCAACTGGCTTTTTGGGGCAACGCCCATGGGTTTGCTGGAAGCCTTTTTTTTGATGATGGACCGTAAAATGCTTCTGGCTTTGGATCAACATGACTTATCCCAAATGAGAGTCAGGGACCGGGTGGCTCTAGGGATTAAATTGCGCCTTGATCTTTTAGAGCCCCATAAGATTGCCGTTGACCGTGCTTTGGTCTTTCTATCCCACCCCACACGCCTTCGTGAAGGGTTATCTTTTGTCGCGCGCACGGTGAGTGAAATTTGGTACGCGGCAGGAGACAATGCCACAGACTTTAATTATTATACAAAGCGGGCTCTTTTGATGGGCGTTTATATGACGACCCTACGGTTTTGGCTGCGTGATACGTCACCCCAGCATGAAGCGACCCACGACTTTTTGGAAACCCGGCTTGATCAGGCCATGCAAATTCCTAAAGTAAAAGAAAAACTAAAGCAAGTCTCAGGAAAACTGAGCAGTTTGTTTAGGTAAAACCTGGAAACGAGTGGCCATGAAAAAAAGCGCCGTCACCGCGATCATGTTAACGCTCACTTGGGGTATATCGGTGAGGGCCGGTGAGGATTCGGTTTTGCTTTTAGCTTTCACCGCCAGCGAAGCAAAGTCCTTTGAAAGCGTGTCAAAAGAGCTTGAGCGCATTAACGTTCCCCACTCTGTTGTGGGTTTGGGAGTGGCCCACGCAATTCTTAAAGATCACCCCCACGCCCTTTCCCTAAAGGTTAAATGTGGGCTTAGGGCACCTGTTCACCGTCCAGAGTGGCCGTCAAAACAGCGCCTGCCAGAGGGTGATCTTTTAAAGCTTTCGGGATGCCTTGATCCCCATGTGACAATGCTTGGCACCTATGCCCGGGTTCAAGCTCAAATCGCCTCGATTTTTCGTAAAAAAGGAAGTTATGTCATTTCCTTTTATGATGATTTTTATAGAGATACTCCTCAAATCATGGTGAAAAGTGCCCTTCCAAGATCCCATGAAATTTTGCTGCCAACGCCGCAACTTTTACCTTTCTTTCAAAAGATCTTTCCGCATATCCAAACCCATGTTACAGGTAGGCCCAATAACGAAACATGGCTTATTGCAAGAAAGCGCGTCAACAAAGTAAATCTTCAAAGAAAAATGATTCCCCCAGGTTTTGTTGGACGTAAAATTTTGTTTTACTTGGGGGGATATGGACGGGACTATAACGACTCCTTTGAAGAACTTGTAAAATTTGTGAAACAAAAACCAGAACTACTCGCCATTTACTCGCCCTATCCGGGGGACAATGGAAAAAGAGAGATGTCGCTGATTCAGATGTATGGTGTAAGCAATTTCATTGCTCTTCCTAAAGAGGTGCCTGTGGAAGAGGCGGTCTATCTTGCGGACCGTATTTTGTGTCATCGCTCCAACACAGGTATTCAGGCGGCTTTTGCAGGGCTTGCTGTGGGGTATTATGATACGAATTTGTATGTCTATCAAAACCCTTTAATTGACAAGGGCATTGTTCCTCATTTGCAAACCCAGCAAGATCTTCATAAGTTTATGGATGAAACCTACGCCCATCCCCGTTATACCCCTGAAGCGCTAAGTCAAAAAATGAATTGGCCGTTGGGAGCCGCGCGCACCATCGCCCTTCGTATAAAAGAGCGTCTAAGGGATCGTCTTCACGCATCCTCCCTTCAAGGGCTTCCGTGGCAAACTCCCGGGATTCTTGATCCATCATCCTAAAAAGGGGCCTAAAATGGCCCCTTTCGAGCTCTTAAGCCACCTGGGTTAAGAGCGATCCCATGATGGATTTTGGAGCATCTTTGTCCGACAGTAGGGGATAATCTTTGCTGTTAAAAAGCTGATAATGCCACCACTCATTAAAGTAAAAGTCCCATCCAGCAGTGCTCATGATGGCAAGAAGCATAAACCGGTTACGTTCGGCCTCAGGCGTCAAGCCCGTGGCTCCGTGATGGGACAGTTCTGTAAAGTCATCAAAAGGTGTTCCCATCTCAAGGTCTTGCCCTGATTTCAGGTCATAAAGTGTTAGGTCAATGGCAACGCCGCGCCCGTGGGGGGAGCCTTTGCGGGGATCGCCCACATACCGGGGATCGGGCACCCGCTCCCACAACAGCCACTGGGCCTCGCTGGGGCGGAAGGCATCAAACAGGTGAAAGCCGTATCCGTGACGCTTGGCGATGGTCAAAGCCTTTTGAAGCTTTTCAGCCGCTTCGTCGTGCAAATAGCAATAGGCATTTTCATAGACGGGTGCTCCCATGAAGTTATCGAAGGTTGCATAGGCAAGAGAGATCTTTAAGGCGTCTTGGGGAAGAATTTCAACAAGTGACATGATTGTTTCCTTTACAAAAACCCACCCTTTCATCTATAGACCCCATAGGAGCCACAAACAAGACTTTCATGCTGACCTTAGCTTTTGAAACCGCAAATTTCGGTGCGTCAGGTGCCCTAATCAAAGATAAACATATTCTTGCCGAGAAAACCTGGACAGAGATCTATGGGCAAGCAAGTTTCCTCGTACCAGCCTTAAAAGCGTTGGTTGAAGAAGCAGGATACACCTTCAAGGACGTGGAAGAAGTGATCACGACCACTGGGCCTGGATCCTTTACAGGGCAGCGCGTGGGGCTTTCCATTGCAAGAACCCTTGAGGTTGCGGGCGGCATGCGCGTTTTAGGGGTGACGTCCTTTGATTGGATCGCCCGCGGCTTTGTGCGCGCGCATCCAAAGACAGATCGGCCTATTTTAGTGACGCTTACCACGGGGCGTTCTGATTTGTTTTTTCAGCTATTTGACAATGAGGGGAAGGCCCTTAAAGATCCAATAAGTCTTTTACCTCAAGCCCTTGGGACGTACGCGCTCCAAGGGTGTCTTATTGTCGGTCAAGAAAGAGCCGCGCTCAAAGAACAAGACTGGCAGGTCTATGAAGGCGTTTGGCAACCACATGCCCGTGATCTTGGGCTTATCCTAAGGCCCCTTAAGACGGCTCTGCATCCTTTTTACTTGCGTCCGGTGGATGCAACGCCTCAGCCATAGCTTTTTCTTTTTTATAACGGAAATACTTCATCGTTAGAACAAGGACGATCAGACCAGCCAGGCAGCTGAAAAAGACTACTTGGTAGTGGTGTAGTTTGGCGAAGGCTTCTTTAATGGTATCGGCAAAAAAGTACCCCAGCATGTATCCAGCGCCGCAGCTTACAACAGCCCAAAAAAAACCCGAGATTATGTTGAGAATGACAAAACGTCTCACCCCAATGCCGCTCGCCCCGATGATGAGCGGACTGATGGTGCGCACACCATAGACAAATCTAAATCCCATGATGAACAGCACATTGTACTTATGCAAAAGCCTAAAGGCTTTTTGTGAAGGCTTATGCAGACTGGGAAATCTGTCAATGATACTTGTGCCATAACGACGACCAATGAAAAAGAATATTTGGTCTGCGCAAACACTGGCAGTGAAGGAAATGGCAACGATTAAGGGAAACGACAGCATGCCCGTGTATGAAAGAAAACCGGCCGATAGAACGACGGACTCGCCCTCAACTAACGATCCCAAAAAAAGAATGAGATATGCATAGAACGGATCAAGCCCGAAAAGAAAGTCTTCCAACGATGGCCCCAAGCGACCTAAACCTGCTTAAGGTTATAAGAGGTTTAGGTGGGGCCTGACAAGGCTCTTTTATGGGGTTTTAGTGGGGGGAGTAGCAAAAACGTCAATACCATCGGGCAAGGTGAGCCGCAGACGCTTAGCTGCCTTGATATTAACATATAGCCGCTCGGCCTGCACTTCTTTCACGGGAATGGTTGAGGCTTTTTCTCCCCGAAGAAGGCGAACCACAAGTTTTCCGGTGGCACGCCCCACATCATATTGATCATTGGCAAGGGCAGCAAGGGCACCCCGCTTCACCGAATCAGGGTCACTTGTAAAAACAGGTACATCGTAGGTGTTACTGGTAACAAGTACAGACTCAAGAGCTGATATGACCGTATTATCGTTCATCAAAAGAATGGCTTGCACTTTGCCCATGAGTGCTTTGGTCGCACTTGTTACATCGGACGAGCGGGAAATGGTTTTCTCGACGATCTCAAGGCCAAGTTTGGCGGCCTCTTTTTTAAGAAGGCCTAGCTGAAACACGTTGTTGGCCTCGCCTGGATTGTAAACCGTGCCGACCGCCTTGACATCTGGCACGACGTCTTTAATCAGGGCAAGCTGGCGCGCGCAAGGCGGCAGATCCGTGGTGCCAGTGATATTGCCCCCTGTGGTTTCAAGGGACTGGACAAGCTTTGCGGACACAGGATCTGTGACGGCGCCGAAGACAATGGGAATCCCGGCGTCCCTAGAGGCTGTGAGGGCCGTCTGGGCAGAAGGCGTTGAGATTGCGACGATCACCGTGGGGGCAAGGGCGACGAACTTTTGGGCAATTTGCGTGGCAAGGGCGGGATTTCCTTGGGCGTTATCATAGACCAGGGACACACTTTCTTTGTCCGTGTAACCAGCGGCCGCCAGTTCGTCCACAATACCTTGGCGAATGGCATCAAGGGAGGGGTGCTGGACGATTTGGGTCAACGCCACAAGGGGCTGGGGGGTCGCGTTGGCGGGCGTTAAAGCACACAGAGTCCCAATAGATAGGGGGGTGAGAAACTTTTTAAAGGTTCGAAAAAACACGGCATAACTCCTTATTAAAAAAACGGTACAAAAAGGGGATCTGGAAAGAAAGACGCCATCGCCACCATCGACCGATTTGTTCATAAGGAGCTGCAAAGGAATAAGAGGTCACCAAGGGCGTATGTGAATTTGTGTGCACCGTGGCTCTCCTTTCCTTTTGTCACTTGAAACACTTCCTTAATATGTTGGGGTACCTTGTGAAAGTCAAGGAGATTTGAAAGGATAGATTCGTGTTGCTGAAAGGCGAAGAGGTCTCTTTTCTCAAAAAAACCTTGAGTTTTGAGACAAACACAGGCATGTCAAGGGGAGATGTTTTTGTGTAAAGGCCTCCATGCTACGACGATTATATAACTGGATCATGCAATTTGCCGGCAGGCCCAGCGCTCCTTGGGTTTTGGCGGCGGTGTCCTTTGCTGAAAGCTCGTTTTTTCCCTTACCTCCTGATCCCCTGTATATTGCTATGCTGGTGGCTGACCGTAAATCCGTGTGGCGTCTTGCGATCTTATGCACGGTTTCTTCTGTTGTGGGAGGGGTTTTAGGTTATTATATCGGGTACGCTTTATTCGAAGGTGTTGGCGGGTGGATCATAGAAACTTACGGCATGGAAGATGCCTTCGTGAAATTTCAAAATGATTTCAAAAGATGGGGGTTTTGGCTCATCGCCCTTAAGGGCCTTACCCCCATTCCTTACAAGCTTGTGACCATCGCCAGTGGTGTTGCAAGACTTGACATGAGCACCTTTATCACGGCCTCAATTTTGGCCAGAGGCTTTAGATTTTTCTCCCTCGGGGCCCTTATGTATCATTTCGGAGATGATATCAGAGCCCAGCTTGATAAAAACCTCGGGATCATAACCATAACAGGCCTTGTTGCCTTGGCTTTAGGATTTGTCATTTTCAAGTATATGACGCAGATAGGGACATTTTTCTCCTCCCTCTTTTAAAAAAAGCGTGATAGCGTCAAAGGACTATGACGCGACGAAAAGGCTGAAAAATGTTTCTCTTCAAGGACAGAACACCTTTTTATTTGCTCCTGCTTGCCATAGGGGCCGCCCTTATTTTTGCGTACGGCGCGGAGCATTTTTTTGCCTTGCGCCCCTGTGCCTTGTGCCTTTATCAGCGCTACGTCTTGATGTTGGGGGGGGCTGTGTGCCTGCTGTTTCTCGTGCTGCCAGACACAGCGCTTTTGAAAAGAATGGGTCTTTGGGCCATTTTGGGTCTTATGGTATTCAATAGTAGCATTGCATGCTACCAAGTGCTTGTGGAGCAAAAAATTGTTGAAGCCCCAAAAGTCTGCCGTCTTAAGTCAAAACCCAAAACCATTGAGGATTTTCTGGCCCAGTCCCAACAAGTGGCGGTGCCCTGCGATCAACCCCAAGGAACCTTTTTGGGGCTGACCATGGCCGTCTATAGTCTCTTTTTTTATTTGGGCCTTGGGGGGTATACTGGATTTGGCCTTTATCTGACTCGTTCAAGGAGCTTTAATGGACATACTTCCCTTACCGGGCGACCTTAGTATCGAAGAAAAACTCGAGCGCCTCATTCGCGTGAACCACGCGGGAGAGTACGGGGCGCTGCGCATTTACGCGGGTCAGTTGGCCGTCCTGAAAGGCACCTCTTGCGAAGCGATTTTGCAAGAAATGCTCGCTCAAGAAAAGGTTCATTTTACTTATTTTGACGACGAAATGAAAAAAAGGCGTGTGCGCCCCACACTTCTGTCTCCCCTATGGCATGGTCTTGGTTTTGCCTTGGGGGCGCTGACGGCCCGCCTTGGAGAAAAGGCCGCCATGGCCTGCACCGTTGCGGTGGAAGACGCCATTGACGACCATTACCGCGCCCAAGAAGAAATGCTTGAAGGAGTCCCACAAGAGTCTGAGTTAAAAGAAAAAATCACGCAGTTCAGAATAGAAGAACAAGAACATAAAGAGATTGGTCTCACCCACGGAGCCGAGCAAACACCCGGCTATCGTCTTGTTTATGGAGCGATTAAAAATGCTTCACGGGCTGCTATTTGGCTTTCTTCTAGACTCTAAGATGGTTATACTGCCATAAAAGAGATATTCTTTAAGATAATATAAAAAGGGAGAATAATAATGAGCCACCACATCACATTGATTTCAGGTGACGGTATTGGGCCTGAAGTCGTTGGCGCGACGCGGACCCTCATTGACGCGACGGGCGTTAAGATCGATTGGGAGGTGTGTGAGGCAGGAAAAGAGGTCTTTAAAAAAGGGATCACCTCGGGCGTTCCCCAAGAAACCATTGAGTCCATTAAGCGCACGCGTCTTGTCTTAAAGGGCCCCCTCGAGACGCCCGTGGGGTTTGGTGAAAAAAGCGCGAACGTGACCCTGCGTAAACTTTTTGAGACCTATGCCAATATTCGGCCCATTAAAGAGTTTCCCAATGTGGATACGCCTTACCGGGGTAAAGGCATCGACTTTGTGATCATCCGTGAAAACGTCGAGGATCTCTATGCCGGGATCGAATATCTTTCAACGCCGGGTGTGGCCAAGTGTTTGAAACTCATTTCGCGCAAAGGATGCGAGAAAATCGTGCGCCTTGCCTTTGAGTTTGTGCGTTCCGAAGGGCGTAAATCCCTTCACTGCGCCACCAAAGCGAACATCATGAAATTTTCCGAAGGAATGCTCAAGAAAACCTTCGAAGAAATCGCCCCTGAATACCCAGACATCGAGGCCCATCACATTATTGTTGACAACTGTGCCCACCAGCTTGTGCGTTTTCCTGAGAAGTTCGAGGCCATTGTCACGACCAACATGAACGGGGATATCCTCAGTGATCTTGGATCCGGCCTAATTGGGGGGCTTGGGCTGGCACCTGGGGCCAACATCGGCGACGGCATTGCGATTTTCGAGGCAGTACACGGCTCTGCCCCCAAGTATGCAGGTCAAAACACCATTAACCCTGCTGCCGTTTTGTTTTCGGGTGTGATGATGCTGCGTCATCTGGGCGAATTTGAGGCGGCGCGCACCATCGAACAAGCGGTGTTGGCGACCCTTGAGTCTGGCGTGATGCCCCAAGATATTGCGGGTGACCGCGCGGCGGCGTCTACCACAGGCTTTACAGAAGCCATCTTGAAAAACTTCGGTAAAACCTCCCGCGCCTGGAAAGAGCGTGATTACCGCTCCATTAAGATGCCAAAAGTTGACAAAAGGCCTGACCTTGTGCCTTGCAAAGAAATGAACGTCGTGGGTGTGGATGTGTTCCTTGACTCACCGCTTTTTGGGGAAGACCTTGGCCGGTCCCTTACGCGCCTTGTGGAAAAGTCCCCCTTTGAGCTTAAGATGATTTCCAACCGCGGCGTGCAGATTTATCCGTCTGCCGGTACGTCTCCTGACGTTGTGGATTTGTGGTCTTGCCGCTTTGTGGGACGTTCAGGAAACGTGTCCCATGAAGAGGTGCGCACGCTTTTGGCAACCCTTGAAAAAGAACACCGCTGGGTGAACCTTGAGCTCCTTCAAATCTTTGATGGTAAAGAAGCCTTTTCCAAGGCCCAAGGAGAAAACCAAACAGCAGCACCCCAAAAGGCGGCTGTAAACGCCTAAGCTTTATCCTTATGTCTAAAAAGGCGCCACAAGTTGGCGCCTTTTTTGTGCGTGAAAAGCTGAACGAAGAAAAAGATCGCTTACTTTCCATCAAACATGTACGGCGCGTACTGCTCAAGAAACCCACACCGGGGGCACCGACACGTGATGACACACAGATACTCTTTGTTAATGAGAGAAAGGCCAAAAAGTCCTGCCTTGGCGCGCCCTTTGAACCATCTTTGTGGCATGGGTGCTTGTCCGACATCAGGCACATAGCCAACGTCCATGGGGCTTTGGGGGCATTTGGGACAATGCGGTTTTTCATCATTGACCAAAGCATGAGCCTTTTGAAGATGTTTTTCTTCGCTAACGCGAAAGAACTTTAATTTTAACATGAGTGTTTCCTTTGAGAGGGATTACATGGTGACATTTTTCTATAAAAAAGTAATTTTTGTGTAAAAAAAATCTTAATCACACTAGGGTCTTTTAGCGTTAAATGGCCTTGACTTCAAAGAAGGTATTCTCTAGACAAGATAGGTGTTGCCCAGGTGGCGGAATTGGTAGACGCGCTAGGTTCAGGTCCTAGTGAGCTTCGGCTCGTGGAAGTTCGAGTCTTCTCTTGGGCACCAACACGCCAAAAATTAGGGAGGTCGACTATGTCGCCTGAGATTCACTTACACGACGAAGATTTGCCAAAAGATTTGGTGCTGGGCCCCATCGTGGCCATTGATACCGAAGCCATGGGGCTTAATCCCCACCGCGACCGACTTTGTCTTGTGCAGCTCTCCCAAGGGGACGGCATATGTCATTTAGTCAAGATTAAACCTGGACAGAAAAGAGCGCCGCGCTTAGAGGCCCTTTTGAAAGATGCCAACATTTTAAAACTCTTTCATTTTGCAAGATTTGATGTGGCGATTCTTCAGCACACCTTTAATCTGCGCTGTGCCCCCATTTATTGCACAAAGATTGCCTCTAAACTTGTACGCACTTTCATCGACCGGCATGGCCTAAAGGATCTCTGCCGCGACCTTTTGGGTGTGGATATCTCTAAGACCCAGCAAAGCTCTGACTGGGGGGCAGAAGTCTACACGCCCGAGCAAAAGCTTTACGCCGCCACCGACGTTTTGCACCTGCACGCGCTTAAAGAAAAACTTGACGCGCTGCTTGCACGGGAAGGGCGAACAGAACTTGCAAAGGCCTGCTGGGACTTTATCCCCTACTGCGCGGACATCGATCTTTTGGGATATGAAGAACTTAAAGTCCTTGCGCATTAGGTATAGTTTGTGTCAAAAAGTAAAATTATTTCAAGCTAGCACATTGTTCTTGAGGGGTTTTTACGCAAGAGGTCTGTTGTTTTCTTTCAAATGAGAGTAGAATACGTCAGCGTATTTTAGGTAAACCATTAAGGGACACACGTGCACGGATTGGATGAAGGTCTTCTGCAGGAATACCTGCCTATCTTTATTTTTATTTTCGTGGCCATTGCGTTTTCGGCCCTTCTTATCTTTTTAGGCTGGTTCAGGGGCCCTAAAAAGCCTGATCCTGAAAAACTTTCTCCTTACGAATGCGGGTTCGAGCCCTTTGAAGCGCCGCGCCGCCGCTTTGACGTGCGTTTTTACTTGGTGGCGATTCTCTTTATTATTTTCGATCTTGAAGTCGCTTTTCTTTTTCCTTGGTCGGTATCGCTGTCCGAGGTCGGGGTCTTTGGTTTTTGGTCCGTGATGGTGTTTTTGGGCATCCTGACCGTGGGCTTTATCTATGAATGGAAGAAGGGGGCCTTAGATTGGGAATAGAGGAACTTGCGCGTCAAACGACGCTGCCCACGGGGTTTAGCGAAGACGATTTGGCCAAGTCCATGTACGAGGGGGCCGAAAATCGGGGCTATTTGCTGGGTCAGGTGGATCAGGTGGTCGCTTGGGCTAGGAGCGGATCACTGTGGCCCATGACCTTTGGTCTTGCGTGCTGCGCCGTTGAGATGATGCACACCGCCGCCAGTCGGTATGACCTTGACCGGGTTGGTGTCGTCTTCAGGCCAAGCCCTCGTCAGTCGGACCTCATGATTGTGGCGGGTACCTTGACCAATAAAATGGCAGGAGCCCTTCGCAAAGTTTACGATCAAATGGCAGAGCCTAGATGGGTCTTGTCCATGGGTTCCTGCGCCAATGGGGGCGGCTATTATCACTATTCCTATTCCGTTGTGCGTGGGTGTGACCGTATTGTGCCGGTGGATGTGTACGTGCCAGGATGTCCGCCCACAGCAGAGGCACTTTTGTACGGCATCACGCAATTGCAACGCAAAATCCGCCAGCCAAAACACTTTGTGATTGGATAACCTATGAAGACGAAAACACTTCACGATTTTGAGTCCACCATTCGTCTCGGGATTAGGGGTTCTCTTATCCAAAGCGATATCCATTTGGGCGAGCTTTGCTTGCGCGTGAACGCAAGCGACATTGTCGAGGTGCTTTTATACCTGCGAGACCAATCATCCCTTGCCTTTCGCCAGCTTATTGATCTGTGCGGCGTTGATTATCCGGGCCGTGAAAAGCGCTTTGAGGTTGTGTATCATCTTCTCAGTCACCGTCATAACAAGCGCGTGCGCGTCAAGGTAGAGGTCGGCGAGCAAGAGTGCGTCCCGTCGGTGTGTACCGTTTTCAAGGCGGCTAACTGGTTCGAGCGTGAGGCGTGGGATCTCGTGGGTATTCCTTTTGAAGGGCATCCTGATATGCGCCGCATTCTGACGGATTACGGGTTTGAAGGGCATCCCCTTCGTAAAGATTTTCCGGTCATGGGTTACAGCGAGCTTCGCTATGACGTTGTCGAAGGGCGCGTTGTGTACGGACCTGTGGATTTGCCCCAGGCGTATCGGTCCTTTGACTTCCTCAGCCCTTGGGACGGCATGACACCTGCGGCTCCTGTGCTTCCGGGTGATGAAAAAGCAACGAGGGAGCTCTAGCCATGGCGAAGTCCTCATCCAATCTTCACACCATTAACTTTGGTCCCCAGCACCCGGCTGCCCACGGGGTCTTGCGTCTTGTCCTTGACCTTGACGGCGAGGTAGTCGAGCGCGCCGACCCCCATATTGGCCTTTTGCACCGCGGCACTGAAAAGCTGATTGAGGAAAAAACCTATCTTCAAGCACTTCCCTATTTTGACCGCCTCGACTATGTGGCGCCTATGTGCCAAGAGCATGCCTTTGCCCTTGCCGTCGAAAAGCTTTTAGGCCTTGATGTGCCCTTGCGCGGGCAATATTTGCGCGTTCTGTTTGCCGAGCTTTCGCGCATCATGAACCATATCTTGAACCTGACGACCTACGCCCTGGACGTAGGCGCCATGACGCCGCTTTTGTGGGGGTTCGAGGACCGGGAAAAAATCATGGTCTTTTGCGAGCGTGCGTGCGGGGCGCGTCTTCATGCCAACTACTTCCGCCCGGGCGGCGTGTCCCAGGACGTACCGGACGGTCTACTGGAGGATATCGCGCGTTTTATCCAAGAATATCCCAAGGCCATTGATGACATGGAAGGGCTTTTGACTGACAACCGCATCTTTAAGCAGCGTACGGTGGATATCGGGGTTGTGAGTAAAGATCAAGCGTTGGAATGGGGCTTTTCGGGTCCCATGCTGCGCGCGTCCGGCATTGCTTGGGACTTGCGGCGCAATCAACCCTATGACGTTTACGCGGACCTTGATTTCCAAGTGCCCATTGGTAAAAACGGGGACTGTTATGACCGGTATCTTGTGCGCGTAGAAGAGCTCCGCCAATCGGTGCGCCTCATCGAGCAGTGTTTGGAAAAGATGCCCCAAGGGCCCGTCATGACGGAAAATCCAAAGGTTGCCCCTCCATCGCGTTCGGATATGAAGCACTCCATGGAAGCACTGATTCACCATTTCAAATTGTATACGGAAGGCTATCACGTGCCGGCAGGCGAAACCTATACAGCCGTCGAAGCACCTAAGGGCGAGTTCGGCGTGTATCTTGTGTCTGATGGCACCAACAAGCCTTATCGCTGTAAAATACGCGCACCCGGTTTTGCGTTCCTTCAAGGGCTAGACTTTATGGCAAAGAAGCACATGCTTGCCGATATTCCTGCCTTGATTGGATCCATGGATATTGTTTTTGGAGAGATAGATCGATGAAGCGTCATCTTAGATCATCGGGTGCGGCCTTTGTGTTTGCGCCGGACAAACAAGCGTCCTTTGAGGAGGCGATCAAGCGTTATCCCGAAGGCCGACAAAAAAGCGCGGTGATGGCGGGTCTTCACCTTGCCCAAGAGCAGCAAGGCTGGATCAGTGAAGAAGTCGTCGATACCATTGCGGCGCGCCTGGAGATGCCGGCCCTTCGTGTGTGGGAAGTCGCAAGTTTTTACACCATGTATAACCTTGAGCCCAAAGGGACCTATCACTTGCAGGTTTGTACCACAACGCCGTGTTGGCTTCGCGGCAGTGATGAGGTGTTAAAGGCCTGTCACGCCAAGGCTAAGGCGCACGGCGCCAGTGTCTTTAGCGTTACGGAAGTGGAATGCCTGGGGGGATGTGTGAACGCCCCCCTCGTTCAAATCAATAACGATTTTTACGAGGACTTGACGGGCGAGACGACGGCCACACTTCTTGACCAACTTGCGGCAGGAAAAAGCGTAAAGGCCGGCTCCATGACGGGGCGCTGCGGGTCAGCTCCCCAAGGATATGAAGGTGAAAAAGCGGGAGGGGATCATGCTTAAAGATCAAGACCGCATTTTTACAAACCTTTATGGGGACAAATCTTGGCGTCTTGACGGTGCGCTTGCCCGGGGTGATTGGGCTGGTACTAAGGATCTTATTGAAAGAGGGCGCGAACAGGTCATCCAGGAAATGATGGATTCGGGTCTTCGGGGACGCGGAGGGGCAGGGTTTCCCACGGGACGCAAATGGTCCTTTATGCCAAAGCCCGGCAAATTTCCCCATTATTTGGTCGTGAACGCCGACGAAAGCGAGCCTGGTACCTGTAAGGACCGGGACATTCTTCGTTTCGAACCCCATAAGCTCATTGAAGGCGCTCTTATTGCCGGATTCGCGATCCATGCCCATACGGGGTACATTTATATTCGTGGCGAGTTTTATCAAGAAGCCCTTCACCTAGAAGAGGCCATCAAAGAAGCCTATGTCAAAGGCCTTTTAGGGAAAAACGCTGCCGGTTCTGGATGGGATTTTGATCTTTATGTGCACCGCGGGGCAGGCGCGTATATTTGCGGCGAAGAAACGGCGCAGCTCTCAAGCATTGAGGGCGGAAAAGGGCTTCCTCGCTTGAAGCCACCTTTTCCCGCCATTTCCGGTCTTTATGGATGCCCTACCATTATTAACAACGTGGAAAGTCTTGCTGTGGTTCCGACCATCCTGAGGCGCGGGGCCGCCTGGTTTGCAGGGCTTGGCGTGAAAGATTCGGCCGGCACCAAAGTCTTTTGTATTTCGGGCCACGTGAACAAACCGTGCAACGTGGAAGAAGAACTTGGCATTCCTTTGAAAACCCTCATTGAAACCCATGCGGGCGGCGTGAGAGGCGGCTGGGATAATCTTTTGGCCATTATTCCTGGCGGATCGTCTGTGCCCCTTTTACCCAAAGAGATTTGCGACACCGTCACCATGGACTTTACGAGTCTGAGCGCTGTGAAAAGCGGTCTTGGTACTGCGGCTGTGATTGTGATGGATAAGTCGACGGACATTGTCTATGCCATTGCGCGCCTTTCAAAGTTTTATATGCACGAAAGTTGCGGCCAATGTACACCGTGCCGGGAAGGGACGGGGTGGATGTGGCGTCTTTTGATGCGCCTTGCCAAGGGAGAGGGGACCCTTGCGGACATTGATAAGCTTGAAGATATTTCTTACCAAATTGAAGGGCGTACCATTTGCGCCCTGGGAGATGCGGCGGCCTGGCCCGTGCAAGGGCTTTTACGGCACTTCCGTCACGAGCTTGTGCGCCGCGTGAAAAAGGCGGCCTAGGGGGAAAAAGGGAAAACCATGGTCAAAATTACTTTTGATGATCAAGAGATCGATGTCCCGGCTGGCATGACGGTGTTGCAGGCAGCGCGTCTGGCCGACGTCGAGATTCCTGTTTTTTGCTATCACGAGCGCCTTGAGATTGCTGGTAACTGCCGCATGTGCCTTGTGGAGATGCAAGGGGCGCCCAAGCCCATCGCCAGCTGCGCCATGCCTGTGAATGACGGGATGATCATCCGCACAAAGACCCCCATGGTGGACAAAGCCCGCAAAGGTGTTCTTGAATTTCTTTTGGCAAACCACCCTTTGGATTGTCCCATCTGCGACCAAGGCGGCGAGTGTGATCTCCAAGACATCACCATGGGCTATGGTTGCGGGACAAGCCGCTTTGAAGAAGACAAGCGCGCGGTGCCCCCAAAGCATCTAGGTCCTCTTGTGAAAACCGAGATGAACCGCTGCATTCATTGTACCCGGTGCGTGCGTTTTCTGGAGGACGTTGCGGGCGTGCCCGAGCTTGGCGTGGCGGGAAGAGGCGAAAACGCCGAAATTCAAAGCTATCTAGATCAGGCCCTGACGTCCGAGCTTTCGGGCAATATTGTGGATTTGTGTCCTGTGGGGGCGCTGACCTCACGGCCCTATGCCTTTAAAGGGCGCCCGTGGGAGCTAACTAAAACCGAATCCATCGACGTCATGGACGCCCTGGGGAGCGCCATTCGCGTGGACTGCGCTTACGGCGCCGTTCAGCGTATTTTGCCGCGTCTGAATGAAGACATTAACGAGGAATGGCTGTCTGACAAATCACGCCATGCCTGTGACGGGCTGAAGGTCCAGCGTCTTGATACGCCTTATATTCGGGGCGCACAGGGGCGCCTTCAACCAGCCTCTTGGGATGACGCCCTTGAGCTTGTGGCATCGCGCCTCAAAACAACGCCTGCTAAAAAAATAGCCGCCCTGGCAGGAGATCTTGTGGAAGTGGACGCCCAGGTCGCGCTTCTCGATCTCATGCGTGGGATTGGCGTTGCTCATACCGATTGTCGGCAGGACGGCGCGGCCCTTGATCCACGCTACCGCGCGGGCTACATTTTTAACTCGACCCTGGCGGGTGTGGACGCCGCGACCGAGTGTTTGATTATTGGCGCAAACGTGCGTGAAGACGCGCCCCTTTTGGCGGCCCGCCTTCGCAAGCGCTACGGCACGGGCGAGCTTCGGGTGTCGTATCTTGGTGCCCCTCTGCCGACGCACCGCGATTTTACCTTTCCCGTTGAGCGCCTTGGGGATGATCCCGCTTTCTTGGACATGCTTTTGGGCGGCAAGCATCCGCTTTTTGAACGCCTTAAAAAGGCCGAACGCGCCATGATCATTGTGGGACAAGACGCGCTGATCCGCCGTGACGGCGGGGCGATTCTGGGGCGCGCGCGCCGCCTTGCCGAGCGATGTGATCTAGTGACAGAAGACTGGAACGGTTTTAATGTGCTGCATAAAGCGGCTGGACGGGTTGGCGGACTGGATGTGGGGTTTGTGCCGGGTAAAGAAGGCCGTACGACCAAGGAGATTTTAGAGGCTGCCGCCCGAAAAGAGCTGGACGTTGTTTATCTGCTTGGCGCCGATGAAATTGAAACAAGCGCCCTTCAAAATACCTTTGTTATTTATCAAGGGCATCATGGGGACAAAAGCGCCCATGTGGCCGATGTCGTTTTGCCGGGCCTTGCCTATACCGAAAAAGACGCCCACTTTGTGAACACCGAAGGGCGCGTGCAAAAAACGCAACTCGCCCTCAAAGGACCCGGTGAGGCGCGCGAAGATTGGCGCATTGTTGCGGATCTTGCAAAGCGCATGGACATTCCCCTTGGGTATGAAAACGCCAAAGAGCTACACGAGCGGTTAGTGCGAGCAAACCCAGCCTTTGTAAAGGGGCATGATCTGGGACCTCAGCCGTGGGGTGCCTTTGGAGATGAGCAAGCACCTTTGGACAAAGACGCCTTTGTTTGTGACGAGACGCCCTCGTATTTATCAAATCCCGTAACCCGAGCGTCCGAGACCATGGCGGCAGTCATGGCAGCCCTCAAGACGCCGTGCACAGGAAAAGGAGGCTGCGCCCATGGTTGATGAACTGCTTTCCTACGCCTTGCCCCTTCTCAAGCTTTTGGCGTATATGATCCTCATCATTCTGCCTCTTGTGTTGTCCGTTGCGTACCTGACCTTTGCTGAGCGTAAGGTCATTGGGTACATGCAGCTGCGTAAAGGGCCTAACGTTGTGGGGCCCTTTGGTTTGTTGCAGCCCATTGCTGACGCCCTCAAGCTTCTTCATAAAGAAGTGATTATCCCGACCCAGGCAAGTCCTCTTCTTTTCTTAACGGCACCCCTTTTGACCTTTGCCCTTAGCCTGATGGCGTGGGCAGTTATTCCCTTTAGCGAAGGCATGGTCCTTGCCAACATCAATGTGGGCATTTTATACCTTTTTGCGATTTCGTCCCTGGGGGTCTACGGTATTATCATTGCTGGGTGGGCCAGTAACTCGAAATATGCGTTTTTAGGTGGGCTCCGGTCGGCGGCGCAAATGGTGTCCTACGAGGTTTCCATCGGTTTTGTCATCGTGACGGTGCTCATGTGTGCGGGATCCTTAAATCTGTCGGATATCGTGAACGCGCAAAAAACCGTTTGGTTTGCCGTCCCCTTATTCCCCATGTTTGTGGTGTTTTTTATCTCGGCCCTTGCTGAGACCAACCGCTCTCCCTTTGACTTGCCCGAGGCCGAAGCCGAGCTTGTATCGGGTTATAACGTCGAATACTCATCTATGCCCTTTGCCCTATTCTTTTTGGGTGAATACGCCAACATGATTTTGATGAGCGCCATGACGACAATCCTCTTTTTAGGAGGATGGCTTCCCCCCCTTGCCGTCAAGCCCTTTACCTTGATTCCTGGCTTTGTATGGTTTGCTCTTAAAATTGCTTTTGTGCTGTTCTTGTTTTTGTGGGTGCGTGCAACCTTGCCGCGTTACCGCTATGACCAACTCATGCGCCTTGGCTGGAAGGTCTTTTTGCCCTTTTCCTTGGGTTGGGTTGTGCTAACGGCGGCGGTATTAGTGTTTTTTGACTTGGCGCCGTAGGGGAGAGATTTATGCAAAAACTTTGGCTTCATTTATCCGCCTTTGGCCTTAAGGAAATTTTGTCGGGCCTTGCCCTAACCTTAAAGTACTTCTTCAAGCCTAAGATTACTTTGAACTATCCCTATGAAAAGGGACCACTGAGTCCCCGATTTCGGGGTGAGCATGCGCTGCGCCGCTATGCCAGCGGCGAAGAACGCTGCATTTCGTGCAAGCTATGTGAGGCGGTGTGCCCTGCCCAGGCCATTACCATCGAAGGGGGCGTGCGCAGTGACAGCAGCAGGCGTACGGTGCAGTATGATATTGATATGACGAAGTGTATCTATTGTGGTCTGTGCCAAGAGGCGTGCCCCGTGGACGCCATTGTGGAGGGACCAAACTTTGAATACTCGACCTTTACAAGGGAAGAGCTTTTCTATGACAAGGAAAAGCTGTTGGATAACGGCGACAGGTGGGAGCCGATCTTGGCGGAAAATATTCAAACAGACCAATCCTTTCGTTAAAAGGATGGTATGAACACAAGGGGACTGGTATAGTATGTTCAGCTTTTTAGTAAAATTTAGCCAATGATTTTAGGGCTCGCGTTTTATCTCTTTGCAACGCTTTTGCTCCTGGCAAGCCTCGGCGTGATCCTTGCGCGCAACCCAGTGCATGGGGTGCTTTCTTTGATTGTCGCCTTTTTTAATGCGGCCGCTCTCTTTGTCCTTTTGGGCGCGGAATTTTTAGCCATGCTCCTTGTGATTGTTTACGTGGGGGCGGTCGCTGTTCTTTTCCTTTTCGTGGTGATGATGCTTGATATCGAGCCCGGCAAGCCCAAGCGCGTGGCGGGCAGGGCAAAGCACATCATGCGCGGGGTGGGGGCTCTCGGTTATTATCTGGCCGTTTTTGTGCCTTTGTGGCTCGGCAGTTACGCGCTCATTTCCTGGGTGCCAAGTCTTCTGTCCCCTGATTGGTCCTTGTGGCAAGAAGGATTGCCCCTTGTGGGCACGTTTATCCTTCACAAAGGAGACGTATCTTCCCTTGCTTTGACAGCCTCAGGCGCGCTTTTGGTGGTTTGCCTTCTTTTGGCAGCCCCCCTTGCCCGGCGTTGGAGCGGGGTTTCTGGAGTCGCGGCTTTTATCGAGCTTCTAGAATATTTACCCCTTTCATGGATGGTGGGACTTCTTATAGTAGGCGAACTTCTTTTCTTCTCGGGTGCTTGGTATTCGTCAAGTTTTGCGGCGCAAAGTGTGAATGCTCCTCTTCCCCCGACAGATCTTGTGGGCAATACTCAGGCGCTGGCCTCTCTTTTATACCGCTATTATGTTTACGTGTTCCAAGCGTGTGGTCTTGTGCTGTTGGTTGCCATGATGGGGGCCATTGTTTTGACTTTGCGCAAGAAAACGACCCTGCGCCGGCAAAATATCCTCGAGCAAGTCACGCGCAACCCCAAAGACTGTGTCACACTTGTCACCATCCCAGTGGGAGAAGGGGTTAAAGATGTTTGAGATCACCCTGAACCATTATTTAATTGTGGCAGCCCTTGTCTTTAGCATAGGGGGTGCGGGTCTTCTTGTGGGGCGGCGCAACCTGATTGCCCTTCTTATGTCCATCGAGCTTATGCTACTGGGCGTCAACATTAACATGGTGGCCTTTTCTGCTTATTTGAAGGATCTCGTGGGGCAGCTCTTTACGCTGTTTATTTTGACCATTGCTGCGGCCGAGGCGGCCATTGGGCTTGCCATTTTGGTGGTCTATCAACGTCAACGTCAGACCATCGATGTGGATGACGTCAGCCGGATGAAAGGATAACCCCATGGCCCTTGTTGCGGTTTTTGCCCCCCTGATCGGCTTTCTGCTTGTGAGCTTCTTTGGTAGGTATTTGGGGGATAAGACAAGCGCGATTCTGACAACCGCCCTTACGGGGACGGCGTGTGTATGCGCGTGGCTTTTGTTTCCTGGGGTTGCCTTTGAAAGCCAGATCCATGACATTACGCTGCTGCGTTGGATTGATGTGGGGTCCTTTCAAGTGAACTGGGGGATCTATCTTGATACGCTGTGTCTTGTGATGGTCTGTGTTGTGACGACGGTTTCTTCCATCGTGCACCTTTATTCCATCGGGTATATGGAGCATGACAAGGGCCTTGCGCGCTTTATGTCATACCTAAGCCTGTTTACCTTTATGATGCTCATGCTTGTGACATCACAAAACCTGATACAGGTATTTTTTGGTTGGGAAGGGGTGGGGCTTGCGTCCTACCTTTTGATTGGGTTTTGGTATCACAAGCCGTCTGCCAGTGCCGCCGCCATCAAGGCCTTTGTTGTTAACCGTGTGGGGGACTTGGGGCTTGTGCTTGGAATTGGTCTTTTGTACGGCCTTTACGGCACCTTAGATATTAAAACTCTTTTGTCTTTGTGCACCCAGTATCCCCATGACACCCTTTCCTTTGCAGGGATGTCCGTAAATGCCCTTGAGGTTGCGGCAATTCTTCTGTTTGTGGGCGCCATGGGAAAATCAGCGCAGTTGGGGCTTCACACTTGGCTGCCTGACGCCATGGAAGGACCCACCCCTGTGTCAGCTCTTATTCACGCGGCGACCATGGTCACGGCGGGTGTCTTTTTGCTCGCGCGGCTGTCGCCTTTGTACGAGCTTGCGCCCCATGCACGTACCCTTGTGACGGTGGTGGGGGCCACCACCGCCTTTTTTGCAGGCACCGTGGCGCTAACCCAAAACGACATCAAACGCGTCATTGCGTACTCAACGTGCAGTCAACTGGGGTACATGTTTTTTGCGGCCGGCGTGTCGGCGTACGGTGTGTCGATCTTTCACCTTGTGACCCACGCCTTTTTCAAAGCCTTGTTGTTCTTGGGCGCCGGAGCCGTGATCCACGCGCTTTCGGACGAGCAAGACTTGCGTAAAATGGGCGGCATTTGGCGCGCCGTCCCTGTCAGCTGCACCATGATGTGGATTGGCAGCCTTGCCCTTGCCGGGATTCCTTTCTTTGCGGGTTATTATTCCAAGGACGCTATTTTAGCGGCTGCCTGGCATGCGGACAGTGCGGCCGGTCACTATGCCTTTTGGATGGGCATTGGCGCCGCCTTTTTGACGGCGTTTTATTCATGGCGTCTTTTGTACCTTGCCTTCGCCGGAAAACCTCGCGCGGATGAAAAGGTCATGGGGCATCTCCATGAGCCTGGATTTACCATGCTGATCCCGCTCTTGCTCCTTAGTATCGGCGCGCTATTTTCAGGGTATCTTGGGAATCCGTTTGTGGGTGATAAGGCCTTTTGGTCAGGCGCCCTTGTCGTGACAGAAGAGGGACATCTGCCGGGGCTTCTTCATTATTTGCCGACCTTGGCGGGGGGAAGCGGTATTGTGCTTGCGACCTATTTCTATCTCAAAGCCCAAGGGGTCATTGATCATATTGCCCAGCGGTTCCAAGGGCTTTATCAATTTCTTCTTAACAAATGGTACTTTGACGAATTGTACGAGATTGTTTTTGTCAAAAGTGCCAAAGCCCTTGGTCTTTTCTTTTGGCAAAAAGGCGATCAAAAAACCATTGATGGTTATGGCCCCGATGGGATTGCCAGGTGGTCCCTTGCGGTCGCCGCGCGCGCCAGTGAGTTTCAAACGGGTTATCTTACCCACTATGTTTTTGTGATGTTGCTGGCTGTGGGAATCACGGTTGGTGCGCTTCTTTTCTGGCAAGGAGGCTAGTGTGGGCGACCTTCCCTTATTATCCCTTGTTATTTTCCTGCCCCTTGTAGGGGCGCTTGTGGTGCTGCTCATCAGGGGGCCCGAAGACATCATGTCCCGCAACGCGTGGGCGGTGGGACTTTTATCAAGCGGGGCAACCTTTATCTTAAGTCTTGTGCTGCTTGCGCACTTTGATCACAAGGTCACGACCTATCAACTGCTGGAAAGCTATGCGTGGCTTCCAGGTCTTGGCATCTACTATCAAGTGGGTCTTGACGGTATTTCCTTGCCCCTTGTGTTGCTCACAACCCTCTTGGTGCCCATAGCGCTCCTTGTCAGTTGGGCCAGCATTAAAAAGAAAGTCAGAACCTACGTTATCGCGTTTCTCCTTCTGGAGACCATGATGCTTGGGTCCTTTTGCGCCCTTGATTTGCTCCTTTTCTATATTTTCTTTGAAGGGGTTCTTATCCCCATGTTCCTGATTGTGGGCATTTGGGGGGGGGATAGACGTGTTTACGCAGCGCTTAAGTTTTTCCTTTACACGCTCCTTGGGTCCGTCTTGATGCTGGTTGCGATCATCTACATCTATCGTCAGGTGGGGGCCACAGAATTGCAGCAGGTTGAGGCGTACCGCTTTGCACGGGACGCGCAGCTTTGGCTGTGGCTTGCGTTCTTTGCGTCCTTTGCCGTGAAGATGCCCATGTGGCCTGTGCATACGTGGCTTCCTGACGCCCATGTCGAAGCCCCGACAGCGGGTTCTGTGCTTTTGGCTGGCGTCATGCTAAAGATGGGTGCGTACGGGTTTATGCGTTTTTCACTGCCCCTGTTTCCCCAGGCGTCCACCTATTTTGCGCCGGCCGTTTTTGCCCTCAGCGTCATCGCCGTCGTCTACACGTCTTTGACGGCCCTTGTGCAAAAAGACATGAAAAAACTCATCGCGTATTCTTCTGTGGCCCACATGGGATTTGTCACGTGCGGCCTTTTTACTTTTTCCTTAGAAGGCGCGCAGGGCGCGTACTATCAAGTCATCAGTCACGGCTTTGTGTCCGCCGCCCTGTTCCTGTGTGTGGGTGTGCTTTATGACCGTCTTCATACTCGTGATATCGGTGCCTACGGGGGCATTGCAAAGCTCATGCCCCTGTATGCGACGGTTTTCCTCATTTTTACCCTGGGCAGCGTTGGCCTTCCAGGAACTAGCGGCTTCGTGGGAGAGGTCTTGGTGTTGGTCGCGGCCTTCCAGGTCAAAGGCCTTCTGGCCTTTGGGATGGGTCTTGGCGTGATCTTGGGCGCTGCCTACGGCTTGTGGCTTTATGGGCGCGTGGTCCTTGGTCCTCTGGAAAAGGAGTCTCTTAAAAAGCTTCTTGATTTGACCTGGGTTGAAAAGGCCGCTCTTTATCCTTTGGTGGTACTAACCCTCTTTTTCGGTGTGTATCCCACCCCCCTCTTGAAAATGAGTGAGGGTGCCATCAAAGAGATGCTGGCCCCCTACGTACAAGGACATGCACACGAACAAGCGCCGCACACACTTGCGGTACCGATGAGGACACATGACATTATTGGGTGATTTCATACCGGGGCTACCGGAAATTTTCTTGGCGTTTGCGGGGCTTGTGCTGTTGCTTTGGGGGGTCTTTGCACCCAAGGCGGCAAAGCACATGCCCGAAGCTGTTATGGGTGCTTTTTTGCTGACCATGTTACTTATTTTGTGCCTGCCGACCGACCAAGAGCAAATGGCATTTTACGGCCTGTTTCTAAGTAGCGGTTATACGCAGTTTGCCAAACTATTGCTTTTGGGGGCCTGCTTTTCTGTGTTCCTCATGAGCTATGGTCAGCTTCACAAAGAAGATGTGACCGACTATGAATACGGTCTTTTGATGCTGTTTTCGGCCCTTGGCATGATGGTCATGGTGTCGGCCAATGATCTCATTGCCCTTTTTGTGGGGCTTGAGCTTCAAAGCTTACCCCTTTACGTCATGATTGCCATGCAAAAGGACCGCCCCTTGGCAAGCGAAGCCTCCCTTAAGTACTTTATCCTCGGAAGCCTTGCGACCGCATTTATTCTTTATGGATCAAGTCTTGTGTACGGCTATACGGGCACAACCCAGTATGCAAGCCTTGCCCAAGCGTTGTCCACCCAAGAAGAGGTCGTCGCGCCGTTTCTTTATGTGGGACTTGTATTCTTAGGACTTGGTCTTGCCTTTAAAATGTCCCTGGCCCCCCTTCACATGTGGACGCCCGACGTCTATCAAGGAAGCCCGACCCCGGTGACAGCGTTTCTGGCCGCCGCCCCCAAAGCCGCCGCTGTTTTTCTTTTGGTGCGCGTCCTTCACGAGATTTTCTCGGATCAGATGGCCGTGTGGCAAGCCCTTTTGATGGGGCTCAGTGTTCTGTCCATGCTGTTTGGGGCGTTCGGGGCCCTTTATCAAACGGATATCAAGCGCCTTTTGGCCTACAGCTCCATTGCCCACATGGGCTTTATTACCTTGGGACTTGTGAGCGGGACCTTTGGCGGCGTCAAGAGCATTTTTGTGTACGCAGCCATTTACCTTGTGATGGTCATTGGCGCGTTTGCGTGCGTTCTATCGCTTCGTCGTCACGGGAAACTCATTGAGAAAACTGATGACTTGGCAGGCCTTTCCAAAGAGATGCCCCTTGTGGCGGGTGCTTTTACGGTCAGCCTTTTTTCCATGGCCGGCATTCCGCCCCTTGCAGGCTTTATGGCAAAACTGAGTGTTTTTCTGTCTGTGGTGGAAGCCGGATTTTATCTTTTAGCCGTGGTGGGTGTGGTTGCAAGTGTCATCACGGCTGCCTATTACCTTAAGGTTATCAAGGTCATGTACTTTGATCCATCGCCCCACGCCCAGGACGGAATGACCCTTGATCCAAGGCAAAGTAAACCCACAACCCTGATCATGGTGACAGCGCTTCTTTTGATGGTCACGTATCTGTTTTATCCTGACGTCCTGATGGAACCTGCCCACCGCGCGGCGCAGGCGCTCTTTTATCGGACTTAAGAGAGCGCCCATGTCCCGGTGGTACGTCGTGGAAAAAGAGGTTGTCACCTCGACCATGGATGAGATCAAACCGCTTCTTGGAGATCATAATTTTATTGCTTTGCAAGCTCACATACAAACTCAAGGAAGAGGGCGCAGAGGGCGCGTTTGGGAATCGGAAGATGGAAACCTCTATCTCTCGCCAGGATGTAGGGTGCCAGAGAGACTCATAGCTCACCTACCCGAGTGGGCTTTTGGCGTGGGGATTGCTTTGACGCGCACCCTGAAACTCTATCTTCCCTCAGACCTTTGTCATCTAAAATGGCCCAACGATCTCCTCTATAATGGTCAAAAACTGGCGGGACTTTTGGTGGAAAGCTATACAGATCCGCGTACAGACCAGATGTGGGCTATTGCAGGCGTCGGCCTGAATGTAGAAGCAAGACCAACTTTTTTAGAAACCAAAACGGTTTGTCTTGCGGATATTTTAGATCCGTGTCCGTCTCTTGCGGATCTTCGTGACACATTTCTTGTTAATTTGAGTGAGACTTACGATGTATGGGTTCAAAAAGGCTTTTCAGCGCTGCGTCCCCAGTGGCTTTCCCTTGCGCACCCTCCTGGAACCCCCCTTGTGGTTAGGCAAGGAACTGAAGAGATATATGGATCGTTTGTGGACCTTGATCTTCAGGGCAGGCTCTTGCTAAAGAAGAGGGATGGAACGGATCTTATTATGACAGCAGCAGACGTCTTTTTAGAACCAAAAGGAGAAACACCATGATTTTGGTTGCTGATATTGGAAATACCAATGTCTGTGTGGCGCTTTTTGAAAAGAACGCGCTCCTTCATGTGTGGCGTTTTGCAAGCCTGCGCCAACGCCCTGCCGATGAATGGCAGCTCTTATTATCCCAAGCCCTTCAAGCCATTGGACAATCCTTCGAGCGTTTAGAAGCCTTTGTGGTTTGCTCCGTCGTCCCAGAAATATCCGAAGCCTTTACGTGCGTAGGTGAACGCAATTTCAAAGACCGCTTTTTGATGTTGGGCACAGGAGCCTCTCCCTTTCCCAACAAGGCGCTTATTGATCATCCGGGTGAAGAGGGCGCTGATCTGATGGTCAATGCTTACGCCGCCCATACGCTTTACGGACCGGGCCCAGTTTTTGTCGTGGATTTTGGGACGGCAACCACCGTGACAAAGGTTGATGACCAAGGAAATTTTTGCGGTGTTGCCATTGCACCAGGAATGAATTTGTCCGCAGACGCCCTTTTCAAAGCGGCGGCGGGTCTTCCTCGTTTATCCCTTAAAAAACCAACCAAGGTTGTGGGGACAAATACCGTTGATTCCGTTCGCTCAGGACTCTTTTGGGGCTATGTCAGCCTTGTGGAAGGACTTCTCACCCGCGCTCAACGCGAATCAGGATTCCAGCGCCCTGTCAAAGTTATCGCAACAGGCGGAATGGGACACCTGTTTGCCCATGAAATTCCCATGATTGAGATGTATGATCCCGATTTGACGTTGAAGGGATTAAAAGTGATTTACGCTTATCTATGCGAGAAAGGATTAATTAAGTTTTATGAGGAACAATACAAAGCAGTATAACCCCGAAGAGTTACTCTTTTTACCCTTAGGGGGGGCTGGCGAGATTGGGATGAATCTCAATCTTTACGGCTATGGTGGTAAATGGCTCATGGTCGATTTGGGCGTGACGTTTACCCAAGATTTAGGCCTTGAAGTCTTGATGCCTGATCCGGCCTTTATCGTCGAAAATAAAAAGGATTTGGTGGGTCTTGTCCTGACCCATGCCCACGAGGATCACATTGGGGCAGTGCCGTACTTATGGACCCGCCTAAGATGTCCGATCTATGCAACCCCTTTTACAGCCGCCCTTGTACGCGCAAAACTCAAAGAGGCTGGTATTTTAAAAGAGGTCACCCTGCACGAAATTCCCTTAGGCGGCTCTTTTGAGCTGGGTCCTTTTTCCCTCCAATATATTTCCTTAACCCATTCGATCCCCGAGCCCAACGCCCTTGTGATTAAGACGGGAGCGGGTGTTGTTGTGCACACAGGTGATTGGAAGATCGACGAAGATCCTTTGATAGGGCAAAGGACAGACGTTGCTGCCCTTCAAAAGCTTGGCGATGAAGGGGTGCTGGCCCTTGTGTGCGATTCAACCAACGTCTTTGAAAAAGGGCATACAGGATCCGAAGCCGAAGTACGCAAGCATATGATCCCTCTGATTAAAAAGCAAAAAGGCCGTGTGGTTGTGGCGTGTTTTGCCAGCAACGTGGCGCGCCTTGCCACCGCCTTTGAGGCGGCCGCCCAAACAGGGCGCCGCGTGGCTCTTGTGGGCAGATCTTTGCACCGCATGCTAGAGGCGGCGCGCGCGTGTGGTTACATCAAAACGGACCTTCTTCTAAAAGAAGAAGAGGTGAAAAGCATTCCGCGCGATGAGCTCCTTTTAGTATGTACAGGGTCCCAGGGAGAGCCAAGAGCAGCTCTTGCACGCATCGCAGCGCGTCAACACCCTCACGTAAAATTGGAAGAAGGAGATACGGTTATTTTTTCCTCAAGGCGTATTCCTGGTAACGAAGGGCAAATAAAAAGTGTCCAAGAAGCCTTGACCCAGCGGGATATTATTTTGATAACCGATAGGGATGCACACATTCACGTGTCAGGACATCCGTCTCGCGGCGATTTGAAAGACATGTACACCTGGGTGCGTCCCCAAATTTTGATTCCTGTGCATGGCGAAAATACTCACATGCGCGAGCAAGCCAAATTTGGTCTAAAATGTGGGATTCCCCAAGCCCTTGTGCCACGAAACGGTGATATTTTGGCAGTAAACGCCGAGCGTGCGGGCGTTGTAGACGAAGTGACCTGGGGTCGCCTTGCCCTTGACGGGATGGAACTTGTGCCCAACACAGGTCCCATGGTGAAAGAGCGTCAAAAACTTGCAAGTGCGGGCGTTGTCAGTATCAGTGTGCGCCTTGTGAAAGGACGCCTTAAAGAGCCTCCTCAAATAAGCCTTTTAGGTGTTGTGGAGCGAGAGGTCGAAGCGCGCGTAAGGCAAGAAATTCTTGATAACTTAGAGATGCTTGTGGATGTCACACCCACTGAGAAGCTTACCAACGAGGCCACCCTGAAAGAGCTCATTAGTGTGACGGTGCGCCGGGCTCTTCAAGCCTTTAAGGGTAAGAAACCACTTGTAATGTCTCATATATTTTTTTCATAATAGAGGAAAAATACAACGGAGCATAAGAGATGAAAAAAAGGTGGCAAAGAGGGGGGCTTTTGGTTCTGGCGTGCATGCTGGGGCTAGGGGCCGGGCACGCCGACGTGCTTCCCCCTTACTTTGCCCATATGACCCTTGAAAGCGGCGCTAAACTTCGGATCGCCAGCTGGAAAGGGGCTCCCCTCAAACATCGTCAAACGACCATCGTCTTTATGCAGGGCAGGGCGTCCTTTGTGGAAAAAAACAAGGAAGTCATGGAAAGCCTTGCAAAGCTTGGCTTTGATGTCGAAACTTTTGACTGGATTGGTCAAGGCGGCTCCACGCGTCTCATCGCCAATTCTCAAAAGGGTTATATAGATGATTTTTATACGTATCTAACAAGCTTCCACGAGTATATGCAGCGCCATGTCAAGCCCAGGGCCTCCTCAAAAGTGGTTCTTTTAGGCGTTTCAATGGGCGGGCATTTGGCTCTTCGTTATGTGAAAGAACACCCTGGTATGGTGGACGGCGTTATTTTGGTATCCCCCATGATCGATGTCGTGACAAAGCCCTATCCTAAGGTTGTGGCAAGATTCTTAAGCGCTTTTGCCCATTATATGGGGGCTGGGAAAATGTACGCTTTTGGGTACGGGGACTATGATCCTAAAAAAGCTGTCTTTACCCTCAACAAGGAAACTCAAGATCCCAAGAGATTCGACCAAATGCAACAAACCATGAGGGCTCATCCCCACTTTGTAACGGGGGGGCCCACCTTTGGATGGGTCTACGCAGCATACGAGTCTATGGATAAAACAAATAACCCGGCATATCTTGCAACCATTAAAGAGCCTATGCTTTTTATTTCGGCCGGTCTTGATCGTGTGGTGGACACCCAGCGCGACCGCGAAACTTGTGCACTGATTCCCCACTGTCGATATAAACTTTACCCCAAGGCTTTTCATAATATCCCCTTAGAGACTGACGAAATCAGAGATCTCTTTTTGGCCCACGTGGATACTTTTGCGAAATCAGTGGAAGAAGGGCTTTCCTAAAAAAGGATAAAGATATGTCACTATTATCCGATATTGTGGTGTTTTTTTGTTTGTGGTGGATTGTGCTTTTTGCGGTGCTTCCTTGGGGCGCTGAGGCGGATCCGAACCCAGAAGTGGGCCACGCAAGAAGCGCCCCCCTTCAACCGCGCCTTGCGTTTAAATTTATGATGACCACCATCATCGCAATAGTCCTGTGGGCCATCACCCATGTGATAATGACCCATTACGTCTATGGGTGACTAAAATAAGCATAGGCGTGGATGCCTTACGGCCTCCACGCTGTGAGATGCCTCATTTATCGGTAGCGCCGCCCCTCCACTGGACCGCCCCAAGTGCGATAGTGTTCTTCTGCTTTTTTTACCAGCGTCTCGTAATCCATGGTTCCCCCGCTTTCTTCGTCAAATTGCTCAGCGATATCAGGGTGGAGGGCAAGATAAAGGGCGGCGTCAAAATCTTCTGGCACGACAAAGGGGAAGCCCGTCGGGGCAATCTTTTCAACGCCGTTGTAACTGTAGGGGCGTTTTTCCATAAACCCCCTCGTCAAGTAATGCAGCCGAGCTTCACGTCTTGTTGCTAGGTAGTCTTTCCTAGCCATATGCTCTTTTAGGTCGCGGTGAAGCGCCACATACATCAACAGATTGCTCCAAAAGTCACCAGGCGTCTCAAGAATGTAGCGTCTTCCTTCTTCTTTGAAACCAAAGTAACGATAGTGCCATTTTGCAAACGTATGGGCATCGATGCCTTGACGGTCTGCTGCCTCTTGAACATCTGGATTGAGGTGCAGATAAGTTTGCGGAAAGAACATATCGGGCAACGTGACGATATCAGGTCGGTGTTTCGTATTGCTGATCATAAACGTGCGTTTCTCCTTCCTGCCGCTGGTCTCAAAATGTCTTGCGGCGGCGTCAAGGGCCCCTTTTAGTGTCGACTCTCTTCCGAAAACGTCTTGCAAATCGTTGTTAAAGGCCAAATAAACGGCGGCATTTAAAGTGTCTTCAGTGCCAAGGGAAAGGTCACCGTCGCCTTGACTAAGGTACACGCGCCTTGAGTCTCCCACGGCAAAGTTACTTAGGTGCCACTCGGCTTTAGCCAGAGCCTCTTGAAAGGGCAGATTTGCCCACAAAGCCATCAGGTCTGGATTCAAAGCAAGATACCCCATGGGCGTGGTGCGTCTTGGGGCAGGGATAAGGTCAACCGGTGTGTGATCTCCAAACTCCCACTGGTCTTGGGTCGCGACCTCAAATCGGTGCCACGCATCAAGTTGTCCTTCGGCAATTAGTTTGTCTTCAATGTCCCGCAGCCAGGGGATATTCTTCGCCGTGGGGCTGTAATGCCCTCCACCACCCATGGGATTAGTATCAGAATCATCTGTCCTGGCCATGGCACCAATTAGGGCGTACCCGCCGCTTTTAAGACGGACGTAACAAGCTGATCCGCTATCCCCGCCAATTGGCAGCATTAACGTGGGGTCTGGGTTATGATAATCGTGGGTGACCCTAAGTGCGGCAGAGCCATAATTAAAATCAAAATTTTCTTCCCAGTTTTCACCTGTTGGCTTCGGTGTAAAGTAATAGTTAGACAGTCTGACTTTGCCGTAGAGCGATGAAAAATCAGTATTGCTATATGTTTGGTGAAAATTTCCCAGCCGGATGAAGGGGGACTGACTGAGGGTATGGGCAAAAAGCGGCTGATCAGGCGAGGGCAGGGCCTGATCATAGTCAAGGTCGCCCAAAGGACAAGCCACAGGGCCGCCGTCTGGACGCGTGACCTCCTCTTTTAAAAGAAAGACTGTGATATCGTGGGACAGGCCTTTGAACATGTCATCAGAATGCACGTCAGCGTGTTCGATGGCCCGCACGATTTCATACCGCTTGCCATAAAAAGACATGAAGCCACTGTAGGACTGGTCTTTCGCGCCCAGGGTGCCGTGACGGGCACTGATGGCAAGGCGCGGGCTGATGAGGGTTGCCTGGGTATCATCGGAAAACCCCATGTGGTGCGCCTGGTTCAGCTGAGACCCAGACTTTAATTGGCTTTCATCTTCGATGTTATAAAAGTGTCCAGCAAAGACGCTTCCTGAGGTAAGGCATGTTAGCAGGAGGAAAGGAAGAATTTTTTTCATTGATAAGATCCAAGAAGAAAAATGAACTAAATACTAAATATAGTATGGTACTTGATGGAAAATATGTCAAAAAGATTGACAAAATGTCAAGTCATCAAAGGTCACTTGAAAACATAAATATTAGCAAGTGACCTTCATGCCTCACTTATCGGTAGCGCCGCCCCTCCACTGGACCGCCCCAGGTGCGATAGTGTTCTGCTGCTTTTTTCACCAGCGTCTCGTAATCCATGGTTCCCCCGCTTTCTTCGTCAAAGTGCCCAGCAATATCAGGGTGGAGGGCGAGATAAAAGGCGGCGTCAAAATCTTCTGGCACGACAAAGGGGAAGCCCGTCGGGGCAATCTTTTCAACGCCGTCGTAAGCGTAGGGACGTTTTTCCATAAAACCCAGCGTCACGTAATGCTTCCTAGCTTCACGTTCTGTTTCTATGTATGTTTTCCCAGCCACATGCACTTTTAGGTCGGGGTGAAGCGCCACATACATCAACTCTTTACCCCAAAAATCAAAGGGGGTTTCGAGCTTGTATAGGCGCTGTTCTTCTTTGAAGCCGAAGTGAGAATAGTGCCACTTTGCAAACGTGTGGGCATCGATGCCTTGACGGTCTGCTGCCTCTTGAACATCTGGATTCAGGTGCAAATAAGTTTGCGCTAAGAACATATCGGGCAACGTGACGATATCAGGTCGGTGCTTCGTATTACTGATCATAAACGTGCGTTTCTACTCCCTGCCGCTGGTCTCAAAATGTCTTGCGGCAGCGTCAAGGGCCCCTTTTAGGGTCGACCCTCTTCCGAAAACGTCTTGCAAATCGCGGTTAAAGGCCAAGTAAACGGCGGGATTTGCCGTGTCTTCAGTGCCAAGGGAAAGGTCCCCGTCGCCTTGACTAAGGTACACGCGCCTTGAGTCTCCCTCGGCAAAGTTATTCAGGTGCCACTCGGCATTAGCCAGCGCCTCTTGAAAGGGGAGATTTGCCCACGCAGCCACCAGGTCGGGATTCAACGCAAGATACCCCATGGGCGTGGTGCGCCTGGGGGCAGGGATAAGGTCACCCGGTGTGTGATCTCCAAATTCCCACTGGTCTTGGGTCGCGACCTCAAATCGGTGACGCGCCTCAAGCTGTCCTTCGGCAATCAGTTTGTCTTCAATGCCCCGCAGCCAGGGGATGTTTTTCGCCGTAGGGGTGTAATTAGCGCCGGCGCCTAATGGATAATCATCGTCGTTTGTATAGCGCGCCATGGCACCAATCAGGGCGTATCCGCCGCTTTTAAGTCGGACGTAGCACGCTGACCCGCTATCCCCGCCAATGGGCAGCATTAGCGTGGGGTCAGGGTTATGATAATCGTGGGTGACACCAAGTTCGGCAGAGTTTTGATCGAAAAGCCAATTCTCTTCATAGTAGGCGTCATAATCTTGCTTTAGACCATCATGTCCCAAGGGTTTCTGTGAAAAATAAGCATTAGACAGTCTGACTTTGCCGTAGAGCGATGAAAAATCAGTATTGCTATATGTTTGGTGAAAATTTCCCAGCCGGATGAAGGGGGACTGACTGAGGGTATGGGCAAAAAGCGGCTGATCAGGCGAGGGCAGGGCCTGATCGTAGTCAAGGTCGCCCAAAGGACAAGCCACAGGGCCGCCGTCTGGACGCGTGACCTCCTCTTTTAAAAGAAAAACCGTGATATCGTGGGACAGGCCTTTGAACATGTCATCAGAATTCACGTCAGCGTGTTCGATGGCCCGCACGATTTCATACCGCTTGCCATAAAAAGACATGAAGCCACTGTAGGACTGGTCTTTCGCGCCCAGGGTGCCGTGGCGGGCACTGATGGCAAGGCGGGGGCTGATGAGGGTTGCCTGGGTATCATCGGAAAACCCCATGTGGTGCGCCTCATTTAGCTGAGATCCAGACTTAAATTGGCTTTCATCTTCAATGTTATAAAAGTGTCCTGCAAAGACGCCCCCTGAGGTAAGGCATGTTAACAGGAGGAAAGGAAGAATTTTTTTCATTGATAAGATCCAAGAAGAAAAATGAACTAAATACTAAATATAGTATGGTACTTGATGGAAAATATGTCAACAAGATTGACAAAATGTCAAGTCATCAAAGGTCACTTGATAACATAATATATTAGCAAGTGACCTTCATGCCTCACTTATCGGTAGCGCCGGCCTTCCACTGGCCCGCCCACCGTTACGTAGTGTTGCTCGACTTTCGTCAAAAGATCCACGTACCTTATGGTGTACTCGCTTTCTTTGTAAAAATGATCATAAAGATCAACGTTAAGGGCTAAGTACAAAGTAGCATCGAAGTCTTGAGGGACGGTAAACGCAGCCCCGGTGGGAGCGATTTTAGGAGCGCCGTCATAGCGATAGGTACGCCCTTCAAGGAAACCTAAACTTCGGTAGTGACGTTGGGCGATGTAGAAAGCGTTACTAGCGCTCTCATGTGTCATCAGCTGGCGCAGGTCAGGATTTAAGGCAAAGTACATGAATCGATGGGGGTAATTTTCAGTTGTATACTTAAGCAGATAGTCACGTTTTTCCTTAAACCCATAGTTCTTGTAATGCCACTTGGCAAAGGCGTCCCTCCCCATGGCTGCTAGCTCCGGTGCCGTCAAAAGGTTTGGGTTTAAGTGCAAATAGGTCTCAGGAAAAAAAGTGTCAGGGAGCGTCACCACATGAGGTCGGTGCGTTGTGTGATCCAGACAAACTCTGCGAAGTTCTGCCTTAGCACTTGTGTAAAAATGTCCTTTAGCATTGTTGAGGGCATCTTGGAGGGTGCCAGTGCCAAAAACGGTCTGTAGGTCTGGATTAAGGGCCAAGTAAACGGCGGGATTTGCCGTGTCTTCAGTGCCAAGGGAAAGGTCCCCGTCGCCTTGACTAAGGTACACGCGCCTTGAGTCTACCACTGCAAAGTTATTCAGGTGCCACTGCGCTTTAGCCAGCGCCTCTTGAAAAGGCAGGTTTGCCCACAAAGCCACCAGGTCGGGATTCAAGGCAAGATACCCCATGGGCGTGGAGCGCCTAGGGGCAGGGATAAGTTCAGCGGGGGTGTGATCTTTTTGTTCCCACTCTGTTTGCGTGACAACATCAAATCTCTTGGTGTACGCTGGAAGAGTTCCGTCCCTTATAAGAAGCTCTTCTTTGTCGCGCAGCCACTGAATGTTGTTACTCATGGGCGTATACTGACCCACCCCATGGAGTGGATCCTCATTTACGTCCCCGGTGCGTGCCATGGCGCCAATGAGGGTGTATCCGCCTCCTGCCAAAGGCATATACAAAGGAGAGCCACTGTCTCCCATTACAGGGACCATGAGCAAGGGATCAGAGTTGTCATGGTGGGTTACCGTCTCGATTTGACTGCGATTGCCGAAGCGATCTCCATAGAGGTGCGGACTGAGGCGTGTTTTTCCATAAAGGGATGAGAAGTCAACATTTTTAAATTTTGCATGAAAATTATTTAGCCTAATGAAAGGAGATTGACTGAGGCTATGGGCGTAAAGAGGTTGATCAGTGTTCGGCAAAGCTTTCGTGTAATCAATTTGTGTGAGGGGACAGGCCACAGGGGCGCCCCCCGGCATAGTGACATCCTCAGACAAAACATACAAGGTAAGATCACTGGATAAGAGTTCCTTGTAATTAGAAGACTTGACATTTGGATGTTCGATGGCGCGTACAATTTCATAACGTTTGCCATAAAAGGACATAAACGCTTTGTGGGGCTGGTCTTTGCAGCCCAGGGTGCCGTGACGGACGCTAATGGCAAGGCGCGGGCTGATGAGGGTTGCCTGGGTGTCATCGGAAAACCCCATGTGGTGCGCCTGGTTCAGCTGAGACCCAGACTTTAATTGGCTTTCATCTTCAATGTTATAAAAGTGTCCTGCAAAGACGCCCCCTGAGGTAAGGCATGTTAACAGGAGGAAAGGAAGAATTTTTTTCATTGATAAGATCCAAGAAGAAAAATGAACTAAAT